>Ga0065697_1000927_pt1 | contig 10671 bp, 12 predicted proteins | sample AntLakMe24m_08um_FD_59086 | JGI IMG/M metagenome (GOLD analysis project Ga0065697, IMG submission 59086) | Hypersaline microbial communities from Antarctic Deep Lake - 24m 0.8um v2 (version 3) | ecosystem: Environmental > Aquatic > Non-marine Saline and Alkaline > Hypersaline | place: Deep Lake... | reverse complement strand
CCATCATACGACCCTGTCACGGTCGTGACGCGGGTTCAAATCCCGCTCCGGGCGTTTTCTCGGATTCAATACCTCCGAGCGACCGGTTTACCGTGTCGCGACAATTCCTGAATCCAAGAAACGGCTGTCTGCGGATTTGAACCAAGGAGTGGAGCGAACGGAGTTCTCGTGAGTGGAACGAACGAGAGCATGGAAGAGCTTGCTCTTCCAGAGTGAGCGGAACGACTGAGGTTCAAATCCCGCTCCGAGATTATAAGAGTCGACCATCCACCGTCGACCGTCATATTCATATCGGGTTACCGATCCGCACCGCCCAGCCGCCGCAAGAGCGCGCCAGCCGCGCCGAGCCCGGCAATTGCGGTTCCGATGCCGAACCCCGGCGTTTCGAGATCCGTCGTCGACCCGGAGCCATCGTCGATCACTTCAGTCTCCACCTCTCGATCTTCGAGTGTCGACTCCTCGACAGGCAGCTCATCACTCGTCGAGACGTCGACCGGAGCAGGAAGCGGGCCGGATCGTAGGTTGATCGAGACGTTCTGAGCCGCTTCGGGGCTCCTCGTTGTGAGGATGAAGCTCGGATCTTGGGCCCACTCGCCGGTTTGCATACTGTTGGCGAGACCTGATGCCATCCCGAAGGCGTTGACGACCTCGCTGTCGCCGACGAGCAGGAGGCACGGCTCCGTGTTCTCCGGGTCTTGGTCGTAGGTACATCGGGAGCCACCCTCCTGTGCGACACCCATGTCGACGAGCTGCTGCTGGAATCGCTCGGCAGCGGAGAGGCGAACCGTTACCGGGACGTGCGGTCCGATTCGATCGTCTTGGATCGCCGAACCGACACTCTGGAAATCGGTTCTCGTGAGTGCCCCCTCTGCGGTCACATACTCCCCGTCGGTTTGATGATAGATGTTGATCCGGACGACGCCTCGATCGCCAATGAGATCCGCGATATCCTCGGCATCCCCACTGGGGACCCCGATCACGAGCACGAAGCCGGTGTCATCGCGTCCCTCCTGGACAGTGGCGTCGTCGATGCCAGCGGCCGCCAGTCTGCTCTGGATGACGCCGATCGCCTCATCCCGGGTCTGCTGTGTCGCGCCATCGGAGATCTCGTCGTCGCTGTAGCCGGCTGCATCCAGTGCGGTCTCGAACTGGTCGACAGAGACTTCGGGGTCGACGACTTCGACGGTTCCGACATCGTCTTCGGAGCCGAGTCGGGCGATCACGTCCCGCTCGGCCGTCTCGGGGAGTTCGTCGGCGACCGCAGCGGCGAGTTGGGCTTCGCTGTCGCCGCCGAAGTCGACGCCATCGGCGGTCCGTCCAACGAGTTCGGCACGAATCCACATCCGGTCGGCATCGCTCGACTGGAGGATCGAGGTGGCAGCCCCAGCGCCCGTCATCCGGACGCCGCCGGTACCCACGGCAAGCGTTGTCAGTACGGCTTGCCGCCGACTCAGTCTCACGTTCGAATCCGCCGATCCCCCGTTGTTGAAAACCATTAGTTCGTAGTTTGGACATGTCTTATTAGTAATTATGATAGGTTGATGTGTCGGAGGTTGTGAGTCCGGGCTGGGGAGTCGCCTGCGATTCTCTGATACCTCAGTGTTCGTCGGGACTGGTGTCGACCCCGTCCGACTCGTTTCCGTCGGTCGACTCGATCTCGGACTCAGAACCGTCGACAGTGTCCCCATCGTCACTATCGGTCCGTGGCGGTCGATACCAGTAGAGATAGCCGTCGTGGCAGACGTAGTAGGTGTCGTCGTCCGGATCTTCGATAACGCTGTTGTCGGTGTCGATGGCGAAGTCGACCAGTCCAGCCAGCGAGTCGGCTTCGGCCCGTGGGAGCTCAAACGCCTCGGAGGGGAGTTTGATCGTCGAGATCCACTCGTCGAACGTCTCGCGGTCGTCCTCGTAAGCCAGCATCGCCTGTTCCGTCTCGGAGAGCGTCGCTCGATCCGAGCGGACGACACCGCCGAGCAGTCCCAGCGCAACCACAAGCAGGAGCGGCCCACCGACGCTCCGGAGCGGGCCATTGCTCCGGTCGACGGTCACTGTCCGTGTGGTCTCGTAGGATTCGACCGTGGGTTCGGCGTCTGTGACGCTGTAGGTCGTGTCGCTGACAGTCACCGGCATGGTGTAGGTCGTCGTCTCGTCGATGCTGTCGCCATTGATTGTGCCCTGGGCAGTGACCGTAGCCCGAACGAACACCTCGATCTCGCCAGCAGAGCCGCCGAGTTCGTCCCGTATCCGACCGATACGCTCGCTGACCGCACTCATATCCTGTGAAAACGAGACCCGAACGGACTCTCCGGGCGGCACGGACTCGACAGTCACGTCGTCAAGGGCGCTACTCGTCTTCCAGTAGACAGTCGGCTCCTCGCCCTCACTGTCGGGATCGACCTCCCGGAGCACTAGCGACAGCGACATGTCCTGATCGAGGTCACCGCTGTCGCGCGCGTCGTAGGTAGTCCTAAACGTCCCGTCGAGTTCCGGTGAGAGACGGGTGTAGTAGACCGATCGGTTCTCCAGGCTCGTCCCGACCGGAAACAGGGAGTTGTCTTCCTCGACGGTCGCCGAATGATCGAACGCTCCGGTTTGCTCCCACGATACCGTCGACTGCTGCTCGGTCGTCGTTGCGGCCCCAACGTGTGCTGTATACGTCAGCCACCCACCCACAAGGACACACCCGAGAAGCACCGCACAGACGACCACAAACTGCTTGTCGAGAACGGCCCAAGCGCGGCGTCGCCAGTCATCCATATTGGTTGTTAATCAATCCGGTTTAGCTTAGTTATTCGAGCCTTTACACCAGTTAGGGACGGATTACTGTCGGTAGAGACTGTTTACTAGCCGACGGAGGCGCGTCGACAACGGGACCTCACGGCTTCGTGTGCGCATTTGGAGACGGTCGGTACCGACAAGCGATCGGCCGAACAGATAGAAGAGACCTCCGATCAGTGCGTCGATGGCGGCGATCGGGAGCCACGGGTGGATCGTGTACAGACCCCGGATCACCGGCGATGGAAGCACGGCGAGATACCGATACTCGGTGACGTACCGCCGGTAGTATCCGGTCTCGTCTGGAGCATCCAGTCTGACGGTTGCTGTCTCGGTCGCTCGTGACTGAACAGTAAGGGTGTGTGGCCGAACAGCAACACCCTCGCTTGCGGGTTCGATATAGGAGACAGTCGGGATGAAGCCGCCGTTGTCGACAGGGTATGCCACCTCGGCTGATTCGCCCTGTGGTATGACGGTCGGTTGGTCGGATTCGAAACTCGCAACTCACGATGCCGTACTCATGGGTTCCGGCGGGAGCGACCATCGCCACTGTCGCAGTAACGACCAACAAGAGGGCACAGCCACCAACGATAACACGTGTATCGAGTCCAGTTTCTCGCGATGTATCGCGGCCAGCACGCGCGGGTTGATTATCACGGCGCTCACCGACCACATACCAGAGTAGCGTCCCAATAAAAAACGAGAGGGCGAGCGTCTGGGTGTCGACAAGCGAGCGGACACCAAGTGCTGCGGCGAACTGTCGTTGTGCCGTGTCCAACACGGACTGGACTCGTTCGACACCAGTGCCGAACCCCGGAATCACAACGACCTGCCCATTGACTTCCAGTACTTTCGCAACGATCTGTGGCTCCCGTACCGGCGGCTCATCACCGTCCTGATCGGTAAACGGGTTCCCATCACCGCGCGTAATGTGACCGCGGTCGGTTTCGTCGACGACACGGTGGGTCGTCAGTCCCCCCCCGTCGGAGCTCTTCGGCCTTGAACACGACGACATCGTCCTCCTCGATTGGGCCAGCTACATGGGTGGGTACCGGCACGAATCCATCGCCGGGCTCCATCGTCGGCGACATACTCTCGGTTTCGACGTAGGAGAGTCCTACTGGCTGCCCAAGTGCTTGGCCAGCAACCAAAGCTAAAATAGTCAAAGTAGCAATGATGGTTACAACCTGTCCCACTGTCTTCTGAATAGTCATACTAGCAGAATGTACGTCATATAATTATTAGTATAGACCTGTTAACACAAAATTTTTCTTATCTTTTAGTTGTGTATTAAAGCCATCATGAAATAAGAGCGGGGCACGGGGGAGTTTTACATACATATCTGTATCGGTGTTCACGATTTTGAAAGGCTGTGCAGTAACTATGTGTTGGATGCGTCCCCAGAGAATTTTTGGAATATCTTCTGGATCTTCCTGTGGAGTAGCTGTGGCTCGTTACATTCGAAACTAATATTAATATAATAAAATGACAAATAATGTGTTTGTCAATCAGGCCCTCTGCTGGGCCAAGAAAATGAGAATGTATCGAGACAGCCCCCAGCCTGCCTCAGATGTTCTCGTCGCTGTTGTCAACAGTTTTGATTGTGATTGAACCTGTTTCCCAATCTTCTACTACTTTATTTGGTGTTTCAACTCGGAGACCAATATTAACACCGTAGCCAGAACTTATTCCACCCTTCCAATCACTATTTCGAGAACCAATTAGCTTACCGTTTGTCTGATGAGCATAGAATGTAAATGCGCTTGGATTGTCCAAGTCGCTTTTATCAATAGATAGGTTGAGTTGATCCTCTGTCGCATTCAATACTTGAAAAAGATTATCGAAATCAAATGTTGAGTCTGGATTCAATCCCTTAGCCTGCGATGCAAACCCACTATTGCTGGGCTCGCTGATTTGGATAGTGAGCTGTCCGTCCTCGTAACTCACGTACTCAGTATTCTCCAGACTACTTCCAGTAGCATTGATCTGGAGGAAGCCGTTACTATCGTTTGCAATACCAATATCAACGCTCCGGGATGACTGCGACTGGCTGACTGCACCAGTACCCATTGCAGCTGCCCCGCCGGCAGCGAGCGATCCAAGTCCGACCACGAATTTGCGTCGTTCCATTGTCGTTTGTGTCTCGTTTTGCGTGCCACGTCCGGATCCTCGATATCCGTCATCTCACCTTCTGTGGCACGTACTAATCCGAATAGACAGGTACCCACTTTGGAATGAACAACCTATCAGATTCACTGGTAGTGTTTGCAATTTCGTAGGGATTCTATGTAGCCTCCACATATACTCCCTGTCGACGTGGTAGGTTGCCTATCCGATAGAAGTGTTATTTGAGAGGAAGCAGGGACACAGTTCAGCCATTGACAGCGAGTTCGTGTAGACGATTAGTTAGTGTATACTAGTTTACAACGCCATACACAGACGTTGAGCAACTTTGACGACTCACGTTATAATGGTCCTTCTTGATTCGTAAACACTCTCTAACGGAGGTTATAGTCTTCATACTAAATGTCTTGGCAGCAAAACAGTATTTTGATTCGTTAGATGATTTTGAACAGAGTACACGATACGGAGGGGGCGTATGAACAAAGCTGAACAGATTAATAACCAATCTTCGGTAGAGGATATCGAGACAATCTCACAGGACGCGTTGCTAGAAGTACTTAGTAATCAACGCCGCCGGTTTACGATCCGGTATCTCAAGCAAGAGAATGGTCGAAGCACGGTTTCACAGCTCACAGAACAGATTGCAAGCTGGGAAAACAACAAGCGAGTAGACCAGCTCACTTACCAAGATCAAAAACGTGTCCGAAATGCTTTGCGGCAGTTCCACCTTCCAAAGATGGATGATTACGGGTTTATCGACTATGATTCTAATCGAGGGACGGTAAATCTCACAACTGCAACTGCCAATACCAATTTTTATGTTGACTCTCTAACTGGGGGAGATATTCCATGGGGACTGTACTACCTCGGATTCTCCGCGTTGAGCCTTTGTTGTTTACTCGGCTTTTGGATCGGTGTATATCCATTTACGTTCTTGTCCCCACTCAGTTATGCGATTATTTTCATGACAGCACTAACCCTCTCTTCGATCGTACATTTTTATGATAACTATTATCGGATGCGATTAGGCGCAAGCAACACACCACCTGAGATCAATAACCATGATTCAAAATAGAGAACGCCTTGTGCTAGCCGCGCTGGTTGTTGCCATTTTTTTCTCATTGGGCACTAGTAGCGTTAGTTCAGTAACAGCAGACCGGTCTATTGATATTATGATCGCCGACGACTCGAATGCGTACGTGGGGTTCGAACAGCAACGCACTCGGACACAGAATGGGACGACCGATCTCGAAGTTACCGTGCAAAATCAATACCCGTCTGGGACCCGTTTCACAACGGCTTCAGTCACGGTTCATGGAAGAGAGGTTGATTTATCCAAGAACAGTCCACTCGAACCGGGTGATAGTAGAACACATAGATTCAATTCGACACCATGTGATAGTTCGATTGCTATTGTAGTTTCAGGTACGGGGATAAGTGCAGAAATCCAACGTGCTGTTTCCTGTTGATGAACAGTACCCGGCGAATAGGCAAGACTGCTTCTGGTTTGTTGGCCCCGATGAATTGCTGAACGGCACCGATTTCAACCGGCAGAACGAAGCAAGAAATTGCCAATATTTTATTTGAGAATGAAATTATAGTAAATAAAATGCTGTTGATAATCCATAGTGGTACGGTATCGCCACACGGGGCGGGGACAACTAATAAGCCTTAAACGTCTCCCCCGGATACGAATGATTGCAGGAAGCCCGGATGGTGTAGTGGCCCATCATACAACCCTGTCACGGTTGTGACGCGGGTTCAAATCCCGCTCCGGGCGTTTCTACCGACGCTAACTGGTGAGCGAGGAGCATAGCGACGAGTGGACCCAGTGTCGGTGAAACGGTTCACTGAGGAATTTGAACCAGCGAGCAGCTTTGCTGCGAGTGGGGTTCAAATCCCGCTCCGGGCGCTTTTTCCGACGAACAATAACACTGAGCACACGCTATGCGGTGCTCAGTTACACCGTGTTAGTAAAACCGACGACCGATGAGTGTCGACCGCGCCGTCGCAGGACTCATCGAAAAAAGGAAATAAAGACCGGCACCGATGAGAGCGGTCGCCAACAGCACAATAAGTAAACAGCCCAGCGACAGTCGGATAGACGAGTGCGAGCGCAATAAAAAACGTAAAGGCAAACAGAGAAAACAAGACAAGAAACAGGCCGATAGCTGGCTGTTGGGCGGTTGCGAGTGCGATTCGCTCCTTGATTGTAAGCTCGGTCAGGTCGACGTCCGCGGCCGCGGGCTCGTCGGTCGCAGGCTCATCGGCATCACCCGGCGGTTGTACTGAGTCAGCCACACACCCAATACGACTGGGGGATTCCTGAGTGTGTCGCTTACAGCCGCTCGTCCCAGTCGAGCCACTCGTACTCCCAGCCCGACGGCGCGAAATATCCCTGCTCGTCAAACTCGCTGTCCTCGCGTTCGGTCCGGTTTCTGACTGGGCTACTGGCCTGCTCGCCGTCGACCAACATCGGCCGGAACCGCACCGCGCCGAACTGCCCGGTCTCCTGGAGAGCGCCGCTCTCGGGATCGTGATCGAACGCGACGAGCGTTTGGCTGGTCGTCCCGCGGGGGACCACCAGCCGCCCGCCGGGAGCGAGTTGGTCGACCAGCGCCCGTGGTGGCTCGACGACCGCACACTCGACCAAAATCCGGTCGAAGGGCGCGTACTCGGGGAGGCCCTTCGCGCCGTCCCGCCGGTCGACCAGCACCTCGTCGTACCCGGTCGACCGAAGGTTCTCCCGGGCGACCGAAAACGAGCTGGCGGTCGATATCGACCGCGTGGACGTGGCGGCCGCCGACGATTTCTGCGAGCGCCGCGGCCGTGTATCCGACGCCCGCACCGACGATCAGCGTCTCCTGGTCCGGCTCGGCATCCAGCGCAAGCAGTAGGCGAGCCACCAGCTCCGGCTGAAGACGACGCGAGCCGGGGCTGTCGCCATCCGTCTCGGGCTCGCTGAATTCGTGTTGTGGGACGGTCTGGAGGGCGTCGACGAGTGAGGCCCCGAGCGGCTGGTCGAGGCTGTACTCCAACCCGTCGACCATGTCTGCCCGAAGCGTTTCGCGATCCATTGTGGGGACTCCGGTATGGACTGTCTTTAACGGTCGGAACTGTCGGCTACCACGCCGACCACGCGCTGGTGGTCTCGTCGGTGCCGTAGATCCGTTTAATGTCCTTTGCGTACACCATATCGCCGCGCTCGTCGAACTTGTCGAAGCGGTAGCCCTCGGCGTCGTCACGGACGAAGATACCAGTAATCGTGAACTCGTCGTCGCCGAAGGAGTCGGTCTCACCGACGGTGAACTCGTAGTCGCCGGGGACATTGACCTTGAGGCTCCGTGTGTCGTCCCGCGAGCCGTCCTTGGGGTGAAGCGTCACGTTGACGCCGACATTGTCGACCGCGCGCGTCCAGACGGTTTCGACATCTTCCATGATCGCGCTCTCGAAGCGAGCGTCGCTGTCCGTGAGTTCGAGGCCAGTGACCCGGACCTGCAGGATGGCCTCGGGGGTGTCGACGATGAACTCGTCGCCGGTTTCGACCGTCTCGTTGGGGTCGGCTTCGAGCCGCGTGCTGAAGGAGTCGCCGTCCTGGGAGACGATGACCTTCTTGTCGACCGCGGGCGTCGACTCGATCTGGGTCTTGTGGACGTGGCTACATTCGCTACACCGGACAGTCACATCGCCGCCGGGTTTCAGCACCTCGTGGACCGTTTCCTCGCGTGGTGAACAGGAGGGGCAGGTGAGTGCCACCCTGTCACCGGCGTCTATGTCGCTCATAGGCGGTTCTCCGAGGGCGGCGGGTAAAAAGTCGTGCTTGTCGAGGCGGTATGCGGGTAGCTACCGTAGCGGACCCCTATTCGGGTAACTCGATTTCGACACCGTCGACGTAGACGGTCGGCTCCCGGAGAATCCCGTCGAGATGGAGCGGGGCCTCCGTCTCGCCGCCAATTGAAGCGTTGTCGCCGACTGGCGATGTGGACCGTGCCCGCGGCCTTCTCGTCCAGGAGGACCGAACCGACGAGTTCGTCGACGCCGACGTTCGTCCCGATCCCCAACTCGGCGAGGTTGTAGGCCGCTTGGCCTGCCTCCTCGGCGGCAGTCTCGATCTGATCGCGAATTTCATCGTCGCTGATCTCGGTCACGTAGCCGTCCTCGACCTCGAAAGTAAGTTGCTGGTCGTCATCGAGGAGGCCGTGGGGTCGCATCGTCCCGTCGACGACGTAGGTGCCGGTCGTGCTCTCGGGGCTCACGAACACCTCGCCCGCAGGCAAGTTCGAAAAGTCGCCCGCCTCGTGGACGATCCCGGTATCGAGGTGCCACTCGCGGCTGCCGATCTCGAAGGTAATGTCGGTGCCCTGCGGCGAGGTGACCCGGATCTCGTCGGCGTTGCGGACCTGCTCGTGGGTGGTTTTCGAGTGGTCGGCAATCGCCTCGTAGTCAGCATCGAGCCCAGTTATGAAGACGTCCTCGGTGATTCCGGGGAGGGTCGCACCACGGGCCCCGGCCTCGCAGGCCGCGCCGCGAGCGCGCGTGTGACTGATGCTCTTTGTCGTCGGGGCGAGGAACACGTCGGCCTCGCGGAGCGCGGCGTCGACGGGTTCTGGGGGTTCAGCACCGTGTTGGGGACCCGGTGGGTAGCGGACGATCACGGGGTCGTCGGTGATCTCGCCCGCAACCGCATAGAGGGCCTCGCCGATCGGCTCGCGTTTGTCGTCGGTGATGATCAGGCAGGTCTCCTCGCTGCCGAGGTCGAGACACTGAGTGAGTGCCGTCTCGGCGGCGGCTCGAAGGTCGGAATCGGCCATACAGGCCATTGCCGTCGACACGGGTTAGCAGTTTCTGTGTTTGTTTCGGTGTCTCTCAGGCGTCTCGGCCGTAATCGGTGTTCATAACACCCTCTCTATAGTATCGGAATATAATGGAAGAGGCATCACCACAGGTCGGACAGGGAAATCGCATCCAACACATCGGCGAAGCGATTCTCGTTATTGTCGGTGCCTATCTCGCTGCGGGCCTTGCGGTGACTGTGTTCGATCCGCTGGTGACCGCTGCGGTCGGTGACGCGGCGTCGACCAACGCGGTTCGGATCGTTCAGACTGTGTTGCAGTTCGTGACAATGATCGCCGTCGTCGTGGGGTACGGACGGCTCGTCGACACCGAGCGACTGATCAGGGCTGTCGTCCCCAGTCGTCGTAGCGTCGGGCTGATCGTTGGCGGAACCGTCGTGCTGTTGGGCGGCCAGTACCTCATCAATCGGCTGCTCGAAGCAGTCGACCTCTCGCCGGGAGCCAATCAGGCGGTGCTGGCTGGTGTCGGTGATCCGTTTTATTATCTCGTGATGGTGGTCATCTCGTTGCTGTTCGTGGGTCCGGCCGAGGAACTGTTGTTTCGGGGGGCCGTTCAGGGTCGACTCCGCGAGTCGTGGGGGCCGTGGCCGGCGATCATCACCGCAACGGTGCTGTTCGGGCTGATCCACATTCCCGCGGTGAGCGGCGGGTTCGGGGCCCAGCTCTCGTATGCGCTGCTGGCAGGGGTACTCGGCGTCGTGCTCGGATATCTCTACGAGTACACCGACAACATCGTTGTTCCGGCAGTGACCCACGGCTGCTACAACGGGACGCTGTTCGCACTCCTGTATCTTGGCGAGATCGGGTATCTCGGCTGAGAGTCGACAAAACGGCCGCCGAGTTAGGCCGGATTTTTCCGCGTGAGGTCGCTGCCGCAGATCGGACACCGCTCGTGGTCGTCGTCGAAGGTGCGGCCACA
>Ga0065697_1003310_pt1 | contig 10722 bp, 10 predicted proteins | sample AntLakMe24m_08um_FD_59086 | JGI IMG/M metagenome (GOLD analysis project Ga0065697, IMG submission 59086) | Hypersaline microbial communities from Antarctic Deep Lake - 24m 0.8um v2 (version 3) | ecosystem: Environmental > Aquatic > Non-marine Saline and Alkaline > Hypersaline | place: Deep Lake... | reverse complement strand
GTTCTGTTGGGTGGCGTGACGAACGTCCCGCGGGTGAAAGAGCTTCAGCAGGTCGCCGTCGAAGCACAGGAGAACATCGGAGAGATCACCGGTGAAAGCGAGGATCGGTTCTCGGAGTTGATGGACAGTGACGGGGAGTTGGAGTCGTTGTTTTGAGGTCGTGAATTTCACCTATTTGTATTTGCGGAGTTCGGGCGGCTTTTCGGCGTTTCCGAGGCGGGTTCGTTTCCCAATGATGTGGTGGACAATCGACGACAGGCCGAAGGCGGTGATCGTTAAGACTCCGACATCAAACGGATCGAACGCGCCGAATACCGGTGTATCAATCATAACCGCGATCAGGAGCGAAACCGCGACGCCCGCAAGCCCGACGTAGTAGAGGCTCCAGGGGATCTCTTTGCTGCCCAGCACCTCCACATAGATCTCTAAGTTCTTCAGTTTGGGCGTCGCTTGGACGTAATTTCTTTCTTTGTCGACGGTCACGACGTTCTTTTTTTCTAATTTCGGTAGGTGGGTACGTTGGAGCGTGCTATACACGTTTCGGCGGTGCTTAGACGACACTTCCTCTAGTTCAACGCCGGTCTCCCAGGCAGTGATGTACTGTGAGAGCTCAAAGATTTCAATCGGTTCCTCCGTGCGTTTGAGCGCGTGGATAACAAATCGTCGGCGACGATTCGAGAGTACCTCGTAGATCTCGTCTTCGGACAGTTCACCTCTGTTCGAGTTCGATCCGCTGGCTGTGGCGAAAGTGGGTAACATTTCTGTGGGAACTCCAATCCTTCACCAATCGAAGTCTCCGTCCCTCGAATCGGTGAATTTCGCTTTTGGTATGTGTGGGTTCTAACATAAATAGAGTATATATTTCATCTGGTAATATATGAGATCTGTTAATAGATGGGGTAGCTCATGGTTTGCGAAGCGATAGACCGAACTGGAGCAGGGGTTCTATGCGGATTTGTCAATGGTAGCCAGAAACGCATCAACCGAAACAGCCATTATGAATACGATAATATTATCGTGTACATAATGATCAACAGAGAGGCAGAACTCGAGTGGCTCACGTCACACCTCTCTCGGGATGAGCGACAGCTCCTCGTACTATATGGTCGGCGTCGAGTCGGGAAGACGACGTTGGTGACGACGGCGCTCGAGAATTTGGAGATGACTTCGGTCTACTACCTCTGTGATCAGCGTGGATCGAGTCACAACGCTCGGCGTTTTGCGGCTCAGTGTGCTGACGCGTTCGGCGACATCACTCCGGATGTCGACGATTTCGCAGAGACGTTTCACTATCTCGCGGCTCGCGTCGACGAACCGTGCGTCATTGCACTAGACGAATTCTCGTACCTCGTAGAGGATGACGAGGCCATCCCGTCGGTGTTTCAGACGATCGTCGACGACGTCCTCACCGACACGGAGATCTCACTGGTGCTGTTGGGATCGTCGATCTCAATGATGGAAGAGGGGGTATTGAGCTACGAGAGCCCACTGTACGGTCGCCGCACTGGGCAGTGGAAGCTCGCTCCGCTGTCGTTTAGAGACGTTCGCGCATTCTTCCCGAACAACGATATACAGACGCAGATCCAGACATACAGCGTTTTAGGAGGGGTTCCCGCGTATCTCGAACAGTTCGATACAGACCGGGGCCTCTTCGAGAACATCGAGCAGGCTATTCTCTCGAAAGGCGCATTCCTTTATGAGGAGCCAGAGTTTCTGCTTCGCCAAGAGCTTCGTGAGCCTGCGACCTATATGGCGATCCTCGAAGCGATCGCCGGTGGAGCGACCCGCGTCACCGAAATCGCTAACGAGATCGGCAAGGAGGCAAGTAGCCTCTCCCGATACCTCCAAAACCTCACGCGGTTGGCTATCCTCGAGCGGGAGCACCCAGTCACAGACCCGGACGGTCGTGGGTTGTATCAGCTGACAGATGATTTCCTTCGGTTCTGGTTCCGGTACGTAGCACCGAATCAGGGAACGCTTGAGCAGGGGCGGACGGAACCGGTCCGAGAAGCGATCGCCGAGACGCTCCCAACACACACGAGTCGAACGTTCGAGACTGTGTGTCAGCAGGCGGTCCAGACGTCCGCGTTTCCCGTGTCCTGCTCGCGCGTCGGTCGCTGGTGGTACGGCGGCGAGGAGATCGACGTCGTCGGGCTCAACCAACAGACGGACGCCATGTTGCTCGGCGAGTGCAAGTGGACATCAACACCCGTCGGGCGGGCGTTATTCGACGATCTCACCGCACTAGAGCCATCTGTTCGGTGGCACGGAGATGATCGGGAAGTGAGCTACGTGCTCTTCTCGCGTGCCGGGTTCACAAAAGAAGTGCAGGTAGTTGCCGACGAGCGTCCCGACGTGTATCTGTACGGGCTAGACGAGCTCGCTGCCCTGTTCGAGTGAAGCAAGACGATGCCGTCGTCGAGTGCTGTCGCTTGTCAACCAAATGGTGGAGTGTGTGGGGAGTGTCGGATTCACTCCCGTCCTCAGAACGCTCCACGTTCTGATGTGCGAACGAGACGCAAAGCGTCTCGTCAACGCCGTAAACGNNGGGGTTCTCTCCTCGAAGAAAGATAGAGATGGGACGGTGCCTCTGACAAATATTCGCCCGTCCAACAGACGTTTTTGGTGAATGGAACGGTGACACCTACGATTGGTGTACCATTCAGAATTGGAGGGGCAAAGGCAGGGGGGACTACCTTGATCGGATCGTGCCCTCCACAAGATCGTTAGTACTAGCTTAACGAAAATGTTCTGATCACGGAAACGACGACGCCTTAACCAACAGCCGGAGCGATCAGGCCGATGTTGTTGGTTAAGATTTCTTGGCGTACCGTCCAGTGCGCTCACGGATCGACGCGCAGAGTGTGTCGCTCTCGAACACGGCACAGTGATCAAGAGAATTGGGTCTAACACAAGCATGAAAAGCGCGATACCCTGGAGAAGCGCCCATATCCACGGCCGGCGTCAGCGACACAAACGTATCGGAGTTCTTGTTATTTTTCGTCCTCCGCACTCTCCTCACGCATTGCTGCAATCGCTTGACTGGAGAGGTATGCGAGAAGTTTTACGATGATCACGCCAATGGATACACCAAGTATGAGGCTGATGAGGGCCCAGAATCCCAACATTCACTCATCGCCCTCCTTCGATCCCTGAGAGGCTCTATTCTGCCTTGACCCGACACGACGCTGGAATGCAGCGTGCGCACTTTTGGCGTCGGTCGAGACTGACTCTGTGAGTTTCGCTGCGGAATACCAGGTGGCCAGTGTATGGAAACCAAGCATCACACACACGACAAAAATGACGAACGAGACGTCGAACAGCAGGATCCCACTCGTCCCAGCTCCAGTACCTGCGAAGACGATATTCGTCGCCATCGAGCCGGGACCGAGGATCGAGAGAGCAATACTTCGGAATACGCGCTCGAGAAGGTGAACAGCATGCCACAGAATGTATATGACGCTCCATGACGACACGGCGACGTCCCAGAGTTCGGAGAGTGTCTCAGTGTTGGCGTACCGGCGTCCGGCCCGCCGAAGCAGAACTTTCACCCCATATTTGACGGCGAGGAACGTCGCGTACAGGCCGCCCACGATGAGCAGACTCCATCGCACTAGGTCGGGTGATTGGGTACTAAGAGCCGGCATCGCCGTGAGCACGCCGATCGTGACGAGGTAGAGGGCGCCCGCCAGACCGTACGACTGGGGGGCACTCCGACGAACGAGTACAACTACGAACAATGAACCCGCAAAGATTCCGGCGACGAGCGGAACAACCGATGAGACAAGGACTGTCACAACACCCCCCACGCCAATTGCGACGAGGGTCACTATGAGTGAACGGGTGGATTTTGGCTTACTGGCGCCCTCTGTGGGGGATGCTTCGGTCGTTGGTTTTGACGGATCGCAAGCGGAAGCTCGCCCTTCAGGGCGGGGTCCAAGCGACACCACAATGCCACAACCCACGTGCTACGGTTCGTCTGGATGTTCCACCGCTTCCAATCCTGCTTCGATGATTTCTCGGTAGGCTTCTTCAAGACTCACGTCTTGATCTTCAGCGTAGTCTTTCACGCGGCCGTTTAGGGTGTGTGAAATGTTGATGTTTGGTCGCATTGGCTGTGTCCAAAAGACATTTAGACATAGGGCTACAAATGTCTGATGTCGTGAGGCGAACTAACACGTTCGCGGTACGTCCGCTGTCCGACGGCGACGAGCGACTACTCTGTGACCTGTTGGACGCCTCTGCGAGCCTGTGGAACGAGCTCAATTACGAGCGTCGCCGGCAATTCTTCGACGGCGAATCAGTGTGGGACACTGCCGACTACCGCAAGCAGTATGTCGATGTGACCGGCTCTGGAACCGCACAGCAAGTGATCCGAAAAATCAAGTCTGCGTGGAACTCGTTTTTCGCCGCCCTAGGCGACTGGCACAACGGCGAACGTGATGAACGTCCCTCGCCTCCCGGATACTGGGGGAACGAAGACGATGGACGAGAACTACGCACGTTCATCCGGAACGACTTGTATACGCTAGAAACCGGCGACCGGTCACGAATTGAGATCCCAGTTGGATCCGCTCTGAAGGAAGAATACGACCACACTGGTCGCCTCCGTCTCGAAGTCGCTGGCGACCCAAAGTGGGATGGCAAGCAGGGCCAATTACAGATACAGTACGACGAGATAGACGACACGTTCAGGGCCTTTCAGCCTGTTACCGTGCCTGATTCACAACAGGATTCACCACTGGCTTCGGAAGAAGCCGCACTGGACGTGGGCGCAAACAATCTCATCGCCTGTACCACGACGACCGGCCAGCAGTACCTCTACGAGGGCCGCGACCTGTTTGATCACTTCCGCGAGACGACCGACGAAATTGCCCGATTACAGTCGAAGCTCCGTGAGGGGCGATACAGTAGCAACCGAATTCGGCAACTGTATCAGAAACGGACACGGCGGCGCGACCACGCACAGGAGGCACTAGCCCGGGACCTAATGGAACGGCTCTACACCGACGGTGTCGAGACGGTGTACGTCGGCGATCTCACGGATGTCCTCTCGACGCACTGGTGTGCTGAAGTGAATGCAAAGACTCACCAGTTCTGGGCCTTTCGGGCGTTCATCGATCGCCTATTGTACGCAGCCGAGGAATACGGCATCCGGGTTGAGGTGCAGTCAGAAGCCAATACAACCAGAACGTGCCCGGTGTGTGGCGAACGAGAGGATACCGATCGCGACGGCGACGTGTTCCGGTGTCCGTGCGGCCACGAAGCACACGCCGATCTGTGTGCGTCTCGAACATTCCTCGAACAGCAGACTTGCGAACTCGAAGGCGGGTCGATGGCTCGGCCCGTGCGCCTCACGTGGGACGACCACAACTGGTCAGAGACACCACACTCTCCCGAGAGGGAAAGTCCCAACGAGGAGCGCACAAACCAGAGTACCGGCAACGGGAAAGTTGCCTCCGTGGGTACGGTATAGCCAACATCCCACCGGAGGAATCCTCGCGCTTCAGCGCGGGGAGGACGTCAAACATAGTTAGATCCGGCTTACACAGGGGCGTGGTGTTCACCTGGCCGGTAAGGTACGCACGGATGGCGGCTTGCGCGACCCCGTTGGGGCGAGTACTGACCTGTCGGGACGAATCATCTCGTTGACGTAGACTTCGACGTCGTGGGTATTGGGAATCCTCGGCGAGCAGCTGCATGGCTCTCGAACCCGCTTGTCGTCGTGAGTGTCGATCTTGTGCTGTTCGTCACCAAGTCAATCATCGACTGAGAGACTTAACCAACACATTGATCGTCGTTGTTGGTTAAGACTCGTCGACCATCATCCGGCATGCTTGTCGATCGACATGCTGGGTGCATACTCTCCAAACACGCCGGCCAGATCGGGTCGACCATCCCGCTTGGACGACTACTCTTGGCGCGCCGATACCGCGGTGGGGACCATCTGGGTGCTCGATGACGAATTACTCTACTCGTCGTCGACGCCGGCAATCGCATCGACGACGTCGAAGAGGCACCCACAAGGCGATCAACTCCTACTTCGAGATTCGGTGCTCATCGGATGATCGACATGCTGCTGTTCGTGATCTATGTGGAGTTTCTCGAAATGAACTGCGGCTGACCGGCGTCGATCGCGTCGAACCGGTACGGCGTCGACGACGAGATGAGCGAATCGATCGACGAGGTGGACAGCTACGCCTTCACCGAAGGAAGGTTCCTCAACGAGCGCCAGTCACCCGTCCGACTCACGCCCGGCGACGTCGACCGGGGACGCAGCCATAGACGTATCGACGGTGCAAGAGCCGGAGAGTGCTAATCAAAAGCCCATACGACGAACGTGAGTGCGAGACCGAAGATGAGGGCACCGACCGTAGCGAGAACTGCTGTTGATGGCGTGCCTGCAAGCACACCCGACAACATTGCAATCATACAGATACTCAGTATAAGAGATATTTAAAAGAAGTCATTCGGTTGAGAAAAATGAAGGGGAGCGGACTTGAACCACTGAAGCAGTCATTTTCAGACAGCCACCACCGGAGTGGCGCTCTACCAAGCTGAGCGACCCCTTCACACTGCTCCAGTTCCCTCGTACCATATTAGTTATCTTCCAAATAATTGAGACATATTCATTCAGTTCGGTCGGAGGGTGGAGAATATTCATTGGATAACCCATCCAAACAGATCTACAAGAAGGAAAACTGCGGCTTCAGTCAGGAGGGAAATTCGGCTGCCGTCCCCAGATCGATCTCGGGGGCCGTTATTGTTTGTCACCCCTCTATTTCTCTTGGAAATTCGTGTTTGTGATCGATACAGGCGTCAGCCGCAGGAATAGGTCTATAGGACAGAAGTGTTCGATGTGCGAGTGGTACGTGGTGGTGTTTTCGATCCTGTGTTCACAATCGCAGATCGAGATGTCTTGATTGCTGTAACACGTCTTCTAGAAGTGAGGTGTATTAGCTAAGGGGACACCGCGTTCGGAGAAAGCGGCGATCGAACTTGCCCGTCTACTGCACCACAAAGAGATACGCGAAATCCTCGCGAGAAACCACTAGCGGGCTCGGTGAACGTGGCTACCGATCTAGACTTCACAATGTTCTAGTTGATACCTGTCGGATCATATGTCGAAGATGTTGGGGGCGCTTGGAACGGGGATCGTTCTGGCCTCTATCGGTGCTAGTTTCGGTGCGTTGTATCTGTTGTGGTACCTGTATCACCAGCGGACGCGATCTGGAGCAAGCTGGTTCATGGGGAATGTCGCGTCCGTTGCCATATTCTGTGCCACCTACGGAGGAGCATTACTCATCTTCGACCCGGCGACCCGGATCGCACTCGAAGCGGTCGCGTTCACCTCTTTGAGTTTTATGGGGCCATTCTTTCTCGCGTTCGGCCTCGATTACACCGGGCGTGGGAACCTCATCCGCACACCACTGTTTGGGATCGTCGCCATCGTCCCGCTGCTAGCAGTCATCGTTGTTGCGACGAATCCGGCTCATCAGCTCGTGTGGACCGATTTTCAGATCGCACCGGTGTTCGGGCTGGCAACGGCTGAGTACACGGTCCAGCCCTGGGGTGTCTTTTTCCTGTTGTTCTCTATTGGAACCGCCGCTGTCGGCTCACTGCTGTTGATCGGTGCAGTTCTGAGTTATGGTCCGCTGTATCGACATGAAGCCATCGCGGTTGTCCTGAGCACGGTCCCGCCAACGGTGGGCGTGTCTGTGTGGCTGTTGGAGCTCGGCCCGGTTCCACAGTTGCATCTCACGGCACCGCTGATGCTCATCCACGTGTCGCTTGATGCGTACGCGTTCGTCGGGACGCACATGTTCGAGACGAACCCAGCGACACAGCGGATGGCCGAACAAACGGGACTAGACTCACTCTCAGATCCCGTCTTCATCCTCGATACGGAACAGCAGATCGTTCGCGTGAACGACCGCGCAGAGGCCCTGTTTTCCAGCACACTATCGAATACGTTACCGATCAGTCTCAATACTGTCCTCGGCGTCGAGTTGGAGACACTTCGTGAAGACGGAGAGATCAGACTTGAGATGGAGCGAGACAGGACGTTTGCTGTGTCGTACACGGGCTTGAGCGATCCGAGCGGCACCTCAGTCGGGAGTATGCTCCTGTTGTACGATGTGACCGAAGATCGACAGCGTGAACAGCAGCTCGCAGTGTTGAATCGAGTTCTCAGACACAATCTCCGAAACGAAACGACGGTTATCGGAGGCTATGCAGATCTCCTTGAAAACGCGCTTTCAGACCCCGAACGGGCGGCACAGGCAGGGAAAATCGAGGACGCAAGCGATCGGTTACTTGCCATCGCCGAAAAAGTACGCACGTTCGAGGAGATTCAAAAACGAGACAGACAACCAGCGGACCTCGATGTCTCTACCGTCTTACGCGAGGTTACACAGAGCGGTTTCCCTGCTCACAGCGACGCCACTATTGAGTGGACTGTTACTCCATCAGAGCTTCAGCTTCGAACAGATTCGGTATTGCTCTCGGTGGTTCTCGAGAATATCGTCGAGAACGCGATTATTCACTCCAAGGCGTCCGAGCAAACAGTGAACATCAACGTCTCCAGAGCATCTGATACCGACGGAGACGTGGTTTTCGAGATCCGTGATGGAAATGAACGGATCCCGGAAATTGAGATCGAAACACTCCGTGAGGGCGATGAAACGCCCCTGCAGCATGGACGAGGGATCGGACTGTGGATCGTCTATTGGTGTATACAGAAGCTGCACGGTAGGATCGACTTCGAGTACGACGACGGGAACGTGCTCGTCGTTACGCTTCCAGACTTACAGGCTGAGTAACGCACCGGAGTATCATCTCCACGTGACAGTCAGTTCGATCTCCGTGGAAATGATCTAATTGTGGAGACGAAGCAGTCTTAACCAACAGCTTGTGCAGTTGGGTCATTTTGTTGGTTAAGAATTATCGTTCGACGACGTCGATGTCGTCATCTCGGCGAGGTGAAATCTAAACGATCCTGCTCGTTTGCATCTTGGACACACCTCGTACCGAGTGAAGATACAACCGAATGGAGAGGAGACAAAATCGGCTGGTCGATGTCGGGACCCACACCCGATACCGAGTGAAAGCTCTGTCCTCGACTAGTCTCAAGAGTTAGCACTCGGTACGAGGTGTGTCTGTACTCAACTACCGAGATTGGTCAGGATAGATTTTGGACTTGCTCTTCGAGTACTGACTCGCCACTCCCAGTCTGTGACTCCCATTCCCACTCGTCTTTGATACGCACGCGACCGTCATCAAGCAGTTCGACAGTACCCACAGAGTGGCCACTTGCAGTTTCATTCCGAGTTGATCTGTGAGTATCTAATGTCCCATTCACTCCCGTCGAACGTTCCGACGAGATGCCTATCGACGATATCCCCACCTGCATAGTGTACGTAAATTCGTTCACCCTCTTGCTCAAACTCGAAGTGGGTATCTCCGCTCACTTCTCCGGTACGGTGTTTGCAACGCCCACAAGCGTCCGGCCATCGAGAGAGATGTCATCTGTCATAAACTGTTGCACAATCTATGAGGTCAAAAAACGCCGAATCAACCAGGACTGTTGGGTTAGAATTGATCGAGACGGGGGGCTCGATCGTGGTGGAGGTTGATATCTGATTGACGAGAGTGTTAGGGTATGTCGATCCCAATCAGCTGCTCTCAGCTGCGACGTGCGATCAACGTGGCTACCAGGATCGCAACCAGCGCAGCAAGCACGCCGAAGCCCGGAACATCGTCGGTTGTCGAGCCGTCATTGCTTTCAGCTGCAGACGATTCGTCTTGCTCTGTTTGTTCACCTGCTTCCTCCTGTTCTTCATTCGCTTGCTCAACTGACACAGTCCCTGCGGTAACGCCGTTGACACGCACCGTGTACTCGCCTGGCTGTTCAATTGTCGGTTCAAATGTGGTCTCTGCGGTCTCTCCGGCGTCAACAACGAGTTGCTGGTCGATAGTGGCTTCACCCTCGATATCGAGCGTCAGCGTCGTGGAGTCTTCCATCGGTCCGTCATTTGTCACGGTTGCAGTGATTGCTGTCGTCTCTCCGGGTGTGATTGTCTCGGCTGTAACCGTGGCATCTGTCACCGAGATGTCGCCCATTTGAACTCCAATGGCAAACGGAGAGAATCCGTCGGTTATAGCCGTGAACTCGTGGACACCGCCGCTGCTGCTGGCGTGTTGGGTCTCGAGTGTTTCCCAGCCGTCGTCATAGTGATACATCACGACATCATCGGTCGACGCGCCTGCTGGCAGCTCGCTATCTGCAACCGCAAACGAAAGTTCGCCACCGTCGATCGAATCTGCACCGATCGGACTCACGTCCAGATATCCCACTACACTTCCTGTGTCTACCGCAGGTGCATTCTCGGGTGGTGAGTCGCCCACGTTACTGATCTCAACCCGGTAGTCACTGGCTTCAGAGCGATGGTTGATTTCAAGTTTGGTAAGCGCAACCCTGTCACCAGTAGTCATCTCAGCAGTTTCGATTTCGACGGTTTCTCCGCTTGGGACCGACCCAATACGAGCTGTTACGCCGTCGTCGACATCGACAAGTTCGGTCTCAACGGGTTCGGGTTGTCTCGGCTGTGCGCCAGTACCTCCACCGGCACCACCAGTACCTCCACCGGCGCCACCAGTACCTCCACCGGTGCCACCAGTACCGTCATCACCGGTACCGTCACTACCGTCATCACCGGTACC
>Ga0065697_1001547_pt1 | contig 10731 bp, 12 predicted proteins | sample AntLakMe24m_08um_FD_59086 | JGI IMG/M metagenome (GOLD analysis project Ga0065697, IMG submission 59086) | Hypersaline microbial communities from Antarctic Deep Lake - 24m 0.8um v2 (version 3) | ecosystem: Environmental > Aquatic > Non-marine Saline and Alkaline > Hypersaline | place: Deep Lake... | reverse complement strand
CAACACGAACAGCATACGAATCGGCCGTCAACGGACACACACTCCACCACTTCGAGTGTTCACGGTTGGTACAGGCCACCTTACGCACGATTTCGGCCAATATCGATCCTCTCACTCTTTCACTTTCTCTTCTTCAACTTTCTACAGCGTGGTATACGGGTGTGGTACGCAAACACTTGTGATAAAGGTTGCCGTGTCACAAAGCTGTTTCACTCCACCCGACACCGACCCCCACCCTCATTCCACCCGGAACACTCGAAACGACGGAGTGTCTGTGTGGGGACAGCCGAAACAGTCGAAGCCCCGGTTTTATATACGGACCGTGAGAGAACCGGACATGGACGAACTCGGTCACCTTACGCCCGAGGACGATATCTTCCTCGACGAAGACGTTCTTCGCGACGATTACGACCCTGATCGCATCCTCGAACGGGACGACGTGCTGAATCGGTACCTCCAGATGTTCTCCGAGGTCATCCGTGGAAAACGACCGCGTAACGTGTTTGTGTACGGCCCCACCGGCGTCGGAAAGACTGTTGGCACCCATCTCGTCCTCGATCGCGTCTGCGAGGATGCCGAGGGCGTCGATGGCGTCGACGTGACGGCCGTCCAGATGGAGTGTCGCGATCTCAACACGAGCTATCAGGTCGCCGTTAGTCTCGTAAACGTACTTCGAGAGTCGACACCGCGATCAAGTCTTCCAACGACCGGCTATCCCGAAGGCGACGTGTTCGATATGCTGTTCGACGAACTCCGTGACGCCGACACCTCGCACGTCCTGATCGCACTCGACGAAATCGACAATATCGGGACGAGCGATAACGTCCTCTACAAGCTCGGGCGATGTAACAACCGCAATTCTGCGAAATTTGTCGACCCCGACAACACGAAGGTCGGATTGGTCGGAATCACGAACGACTCAACGTTTCGCGACTCACTCGACCCGCGAGTCAAATCGACGCTCTGTGAACACGAGATTCACTTCCCGCCGTATGACGCGAACGAACTCCGAACGATTCTCGAAAACCGAGCCGCCGACGCGTTTCACGATGGCGTCCTGACCGACGACGTGGTTCCGATTACCGCGGCCTTCGCTGCGAAACGCTCCGGCTACGCCCGGACAGCGCTTGACCTACTGTATACGGCAGGCGACCTCGCACGCAGCGGCGACGACGCCCTGGTCACTGAAGAGCACGTTCGTAAAGCTGAATCCGAGATTCAACAGGGAGCGATCGTCAGCGAGATCGCGTCGCTCTCACCGCAGGGCAAACTCGTTGCGTACACCCTCCTCGCACTCTCTGATCAGGGTGAACTACCCGCAAAGATGGACGCCTTTTACGCATGGTACGAGCACGCGGCGCGGCTCGCCGAATCCGACACGGTCACCGCGCGGACTGTCCGCGATTTGTTGAACGACCTCGTGATCAACGGCGTCGCAAAGATGGAAGAGGTCAACCGTGGACAGCGTGGCGGACGCCACTACCGCTACTCGCTCGCAGCGCATCCCGAAATGGTCGCCGACGGACTCGCCGAGGATGACACGATCACGGATCTGGACGACGAGCGCGGAGGCGTTCTTTTCTAACCGCGCTGGTTGTCGCGATCGGCCTTTTTAGCAACTGACTACTGAGGATCGCGTATGCACGCACAACCCCCTTTCACCACGTCCCACGTCGCCAGCGGTGAGATCGATGGGCGTTGACCACTCGCCGAGCGCGACGGTCTCACCGACCGCCGACGGCAACTGCGCCGCACACGCCACCGTCCGCCCGGGCAGTGGTGAGCGCGACGCGTTCTATCTCGTACACCTCTGGTCTCGGTGGTTCGGCGCCGAGTACGAGCGCGGCCACCGCTACTCCTCGGGGAGACTCCCGCTGCCGCTCTGTCCGGTCGCCGGGTGGGAGGTCGACGACGCCGCCGGCCTCGACGTGTACGCCGTCGTCGCCGAGCACGACCCGCCTGATCGAGACGGCCCGGTCCATATCGGCGGTGGATTCGCGACGATCAAGTCACGCGAGCAAACCGTCGCGGAGTTGCCCGACGGCAGGTTCGACGCCGACGCGCTCGGCGGGCGATCGCAATGCGTGGTTCTGGTTCGGTGTCGTCGACGACGCGTGGCGCGGGCTCGGGCTCGGTCGCCGGTTGTTCGAGGAACGCGTGCAGTGGGCTCGCGACCAGGGTGCCGACATGGCGTTCGCGTTCGGTTGGGAACACCCCGGCCGGACGAGTCGCCCGCTGTTCGAGGCCTTCGGGTTCGTCCCTGTGGAGCGTTTCAAGCGACTGTACGAGGACGAGCGCGACGTGTGCCCTGTCTGTGACGTGTGGCCTTCCGATGACGAGACGTGTACGTGCTCGGGCGTTGTGTGGGCGAAAGACCTCTGAGCGTGCTTACGCGTCGTCGGGTGCGTCTTCGGGCAACCAGTATCGGCCGTCGCGTTCGACGAGTCGCCCTTCCGAAACGAGCTGATCGAGCACGTCACCGAGCGACTTCGTCTCGCGATTCCGGTGGTCGAGATTCATCGCGATCGCAGTCTTCGGATACCCGCGATTGTGCGTGACGACTCCAACGACGACCTCCGGGAGTGGCTTCTCCGTCGACGGCGTGCGCTCGCTCATACGCGGGTGTTCGGGTGGGGCGACGAAAAGCGAGCGGGTTAGCAACCTGTCGGCACCGGCATTCTTTTAGGTTACTATAATATAGTAACGTACAAGCGCAGCGGGGAGACTCGCGGCGCGCAGGTGACCACACATGAGCGAACCTACTGACGACGTAGCTGAAACGCTGTTCGAGAACCGCTCTGACCCCCGGACGTATCGCCTCACACTCGACGACGAGCGGGCGTTCGAGGTGACGACGGCCGATTTTGAGTACGATCCAGCCGACGAATACGGCGATGGCGACTTCCGGCAGGTGATCGAATTTCGCGACGCGCCGGACCTCGACCTCGACGACAATCGGTACGCGACACAACAGGGCGAGATAGATACCGTCGAGACCGACGACGGCTGGGGAACGCCGGTGCTGCACGCCGCGGTCCAACACGTCGAAGACGACGACCTTGTCGGGTGGGAGTACCCGACGCTCGGGACGATCGCGACCGCCGAGAAGGTGACCGATGGCGAGTAATACGTCCAGAGACGGCGACGACAAAGAAATTGAGCACAAGATCGAACGGCAGACGTGGGTTTCTGAGTACGAAATATACGAACTGTCGGACGATGGAGAACTCGTCGTATCACATGCTGAGAAACGAGGCCCGGTTAAGAACCAGAAAACGCTGGAGTGCTCTTGCGGCCAGCGGTTTCGCAAGGATAGAACAGCGCGTGAACACTTAGAAGAGGTGACCGAGTAGATGCCCAACCAACTGACGAACACCGGCGACGGACTCGCCCTCCAAGTGACCAAACCCGCCCGGAGCGCCGGGCTCGTCGAAGAAGATGCCGACGGCGACACGAGCCACCGCGCGTCGGTCGTCGCGTACGGCTTCGACGACGCGATCCTCGTGATCGACCGGGATACCGACCGCGTGCCGATGGCCGACCGCGCCGACCTGGTCGCACTCGCAGCCACGGAGACCGAGTCAATCCACCGCGGGATCGACACCCGGATTCAGCACTCCGGGAACGGCTACCGCGTCCAGGTGCCGGCGACCGGGACGAGGCTACAGGCCGGCGACGGCCTCCCGTGCCACGCCGCGCCGGGCCTCCTCGTGATGGCGCCGCTCGACGCTGACGCCGGGACGCGTCGCCTACTGGAGACGCGCCGGACGCAGGCGCTCGATACTGAGGCCGATGCCGACGACTGAGTACGACGCGCTGCTCGACCTGATCGCCGCGCACCCCGGCGCCGATCGCGACGAGATTCACGATCTCGCGGGCGACACCGATCGCCCCGATGCTGACGCTGTCGACGACTGCCTCGATGACGCGCTCGCCCGCGAGGACGCACTCGAAGCGAACGAGCACTACTGGGTCATGCGGACGGGGCGGTTCGCCCCGTCCGAGTACGATCATCCGCTGACGGGCGAGTGGCGCGACGGCAGTCTGTAGAGGATTAGAAGGGCAGATTAGTAGTTTTCACCGACGTGTTCAATTTCACCACACGGCTATCATTTAATCGGATTCTCCAGTGATAGTCACCCGTGCACACTAACAGAGACCCCATCCGCGACATCCGGAACAAGTACTATGATAACACTGACCGATTTGCGGAGTTTCATGAACGCCGCGTAGACCCAGAACATGAAGTGAGGGCCGAGGAAGATTACCCGCTTGCCGTTATCCATATCGCCCCAAAATTAGCCTTTTCAAAGGCTGCAACGCGGTTTACTGTTCCTGATTTATTGAACCGAGAGGTGCGTCTTCATACTGGTTCTAACCGTCCACGTCGCCCAGAGATGATGTTCGATCGGGTTACTTCTACAACCGATCCGGCCCCCCAACGGGGTAAAGGCGGTTTAGAGGTTAATTTGTATTGAAAATAGCTGTTCTTGTAGCTTATGACTGCACGTGCAAGCTACGAGAAAGGAAGCGGGACATATTATCTCAGATACTTCTTTGATCAATTCGATTGCGGGCAACTTGGCGATTGTTCTCTCGCTACTCGCGGAGCGACGACAAGATCAGAACGTGCTCATGACAGCAACGTTTGTCGGATTTGACGGCACCAAATTCAAACCAAATCGTCCTACTCGTCCGGTGACTGACGAGTATGTTCAAGCTCCAGTTCTCTCATTCTCCGGTCACGAATTGCAAGAAGACGAAGATGATTCGGCCTACGAACTCCGTACCGAGCAGCTGAAGGAACTCTTCCGCCCGCTGTTCCATTCCGCGGATCGAAAAGACCTGCCGATGGATATCCCAGAAACTCTTGATCTACCCGATCTATCGCTGGACGAATAGCGAGACGAACCACTCATATCTGGCCGCTTCCTTGAACTAGCTGTCTCCCACCTGAGTCTATACTTTCTTGTGCCCGCGGTAAAACCGGACTACCATCATGTCGGCTCGGGACGTTCAGACTGAATTTGACTTTGACGACTTCGAGACTGAGGTCACCCGCGAGGACGAAGACGCCCTCATCGAGACGATCGCCGACTCGATTAGTCGGCTCCGCGACCAGATCGACGACGACATTCTCGACGGCGTGTTCACCTCCGACCCCGGCTCGTACATTCTTAAGTCCGAGTACTCACAGGATCGCCTCGATCCCGAACCGATCACACAAGATCGGGTTATCGAACCGCTGTTGAACACACTCGGATACAGTGACTATGGCTCCGAGGCTGGCGACTTTTCGACGACTCGCGGTGAACAGGCCGACTACGCGGTCTCCCTTCGCGATATCCCGAATATCGACTCGTCGCGGCTGCTGATCGAAGCCGAGCCGTTGAACAAGCCGTTGGAAAACCGCGGCCACGGGCTCGATCAGGTGAAATCGTGGCTGAGTCAGCGCGAGTTTGAGTCTGACTACGGGTTTGCGACGGACGGCATCCGGTGGATCTTCATCCGGTACGACGCCGACTCATACACCCACAACGTCATTTCCGAAATCGACCTTCGGCCGGTCTTTCTCACGCTCTATGAAAACGCAACGACCGGGGCCGCGTCACCGACTGACGCCGTCAGTGAGGGCGATCGAGAGCGCGTTGCGACGCTCATCCGGACCTTCGCGTACGACAACTTCCGCTCGATCGTCGACGACGCACAAGCGGTCATCAAGGAGAAGCAGGAAGCGATCACGGACGAGTTCTACGACGACTATATCAAGTACGTGTTCGGCGTCGCTGAGGGCGAGGACGAACGCCGTGCGCGGTCGTTGGTCGGTGACGGCGTCCAGCCGCCATCGGATGCGAGCGGTGACGAGACACGGCTGTTCTCTGTGGACCTGATGAACCGGCTCATCTTCATCAAATTCCTCGAAGACAAGGAAATCGTCCGATCGGGCCTCCTGAGCACGATCGTGGAGACCTACGAGGATGGAATCTATCCACAGTCGCTCTACAAGTCATTTTTCGATCCACTGTTCTACGATGTACTCAACGTCAAACCCGACGAGCGCTCCGATCAGGTGTCGGACATCGACCTCTACGCAGAGATTCCCTACCTAAATGGCGGGCTCTTCCGTCCGGAACTTAACTCGGATTCCGACGTGGACGAACGCCAGTTCGACGTACAAGACTCGGTCCTCCTCTCGATCATCAATCTGCTCGAACGCTACCAGTTCTCCGCGGACGGTGGGCCGACGGATATCGATCCGAGCGTCCTCGGCTCGGTCTTCGAGAAAACGATCAACTACCTCACGACCGACGCCGGCGACCAGAACGCCGATCTGGGCGCGTACTACACACCGAAAGAAATCACGCGGTTTAGCGCTGAACAGACTGTTCGACCGGCGTTGAAAGAACGCTTCGAGGCCGTGCTCATGGAGGAGCGCGATTGGCCGGAGGCCGAACTGCAACAGTACGAGACGCTGTACGAACTGATCGATGCTCTCCCCGGTTCAACGAATCTGATCACGGCGTTGCTCGCCGATATAGACGACTTCTACGTCGTCGACCCGAGTATGGGGAGTGGACACTTTCTCACGTCCGTCGTCGAGGAAATCACCAACATTCGACAGGAGCTATGGGCGCAAACTGAGCAGTATCCGAATCGCCATCGTGTAAAACAGGCGACCGTCCAGAACAATATCTACGGCGTCGACATTATGGAGCCGGCCGTCGAGATTGGGAAGCTCCGTCTCTGGCTCTCGCTCGTCGCCGAGTTACAGGCCGAGGACGTGGAACGACTCGACACCGACGAGCTGGCGCTTCCGAACATCACGTTCAACGTTCGACAGGGTAACTCGCTGATCGGCTACGTCGGCTTCCCCGAGGAGACCGAAGACGGCGTCGCAACGTTCGAGCGCTGGAGCGAGGACAGCGTCCGCTCGCGCTATGAGGACGTGATCGAACAGATCGAGCTGTACGAGGAGTACCATGCGTTCCCGGAGCGTGCCGAGCAGCATCGTCAGAAAGCAAACGAGCTGTTAGAGGAGTATCGCGCGGATCTTGATAACGAGATTCTAGAGGACTTCCGTGACGTTGTCGACGACGTTACCGAAGACGATCTTGACAACTATACGCCGTTCCACTGGGTGTTAGAGTTTGCAGAGGTGTATGCAGGAGGGAGGCTTCGACGTGAGTCGGTGGGGAACCCGCCGTGGGATCGGTTGCGACCGACCCGTGACGATTTCTTCGTGCGATACGATGAAGAATTCCCATCTCTACTCCCGGATCGAAAAGACGAGAGACAGTCGAAACTTCTGGAAGATACTGAAATATCCTCTGGATGGGAAAAATATCAGCATGAGATCGAGGTGGTAACCACGTACTTCCATAATTCAGGAGAGTATATCATGCAAAAACCTTCAATTGGGGGAACCACACAGGGTACTGAGAACGATCTCTCATCTCTATTTCTTGAACGCATCTTCAACTTAACAAAAGCTGGTGGACACGTAGCCCAAGTGTTACCAGGAATGGTATTTTCTGGAGCTGCAAATAAGGATCTTCGGACACACCTTCTGGATAAAACCGATATTAAAGCACTCGTCACCTTTGAGAACAAAGGTATTGTTTTTTCTGATGTTCATGATCAATTTAATTTTGGGGTTGTTGTTTTCCAGAACAGTGGTCAAACTGATGAATTAAATGGAATATTCAAACAAGTCGGAATGGATATATTACAAGATTTTGAAAACAGGTCACTCCAAATCCCACGTCAAGCATTACGAAACTATTCTCCTGAAGCACGAATTTTCCCTCAACTCCAGTCACAACAGGAAGTTGAACTTTTAAGCAAGATCGTGGGCCACCCTCCAATCGGCGAAGACACTGGGAATAGTTGGTTTGCTCAACCCTATGCCGAACTTCATCGCTCAAATGACACGGATCGTTTTGTAGAGGATGAATCTGATGGCGATTATCCAGTTTATCAAGGTAGTAATGTGTATCAATTCACACACGATAGCTCATTCTATGATGTAACTCCCCCGGAATTTTGGAGTGTAGAAGAAGATGCAGACGAGGATCTTAGTGCGAAGCAACGGATCAGAGAAAAGAATTATCGAAAATTAAAGCGGGGGTTGTATCATGCTTATGATGGGACAGGTTCGCAAAAACAATTTGTAAACGACTTACTGGAGGATCGGCGGGGTTCCCCACTCAGTAAGCAAGATGTTCTTCTTGATTCTACTGAATACCGGATTGTTTTCCGGGATATTACGAAATTTAGCAACGAACGAACTATTGTCGCTTCTGTCATCCCTCCTGATGTAGTTTGTACCAACACTCTACACACCATTCGGCCATACAATATCGAACCGGCAGAGAGTGACCTATCGTGTAAACCGCTGCACTCTGTTTACTCGCGAGTGTTTACTGATCAGTCTTTATTTGTTGCGCTGGGGCTAATCAATAGTATTCCATTTGACTATCTAATGCGTACCAAAATTAATACTCATATTCAAAAATACAAATTCATCGAGTCTCAGGTCCCTCGCCTCACTGAAGGAGACGACTGGTTTGAGCACATTTGGACTCGTGCAGCGAAACTCAATTGTTACGGCGATGCGTTCGCTGAGATGCGTGATCGACTCGATATCGAAGCCGCGACGGATGAGTCCAAGCGCGAGCGCCTCCAGGCCGAACTTGATGCTGGTGCGTTCCACGCGTACGGACTTGACCGCGATCAGGTTACGTTCATTCTCGACGATTTTTATACCGTCCAAAATCCACGCCGGATGACTGACGAGTACCTCGACATGGTGCTCGACAAGTACGACGAGATAACCGACAAGTAGCCGCTCAACATCGACGTGTTTGGTTTTCTCACGATTTCTACCCCTTATTGACCGCTTATATGTGCTACTCTCTTTCTCCATAATACGAGGAACGGGGCGTCTCCGCCTACAACCACCGTTCGATCCTGTTCCTCGTTGGTCACCCTTCCATGAGTGACAACGATGACGACAACGAGAACGAGTCGGACGGAGACGACGAGTCTCCGCACACCCTCGACGTGCTGCGGGCGATCAGGATGACGGCCGAGATTGTCATGCTGGTCGAACGGCTCGTCGGGGTGCGGTAGTGGAGCGCGCCAACGAGGGCGTCTCCACCTACAACCACGCGATCATTCTTTTGGATTCGTGTTAAAGAGTTGGGGTCCGCATCGAGGACACGCTCGACACTCTCTACGCGTAGCTCACGGTGTTGAAACACCCGGCCCGACCGCACGACCGCGACTGCCCACCATGTCCGATCCCACTCCGCACGAGCGCTGGCAACGGCGTCGTCGGAGTTGCACCGCGACGCTTTCTGCCGGGTAAGAGGGGCGTCGCTGTGGATCGTGGACCGCCACTCGCACCAGCCTTCCGGGCGCGTCGCCGGCGTCGTCGACGGCGAGTTTTCTCTCGACGTTGCTCCGGTCGCCTCGGTCGCGCGTCATCGACGGCCGCGTGTGAGAGAACGCGGCGTCTCGTCGCGACGACGGGATTTTCGAGACTACTGGGCGAGTCGTCTTCGGTACTCTCCCCGCGGTCGACGTGACCGGCGAGCACACCGAACTGCTGGCTGATTGCGGGTCGTGTTGGTCGCGCTGGCCTACTACGGGCGCGTCTCTTTGTGGGTTCTATTCCCGTATAAAACAGATTCGTGACAACTCTGCGCCGGTTCTCACCTCACAACAGGTCGGTGACACCCGACGGCGTCGCGACGTAGAACTGGCCGTCGATCTCTTCGTCGAGGTGCTCTTCAAACTCGTCGACGTGGACGGCGTCGAAGTCGGCGTCGGGAACCACGAGGGCGCGACGGTAGCCGGGGATCGAGAAATCGTCGATCTGCGACTTAGCTGCCGAGCTGCTCTCCTCGATCGAGTCTCCCGTCTCGACTTCGATGATGAGGTTGTTCTTGATACCCGACGTGACTACCACGTCGGGAATGTGGTCTTCGGGTGCGTTGTCGATACCGGTGAACGCGCCCCGTGGATTCGGATAGCCGTCGCCGAGGTGATCGGCGTACAGTGAGGCGTGCTCCGGTAGCTCTGGTTCGAGGTTGTTGACCGTCTGCTGGACCACGTCGTGGTGATCTTCGTCCGAATCGAGGAGGACCGCTGCCCCGACCAATGCACCGCCGATTACGTACTGCCAGACCATACAAAATCGTGGGACGGGGCGTACTTCAAACGTACGTGACCACGGTGAAACTGGTCTAAGCCGAGCTTAATCGCACGATGGTGTGGGTACTCCACGGGAACAAACAGGGTGTNCGCGAGTTTCGCGCCGGTATCTAATTATGTATAGCGATATGTGATTTAATACATATCCCAACCAGAGTAAACAGTCTCTCGCGACCGAAATCGGCCGATCAGCGCTCAGGATCGAGTAAAACCGTGATTCAAAGTTACTTTGTCTTAGTTGAGTAAGACAGAGTAAGTTCTTAGTGACCCCCACCCGTGGCCCCAAACGAGGCAGATCCAGAACTATGGCCGACGCTTCCCCAAACAGTCGCTCCAGCCGGAACGCCGCGTTTGCAGCGGTGCTCCGACGGCACAACCCCCACCCCTCGGAGGCCCAATGACGGGTCGTCGCTCCGTCGAGACGCCGATCGACGACACGTTCCCGAAGTACCTCACGGACAAGGGGAAGGGTGACGCCGGCGAAGAGGGCGCGTACCGAACTGACGCCGAGCG
>Ga0065697_1003307_pt1 | contig 10854 bp, 12 predicted proteins | sample AntLakMe24m_08um_FD_59086 | JGI IMG/M metagenome (GOLD analysis project Ga0065697, IMG submission 59086) | Hypersaline microbial communities from Antarctic Deep Lake - 24m 0.8um v2 (version 3) | ecosystem: Environmental > Aquatic > Non-marine Saline and Alkaline > Hypersaline | place: Deep Lake... | reverse complement strand
TATGACACCTCCTTGACATGGAGGAGGCCGGCGGTTCAAATCCGCCCCAACCCACTTTTCAGCGACACATCGAGGAACCATGCCGCCGTAAATGCGGTTCCCGGAGGATGTGAACGACCGTGGTTCTTACCGCCACAACCCGAGACGCGGTTAGTTCAGTGTATCAGAATGCTACTCTCTCGATTCAAATCCATCGGGTAGACGCTGTCGTATTATCACGATTCCAAGATTGCAGAGAGTTAGTGCCCCCGCTTGCTGTTAGAAGAGTTCGGTTCTAAGCGGAACTCACCATAGAGAAGGCGTGTAGAGATTCGCCAATAGCTGCAGGAGACTGAGTACCCTCCAAGAACGGTACTGGATTGACCAATAGATAACGAGCGAGTGGAACTTTGCAACTCATGCAGTCAGCGAATCGACTGAATTTGTGGGTTGAACACCTCATACAGCTCCGATACCTGACGTGCCAGTTGTTCCTGTGCCACCGACCACTGGTCTTGATCTCGAAGTCCAGCGTCGGTCAATGAGGTATGAATTCTGCAGGCTCTGTTGCCAGGCATTCGCATCCAGATGAGTTCATGACCAATTTCTTGTTCTGTTTCTTCTTGGTTGGCTTTGAGTTTGTCAAATAGTGCATTGTTCTCGTCTTCCTCACCAACATCAATGTAGAGCTGAGCGTACCCACCGTTATCAGTGATATGAATCGCATACGACACTCCATTGATCCTCGCTGAAATGTACTGACGGCTCTTCGGTGAGACGTTGTCGAACAGGGTGAAAGAATCAGGGAGATGGTCTTTAACACCCTCATGGAAGCGCAGCTGCAGCGTGTCGCGCTCGCTCAGTTGACGTTTCTGTTCACCAATCTTCCGAGCTTCCTCGCTGGGTCCCGTTAGGAGCGTGAACAACGGCGCCGGGCCTGCATTATGGTTGGTTACGCCATCGTGATCGTCTCCGTGATGAATGGTCACTGCTTCAATATTCACGAGATACGCCGTTTTATCGCTTGATTCGTTCACCCATTCGATTGCTCGTTGATGTTCATAGCGAACGCCATGGACAACCCAAACAGCAAACTCCGATTCGAAGGCAGTAACATAGGTGAGAAGCTGCCCAAGGTGCCTGTGATCGCTTTGTTCGAGTTGTACCTCAACTGCGCCACTTTCTCCAGTCTCGACATCCTCAACAAACAGGTCAAGTGAAAACCCGGTCGGGGTCGAGCGTTCCGTCTCTTGCACCGTCAGTTCGCGGCCGATCGCCTCGCCAAGTTGGTCGATATGCTCGGCAAGCCATGGTGTGAAGTCGTGAGCCTCGTGGCCCCACAATTCACGTGGAGAGCTACGATCTGCAGTTGGAAGGTCTCGGGTCATTGATAGCATCCAGGTGTCTGCAATTGAAAATGCTTCGTCGTTCTCTTGTAGTTTCTCGCGACTAGCAGCCTCGATAGGCGAGGAAATTCTGGTCTGTTTGGTATTTCAAATCATATTCTGCGCCAGTCATGGATGAGAGGTCGTGACGAACTTTCGAGATAGGAAAGAAGTACCCAGCGAAACCCCAATCCCTCAGTCCCACTCCTCCACTTCGTACGCTTCGTACTCCAGCGCAACTGACTCAGTACCGATCTCCGTTCACAACGCCGGCACGCGTAAACTCTGGAGCGCAACCACCTGTCTAACAGACAGTTTCTTGAACGTGGTTAATTTTCAAAGCAAGAGTATCTTGCATAAACATCACTATAGAGTTGTGAAAACAGTTCGGTCGTCTGAGAGTGAGTGGGAGCCTGGGAATCAACAGAGAGGTTAAGACGGTACCCCTGAATATATAGCCAGAATGGACAGCGACCTCTTGAATGCCTTCGAAGAAGCCTTCCCTGACACGGGATTCGTGTTCAACGAAGATGCAGTCGTTGTGCGCACCTTCGCAGGGCCGGAGGTCGATCTGTTAGTCGGCAACCGGAACGAGCCGATCGTTGGTAAATCTGTAGACGATGTATTTGAGTCGAGTATTGCAGAAGAAATACAACTCCAGATTGCTGCCACCCTCGACCGACAGGAGTTGCAGACCAAAGAGTACGTGATCGAGGTGGAGACGGGCGCTCGCTCGTTCGACGCCCGAATGGCACCAGTTGCAACCAACACCGGGGAACAGTTGGTGGCAGCACTGTTCCGGGACGTCACCACGCGAGACCTCTACGCACAACGACTCGACGAAAGTATGCGAATTCTGTCGACGATGCAGCTTCTGACGCAGGATGTGAGTCGGGCAACGTCGGTCTCGAAGTTGTACAGCTCGGTCTGTCAAACGATTACGGATTCGACCCCCTACCAGTTTTGCCTGGATTGCCAGCTACGACGACGAAAACAAGCGCCTCGTCCCGGAAACAGATGTGCTCCCGCAAATCGACGGGATTGACATCCCCGAGTCACTCCCCAAGGAGTTTAAAGCGCATCCAGCAGTCTACACGATTCACAACGAAGAGACGACTGTCGTGCCGGATATCCAGGGGATTGCGTCAAGTCAGCACTGGCCGGAGAACCCACATCACGAAGGATTTCACTCCATCGGCGTCTTCCCGATCTGGGATGGCACGGAGTTGAGTAACGTCTTACTGGTGTATGCCGCCCGCCCCTACGCGTTCAGCTTCAACGAACGGCTCCTGTTCGAAGAACTCTGTCGCGACATCGCCTACACGAAGCAGGCCCTCCAAACGAATAATCAGGTGCGCGAGCAACAGGAGCAGTTGGCGAAACGGAATTTGGAGTGGGAGGTGCTCAATCGGATCGTCCGGCACGATATCCGAAACAAGATGGCGGTCATCATCGGCCGGACAGAGCTGCTCGCCGAATCCCTCACAGAGGACTACTCGGAGCACATCGAGCCGATACTGTCCAGCAGCCGGCAGGTCGTCGAGATCACAAAGGAGGCCCGCGACGTCTCAGAGGCCCTGGCCACCTCGGGCAAAATTGAACTCAAACCCGTTCAGGTGTCCGGAATCCTCCAGACGGCGGTGGAAGGGGTACAAGAGATGTTCCCCGAGGTGACGATACAGATATCCGACGAATCCGAGGGGGTCTCCGTCATGGCCAACGGCCTCGTCTCTGCGGTGTTCCGCAACGTACTCACCAACGCGGTGATGCACAACCCATCTGAGAACCCGGAGATAGATGTCTCGACGGTGCTGAACGACGAGACTGTCGTCATCACCATCGCCGACAACGGAATCGGCTTCCCTCCCGCGGTTCGAGAGAAGGTCTTCGGTTCAGATCTCGAAATATCTGGTGACCAGGGTGTCGGCCAATCGGCCGGAACGGGCCACGGAATCGGCTTGACACTCGTCGTCTCACTAGTCTCACAGTTCGGCGGTGACATCTGGGTCGAAGAGAACGACGCCGGCGGCTCCAGCGTGTCGATTGAACTGAACCGCGCATAGGAATCACCGTCGCACAGAGACGTGTATTGTGCCTTCTGACCCGATAGTGACCCCGCACCTAGAGCTATCGAACCGCCCACGACGTCGATACTTGCTGACCAAGAACAGGGGATAGGTTGACCGAGCCACGGGACAAGTTCCTTGAATCCAAACCCAGCCATCCTCGACAGCAACCCCCGACCGGACAGCTCTCTTCATTCCGCACCTCAGGAATAAATAGTGAATTCGAGAGCAAGCGGTAAGATTTGGGCACTCGTGCTTTCAAACCAACAGATAAATCGATCGGTGTGTTTTTATAAACGGGCTCAAGCATGTGTGTGATGACTGAGCACATGTCAGGAGTCGATAGGCGGACGTTTCTCAAATCGACAGCAATCGTCGGTGTCGGCACGGCACTGGCCGGCTGTTCGGGGAGTAGCGACATGGTAACCATCGGAATGCTGCAGCCGTTCACGGGCGAAGTGTCCTGGGTCGGCGAATCCTCCGAAATCGCGGTCGAGATCGCCATCGAAGAGATCAACGAAGCTGGTGGCATCAACGGCCAGGAGATCGAACTCGTCACCGAGGACTCCGAGGCCAGCCAGCAGACCGCAGTCTCTGCGATGCGGAAACTGATCAACACCGACGGCGCTGTCGCCATCATCGGGCCGACGTCGTTCACCCTGCCAGCGGTGATGAACATCGCCCAGGAAGAACAGGTGCCCCAGATCTCCCCGACGGCGGGGACCAGCGAGCTCGACGACAAGGGTGGCGAGTACGTCTTCCGGACCTCGACCTCCGACTCGCTCGGTGGGAAGGGGATGGCCTACATCGCCGACCAGACCGGTCACGAAGAGATGGCCGTGATGTACGTCGACAATCAAGGCGGCCGCTCCTTCGGGAAAACGGTCGTCGAAGGGTTCGAGGCGCTCGGTGGCACCGTGACCGAAGAGATCGCCGTCTCGCCCGGCAAGAGCTCCTACCGGTCGGAGCTGAACAAGGCGTTCGCAGACGACCCAAGCTTCGTCTCGCTCACCTGCGGGACCCAGACGGGCAAGACGATTATCGACCAGTGGTACGAGCAGGACCTCGGCGGTGTCTGGGGTCTCTCGAACGACATGCAGACTGGCGAGTTCGCCAATCAGATGGGCGAGAAACTCGAGGGCTCCTACGCCATCGGGCCACTTTCAGCTGGCGACCGCTATGAGCAGTTCGCCGATGCCTACCGAGCGGCGAGCGACGGGGAGCCCCAGCCGTTCACCGCAGAGGCCTACGACGCGATGAACATCATCGCGCTTGCCGCAGCAGCGGCTGGTGAGAACACGTCGGCCGGAATCGCCGAGAACCTTATCGACGTCTCAGCGCCCGACGGCACGATGGTCTCGGACTTCGTCAGCGGTGTCGAGGCGCTCGACAACGGCGATGGCATCGACTACGAGGGGGCCTCAGGACCTGTCAATATGGACGAAAAGGGGAACGTCCGCTCACCCTTCGGCCGATACAAATCCGACGGATCGGGGTGGCAGCTTGACGGCGAAATCGCTGCTGAAGACTTGACGTTCTGATGCTGGAGCAGCTGTCGTTCGTCGTCAGTGTGGCCACCGTGGCGGGTATCTACGCCATCCTCACCATCGGCCTGAACATCCACTGGGGGGAAACGGGACTGCTGAACTTCGGACACGTCGCGTTCTTCGCGGTGGGTGCCTACGCGTCGGCGTTGCTGACCATTCCGGCACCCGCCCAGAGCGACCCGTACGTGTTCGGCTTCGGTCTGCCCGTCGCGTTTGGCCTCCTCGGTGCCGCGGTGATGGCGGGCGTTATCGCCGTCCTGTTGGGCATGCTCACGCTCCAACTTCGCGAGGATTATCTTGCGATGGTCAGTATCGGCCTCGCAGAGATTATCCGCTACGTGATGATCAACGAGAACTGGCTGACTGGCGGTGTCGGGGGGCTCTACGGTATCAAACGCCCCTTCTCAGACGTCGTTCCGGGTGAGTTCTACGGCCTGTTCTATCTCGGTATCGTGCTGGTGGCCGTCGCCGGCTGTTACGTCTACTCGCGTCGGCTGAAGACCACTCCGTTCGGGCGCGTCCTCCGGAGTATCCGTGAGGACGAAGAGGTCGCGAAAGCCCTCGGGAAAGACACCTTCCGCTACCGAATGCAGGCGTTCGTCGTCGGGGCAATCATGGCGGGTCTCGCCGGTGGGCTCTGGGCGCACTACGCCACGGCGCTGACGCCGACGGCGTTCGCCGCCTCGGTGACGTTCCTCACCTGGGTTGCGCTCATCGTCGGCGGCAGCGGGAACGCTGCCGGTGCCGTCGTCGGTGCGGTGCTCATCATCGGCTTCCGTGAAGCAACGCGGTTCCTGCCCGACATCTACGGGCTGGGGAGCATCATCCCCTCGCTGCGCCTGATTCTCGTTGGGCTGCTGGTGATGGCGGTCATTCGCTACCGCCCAGAGGGCCTGGTTCCAGAACGCAACGTGAGTTATGCAGAGTATCTCAAGCGCGTCGGAGGTGAGAACTGATGGTCGCTTTTGACCCGCAGTATCTGGTCAACGGCGTCATCGTCGGGAGCACCATCGCCCTCGCGGCGGTGGGGCTGACGATGATCTTCGGCATTCTGAACTTCATCAACTTCGCCCACGGCGAGTATCTCACCGTCGGGGCGTACGCGGCGTTCGTCGCGAACGTCACGCTCGGCCTCCCGATTCCCGTCGCGCTGCTCGTTGCGGTCCCGATTACCGCCGGCTTCGCGGTCGCAATCGACCGCGTCGTCTACTACCCGCTCCGTGAACGCGGGCTGGGTGGGGTTGGACTGCTCATCACGAGTGTGGGCTTGAGTATCGCGCTGAGAAACACCATCGAGATAATCTGGGGGTCGAAACTGCGAGACTACGCGGTGCCGAGCGGGCAGGCGATGACGATTGCCGGCGTCCGGATTACGGCGCTCCAGATTATCATCATCCTCGTGGCGGTGCTGCTGATGGTGGTGGTCCACCTGCTATTGACCCGGACGATTCTGGGCATCTCGATGCGGGCGACCTCTTCGAACAAGGCACTCGCGCTCTCCTCAGGTATCGAGACCGAGCGCATCATCCGCTGGACGTGGATTATCGGCATCTCGCTGACCGTCGTTGCGGGCGTGCTTATCGGGCTGAACACCTCCATCCGACCGTCGATGGGGTTCCGCCTGTTGCTCGTGATGTTCGCGGCGGTCATCCTCGGCGGCATCGGCGACCCCTACGGCGCGATGCTCGGTGGCCTCTCCATCGGCATCGCTCAGGAGGTCAGCGTCGCCTTCGTCTCGGCGTCGTACAAGCCGGCCATCGCGTTTGCGATTATGGTGCTGATGCTGCTCTGGCGCCCCGAGGGGATTCGGGGTGAGAACGCGTGAGCGAGCAGGACCCGCTGCTCGACGTGCAGGGGCTGAAGAAACACTTCGGCGGCGTCAAAGCCGTCGATGGGCTCGACTTCACGGTCGAGCAGAACTCCATCACGGGGCTCATCGGCCCCAACGGCGCGGGCAAGACAACGAGCTTCCGGACCATCGCAGGGTTCCACGAGCCAGACGGAGGGACGGTAACCTTCGACGGCCAGGACCTAACCGGTGCCGACCCAGCCACGGTGGTCGAGGCCGGTATCACCCGAACCTTCCAGGAGGCCCGGACGTTCCCGTCGATGTCCGTCTTCGAGAATCTGCTCGTTGGTGCGGTCGGCAACCGGGGTGAACAGCTCATCCCTGCATCCATCGGTGCCTCCCAGTACAGCGAGGACGAACGGCGAGCCATCGAGCGAGCGGACGAACTGCTCGAATACACTGGGCTCGAATCCGTCCGAGACCAACAGGCGAGCGAACTGGGTGTCGGCGAGCGAAAACTGGTCGAGATTGCGCGGGCGCTGATGACCGAACCGGATCTCATCCTGCTCGACGAGCCGATGGCAGGGCTGCCCCGCGACGTGACTCAGGACGTTATCGAGTACATTCAGCGACTGCGCGAGGAGCGAACCCAGACATTCCTCATCGTCGAACACGATATGGACGTCATCATGAATATCTGCGACCGCATCACGGTCATGGAGGCCGGGCGCGACATCGCCAGCGGGACACCCGCGGAAATCAAGCGCGACGAGGGCGTTATCGAGGCGTACCTTGGAAGCGACGCTGACACTGGGGGCGAGCAATGAGTCAGCCCCTCCTCTCGGTCAGCGGGCTCTCAGCAGGCTACGACGACATGCACGTGCTCGAGGAGATCGACCTGCATGTCGAGGACGGCGAGTTCGTCGCCATCGTCGGCCCGAACGGCGCCGGGAAATCGACGCTGCTCCAGACCCTCGTCGGCGGGACGACCCTCTACGAGGGCGAGATTATCTACGCCGGTGAGGAGATTACGATGACGCCTCGGCACGACATCGTCGAGGCGGGAATCGGCTACGTGCCACAGGACGAAGCGGTGTTCCCGGACCTGACGGTCTGGGAGAACCTCCGCATGGGTGGCTACACGGACCAGGATTCCTTCGAGTCTCGACTGGCAGAGGTCTACGACCTCTTCCCGAAACTCGAAACGCGTGAAGATCAGCGAGCGAACAGCCTCTCGGGCGGCGAGACCCGGATGCTCGCGGTCGCTCGGGCGTTGATGCCCGACCCCGACCTGCTTCTCGTCGACGAGCCATCTGCGGGCCTCGCACCGCAGATTGTCGAGCGGATGTTCGCCCGACTCGAGGAGATTTACGCCGACGGCACCTCGATTCTGCTGGTCGAGCAGGACGTCGACGCAGCACTCGCCTCGGCTAACCGAGTGTACTCCCTCGAAGGTGGCGCGATTCAAGACCGCGGAACCAGCGAGGAGTTCAGCGCCTCCGAGACGGCCGAGCGGTTGGGCTGGTAAGCAGCTCCTGGGTCGGTTTTTTCGAGGTCTTTCGAGAGTCGCGCCCAACCCTCACTCGACGCCGACCGCGGCAGCAACGTCGAGACGCCCGAACCCCTGTTCGTCCACATCCAACCCCAAATCGGCTGCACTCTTCTGAAGCCGTTCACGAGCCTCAACGTTCGAGAGACCAGCATCACTCATCAATAAAGCGCCCGCGCCCGCGACGTGTGGCGCCGCAAAGGAGGTACCAGACAGTTCGATATAGCGGTGGAAGGGCTTCTCAGCGTTCGAGTAGATATTGACCGGCAGGGCCGTCGAGAGTACGGCGGTTCCGGGAGCAACAAGGTCGATCTCCTCCCCGACAGAGGAGAACGGGGCGAGGTCGTCGTTTTGGTCGGTCGCGCCGACGGCGACGACTTCTTCGAAGGCCGCTGGGTAGGAAACCGACGATTCGCCGTCACTCGCGGGCGGGTCGCTCTCGAGTACGCCTTCGTTTCCCGCCGCCGCCACGACGAGGACCCCCCGCTCGTATGCATCCGCGACTGCGTCGGCCAACACCTCAGACCGTTCGTCTTCCCCCAGACTGAGGTTCATCACGTCCCATCCTTGGTCGGCCGCGAACTCCACGCCCGCGGCGACGGCAGCCACCGAACCTCCGCCGAACACGCCGACGAGCACTTTCACGGCGTGGAGCGTCGCCGCAGGACTGACCCCGACGACGCCGATGTCGTTGTCGATTCCCCCAATTACGCCGGCAACATGCGTTCCGTGCGAAACAAGGAGGTCATCGTCCTGCCCGGCCGGAAAGTTGAACGCCTCGATATCGTTGATGCCGGGCACGAACGCAGCGCCACTACCAAGATTTTCTTCGAGGTCTGGGTGTGTGCTGTCGATACCGGTGTCGAGCACCGCGACACTCGCGCCGCTGCCGGTGAAGCCCTGTTCCGCGGCCACGTCAGCGCCCGTCGCGGAGATACCATACGGGACTCGTTGTCCGCTGACCTGCCGTCGCGGCTGGAGCTGCGGTGTGACGATCGCTGCTGAGCGCACGGTTCTCCTCGACGTAACGGGTGTCGCGGCGGGCTGCGAGCGCGTCCATCGCCGATGCAGGCATCTGTACTGTGAGCGCGTCAAACCCGAACTCGTAGTGCACCGTCGACGCACGAGTCAGCACCGCGTCCCGACCGCTTTGCGAGGCGTATCCGACGTTGACGGGTACGGTTTCGTCAGTGGGTTGGGTCGCCCCAACCTTCCCCGCTCCAAGCGTCGCGAGCGAAGCGACTGCGAGTCCACTCCCGCCCGCTCGGAGCACACGCCGACGGGTGTACACTGGTTCGGTCATCGGAGAGACTGACGGGTCGAGGGCCCAATAACATACGTCGCATACTGGGTCGTAGGCTGAGGCAACTGTACGTAGAGAGTGCGTTCGGTCGCGGCCGTCAATAATCCGATGCTATGGGACGGATGCACGATTGCTCAGTAACGAACTTGGCGACAAACTGTCTGGGCAGATCCGAGTAGTTCTCGCAGGGATTTCAGAGGCTGAAAACGAGGACGGAGAAGGTCTGGATACCCTCGTAGAGCGAGCTACCAATCTTCGACAGACCCGGAATGCTCTGAACCTCTCATTCCTCGACCACCTCGGCGCCTACCATGACGGCCCCACACTCGCCGACAACAGCTTCACCCAGCCGCCGGAGAACGCCGTCGACTCGATTCTTCAAAAGACGACCGAGCAGAAGCCGAACCTCCGTGTCGGCGACACCGAGGACGCCCGTGAGTCGGGGTCGAAGGTCGAGATACGCCTCACAGCGCGCTATAAGCCCGAGGATGAGGACGCTCACGAAACCGACCAAGGGGCTATACGGAGACTGAAGCGCTGCCAGTGCTGCGCATCACCGACCTCACCGAAGCCGAAGCTGACCTGATAGAGTCGTTCGTCCCGGTGGCCGTTGACGAGGCTGGTGGCTTCGTAGGCTTCCGTGAGACGGCGACCAAGACCAACTCGCTGGTCGACCGCCTGCGCGGGCTGACGCTGCCCGCCGTCGACAACTTGACGGATGGGTTGGAGCGCTACACCGAGACCAAGGCGCGCGCCGACGAACTCGACGAGAAGATGCAACGCACCGACGAGCTCATCGACGATATTGGCTACGAGCTGTATGGGCTGACCGACCAGGGGGAGAGATAGTCGAGGACGAGGTCGGCGAGTGAGCGGGTGGTGTCTACGGCGGCTGGAGCACCTCTTCTAACAGATTTGGGCATCAACCGGCACGAGATTCAGCCAAAATTTGAAAACCCAATACAACCCGAATACCGGTGTCCAGCGAGAGCTATAACAAATAGGAGCCCTTCGCCATCTCCTGAATCTCGCGCGTGACAGAACATCCAGTGACAACACTGTTCAGAAAGCTGCTCCTTCGTTCACGACGACTCACCACTCAGCCAGCCACGGTCACTCCTTGCTCGGGAACACCTTTCCGGGGTTGAGAATACCGTTCGGGTCGAACGTTCGTTTGATGCCGCGCATTATGTCGACGGCGGCCTCGCCGTGTTCCGGTTCGAGGTACTCCTGCTT
>Ga0065697_1001095_pt1 | contig 10868 bp, 8 predicted proteins | sample AntLakMe24m_08um_FD_59086 | JGI IMG/M metagenome (GOLD analysis project Ga0065697, IMG submission 59086) | Hypersaline microbial communities from Antarctic Deep Lake - 24m 0.8um v2 (version 3) | ecosystem: Environmental > Aquatic > Non-marine Saline and Alkaline > Hypersaline | place: Deep Lake... | reverse complement strand
GCACGAAGTGGATCCCCGCGAGTCGCTGATCGACGAGCGTCTCGCCGACGTACGAGGGGAGCAGAAGGTACGCCATTCCGAACACCATCGGACAGATGAATCCGAATACGCCGATCAGGACGGCGGCCTCATTTGCCTCACCAAGTAGTGCGAGAAGCGAACTCACGAACGACCCGACGCTCGCCACGGTAAAGCGTTGTGTCCACGTCCGCAGTCCAGCCGATCCGTTGTTCATATATGTAGATGAAGCCTCAGGGCTCTCCCGTGTTTTTCCGGTGGGACATGTCAGTCCTCCGCCTCATCGAGACCTCGAGCTCGGCGCGGCGAGAACGAGCCGAACACGATCCGATCGATCGAGTGCGGGCTGTGACGGACCAACACGAGAACCATGTTGAACACGAACGCCATGACGCCGATGCCCACTAGCAGCCCGCCGAGCAGCGCCGGCGTTGCGGCGACGTCCAGTAGGTTCGAGCCGACGATCAGTGCGCTTCCGCTCCCGAGGAGTGCCCCGTCGATCGCGGCGATCCGGTCGTCATAGAGGTCGTCGATCATCGGAACGTCCTCGAGTCCTAACAGATCGCTGTACCGATTGACCCAGATAACGAAGGGAATGATATGATAGAGCGTCCCCACCACGACGAACCCGATCGCTCCCAACAGCAGCAGATGGCCGGCGTTCGCCGCACCGAGCAGGTGGCCCCGGGTCAACGGATCGGACACCCAGGCCGGCACCGAGACGGCGATCCACAGCGCGAGCGCGCCGACCGCCACGATGTACCGCGTGTGCATCGGAGTCCGTTCGACCCGCATCTCGTACAGTTTCCGTGCCAAGATGAGACAGATCGCCGACGCGGCCAACAGGACTAGCAGTCCCCCGACCCGCGCAACGCCGGTGTGGGCCACGAGACGACCGACAGCGAGTACGACCACGCCGGTCGGATGCGTGATCTCTTCGACGGTCCGAAGGTGATGATCGATCCCGTGTAGTTCCGTCTGCGTGAACATCGTTCCGAGCTGGTACAACGCTCCGTACACAGTCGTGAGAACGGCACCGAAGACCGCGAGCGTCGCGTGAGCCCCCACGACCCCGGACCGGCTGACGCCGACCGGTGAGAACGTCGGTATCGTAAAATCGATCGCGAGGAGAAGGCCGAGAACGGTCAACGCGAGGAAGAAGCCGAGCGCACCGAGGAAGTGTCGTTCAGTGACATCGTACTCCCCGACCGTGGCAAGCGTCCGGATGATGTTGTACGCGAAGGCCCAGAACCCCACGAGCATGAGCGTCGCAAACGGGATGAGCCACGCCGTTTCGACCCGGAGAAACGCGACGACGAACCCGGTGAGACCGGCGACGACCAGCCCCAANTGCACGTTCGCGAGACGCCGGGAGTGGAGGGTCGCTCCCGACCAGACGGGCACGAACTGCGTCATCGCACCCATGATCGTGATACAGATCCACCCGGCTAACAGGAGATGGAGGTGGGCGAGCCGCCCCAGTCCCGGAACGGCGTTCAGGTGTAAGCCGATCCCAACCCCCGATTCCCGCGACGAGGAAGGCGAGCCCGACGACGAAATGTCGTAACGGGACCGTCATCGGGGGCTGTTGGTCCGTCTCGATGTTTCCCGGAATCGCGCCCATAGGGCTGGGTACGGTCTCCGCACACCTGACAGTACCACCGAAGATGTTACCCTCCGCGGGCTGGACTTTTTTTTTAACTAGAGCAAAGGGAACATCGCACCGACCCGCGTCGATACAGCGACGGACCCGAACGGACTGGATACGACGCTCGACCCCGAACACGTTCGCAGATACCGACACCTCAGTCGCCGGACGATCACGAGTGATGGTCGACTGCCAGCTCTGTGATCTACCGACCCCGGACCCACCTGTCAGAGGGGCCGACGTCGACGGCGGGTTCTGCTGTCGCGGCTGCTTGGAGGTGGCTCGTCGCCTCGAGGACGTGGACGATCCGGAGGTGGACGAGATCGGGGACGCGCTGACCGACGGCGACGGACCGACGGTCGAGACGGCGCCGCCCGGCGCGACTGAGGCGTACCTGGCCGTCGACGGGATGCACTGTACGACCTGTGAGACCTTCCTCGGTCTTCGCGGCGACGATTGCCGAGGAGTCCACGCCGTAGAGGCGAACTACGGCACCGAGACAGCCCGAGTCGTCTACGACCCGGAAGAAATCGAGCGGGCCGAGCTCACGGACGCGCTTACCGGATACGGCTACGCGCTCTGGTTTCGAGACGGGACCCCGATGGACGACGATGCGGCCGCTGGTGATAGACGGTCGTCCTCCCGGAACGAAAAAACGGTCGAGCGGCTCGTCGTCGGCGGCTTTCTCGCGATGCTGATCATGCCGTGGTACGTCCTGTCGTTGTACCCGAGCTACCTCGGCATCGAGACGAACGTCCTCGCCATCGACACGACCACCGCCGTGGGACGGTATCTGCCGTTGGCGTTCATCGCTCTTCTCACGACTGTTCTGCTGGCGTACACGGGTGCCCCGCTCCTTCGCGGCGCCTACGTTAGCGTTCGGGCGCGCCGGCCGAACATGGACCTCCTCGTCGCTGTCGCCGCGCTGTCCGCGTACGCCTACAGCAATCTCGCGCTCGCGACCGGCAGTACGCACCTGTACTACGACGTCACGGTCACGGTCGTGATGGTCGTCTCGCTCGGCCGGTTCTACGAGGAGCGAGTCAGATCGCAGGCGACCGACCTCCTCGAAACCGTCACGGCCGCCCGCGTCGAGTCGGCGACGCGCGTCACCGACTCGGGACCGGTGACCGTCCCGATCGCAGAACTCGATCCGGGCGACCGAGTCCGAGTCACGCCCGGGGAACGCGTGCCGATCGACGGCACCGTGATCGAGGGGACCGCCGACCTCGACGAATCCGTGATCACCGGAGAGTCACTTCCGGTGCGGAAGGGGCCCGGCGAGACCGTGATCGGCGGGGCGACCCTGCTCAGCGAGGTCGACGAAGCCGGGGAGAACGAAGTCGACGGCGGAGATTCGGCCGGCGCGATCGTGATGCAGGTCGGCGAGGACGCCGAAAGCACCGCAGACCGTCTCGCCGCCGCGCTCTGGGAAGTTCAAACCGCCACGCCCGGTATCCAGCGGTTCGTCGACAAGCTCGCGACGGTATTCGTGCCGGTCGTGTTGACGCTCGGAGCGATCGTCGCCGGCTGGCGGCTCGCGACGGGGGGAACGGTCGCCGCGGCGATGCTCGCCGGACTGACCGTGCTCGTCGTCTCGTGTCCGTGCGCGATGGGACTCGCGACTCCGCTCGCCGTCTCGGGCGGGGCTGCGCGACGCGCTCGATCGCGGCGTGGTCGTCACGGACGCCTCGGTGTTCGAGGTCGCCCGGGAGGCGGAGACGATCGTGTTCGATAAAACGGGGACGCTCACCGCCGGGGAGATGCGCGTCGGCGCGACATACGGCGACGATCGAGCGCTCCGGCGTGCCGCCGCGGTCGAACGCCGCGCCAACCACCCGGTCGCGGACGCGATCCGAAAGGCGGCGACCAACGACGATTTGGCGGGCATCGACACCACTGTGGCCACGACAGTCGAGGCGTTCACCCACTACCCCGGCTCGGGCGTCTCGGGAACGCTCGTTGACAACTCTCCCAACGGCTCCGATTCCCGGACGGCCGGCGTGCGGGTCGTCGTCGGGACCGCCGACCTCGTTGAACGCGAGTGCGGGCCGGTCCCCGACGAACTGCGGGAGCACATCGAAGCCGTCACGGCTCGGGGTGCGCTACCGGTCGCGGTGGGATGGAACGACGCGGTCCGCGGGGTGATCGCCGTCGAGGACCGCAAACGTGTGGGCTGGACGGCGGCGTTGGGCGCGTTCGCCGACCGGGAGGTGGTGATCCTGACCGGCGACGAGAGGACACGAGCCGACCGGTTTCGGGACCACCCCGCGGTAGACGAGGTGTTCGCCGGCGTGCCGCCGGACGGGAAACTGGAGGCGGTCCGCGGGTTCGTCGCCGCCGGCCCCACTGTGATGGTCGGCGACGGGACCAACGACGCGCCGGCGCTCGCGGCGGCCGACCTCGGGATCGCGATGGGCAGCGGGACGGCTCGCGCTATCGAGGCAGCGGACGTCGTGATCGCCGACGAGGACCTCCGTGCGGTCGAGACCGTGTTCGACCTCGCAACGGGCACGCGACGCCGCATCCGTGAGAACGTGGCGTGGGCGCTGTGTTACAACGCGGTGGCGATTCCGCTCGCGGTCGCGGGCGCGCTCAATCCGTTCTTCGCAGCACTGGCGATGGCCGCCAGCAGCGGTATCGTCGTGACGAACTCGGCACGAATGGTGCTGCGAGACTGAACGCGTCCGCCCCGTCCGACGCGATGAACCGCTCCGACACGCCTCCTACACGGTCCGGACGAACCGACGGAGGGTATCGCCGTCCGGACCGCGGAGTTCGATCACGAACTGCGACCCCGATGGCCCCTCGGAGAGCGAATCGCGCGGTGCCGAAACCGCATACGGCGGCTCGTCGTTCCGGTCGATCTCTTCTCCTCCGGCGAGAAGGACGACGTGGTCCACGCCTGCGGCGGTCGTCGAGCTCGCACGTTATCGGGTCGCTGTCAGTCTGGCAGACGAGTTCCGCGGTCACGTCGCCGCCGTCGGTTCCGAAGCCCGACGAGAAGTCGAGCAGCATCACGCCCGGCGCAAGAGTCCCCACGACCGCGACGATCACGAGGAACGTCGCGAAGTTGATCTTCGACCCGTGTCGGACGATCCGCCGCACGGTAGGGTTCTCCGCGGTGCGCCGCAGCCGGATCACGGCCGGCACGACGAGCAGGTGTGTGAGCGGTCCCCACAAAATAAGGACGAAGCCGTAGGCCAGCGCGTACCGGACCGTGACGGAGTCGGTCCAGTACGCCAGCAGGACGTTCCCGCTCATCCACAGGAAGAGCCCGAGGAAGACGAGCGAACCACTCTTTAACCAGCGCCAGACGGGCGTGTTCGCGTAGTAGACGCTTAGAAGGTCACGCCAGGCCTGGCGAACGATACCGCCGAGTCGCATCCGTGAATCCGTCCGGGGAGTATCAGTCATTCGTTGTGTATCGCAACGGTGTTCGATCGTCGGGGTCGGGTCGTCGCGCTTCACCGCTCGGATTTCGGAGCGTCGAGCGCTCTGCAGGCCAGTCGGAGTCGGCCGGCGCCTACGCACCGATCGCCCAGAGCTGGGTCAACAGGTACCAGTTCAACACGTAGACGGCGACGAAGACGCCGAGAAAGATCAGACAGAGCGTGAACGTCCCGCGGAGCTCGACCGCGTGGATCGGATCGCCGCCGTCGGCGTGGAGCCCGCCGTCGGGAAGCATGCCGCCGTCGTCGCCGGGAGCGAGCCGATCGCCGAACAGCAGCGAGCCGACCGAGACGACGACAAACAGCACCCCGGAGAGGATCGCCAGTAGCGCGAAGATCCCGAAGATCATGAATATCGGAATCGCAGCCGAGAGGTTGAACTCCGATCCCGGGATGTTCCGGACGACTTCGGCGGTCCGGCGCGGCACACCGTAGAGGATCCCTGCGTACATCAACATCAGCGTTGCGACGCTCATTGCGGCGCCGTAGGCGTACGGGATCGCACTCGCCAGCGTGTCCGAGACGAAGTCTCGACGGAACATCGTCTTGATCACGAAGAGGACGAGCCCGAAGAACGCGAGCGTCGTCCCGAGCGCGACGGTGGCGTGGAAGTGCCCCACCGTCGCGAGGGTATTGTGCCAGGTCATGTTCACCTGGATCTGGCCCATCACGACGCCGGTGATGCCGCCGAGGAAGCCGAAAAGGATGATGCTGAAGATCGTGGAGACGAAGACGGGGTTCCGCCACGGCGCGGAGGTGAGCCAGCCGAAGAGCCCACCGCCCTGTCCACGCCGGCGGCGTCCGGCCTCGATCCCGGCCGGGATCGCGAACGCGTGGATCATGCTCGCGAAGGCCGCGCCGTAGAAGGCGTAGGAGGTGTTCCAGATCCGCCAGCCGGCGGACATGCCGGGGTCGACGAGCAGGTGGTGTGCCGCCCCCAGATTGATGAAGAAGAGGTAGAGGATGAAGGCGGTCCGGGAGACCTTCTCGGAGATCACGACGGCGCCCCCCACGACGTGGGTGAGGAAGTACCACACCGTGATCATCGCGAGCAGGTTGATCTGCTGGGTCCCGTGGCCGACGATCCAGTAGAGCTGGCGGTAGATTCCCGGATCCACGGAGGCGATCAGGTCGATTCGCCAGGCGAGCGCGTACGCGAATGCGGCGATGCCGCCGAATATCGCCTCCACGGCGATGATCCCGGTGACGAACGCACCGAAGGCGACGAGTGGGAGTGTTCGCCGACTGTCGCGAGTTTCCGACCAGATCGTCGCGAAGAACGGCAGCGACGCGATCGTGGCCCCGAGCAGGAAGACGATTGCCGCGCCGTAGAACCACGGCGTGACGGGCAGCGGGACATACGCCGTCAGAAGCGGGGCCTCGTTCGGCGCCTCGGACAGCCAGATGGACGCGTTCACGCCGATCGCGCCGGCGACCATGGTGCCCCACCCAACGGTCGCGAGCCGACGAAGCGGGAGCGCTCGACCGAGCACCATCGGACCGCCGACGTAGAGGACGGCGATCTCCATGAACACCATCCAGAAGATGAGCAGGTTCCACGCGTGGATACTCAGGTGCGTGTAGTAGCTGCTCGGGTCGAGCAGGCCGATGAACTCCCATCGGGTCATCGCGACCGAGAAGGCGAAGCTTCCTCCCACGGCGAGCGCGATCACCGCGGTCAGCCCGAACAGCTTCACGTAGTTCTCCACGGACCGATGGATGTCGAGCCCCGTTACAGAACACGTCCGGAAGCCCTCCGCGTCGTAATCGTTCCGGAACAGGGAGGCGACCGCCGACATGCTATCCCTCCACCACCGTGAAGCGGCCGTGCATCGTTCGGTGGCCCTGTCCGCAGAACTCGTTGCAGACGACGTGGTAAGTGCCCGGTTCGTCAAAGGTCATCGGGATCACCCACTCTGACCCCGGGAACACTTGGACGGTTGATCTGTTTGTTCAGATTCTCCTCTGGCCGAACCGAGAACCCGTGCTGAACGTCATAGGCGCCGAGGTGGATGTCGTACTCGCGGCCCGCTTCGAGGACGGTCGGGAGCCCGTCCCAGTTGAATCTCATCGCGCCGACGTACACGTCGCTGTCGGGCGGGACCAGTCCGTTTTCCGTCTCCTCGGCGGCCTCCTTGTACTCGCCGACGCGCTCCTGATACCGGTCGGGATCGACGTCGTACGTCGTGCCGATCGGGTTTTGATCGCCGAACTGGGTAAAACCGGCCATCCACGTGAAAATGCCGAGCGACCACGCGCCCGCGATCCCGAGCCAGATGCTCTCGCGGCGATTCACCGGTGAGTTCCACCAATCGTCGTCGGGGTCTTCGAGCGGATTACTCATATGAGAATCACCTCACGGGCAACGAGATGAGGTCGAGCAGCCCCCAGCCGACGTAGGCCACGAGAAAGAACACAATCGCGGCCGCAGCCAGCAGCCAAATGACGGTTATAGAGCCGTTGCATCGCCGGAATCTCGCCGTTTTCGTGTGTCGGTTCGTTGCTCATTGGCCACTCACACAGCGAGGTACACAAATAACCATGATGAGTATTAACACGCACATGTTCGACTCCGCCTTCACACCGCGAACGTTTCGATGAGAATTGCCACAAGAACTGCGCCGAGATACGCGTTCGAGGCGTGGAAGCTCCGGTAGGCAGCCGCCCGTTCGTCTTCGGATCCCCGCTGATTGACGTCATACTGTCTAATCACGCTACGAACGAACACCGCTCCGAGTATCGTGGTGGTGAGCGCATAGAGGATACCGAGGTCGGTAGCGGTTCCCAACAACGCCGCGGCGATCAGCGTGATCCCGAGCCAGGCGAGAATACGCTGGCGTGCGGTCCGCACACCGGCGACGACCGGTAACATGGGATACTCGGCCCGCGCGTAGTCCTCGCGGTGGGCGATGGCAAGATTGTAGAAGTGTGCCGGGGTCCAACAGCAGACCACGAGCGCGAGGAGAACCGCCGGGAGACCGACGGTCCCGGTCACGGCGGCGTACCCGATCAGCGCGGGCAGCGCTCCGGAGCCGCCCCCGATCACAGTGTTCCAGCGGGTCGTCGGCTTCAGCAGGACCGTGTAGACGTACGCGTAATAGACGATCGCCGCCACCGTGAGTGCGGCCGTGAGAACGTTCACAAACGCCACCAGCACCGCCATTGAGGCGATGACGAGCGCGACACCGAAGCCCGTCGCGCGTCGAACGCCGACTCGATCGGTTGCGATCGGTCGATCAGCGGTCCGTCGCATCTTGCGGTCGCGATCGCGCTCGTACACGTGATTGAACGTCCCCGATGCTCCGATCGCGAGGACCCCGCCTCCGAGGGTCGCCACGACCGTCACGCCGTCCAGTTCGGCGCCGGTCGCGACGGCCAGTCCCATTCCTGCGAGCGCGAGCAGGCACAACAGCCACATCAATCGTGGCTTCGTCAACTCGAGATACGTCATCATCCGATCGCGGAACCGAGTCGACCTCGGACCTGCCGACACGCGAATCTTGATACCGCCCGCTGTTCACGCGCCCGTATGGTCACAGACCGGATCGTCGACCACTGTCAGCGCGTCGACGCCGACCGACCGGACCTCTCGGCGCACCTTCTCGACTGGTTCGCCGTGACGATAGGTGGGGCGACGCACGCGGACTCCTCGCCCGCGATTCTCGGCGGAATACGGGACCTGTCGGGACCGACGCCAGATCCCGAGACGGACGCGACGGCGACCGTCTTCCCGAGCGGCGAGCGGATGACCCCCGCCGACGCCGCATTCGCGAACGGTGCGCTCGCGCACAGCCTCGATTTCGACGACACACACCTCCCGTCCTCGTTACACCCGGGTGCGCCGGTGATCGCCGCCGCGCTCGCGGCCGCGGAGGGTGCAGACGCGAGCGCAGACCGATTCCTCGCGGGCGTCGCCGCCGGCTACGACGTCGCCTGCACCGTCGGGGAGGCGATCGGCCCGGACTCGCACTACGACCGTGGCTTCCACGTCACGGCCACCTGTGGCACCTTCGGCGCCGTCGCCGCCGCCGGCGTCGCCCGCGGGCTCAACGTCCCGGAACTCCGGAACGCCCTCGGGATCGCCGGAAGTCAGGCGGCCGGCTCCCTGCAGTTCCTCGCGAACGGCGCGTGGAACAAGCGGCTCCACCCGGGGCTCGCCGCCCGTCGCGGGGTCGAATCGACGACGCTCGCGGCCGCCGGCGTCGTCGGCGCCGCCGACTCGATAGACGGCGAGTACGGGTTCTTGACGGGCTACACAGACGATCCGAACCTCGCGGCGTTCGATCGGCTGGAATCTCGCGACGCGCTGGCTGAGACGGGGCGGAAACCGTACCCGTGCTGTCGGTACCTGCACGCCGCGATCGACGCGCTGCAGGCGATCGCTCCCGAGGTCGACGCCGACGCCGTCGAGGCGATCGACATCGCGATCCCAAGCCCAGGTATCCGACTCACCGGAGACCCCATCGAGGCGAAGCGCCGCCCGACGAGCTTCGTCGACTGCCAGTTCTCGGCGCCGTTCGCCGCCGCGTTGACGCTGACGACGGGATCGGCCGGTGCCGAGCCGTTCCTGCGGGCGGTCGGCCGGTTCGAGGAGCCGCCATACTGGGACGATCCCGACCTGCAGCGCCTGATGGACGCGACGAACGTCTCGACGGACGAGACGATCGAGCAGCGGTTCCCCGAGGAATGGGGCGCCGACGTCACCGTGACGGCCGGCGGTGAAACGTACGAGCGAACGGTGAGTACCCCGCTCGGAGAGCCCGAAACGCCGATGTCGGCCGCCGAGAGCCGAGCGAAGACCGAGGGGTTGCTCGCCGGGACCAGTATCGATCCCGAGCGGCTGACGACTGCCGTCGACTCGATCGCGGGGAGCGCCGCAGGAACGGCTGAGAAGGAGTCGGAGACAGAGACGGAGATGGGCTCGCTCGCGGCGCTGGTCGGCGCGGCAACCGAGTGAAAACGGCGGCCCGAACCGAGGCGCTACGCGTCGTCGCCGTCGTCAGGCTTTCCGACGATCACCGGGCGGTCGGTGTTGAGCAGCACGGTCTGACTGACGCTTCCGAACAGCGCCTTGCCGACCGGCGAGCGCTTGCGCATCCCGAGCACGATGGCGTCGACGTCGCGGTCGCGGGCGACTGACTGGATCGCCTCTGCGGGGTCGCCCACGTGGAGCACACGGTCGTTCGTGATCCCGAGTTCGTCGAGGCGCGCCTCGACGAGTTCCACCGAGTCCGGGACGCCCCTGAGCTCCTCGATCGACTCGTTGATCTCGTCGATAACGGCCGAGCCCGCCTCGTCGGCCGGCGCGTCGACCGACTCGTACACGTGTAAGACGGTGGCGGTGATCTCGTCGGCGTCGATCGGGAGCGATTCTAACAGCGCCACTTGCGAACGAGCGCGATCGTCCTCGATGTCGATCGGCAACAGGACGTGGTACATATAACACGATTTGTCACACTTCATTTATAAATATCGGCGTCTCGGTCGTCAGTCTCGACGGGTCGCGAACCGGGAGACAGCGGCCGCGGAGAGGGCGCCGAGGGCCGCGATACCCGCGAGGACGAAGAACAGCTCTCGCGGTCCCGCTCGGGTGAGGACCGCACCCGCGAGGGCGGCGCCGAGCGAGCCGACCCCGAAGATCCCGAGGTAGGTGTAGCCGAACGAGATGCCGCGAGCCTCGCTCGGAGAGTAGGCCGCGACCGTCGCCTGCGACAGCGGTTGGACCGTGAACAGCGCGACGCCGAGCAGCA
>Ga0065697_1003306_pt1 | contig 10876 bp, 7 predicted proteins | sample AntLakMe24m_08um_FD_59086 | JGI IMG/M metagenome (GOLD analysis project Ga0065697, IMG submission 59086) | Hypersaline microbial communities from Antarctic Deep Lake - 24m 0.8um v2 (version 3) | ecosystem: Environmental > Aquatic > Non-marine Saline and Alkaline > Hypersaline | place: Deep Lake... | reverse complement strand
CCAGCACAGCTGCCACATTATGGCCAACTACGAACTCCCGTGGAATCCGAACCGGCTCGAGCAGCGGATCGGCCGGATTCACCGTTACGGACAGGACAAGGAGGTCAAGGTCTGGAACTTCCTCTTCGAGGACACCCGCGAGAGTGAAATCTTCGAGATGCTCCAGACCAAGGTTGAGGAGATCCGTTCGAAGCTCGGCAATACAGCGGACGTGCTTGGAATCCTTGACGACATCAACGTGGACTCGCTCATCATGGAGTCCATCCAGAACGACCAGCCGCCGAGCGCGACCAAGGAGGAACTCGAGGAGCTAATCGAGGAGCGCCAGCGAACTCTCGAAGAGTGGTACGAGCGGAGCCTCGTCGAAACGAGTACGTTCGATGCAGAGAGTCGACGCCAGATTCAGGAAGTCGTCGACGATTCCGAGGACGTCTACGGGAGTGAAGGAGACATTCGAGAGTTCTTCGAGCGGGCAATCACGGCCTTTGGTGGTGAATTCGAGAAGCGAGGCACCAATCTCTATCAGGCTGAACTACCAGAACAAGTCCGACCGGCTGGTGCCGACGCAACGTTTGGGCCGTTCACGTTCGATCGGGATTTCGCGATGGATCATGAGGATATCACATATCTCGCCCCCGACACAGATGTTCTCCAGCGAATCATGGCACATGTACTCGAAGACGAACGTGGCGAGGTCGGTCTCAAGCTCCTGCCGTTCGTCGATAGACCGGGGATTACCTACAACTACCGCGTTGCCTTCGAAGATGGAACAGGGGAGGTCATCCGAGAGGAAACGATTCCCGTGTTCGTGGATGCAGAGCAGAAAGACGCACAACAGGCACTCGGCGAGCGAGTTATCGAAGGGCAGACAGTTTCGGCAAAACCTGACTTCAACAATCTCCAGACGATAATTGACATCGAGAACGATCTACGCTCGGCTGCAGAACAATACGTTAGTGTTCGGGTGAACGAAATCAGGTCCGACCTCAGATCCAAACGTCACAAAGAGACTGCCAGAGAACTCGAAAACCTCGACGACTACGCACAGGCCGAGCGTGAACGAATCGAGTCATTCATCCAGGAATACGAGCGCAAAGCAGAGGGCGGTTCTGACATGGATATCGCCATTCGTGGCCAGCGTGAGCGTCTCGAAAAGCTCGAGGAGAGGATCGATACACACCGCAATGAGTTGAAGCGACGTGAGCAGGTTATCTCCTTGGCGCCCGAGGTCGAGAATTACTGTCTCACGTTACCGCTTTAACTTCCTCCCCGCGCTGAAGCGCGAGGATTTCTCATCGCATTTCCGTAAACTGAGGGTGTCAGGCAGACAGAATTTCCGTCCGTTCACGAACAAGATCGCAAATTTCGCCCAGAGTCAGCGGCTCTACCTGCACCAGCTCGTCATCGGCCGCGTAGAAGATTGAAGTCGACACTCGCTTGCCTTCAAACCACTCTGAAAGGACGTGATAGTAGACACTGAGCTGTTTGCGATACTCTGACTGTGCCCGCCGAGTACTGTCAGTCTTGTAGTCGATGATTTCCACCTCATTATCGGTCACGTGGACCAGATCGATAATGCCTGAAACAGTCACCCGTTCGCCGTCAATATCGAGGGGGAGGATCGCATTCTCTTCAACACGCACCTCCCCGTCCAGTCCATCGATGAACGCTGTAAGACGCTCCTCATGTGCATTCGACGGTGAGACCTCTTCACCTAACGCATACGCCTCAGCGAAGTCGTGAACGCGCGAGCCGAAGTCGACCCCACGCGTCGCTGCCTCTGGATCCACACTCCGCTCCGTGCGTTCATTGGCCGCCTCGAAGACTGCATCATCCATGAGCGAGTGTGGAGTGTGCCCGATGGGCCCATCGTCCACGGAGATTGCAAATGGAAGGGCAGATTGTGCTGTCTCATCCTCGTCAACTGTGCCGATCTCGGGTTCGATCTCCTCAACATCAACAGGTAGCTCCTCGAGGAACGTGTTGGACTCTTCACCACCGACGAAGAAGGCGTGATTCTCGGCGCGGGTGATCGCGACATACAGCAGGCGCCGCTCCTCATCATACTCCCGTGGAATACAGTGCCGAAGGACATCATGGCGCCAGTTATCGTAGACGTGGGGGTGCTCGTGTATGTCAGCGTACTCCTTTCGCTGGCGCAGTCCGGTGGGGTCCTGATATCGGATGATGTTCGAATTCCCCGTCGATGGTGGGAACCGCCCTTTGTTCATGTTCGCCATGATAACGATGGGGTATTCCAATCCCTTCGCGCCATGGATCGTCTGGACCGTTACGGAATTCTCATCAGCACTCGTGTGGACGTCATGCGTGGCGCCGCTCTCGATCCCCCGCTCGATAAATTGGATCAGATCGCCCCGCGTCAGCGTCGTGGAGTCATGGATGTCCTGGATCGTATGTAGGATGACATCAGCATAGTCACTATCGCAGCCATAGCGGTCAAAGACACGCCGAGCCACGGCTCCCACCGAGTTGAGCGTGCGCAGCGAGTCCCGAAATGCGGTCATGTTGTCAGGATAAGTCGCTGTCTCCAGGCGGTGGTCGATCTCATCGAGCGTGTAGCCTGCCCGCTCTAAGACGACTGCCCACCCGCGATCGACATCATCGTCTAAGATCCGCAGCCAGGCGAGCAACAGCTTTGCAGGGTCGGTCCGGAAAAGCTCGACGCCACCATCATACGCGATGGGAAACTCGAAGTCGTCGGCCACCTGCATGAGTTCGCGACCGAAGTCACGAGTTCGTGTGAAGACTGCGATATCGCCGTAGTCTGGCGGCCGCGGCTCCCCGTCGGCATCTCGCACGGCATACGCATCGTCGCCGACGATATCCTGGGCGAGAGATAACACCGCTTCGGGATCATCCGCATGTTGATAGCCAGCGATCGTTGTGTTATCGAACGGCGCGTTTGACGACAGTTCGACCATTTCGATCGAACTTTCGTCGACAGTTTCGGTACTCGTGGCAGGTGTGACAAGAGCGTCCTCAGAGAGATTGATGATGCTCTGTGTTGAGCGGTAATTCTCCTTTAGCGGGATCGTCGTAAGGTCGCTCTCGAAGTGGACACGCTCTGCATCACTGTTGAGCTCAGCAGTGAAGGTCTCCAAGCGCTCCTCAAAATCGATGATATTGTCCACATCGGCATACTGGAACGAGTAGATGCTCTGCTTCCAGTCACCGACAGCACAGAAGTTGTCGGTGCCAGCCAGTAGGAGTGCAAGCTTGAACTGAATCTCACTGGTGTCCTGAAACTCATCAACCATCACATACTCGAACTGCGCTCGGCCCCGGAGTTGCTCATCCTCACACAGTAAGACAAACGCGAACAGCTGGAGGAAGCCGAAGTTGAGGTAGTTCCGTCCGAGTGCGAAGTCAAGATACTCGAGATACACATCATGGATGAACTCCTTCAGCTCCGTCCGATCCTCCTTGAACACATCCCTGGCGACGCTCTCGTTGAGTTGTTTCGTCCCACGACTGCCGCGTAGCTCGGATTTTGAGGGTGCATCCGGGAGGAACGTCTTATTCTTGCCAAACCCGCTGAGATCGTCGCGCAGTGGCGATTGCTTCCGCCCGTCATTACGGGGTTCGTTTACATCGTCAAAGCGGGTTTTGAACGCCTCGAAGTTACCTTCAACATAGGCCTCACCATCGCGATACCAACCGTCGACAGTCGGAAACACACCTTTTGATGCGAGTTCCTTGATCAATGCCAAGAGTTCAGTCGCGTCGGCTTCCAGCCGGTAGAAATCTGCATACTCAGGATGTGCATCTCGGAATTGGCTGAAGAATTCCCGGAACAGGTTTGTTTCAACGAGTTCATCTTCGATAATCTGGGTTGAGCCCGTGATACGCTCGTCAAGTCCAAGATGGGTTGGTGCATCGTAGCCATGCTCGCGGAGGATATCATGACAGTGGGCGTGGAAGGTCTGGATAGGTGCATCAGCCAACTCGCGCATACCATATCCGGAGTGGTCGACGATGCGCTCTTTCATCTCTGTCGCGGCACTTCGAGTAAACGTCACTAACAAAACGTCATCAGGCTCGATACAAGCCTGGTCGACAATGCTGGCGTACCGGCGCGTGACTGCGAACGTTTTCCCAGTCCCAGGACCCGCATCAACAAGATAGAGTCCCTCAGTGCTGTCGATAAGTTCCTGCTGGCGGTCGTTCGGCGCTGGCTCATCATCCGCGCCATCCGAGCGGGTCCCCTTACTCATGGTTTGCCCCCTCGAGCAGTAAGTCACGATTATCGATTCGTCTGTAGTTGGGGTCTCCACCTGCCCCCTCAACCGGGAAGCGCTCTGCTCCGGCTCTCCGATCGTTGAGCTCCGCCAAGCGCTCGTCAACGAACGTCTGGAAGGCATCCAGATCCTCGCGGAAGAAGGTCCGGCTACGGATGCTGTTGAGCTTGCGTATCGCCTGATCACACCCCTTTGGTGCATCGACACTATCCGGTGTTGCGGCGTCTACTGCGGCGGTAAACTCCTCCGCGAAGGTCGAGGCCCGGAGTGCCTCCTTTTCGTCGGTTTCGGGGAAGGCCAGCTGGTCTATCAGATCGCTGTAGGCCGGATAGCCAAGCGCGTCGAAGGTTGCCTGGCAGTCATTGTAGTGATCCACCAATGCGTCGTAGGCATCGCGAGAGCCGACATACTCGTCGAACGTTAACGGATAGTACGAGACGGTCGTGAGAGTGTCTGCAATGTCTGCATCGCCAGCGATGACCGCATCCATTGTCTCTGTAAAGTGGAAGAACGTGAATGACAGCGGCTCGTCCGGCTGGACGGTACGATAGTAAGTGAGATACATGATCGCCTGGAAATTTGGTGTATCCGCTGGTGGGTCAATCGCTGCCCGTTTGACGATTGTATACTCGGATTTCTTCGACCCAGTTTTATAATCAAGCAGGTGATCCGGCGCCTGCACAAGATCGATCTTTCCCTTGATACCAATCGCGCTGTCCTCGAACCACCGTTCAGTGAGCGGAGAATCAAGCGACTCGTCAAAATACGTTGCAAAGAAGTTGTCTCCCCAGCTCGCCGTGGCGGTGAGGAAAGCGTCCGAATCAGGGGTGTGCTCCCGCAGATACTCCAGAATCATCTCCAGACCAATCCGGTACTTCCGTCTACGAAGAGGTTCAGCGGCAGCAGAGACAAATGGAGCAGCCTCGCCAAGCATTGCATCAACCAGTTCGCTGAGGGATACCGTCTCGATGGTCTCGGGATGATTGACGTAGAACTCCGCGAAGTCATGAAAGAGGTTGCCTTCGACGAACCGTTCTTGATCGGGCGCGTCCAGGATCTCCTTGAAGAGGTAGTCCCGTGGACTGTTGATATAGCTATTCAGACTCGACTGGCTGATCGTCGTGTCCTGCCCTGGCTCGACGGCAGTACTCTCTTTTTCAAAGCCCGTCACCGGACTGTCGCTCAGCTGACTGTATTCAACAGATGGTAAGTCACTGAATCGCTCAAACTCCTCACCAAGCAGATCATCGAAGTAGAGGCAAGGTGTCACCGGCTGGCCACCAGCTGTATCCTGAACCAGGTAATACTGAGTTGCCCCGCTTTGGAGGAGTTGTTGGAACTGTCTGATGTGCCGGTCGAACTGTGCTTCTGTGTCGACCCAGGGGCGCTGTGGCGCCGAGTGTGTCCACCCGTCATCCAGCCCGAGATAGAAGACCACGGGTCGGTCAACGAAGCCCGAGGACTTTGCATCCGCCAGGAGAACACCCTCATTCTCTCGGTCAACCGGAACCTCGTATGTCTGCAAGTAGTACGCCAACTTGTCGGCGCGATCGCTGGTAACGGGGATATCAGCGAGGCCAAGCGCATGCAACTCCTCCGCGAAGCGAGTGAGGTCGAGGTCAGTCTGTTCTTCATATGCAGCGAGTGCGTCGCCGACTGTGTGTGTCTCGATACGGTCGAAGAACTCTTGCAACCAGTCGACGGCAGGAGCATCGATTGCCTCGATCCGCTTCTCATTGTGGTCGATAGGCACATCAACGCCCATCTGAGTTAGCACGGGCCGAACATCGGCGACGGTTGTCTCGGCCCCTCGGAAGGCAGTCCGAAGGAGTTGGATGAACGCACGGTGGTGGGGATCGTCAATGAATCCGGGGCCGCCGTAGAACGGGATATCAGCCGCTTCAAAGGCGGATTCGACCAGCGAAGAGTATTGGCTAGCAGCATCGAGGACGACAGCAACGTTCTCGGCGTTCTCTGCGGTGATGGTATCCAAGAGTGCATCAACGATGTGTGTCGGTGAGTCGAAGATGTGGAACTCCGGCATGGCGTATGGCTCCTCAGTAAAAAGGTCGATACGGTCGAACTCAGCTGGCAGGACGCTGCGTTCGAGCGTCGTGAGTTGCTCATACCCGATGACTGCGACAGCCTGGTCTGTGATGGTGTAGTCGGTCAGTTGACTGGACGTTGTCTGCAGCTCCGCCATGATCTCGACAACTTCGCGTGTGGTGTCGTCAACGTAGGTGTCGTACTCCAGGAGCGCGTCAATCGTGCCCTGGTGTTCCCAACACTGGAGGACGTTCCCGATCGCGTAGGCAACAGCCTTCCAGTCGTGATCGGTCTGGTCAATGACTTCGAGAAAGGCCAGTCTATCCTCTGCCTGTTCGCGTCTGCCCGCAGCGAGACGCCGTGGCGGGATGGCGAACGTCCCGAAATGAGGTTTATCGATTCGTCGATTGATGGCGCTTGCAAGTGGGGCGTCAGGTGTGAGAACGAGATCGTAGTTTACGACTTCGTTGTAGAGTTGTTGCGGGGACTTTGCTCGCTGTAGTGACACACATGAGGAATTGCTCACCTGTAACAAAAATCTGTGTTTCGGGACACTAGCGTTACTCTGGCCATCTCGACTCAGTTGGATCATGGTTTCGCGCTACTCACGCGCCATGAGTCTGACGCCGTTCGAGAGCTCTCCTGACAAAGCGTATCGAATGCAGTTAGCGTAGAGAATTCTCAAATTCTAACAAATTATCGATGGACCAACCGACAGATGAGCTTGCTCACAACCCAACAGGCTGTTGCCGGTACGAACATCCCTAACAACAGCCAACGGCTCTATCTCCACATTTCATTTTTAGAATGGTTACTCCTGTTTTCCCATCTCAATATAATCGTATGGTTCTCTGATAGAGGCTTCATGCATTGCCTCCGTTTTGAGGTAGAAATTCCCTTGCTGAGTCCCACAGTTCCGGCAAATGAATGTGTACTGGCTGTTTACGACCTGAAGCGACGAGTATTCTTTTTTACGAAGGACTTCACCAACAAGCGACAGAGATTCTGGAGAGGTAAGCTCCTCATTGAATGGCCAAGTGATATAGACGTTTTTCCCACACCGATAACACGGATACGAAAATCGGATAATCGGTATTTCTCGCACTCTAAATCCCCCAGGCGGTCCACTGTACCTCATCTTCAAGGTCCGTCGATTCGAGTTTTTGGAAATGGATTGTAATCTCATCTTTGTCAGTATCAAAGATAACTTTCGCTTTGAGGAGGAGTCGATCTGATCCTCGATTGAGAATCTCCATCACATCTCGTTGGTTCCCCTGGAATTCAGCATAAGGACCTGTTTTCACCTCACAGAGTACTTTTCGTTCGATATCGTCGTCACCATAGGCGTTTGTGATCCTAAGTGTGATATCTGGCGCCCAAGGCTTGTGCTCGTCAGGCCAATCTTCCAGCATGCCAATGAATTCACGATTACCATCCTCATCGATGAGGTACTGATTGATATTCCAATCTTCACGGGCTTCTAGCTCAATCAGGTCGTTACCGTGTTCCAAAAATGAATGGTAGTATCGCTGTGGCGTTGGGAGATAGATATCGGAGGAATCGATATCGTTGAAAACTGGAAAGAACTTTTCTGGAGAACTACTCAGTCTATCACGTAGGTAGAATCCAACAATCTTTTCCCCAAAATAGCCCTTGTCGTTGGAATTCAATGATTTGAAAAAATCCATTCCGAGAGAGACTGTGCCATGATTATTCGGCATACCTGAAAAATAATTAGTAGTGACATAAAACCTCCCAAGGTGAGTAATGGCCCCTGTCTCGCTTGGTGACTGGTATGGACCTGTATTCAGCGCGTTTCAACAAACACCATCTGTACCTGAACAGTGTCCCCTGTGACCACTGGTGGCTTGAAGTCCTGTTTCCCACCAAAATGGCATTACGTCAGTCCCGGACTCGTTGTAGCTGGGACTGCAGTGCTTCTGACAGTGCATTGGGGTGCTCAATAGCGCGGGCCGTGATACGGGAGGTTTGCGAATCGCCAGCTGACTCCACCACAACGTGCCCAATCCCAAAGATCCGTTCTAAGAGCGTTTGACTCTGCTCCGTCGCCTGGATTCGAGCCATCGGAACGGATTTTGTCCGAACACTGAGTAACTGGTAGGCCTGGATGAGTCGCTGTGTCGTTAAAAAGTATCGTGTGAGGGAGTTAACCCAGAACTGGAAGATATTCCTTGAATAGAGATATGTTCCACCGAGCAGTGTGAGAATTGGATAAGCGAGAGGAATACTCACATTGAGGAGCAAGACTGTCCCAAGACCGATACCAGCCAACCCGAAGACTGTCTTCGCAGCTGCGACTCGACGAGTAGGGGTCGTAGATGCAAGAATCCGCTCACCTTGATAGGTTTGCGGCCATGGTGGGGCCGAGAGATGAGTTACTACTCCTCCTACCCATACAAAGCTCCCAAGAGCCAACGGTGGGTACGCCAGGGCTGTCGGAAACGGTGTGTTTGTCTGTAGGATTAGCAGTCCCCCAACGATGAGTGGGAGAGCAACGAGGAAACTCCAGCCGAGAACAATCGGATCCTGGATCCCTGGTGTCAGCTTCGCAATCAACCGGTATAGAGTGGTAACACGGGATCTACGATCATCTGCTCGTTGTGGCTGCTCAAATGCTTCGATTGGTACAATCTCAGCCTGTTGACTGTCGGCAGTCTGTTGCCGTGACTCAGACCGGGAACCTTGCTTCATTGTTACCGATCCCTCACGAGGCTGTATGCCACTCCAGCGATTGAGACGAGAAATCCAATCGCAGAGAGCGACCACGCGGAGAGTCCGTTGATTATCAGTCCATCACCGGGAACAAAAAGCCCCCGTTGCTCATCAAATAGACTCGTCTCAGAGGGTGTCTGTGATTGTGGAGTGCTATTTGGTCTAGTTTCCGGTGTCTGATCGCCTGAGGACGTGTTTTCTGGTTGCTCCCTTGTGGTCGGTGTAGCAGAGTCTCGCTCTATGACTTGTACGCTACGTGTGGTCGACTTCGTCACTCCATCTGAATCTGTCACTGAGAGCTGGATAGTGTATTCACCAGATGATGAGAACGCGTGCGAAAACGTGGGTCCAGTTGCATCCGCTACGCTGTTACCATCCAAATCCCACTCGTACCGTTGAATTGAATCATCGTCTGAACTTGCCGTTGCATCGAATTGAACTGTGTCTCCCTGTTGTGGCTTTGACGGTGTGATATCTATCTGTGGTGTTGGCGGGTCATTCGGCGGTGCGTTGTGAATCGCGTAGAGATAGCCATCATTACTTCCGACGTAGAGGACACCATCCTGAATCGCTAATTCGCTGTAGATAGCGCCGTCAGTCTCGACCGTCCAGGCCTGTGCTCCGGTGTTGACAGACAGAGCGTGTACCGTGCCAGCTTCATCGCCGACATACACATGGGTCCCATCTGTGACGGCAGCACTTCTAAGGCGAGCGTTAATTCGCGTTTCCCAGTTACGGTCGCCAGTCACGAAGTCATGTGAATAGACATATCCTTTCTCATTGTCACGGCTACCAACGGCGGTCAGCACGGATCGGCCAACAACTGCTGGTGAATTCGTCAGACCAAAGTAGATTTCGTCATCAGGAATACTCGCAGACCACTGACTGTCACCATCTGTGGCACTTGCTCCGCTAATACTTCCCCAATCTGCACCGACGAGGGATTGATTGACCAGACTTACGGCAGTCGTGAAAAACCCACCCTTCCACTCAGTCCGCTGGTTCTCAATATTCACGTATGCCATGCCGCCAGCTGTGGGGACATAGACTGCATGCTCATCTAATGTTGGGACAACAGATTGAAACGACGAATTCTCGTTCCCTGCCAATTCAGTTCCACTCTCGATGAGAATTTCAGCACCATCATGATCCAGAATATGCAGATGGTGGGATATCCCTGCCTCGACAGTCCCGATGAATGCAATGTAGTCAGCAGAGGTGGTGATTGGCAAATACAGCCCGTCATCAGGACTCTGGTATGTCCAAAGGAGGGCGCCGTCTGTTGTTACAGCATATAGCCGTCCTTGATCATCTCCAACATAGACCTGTGAACCTTGGACCGCAACACCACCAGTCGCTTGCCCGTCAACCTCGTACTGCCATTGAATGGTGCCAGTCTCCTGATCAATGGCATAGAGGTTCCCATCTCTGCTCCCAACGAATACTTTGTTTTCTGCACAAGCGACAGCAGTCGTAATCGCGCCAGTTGTCCCTGCCTGCCACTTTATTTTGACAGGGTCAGTGAGGATCTCCGATTCAGTAGCCGCACCAGTATGTGTGGTAGAAGCCTGAAATTCAGTCCATGCTGATTGAGACTGTACAGCAGGTTCTCTCAAGCTGAAACCAGTATAGGATTCGGCAGCTCGGGATCGATCAGCAACAAGCGTGGGGGTTAGTGCTACTCCCACCATACTGATGAACGATCGCCGGTCCTGAGACGGAGTGATCATTCTCCTGCTTGTTCCAGAACCACCCATTTAGACTTTTATAATCGCTCTTGTGGCGGAGATTGTTGGTGAGTCATAGTGCAGCAGCGAGGATACTTTTTAGACCTTCTT
>Ga0065697_1006043_pt1 | contig 10905 bp, 8 predicted proteins | sample AntLakMe24m_08um_FD_59086 | JGI IMG/M metagenome (GOLD analysis project Ga0065697, IMG submission 59086) | Hypersaline microbial communities from Antarctic Deep Lake - 24m 0.8um v2 (version 3) | ecosystem: Environmental > Aquatic > Non-marine Saline and Alkaline > Hypersaline | place: Deep Lake... | reverse complement strand
TGTTGCTGGTTACTCTCTGTTTGGGTCGACTGATGAAGGTCTGAATTCACACCTCCCACCCCGTTCATATCAATAAGTCGGAGGATGGATTTTGACAAACCATCAGGCTCGTAAGGTGTTCCTCACAGGCTATTGCGCTCGAATTCAAGAAAACGCCTTCTCAGACGAATTCATACCAGAATGAACACCATTCAATCTCCGCCAAATAGCGACTCTCCCGCATCTGTCATCGTGTAGTCGTCCCAGTCCTCGTGGTTCGCCGTTGTAGTCTCCAAATCAGCGGATGGTAACTCTCCCTCGAAGTCGTGGAGTCAGGCCACCACCTCTTCGGCATCGATGGTGATACGCGTCTCGTCCGTGTCGATGCTGGTGTTGAGTCCATCAGCGTGGACTTCTTTCGGACAAATGGTTCAGAAAAGTACTACTAAGGGGAGCTATATGGTCGTAATATTCTGGGACTATGAGTGAAGCAGACATCCACTTCGACTTCTTCGCGTACCTCAAGGCCGCCATCAGCGAACGGCCAGACAGAGGCTCGGTCACCTACGGTGACGTACGAGCCGAGTACACCGACGGGTTGTCGGGTCGGGCTGACATCGTGGTCTTTGACGACGACGGCGCCCCTGTGTTCATCGTTGAGGCGAAGCGACCTGATGGTGACGGCTCTCGCGAGACCGACCCGTATTCCGCCGATGTTATCCGACAGGCATTCGGCTACGCCGGAGACCTCGGTGCGCCTTTCTTCTGCACGTACAACGAGAAACGGCTCGTGGTGTTCGACGCCTTTGAGAAGGGTGTCCCGCTCTTAGAACGGTCGCAGAAGTCGTACATTATCTCTGACCCAGAAGAGTTCGCGGACACGCTTCTTGACGAGGTGGCAGACCTCATGGAGGGCGACAAGAACTGGGACGCGGTGGATGACGTGTTCATCGAGCGAGTCAACACTCTCCATGAGTATATGTCGCCCCGAGTTGAAACCGAACTCGAAAACCACCTCAACGAAGACGAGGATTTCCAGTCAGATTTTGAGCAGTGGACTGCCGCACAGGGCATCGAGTACGACCGCGACGACGAGGACGAACGGGAAGAGGTTCAACGTGAATTCGCACAGCAGGCCGCGTACCTGATAATCAACAAGGTAATCTTCTACAAGATTCTGGAGTCTTCACCGACGTATTCAAAAGACATCGACCCGTTAGTTCCGCGTCCGTCGCACGTGCAGGAAGACCTCGAAGAGTACTTTTCGCATCTGGTGGATGAGGTGGACTTCGAAGCCATCTACGAACACGACAACATCTACAGCGAGATACCGCTTGACGCCGTGGAGGGGAAGCTCCGCGCCTTCATCCTCGAACTGGACGACTACGACCTCAGCCAGTTCAACAGCGACGTGATTGGCCGCATCTACGAAGGAGTCATCCCCGCCGACCGCCGCCGTGCGATGGGGGAGTACTACACGCCGCCAGCCATCTGCGACCTCATCACGCGGTTGACGGTCCAGTCCTCAGACGACACGGTGCTTGACCCGGCGTGTGGAAGTGGGGGCTTCCTCGTGAGTGCATACCATCGATTACACGACAAACTTCCTGAACCCGCTGGAGGTCACGAACACATCCTCAGCCACCTCTCCGGCGTGGAGATTAACCGCTTTCCCGCGCACCTGACCGCCATTAATCTCGCCATTCAAGACCTCTCGGCCTACACTGAGTGGGTTGACGTAGAAATTAAGGATTTCTTCGACGTGAAGAAGTACCAGAAGCTCGGCGGGCGAGAGATGGCAGGGGCGGGAGGCACAGAAACTGAAGAGGGACTCGGAGACCAACGCGGCGGCTACGACGCCGTTGTTGGGAACCCGCCGTACATTCGACAGGAGAACATCGACGACAAGGACAAGGTTCGAAACCACCTCTCCAGCGACGAAATCGACGCTGAAGATATGTCCAGCTACTCAGACATCTACGCGTACTTCATCACCCACGGAACCGAGTTCCTTGCGGACGGCGGCGACTTCGGGTTCATAACAAGTGACCGCTGGCTTGACACCCAATATGGCGAGGACGTTCAACAGTTCCTGCTCGATAACTACGAAATACGAGCGATAATCAAGTTCGACCGACAGGTGTTCGATGACGCGTTGGTGGATTCAAGCGTCGTCATCCTTCGTCGGCAGAGCGACAAGAGCGAGCGCGATTCGAACGTCGCCAAATTTCTCCGACTGAAGCAGGAACTCAGCATCGATGACATCGCGGCCATCGTTGAGGAGGAAGCCGAGCCGAACAAGCTCGTCACGAACGATGATTATCGGCTGGTCACGCGCAAACAGGCGGCGCTTCACCACGAGAAGAAGTGGAACGTCTTCTTCTTCGCACCCCCGCTATACTTCGACCTCGACGCCCATCCTGCCGTCGTTGAACTGGGCGACATCGCAGGCGTCAGTCGCGGTATCACGACTGGGGCGAACCCGTTCTTCTTCGGTCACACCGACGAGTTTGACGAACTTGGGTTGGAACCCTACTCGACCCATGCGTTGAAGGCGACTGGGCAGGTGGATAGAATCCGGGTAACCAACGAGGACGCCAGCGAATGGAGCATCATCGACTCGCACCCCTACGTAGAGGAGGCGACTGGCGACGATGCGGACTTCGGCACTACAGACGAACAACAGGTAAAGGAGTGGCTGGCTGAAAACGACCATCGAGCCCTCCTCGAATACATCGAATCAGGGGAGGAACAAGGGTATCATGACCGCCCCACGACCCGAACACGGGACATCTGGTTCGACCTTGGCAACCTCTCGCGACCCAAGATTCTCTCCACCATGTTCACGTGGACGACACATCGTGTCTTTTGGAACGATGCCGATGCCCCGACGGGAGACCAATTCTACTACGTGGCCCCACACGGCGACGTTGACCAGAAGCTTCTCGGCGGTCTGCTTAACTCCCGCGTCGTGTGGCTCTCTAACGAGTTGAAGGGACGACGTGCTGGCGGGCAGGGGATGACTCGCCTGCAGACAAAGGTGTACGAGACGGAACTGTGGACGGTGCCGAACCCCCGCGAATTTGAGGACGAAAAAAAGGAGGCAATCAAGTCGGCGTTCGATGACCTGATGGACGCCGAACTCTCCCACGAAGAACCGACCCGCGAGGATACCGAAGCCGAGCGGGACGAACTTGACAAAGCCGTGTTGGAGACGCTGGAGATGGGAGACAGGTTAGATGAACTCAAGGAGTCAATTGACCTGATGCTACAGATGCGAGAAGAGGGAGCCGGAGAACTCACGTCCGTCCTCGTCGGGCGAGAGGCGAGACAGGAGGCAGACTCCGATGTTGTGGACCTCCCCGGAGTCGCAGAAGCTCGGGAAAACACCACGCTGGGCGACTTCTAACAGCCAGTATTAGAGCGCCCGAATTCGCGTATTAACCGTTTCATCGAGATAGTACACGGCGTCTTCGAGGAACTCGTCGCTCATCGCCAGCCCCATCTCCTTGGGTTCGGGGTCATCTTTGGCCAGCGCGGTTCGGAGGTTTCTGATATGCCGCTCGCGGAGCTTCTCCTCGAACGCGCCCCGCATCTGTTCCTCGGTCTGCTGGTACACCGACAGAACCAACTCTGCCACCGACTCTGTAGACTCATCGGCGGACAACGCATCGCCGTACTCCTCATCCAACAGCGCGTTGATTGCCTCACGAGCCCGTTCTTCACGCGTCGAACCCGCTAACTCCTGCTCCGCCTGTTCGACTTCGACCTCAAGCTCACGAAGCCGCTCCAACGCCTCCTCACTGGTCAGGGAGTTATCATTCCACCGGACCGCGATTTCTTGGACCTTCTCACTCAGCATCTTGTACTTGGGCGACATCTGTTCGAGCGCATCCAGCGTGTCGAGCAGGTCATCCTTCTTGCGGGCGATGCGGACGGGAGCCGCTTCGATGTCTGCACCATTAATTGTCCGCACGTGTTCGCCTCCCTCAGACTCCTTGTACACCTCAACGTACTCGTCCACCAGTTCAAGCGTGCGACTCCTGAAATCATCCTGTGGCGGCGGTTGCGACGTATCAACCGCTTGGGCGAGCGCCTGTATCCAGCGGTAGTCGTCTTCGAGCCGTTCACCGTCCTTCAGCAGACGTTCGTCCGGCGCTATGTTCGCGCGGAGCCGCTTCAGTTTCCGCCACTTCTGAAGGAATTTCTCCAACTTGGGCTCGGTATCGAGGCAGTCGTACCACTTGTTGAACACGGCGGTTCCCTCGCGGTCGTCGCGGTCGAGACCGTCGAACATCGCGAAGATGTCGTTGATGAGTGCCTCGTACTGCTCGATGAACTCGTCCTTGTCCTCGTCAAGGTAGGCGTCCATCTCGTCCTCGGCGTACTCAAACATCCCATCGATGTCACGAGTGATGCCCGTGTAGTCGATGATTTCACCAAACTCCTTTCCCTCCTGTGTTCGGTTTGTTCGCGCAATCGCCTGCAGGAGGTTGTGGTTCTGAATAGGGCGGTCAAGGTACATCGTCCGCAGAATAGGTGCGTCGAAACCCGTCAACAACATATCGCACACCACGAGCATCAGTGGAGACTCGCCCGGTCGCTTAAACTCGTCCACGATGGATGTGCGTTCCTCCGTCGTTGTGTGGAACTGCGCGAGTCGCTCATCGTCGTCGGGTTGACGGCCATCGGTTTCCTCGCCTTTACCGCGCTGCTCGCGGTCGGCTGTGTCTCGCTCGTCGGCCGGGAGCGTGCTATCTCGCTTTTCTTCGCAACAGGGCTCCGAAACCTCGGTATCGGTGTCGCGGTCGCGACGACGTTGCCAGTCAAGGGAGCTGTCGTGGCGGTGGTCGCCTTCTACGTAGTCCAGCAGCTCACCGCTGCGGTTGCCGCCGAGGGACTTCACGAATCTGTTCTTACGTCTCTTGTGCGCCCGCTGCCTCTCGACGACTGAAAATAAGACCTCCGCTACATCCTCGGGTTGGAATGTCGGACCACGTACAACTCGATGGAGATTTCGAACCGGTGTGTGATCTCTTTACGAGACGGGTTCGAACCGGTAGCCGTCCCACTCCTGGTCGACGTCTTCCGGCTTGATGCCGGCACCGGGTTCACGCACTTCCTCGACGTAGACTGGTTCGACGGTATCGCCAATCTCGATATCCTCTGTCGTCACTCCTCCGAGTGCGCGGACGGCTTCGCCGTCGACGTCGAACTCGACGATGGCGAGCATATTCGGCTGGCGGACGCCAGGTGGCGTCGCCGTACTCTTCGTCCACGTGACGACCTCGGCGGTTCGCTCGCTCAGGTCGATTGCCTCCTCCTGCGGTTCGCCACACTCCGGACAGAGCGGATGTCCTGGGAACGTAGCGTGTCCGTTCTCACAGCGGTATGCGTCGAATCCCATTGTTAGTTCGCCTCCATGATAGTCGTAATCACACAGTTGCCGAAACCACCAACGTTACAGGCCAGTCCGGTATCAGCGTCGACCTGCCGTGGACCGGCTTCGCCCATGAGTTGTTCGTAAATCTCGTATCCTTGAGCGACGCCAGATGCGCCCAGTGGGTGGCCCTTTGATTTCAGTCCGCCGGACGTGTTGATCGGCAACTCGCCGTCCTTCTCCGTTCGGCCGTCCTCGATGTGTTTCCACGCCTCGCCCTCGTCGGCGAAGTCAAGTCCCTCCATCTGGAGGAACTCGAGGATGGTGAACATATCGTGGAGTTCGGCCACGTCGATGTCGTCCGGTCCCAGACCCGCCATCTCGTATGCTTCCTGGCCGGACTCGACGACACCGCCCATCGTTGTGGGGTCGTCGCGCTCGTGGACGACGTGCGTGTCCGTCGCGCCGCCGACGCCAGAGACGACAACGTAGTCGTCTGCGTACTCTTCGGCGACATCGACCGGGCAGAACATGAGCGCTGCGCTACCGTCCGTGACGGGACAGAAGTCGTACAGCCGAAGCGGGTCTGCGATAATCGGGCTCTCCATCGCCGTCTCAATGTCAATCTCCTTCTGGAACTGTGCCTTCGGATTGTCGACGCCGTTTTTGTGGTTCTTGATAGCGACTTTTGCGAGACTCTCGCGTGGTGCATCGTACTTGTCGAGATACAGCCGCGCTGTCATCCCGGCAAAGGAGGGGAGAGTGACACCGTGCTTGTACTCTTCAGGATGCGTAATCGACGCGATAACCTCCGTCGACCCGGCGGTGTCCTTGTGGGTCATCTTCTCGCCGCCCACGAGTAGCGTCATGTCGCTGGCGCCCGAAGCGACCGACTGCCAGGCACCGTAGATACCCGCCGCGCCACTGGAACTGGTCTGGTCGATTCGCTGGCTGTAGGCGGGCATGAGTCCGAGGTCGTGGGCGAGGGCGTTCATGATGCCCGTCTGTCCCTCGAACTCACCGCTTGCCATGTTCGATACGTACACGTGTTCCACGTCGTCGGGGGTAACTCCGGCGTCGTCGAGGCACGCTTCGCCCGCCTCCGCGAGTAACTCGCGGACCCAGGCGTCGCGCTCCCCGAACTTCGTCATAGAGCCACCGATAATGGCGACTTGGTTACTCATTGCTCTATAGGGAGGTCTCCGGGAACGGTTGTAAGTCTTGCTGTTGTCGATACTCGATGGCCTCCTGTCGAGAGTATTGGCGACAGTTCTACTCGTCGGATTTCGGGATGACGACAACCGGACACTCGGCGGAAAGCAGTATACTCTGCGTCACACTTCCCAGTAATACCTTTCCAACCGGACTTCGCTGGCGACCGGTCATGGCGATTCCGTCTGCGTCGATATCCGCTACACAGTCCAAAATGGATTCGGTGATGTCGCCGTGTTCGCGTCTGATATCGACCGTGTAGCCCGCCTCAGTGAGGGTTTCCGTGGCCATCGTCACTGTCTCCGGGACCTGCTCTTCCTCGAACAGCGCCTCCGAATCGATATCGATACCCTTCGTCATGAACTGCTCGTCTGGGTCGAACTCTTCAAAGACGTTGACAATTGTAATCCGAGTGTCGGTGCCGATCTGCGGGAAATCGATAATGCCGTCGACGAGCCGCTTCGTCTGACTCTCCTTACGACTGACTGGAACGACTATTCCTGACATACAATAGAGTACTCTCTGCTGGGTCTTATAAGCCCGGGAACTGCTCGGCTATTCGCGCTCTGCGAGCAACTCCTCGAAGGTCTGTACCTGTTCGACCGGGTATCGTCCCTCTGGTGGCCAGCCGATGGCCATGAGCCGGCACGTCTCGTCGAACGGGTTGTGGACGAGGTGTGTGCCAGGCTCGCCGGCGTCGAACTGGACCGTATCCCCCTGTTCGGCGACGAAACGGTCGTCGACAACTTCGACGCGACACCGGCCTGCCGTAACGTGGATAAGCTCTTCTTGGTTCTCGTGGTAGTGAAAGTGGTTCTGTGAGAGTCGTTCACCGGGTTCCAGGATTGCGACGTTGAGGTTGAACGCATCGATGTCGAGTTTCGGTGAGAGTTCCCACCGACGGCCTGGTTTGTCGTCCCGTGTCTCAGACTCGTCTAACTGATATCGCTGCCATCCATCAGACATACTGACCTCTTGTCGAGAATGAAGATAAATCCCCTGCTTACGTCGAAACGGGAGAGAGAAAGATGTGCTGCGTTACTCGGCCGGTTGTCCGAGCCCGAACGTAGTGGGACGGACAAAGTAGACCAAGGCTGCGAAGATGGCGACTCCGAGTAGCGCCTGTCCGATGATCGTCGGGAGGAAGATTGCACCGAGTCCGAGTCCGATGAACACTGGCCGGAGCACCGTGGGAATGTCCTCCGAGATGCGTCCGATGAGACCGATACTCACCGCGACGAACCCGGCGAAGACGACGACGAACATCACTGGCGTCATCGCGCTCGGGTACAGCAGGGCCTCGTTGTAGAAGAACGAGAAGGGGAGCAGGAACATCGGGAACCCGATGCGAAGCGACTCGAAGGCCGTTTCCCAGAACTCCGAGCCGGATATCCCCTGAGCGATGATCACCGACAGTGCGATCGGCGGCGTGATGTTCGAGACGATGGCAAAGTAGAACACGAACATGTGTGCCGTGTACGCCTGCACGCCGATGTTGACGAGCGACGGGGCGACGAGCACGGCCACGATCATGTACGCTGCGGTCGTCGACATCCCCATTCCGAAGGCGATCGACGCTGCCATCGCCAGGAACAGCATGATGATGACCGAGCCACCAGCAACCGACACCAGATACGACGACACCTGCTGAGCGAATCCAGTGACGATGAGCGCTCTGATGACGATGCCGAGACTGGCGAGTAGTATCGTGATATCAAGGGTCGCTTCTGCACCGCGGCGGATACCTTCGAGACTCTCGCGCAGGTACAGCCTGAACTCCGACTGCATGTCTTTTCCTTGCAGGGCAATACCTCGTACGACCTGCACCAGGCGGAGGCCGACGAGCGTGACGATGGCGTAGAAGCCAGCGACCATCGGGTCGGCGCCGACAGGGATGAGCCAGTACAGCAAGACGGCGAACATCCCGATATACTCGAAGGCGCCTGCGACTCCTTTGATCCGGCTCCACCAGCCTTCGGATGTGGAGTTGACCTGGATCTCCATCGAGACGTCCTTACTCGTAATCAGCGAGATGGCGACAGCAACGGTGAGGAAAAACAGGATTGCGGGTGCGGCCGCACCAATGACAATCTCAGCGTAGTTTGGCTCGATGAGTTCGGCCATGAGGAAGGCCCCGGCGCCCATGATAGGCGGAAGGACCTGTCCACCACACGAGGCGACTGCCTCGATGGAGGCGGCGATTTTCGCCCTGTAACCGTTCTCTTTCATCAGCGGAATGGTGAACGCACCAGTCGTCGCGGTGTTCGCTGCGGTCGACCCGTTTATCGACCCCATAAACATACTCGCGGCGACTGCAACCTGTCCAATCTGGACGCGCTTACTCCGAGCAGCGATACGCGTCATCCCCTTGATGAACGACGCCATACCGCCGTACTTCTCCATCAACCCAGCCAGCAGCAGGAAGATGACGACCCACGTCGCAGATATCTGCAAGAGGGTTCCGAACAGTCCCTGCATCTCGACCGTGTTCATCGTAATGATACGACGGGGGGTCAGCCCGCGATGGGCCAGAATTCCCGGCATGTAGGACCCGAAATACGAGTAGACGAGTCCAAACACTACGATACCGCTGATGAGACGGGAGATGTGCAGCAGTGCGATGAAGACCAATACGATGACGAGGACTCCGAGGTACGCCTGCTGGTCGCTGTAGATACCCGCAGCCTGGACGATACTCTGATAATCACGCTGGAATATGTACAGCGGTATGACCGATATAACGCTGTATAGCGCGTACGCGACGGTTTTGGCTTTACCCTTACGGGTGTTCCAGTCACTCTTGAGCATCTGGAAGATGCCCCATAGTCCGAGCACCATCGCAAGGTGAATGATTCCGTGACGAGAGCCCGGAATCGCGAACGTCAGAGAGTACCAGAGGTGATAGAAGAAGAAAATTACTGTTACACCATACAGAAGCAACTCCACAGGGCTTTTTTGCCAGATGGCCTCCGTATAGGTATCGCGGAACTTCTCATCAATAGTCCGCTCGATGTCCGCGAGTGTGCGCTCGCTTTGTTTGTGTTTATCTGTCTCTGAACTCATGAATAAATGTGCCGTAACCAGCTATTTCAGGCTTCCGGTGGTGGGGTGAGGTCGTAGTCCTCCCAGAGACCTTCCTCGGTGTAGTAGTCGTAGGCACCCTTGTGGACCGGGATGTCAGGGTGTAGCTGACCCATGAACTGATCTGGGTCCGGGAAATAGCCCATTACGGAATCTCGGTCGACCAACTCGTCGCCATTCTCGTAGGTGAACTTCGTGATGTCGTAGATGCGGTCGTCGTCGCGGTCGGCCTTCGCCACGTACAGATACGTGAGCGTGAACGTGTCGAGCGGTTCACTGTAGTTCTCGGTGTTCTGTGCGACCGTATCCTCGTCCAGCTGGACGTACGTCAAGTAGGCCAGGTCGTTCTGAAGCTTGTCCCGGGTTGCTTCGGAGATCGGGAGCGGTTCCCAGTTGACTGTTGCGTCGACCTCCTGGAATGCGCCCTGCGGGTTCGTCTTGTTGACTGTCCAGGTAAACATCGCGTCTATCTGACCGGACCGCATCGCGGCCGGCATGTCGGCGAAAGCCATGTATCGGGCGTCGATGTTGTCCATACCAACTTCCTGGTCGACAAGCCATTCGACCGGTGGTCGCGTCCCGGACCCTGCCGAGGAAATAGCAACTGAGCTCCCCTCGAGGTCGTCCCAGCCGTCGACCTCGTCTGCGTTGTACAGGCCGAAGTTGTAGAAGCCCATGTAGCCTCGAATCTGACGGATGTTATCGAAGTCCTGGAGCGGCTCGTCTTCGTACGGGCCAGTGTCGGGGGACGCTGCGAGCAGTTGCGTCGTCGTCCCGCTCAGTTCGAAGTCGCCTCTGTCCATACGTCGATACGATGCACCGGTCCCCTCGGTGATCACCGCGTCGACTTCGAAGTCGAGTGCGTCGTTTTGACTGGCGTACTCCGTCCAGTTTGATCCAATTGCGAACGATGAGGACCCCTCGGAAGAAGTGCCAAGTGTCCAGGCCCCGCCGTCGCCGTCGCCGCCGGCTGACTGGTCGAGACAGCCTGCGAGTCCAAGAACACCTGCGACTGATGCGCCTTTAAGAAAGGAACGTCTGCTGCGGTTCATATCATTTGCCATGTGTCATCACGCCCGAAGAGCAACTCTCCGGACTTGTTCAAACAAGATTTAGCGGGGAAGGATAAAAGTTTGCATCTCAGTTCAATTTTCCCCTTGATACCGTTGGTCACAGTAGCTCAACGTATTGTATTATGTACCACTCCATACGATTGGTCGCGTTAAGTTTGGCGTGAATTGTGGTAGACGGCG
>Ga0065697_1000676_pt1 | contig 11095 bp, 12 predicted proteins | sample AntLakMe24m_08um_FD_59086 | JGI IMG/M metagenome (GOLD analysis project Ga0065697, IMG submission 59086) | Hypersaline microbial communities from Antarctic Deep Lake - 24m 0.8um v2 (version 3) | ecosystem: Environmental > Aquatic > Non-marine Saline and Alkaline > Hypersaline | place: Deep Lake... | reverse complement strand
CTCCCAGCTCCTCGCAGGCGCGCATCACGCGAACCGCGATCTCACCGCGGTTGGCGACCAGAACCTTGCTGAACATAGGGGGCTGTTTGCTCATCAGCCACCTCATTCTATCGGTCGACGGAGGCCGCTTAGCGGCTATATACTCACGAATACTGATAGCTACTGGCTCGATTGCTGCCAGCCGTCCTGTGGATCGGAACAGTCACGTATCACGACTCGACCTGCCCCATATGAAGCTCACAGGCAAGCAGATACAGTGGACCGCAATCGTCCTCGGAGCGACACTCTACTTCTTTTTGGGTGCGCTCACCGAGATCGCCCTCCCCGTTCAGTTCGGCGCGTTCGTCGGCGTCGCCGTCCTCGTCCCGGCGGTCGTCACGCGGTCAGTGTCGCTCCAACAGCCCCCGGTCGACGATGGCGATGACGACGAGTATCGGTTTTAAAAGAGTCAGTCGACCTGCTCGCGGAGCTGTTCGATGCGTTGGACTTGCGAACTCACCGAGTCGGTGATTCGGTTGGCGGCGGTGTCGATCTCGTCGGCGTTGGTCGCCGTCTGGTCGACCATCGAGGCGACCGTGGTGGCGCTTTTGGCCTGTTCGTCGGTCGCCGCGGCGACTTCGTCGACGCCCGCGGTGACCTCGCCGACGGCGTCGGTGATCTCGTCGAGACTCGACTGGGCGGTGTTGGCCCGCTGCATCCCGGTTTCGACCTCGTCGACGCTGGTTTCGAGCTGCCGGACTGCCCGCTCGGCGTCGGTAGTGATCCGCTCGACGGTGCTGTCGATCCCGGTGGCCTGCTCGCGGGACTCCTGGGCAAGTGATTTGATCTCGTCGGCGACCACCGCGAAGCCCGCCCCCTCCTCGCCGACTCTGGCGGCCTCGATCGAGGCATTCAGGGCAAGTAGATTGGTCTGGTCGGCGATCTCGTCGATCACGTCGGCCAGCTCGGTGATTTCCTCAACGCCCTCCCGAATGGTTCGGAGCTCCTGCATGGCCTCTTCGGTCGACGACTGGATCTCCTCCATGGCCTCGACCACCGCTTCGGTCGCGTCTTCGCCCTCGCTGGCGCGGTCGTCGGCCTGCTCGGCGGCGATGGCGACCTCTTCGGAAGAGGAGGCGATCTCCTCGACGGCCGCGCTCAGATCGGCGACCTCCGCCGAGACCTCCCGCATACCGTTCGACTGCTCGTGGGCCCGATCGGCAATCGTCTCGATCCCTTCGGAGATTTCTGCAGAGGTGTCATACAGAGACGCGAGCGACGACGCCACATCCGAATCTGCTACGCTATCTAGATCCGCTTCGAGATCATCGGTAGAATCCGCGACCGCCCCATTGTTCGCTGTCATACGTTCGATTCGGGGAGTGGAACAATATAACGTCCGGACGGATTATCAGGCCTGATACTCGATGGCCGCTCGGAGCCGCCGTGCTCTGGCCGCCGACCCAACCGGTCTGATCTGGACGGAAATCTAGAACGAGTTTCCATTCTTTTCAGTCGGAGTTTGAAAATAGGATATAAGAAATCGACCGCAACGCCGTCCTGTATGGCAGCTCTCACGCTCTACGACCGCCCCGACTGCCCGTACTCGAAACGCGTCCGTCGTGTCCTCGACGTCCTGGAGGTCGGCTACGAGGAGATCATCGTCTCGGAAGCCAGAGACGACCGAGATGAACTCGACTCCCTGACTGGCCAGCGTGGCGTGCCCGTGGTGGTCGACGACGACCACCCCGACGGCTGGGTGGCCGACAGCAGCGCCATCGCGGAGTATTCAAAAACGAACGACGATCAGCGTGCGGCCACTGCCGAATGACCAGCCAGCACGCCCTCGTCATTCACATCACGAGCGACACGGCCAGCGACTGGCAGATGGCTCTGCGGAACCTCCAGAACCTCGTCCGTGATAACTCGGTGTCGACGCCGCCCGAGGAGATGCAGGTCGTGGTCAACGGCCCTGCGGTGCGGTTCCTGTTGGCCACCTCGCCTGATGCACCCAAAATAACGAAGATGCTGAACGCAGGCGTCACGGTGAGTGTCTGTTCGAACTCACTGTCGCTGTTCGATCACGATCCGAGTTCGGTCACCGAAGGTGTGACAATCGTTAACTCCGGAGTCGCCGAGGTCGTCCGCGCCCAGCAGCAGGGCAAGAACTATGTACAACTCCCCTGACTCAGAACCGATCAGCGCGATCGGCTGCGGTCCAGCCGTCTTTTGGACTGTTGTTCGGCGGTCGCCCGGCGGGCTCGCCGATGGCTTCGAGTCGCCCGGCGAACGCCCAACTCCGCCGACTCTCACCGTCGTCGTCTTCGGTGGCCGCCGCAGCAGCCGCGGCAGCTGCCTGTCGGTCCCGGAGGTGGGCCGCGATGGCGACTGCGATGGCGGCGGCCTCCTCGGTGTCGGCATCGGCCAGCCCACCGAGGTCGTCGGCCGAGACGGACGGCGTGTCGCTGTCGCCCGCTTCGGCGTCGGTCGCGGCGGACTCGTCAAGGGCAGCTGAATCGGTGGCCATGGTTAGATCGGGATGTTACCGTGTTTCTTCGAGGGTTTCTCCTCGCGTTTCGACAGCAGCATATCGAGGTCGGAAATCAGCCGCGCGCGTGTCTCGCCGGGTTCGATCACGTCGTCGAGGAAGCCGCGGTCGGCAGCGGTGTACGGGTTGGCGAACTCCTCGCGGTACTCGTCGATGAGCTCCTGGCGGCGGGCCTCGGGGTCGTCGGCCGCCTCCAGTTCGCGCCGATAGAGGATGTTGACCGCGCCCTTCGGCCCCATCACCGCGATTTCGGCGGTCGGCCACGCGTAGTTNACGTCGCCGCCGATGTGTTTCGAGGCCATCACNCAGTAGGCCCCACCGTAGGCTTTGCGCGTGATAACCGTCAGCAGTGGGACGGTCGCCTCGGAGTAGGCGTACAGCAGTTTCGCGCCGTGGCGAATGATCCCGCCGTGCTCCTGATCAGTGCCGGGCATGAAGCCAGGAACGTCCTCGAAGGTGACGATGGGGATATTAAAAGCATCACAGAACCGGACGAACCGCGCGCCCTTCTCGCTCGCCTCGATATCGAGGGTGCCCGCGTTGACGCGGGGTTGGTTGGCGACGATACCGACCGAATGCCCATCGAGGCGGCCGAAGCCGACGACGATGTTCTTTGCGTAGCTTTCGTGGACCTCGAAAAACGAGCCCTCGTCTACGACCTCATCGATGACGTTGGTCGCGTCGTACGGTTTTTTGGGCGCTTTGGGGACGATATCGGCCAGCTCGTCGGTCCGGCGGTCGGGGTCGTCCCACGGGTCGACCCGCGGGGGGTCCTCGACGTTGTTTTGCGGCAGATAGGAAAGGAGGAGGGCGATCTGGTCGAGGGCTTCCTCCTCACTGTCGACGGCGAAGTGGGCCGCTCCCGACGTGGAGGCGTGGGTCACAGCCCCGCCGAGCTCGTCGAAACTCACCTGCTCGCCGGTGACGGTCTCGACGACATCGGGGCCGGTGATGAACATGTGGCTTGTGTCCTTGACCATGAACACGAAATCGGTGATCGCCGGGGAGTAGACCGCGCCGCCGGCGCAGGGGCCCATGATCCCCGAGATCTGGGGGATGACGCCGCTGGCGTCGGTGTTGCGCTGGAAAATCTCGCCGAAGCCGGCCAGCGAGCCGACGCCCTCCTGGATACGCGCCCCGGCCGAGTCGTTGAGACCGACCAGCGGTGCGCCGACCTCCATCGCCTTGTCCATCACCTTGCAGATCTTCTCGGCGAACACCTCGCCGAGCGAGCCGCCGAAGACAGTGAAGTCGTGGGCGAAAACGAAGACAGTGCGACCGTTGACCTCGCCGTAGCCGGTGACCACACCATCAGTAGCGATCTGCTGTTCTTCCATTCCGAAGGTGTGGTTCCGGTGGGTCCGGAACTGGTCGAACTCGTGGAACGTCCCGTCGTCGAGGAAGTAGTCGATCCGCTCGCGGGCGGTCATCTTTCCCTTGTCGTGTTGCTTGGCAATGCGGTCCTCGCCACCGCCTTTTGCGGCGGCCTCCCGCTTTGCTCGAAGCTCCTCGATCCGGTCGTCCATCGTCATTGCGGACCACCACCAGTCATTGGTTCTAATCGACTACCAGCGGCATCAAAAGGGTTCCGCAACATCATACCCGACCGTTTCCGTCGACGACCTATCGACCCTCAAACCAGTCAGCTCCGCTCAGGCCGCCTGCAGATGGACCGCCACCCGCAGCCCGCCGCCGTCGGAATCGCCGAGTTCGATGTGGCCGCCGTAGCTCTCGGCGATCTGGTCGACGAGATACAGTCCGAGTCCCGTCCCGGCGGATTCGCCCTCCGAGACGCCCTCTTCGAGCAGTTGGGCGGCCGTTTCGGTCGGCAGGCCGTCGCCGTCGTCGGCGACGACGACCACGTACGCCTCGCCGTCGCGGCGGCACTCGACCCTGATGGTGTCGGCGTTCGAGTGTTTCAGGGCGTTGGTGATCAGGTTTCCCGAACAGCGCTTCGAGCAGCGGGCCGCCCTGGACCGACCCCTCGCAGCCGTTGTAGCTGAGGTCGACGCCCTCGGCGGCGGCCTGGGAGGCGTAGCTGTCGACGACATCATCGAGGATGTCCTGGAGGTTACAGACGCCGACCTCCTCTTGGGCCAACTCGCTCAGCGTGGAGATCTGTTCGATCAGTTCGAGCGAGCCCGACAGCGCCCGGGCTGCCGTTTCGAGGTGGTCTAGCGTTTCCGGCGGGCAGTCGCCGTCCTCGACGAGGTCGAGATAGCCGTCAGCGGTGTGGATCTTGTTTTTGACGTCGTGACGCAGCAGCGACGAGAGGAACGACTCGCGTTCCTCCATCCGCTTGCGCTGGGTGATATCCTTCGAGATGACGACGACGCCGAGCTGCTCGCCGGTCGCTGGGTCGGAAACCGGGCTGTAGGTCCGGTAGGACCACTGGTCTTCGGTCTCGAAGGCATACTCCTCGGTTTTCGGTGCCCCGCTCGCAGGAACCTCCCGCAGGATCTCGGTGATACGCTCGACGTCCGATTCCGGGTGGATCGAGGCGTAGGTTCGGCCGACGACAGCCTCCTCTGCGGCCCGCTGAATCTTCCCGTCGGCCGCCAACCGTGTGAGGTGTTCACTGTTGGCAAAGACGTACTTCCCGTCGGGGTCGAGCATATAAATCGAGTCGTCGGAGGCCTCGACGGCGGTGGCGTACTCCTGGAGCGTGGCCTTCCGCTCGCGGGAGCCGGTGATATCGAGGATCATCGACATCACCTCTTTGACCTCGTCGTCGGCGTTCCGAAGCGGCGTGTTGTACCAGTGACAGACGACCCGCTGGCCGTCTTTGGTGACGTTTGTCACCACCTGCTCGGTCGGCTCGCCATCGGCCAACAGCGGCCGAGCGAGCGCATCAAGGGTGTCGGCTTCCTCCGGCGACAGCACCAACTCGTCGAGTTGGGTGCCGCGAGCATCGGTGGCCGACCAGCCGAACAGCGCCTCGGCCCGCTCGTTCCAGTCGACGACCCGCCGCTCCGTATCCCAGATGACGAACGCCAGCGGCGCGTTCTCGTAGACACCGGCGTACTTCGCTTTGTTCTCCTGGAGGCTGCTTTTGGCGTTGGCGTGTTCGATCTCCTGGACTACCGCGTCGGCTAAAACGGTGTACTGGGCGGTGGGATCGCCACCCTTCTGGAGGTATCGATCCGCGCCGAGGTTCAGCGCCTCGCTGGCGACCTCCTCGCGGCCCTTCCCGGTAAACATGATTACCGGCAGTTCGTGGCTGTGGTCCCGGATCCGTTCGAGCAGCTCCAACCCTGTGAGTCCGGGCATCTGGTGGTCGGAGATGACCGCATCGTAGTCGGTCCGCTGTATCTGCTCGACTGCGGCCGTCGGGTCGCTCGTCGTCTCGACGACCAGCCGGTCGTCCTCGCGTGGGAGAAACTCCTCAGAGAGCTCCAACAGTTGTGGATCGTCGTCGACGTGTAACACCACGAATCCATCAGCGGGCCGACTCATTCTCTTCCCGTATGATTTGTGCTACAATATGTAAGCGTTTCTGAATGCATAGGTTTGTTGACGTACCGCGCGACACATCTCTCAGCTCGATACACTTCTCATCCCACCATAATTCTCAGTGTCGACATTATTTCGTGGGTGAATTTATATTCGACATCAAACACGTTTATATAACTGAAAACCAGTCGGTCGGTATGAGTGTCCGTGAAACGTGGGCGACACGCATCGGATTCATCCTCGCAGCAACCGGGAGTGCGGTTGGCCTCGGGAACATCTGGCGGTNCCCGTTCCTGACCGGCGAGTCGGGCGGGGCCGCGTTCCTCGTGGTGTATCTCCTGTTGGTGCTGCTGGTGGGCCTGCCGGTGTTGCTCGTCGAGTTCGTGATCGGTCGACGGTCGAACAGAAATCCAATCGGCGCGTTCGACGAACTGAACCATTCACAGTGGAAGTTTGCCGGTGCGGTCGGCGCGCTGGCCGGATTCATCATCCTGTCGTACTACAGTGTCGTCGGTGGCTGGGTTATTCAGTACCTGATCGCGAGTTTCACCGGCGGTTACGGCACCGAGGCACAGGCGTTCTTCCTGAGTACCGCCTCCGGGCCAACCACCATCCTGTTCCACGGTATCTTCATGGCGCTGGTGGCCGGGATCGTCGCGCTGGGCGTCCGTAACGGCCTCGAAAAGGCTGCGACAGTGATGGTCCCGAGTGTGATCGTCCTGTTGGTCGGGTTGGCGATCTACGGCTCGACGCTCAGCGGGGCGGCCGAGGCCTACCAGTACTATCTGTACCCCGAGACGTCGACGCTGCTGACCGACGCTGTCTCGGTGCTTCCGGCGGCGGCCGGACAGGCGTTTTTCACCCTCTCGCTGGGGATGGGCGTGATGATCACCTACTCGTCGTATCTCGCCGAGGACCGGAACCTCCTGCGGGATAGCGGGCTGATCGTCCTGATCGACACTGGGATTGCCATTCTCGCCGGGCTGGTCGTCTTCCCGTTCCTGTTCACGCAGGGCGTCACACCGGGTGAGGGCGGGGCCGGAGCGATCTTCATTAGCCTCGCCGGGGCGTTCAACGGACTGCCCGGCGGAACGGTGCTCGGTGGCGTGTTCTTCTTCATGCTGCTGCTCGCGGCGCTGTCGAGTGCGTTCAGTATCTTCGAAGTCGTCGTCTCTTTCACCATCGACACCTTCGAGATCAGCCGGGTGCGTGCCTCGATCATCCTCGCGGTGATCATCTTCGCGCTCGGGATTCCGACCGCCCTCGACCTTGCCTACCTCGACACCTACGACAAGTTCGCCAACAACATCCTGCTGATCCTCGGTGGGCTGTTGCTCTCGCTGTTTATTGGCTGGGTCTACGCCTCCGATGCTCGACACGAACTCCAGAAGGGCCGCGTCGAGAGCTGGGTCGGCCCGTTCTGGGTCAACGTCGTCCGATACTTCGTCCCGCCCGTCCTGATCGTGACACTGGCGCTGGCGGTCATCGAGTACTACGAGTTCATCCAGTCGACGTTCTTCTAAGGCGCGATTCGCCGCTGTTCATTTTTTACGCCTCACCGTAGACGGGGACCGCCGCACCGCTGGTTACGTCGGCGGCATCCGAACAGAGGAACTGCATCACGCGGGCGACTTCCGCAGGTTCGACCCATTCGTCTTTCGGCGTCATCATCTCGCGGTTCATCGGCGTGTCCAGGACGCTCGGCATCACACAGTTCGCGCGTACTGTCCCCACGTTCTCCTCGGCGATCGTTTCGGTCATGATCTTGACGCTCGCCTTGGTCGACCGGTAGAGGCCGTCGCCCTCGCCGCCTTCCAGCCCCGACCGCGCCGAGACGCTGACGATCGACCCTTCGGTCTCCTGCAGTTCGGGCAGCGCGTGTTTCGAGGCCAGAAACATCGTCTTGAGGTTCACGTCGAACAGCATATCGAACTGCCCGACATCAGTCTCCTCCACCGGGTCGCCGCCGCGCCACGTTCCGGCGATATTTAAGAGAAAGTCGATTCGGCCGTGGTCGTCGACAACCTGCTCCATTGTCTCTTCGACGGCGGCCTCGTCGGTGAAGTCGGCCTGATAAAAACTCACGCCGTCGCGCGGTTCGAGCAGCGAGTCCTCGCTGTCGATGTCGACGATATCGCAGGCGGCGACGGTTGCGCCCGCATCGGCGAACGCGTCGACGACGGCGCTTCCAAGCGCGCCACAGCTACCAGTGACGACGGCCACACGGTCACTAAAGTCAAATTCGACTGTCATATGCTGACAGTCGGCGTCTCGATTTATAAATCGGTGGGGCGAGTCGCGGTGTCGCCCCGGTCAGGGAGTGACCACGAGCTTTCCGAGACGGCTGTCTTCGAGCACCGCGCGCTGGGCTTCACCTGCTTCGTCGAGGCCGTAGGTTTCGGCTATTTTTATATCGATCTCGCCGGCAGCCATCAACGACGCCAGTTTCGAGAGCCGCGGGCGGAAATCCGGCGTGTTGAACATACTCATCAGCGTCAGATTGAGGTCCTTCCCGCGGGCGGCCGACGACTGATCGAAGCCGACAGTTTGATCTTTTTCACCGATCCCCACGACGCGACAGCCGGTGGCGGCCACGTCGGCGTCGAACTGCAGATACTCGTGCATCCGGTGGTCCAGGATAACGTCGACGCCGTCGGCCTGCGCGGCGACTGGGTTGGCGGCGTCGACGACTGCCTCGGCGAGATCGTCCCGGTGGTAGTCAAGGACGACATCCGCGCCCAATTCGTGGAGCTGGTCGTGATACTGCGGGCTGGCGGTCGTAATCACCTGTGCGCCAGCCGCGGCGGCCAACTGCACCGCGACGTGGCCGACGCCGCCCGATCCGCCGTGGATCAGACACCGGTCGCCGACCTGCAGTTCGGCGTGGTCGACCAGCGCACGCCACGCCGTGACGGCGACGACGCCAGCCCCACCCGCGGCAACGGTGTCGACGCCCTCCGAGAGTTTGACGATCCGATCTTCGGGGACCGCGGCGAACTCGGCGTAGCCGCCGTAATGTTGGCTGCCGATCCCCGTGCCGTACGACCGGATCGCCCTCGCTGAACCCCTCGACGTACTCGCCGACGGCGGCGACCCCGCCCGCGAAATCGATACCGGGGATCATCGGCAGGGCGAACGGTTCGTAGGAGCCTTCTCGAAAGTAGGTGTCGACGGGGTTGACGCCCGCGCCGTGGATCTCGACCAGCACCTCGTGGCCCTCGGGGTCAGGGCGGTCGATCTCGTCTACCTGTAGTGCGTCAGAGCCACCGTAGTCGTGAAAGCGAACAGCGCGCATACTGATCCGCACGGACGGAATTTGAATAAAAGGGGATGGTCGTCTACGCTTCGGTACCGACTTCCTTTCGCCCCGTGAGTTCGTCAGGAATCAGCCGAAACGTCTCGTAGGGGATCTCCGAGGGTGGTCGCTCGAACACGTCCACGGTGGGAATGTCGACGGCCCACAATCCCTGTAGCGCGGCGGACTCGTAGGGCGCGTCGTCGACCGCTTCGAGGCGACCGGTGGCGACGACGCTCCGCCACCCTGCGTCGGTTTCGCGGTGGACGACGAAGGAGATCGCGTTGTCGACGAGCGATTTCTTGCGGCTGTCGTCGGGGACTGACAGTCGAAAGTAGATGCTGTCGGCGTCGGCGAAGTAGCCGTAGGAGACGGGGATCGACACCGGTGGCCCGTCTCGGGCGGTGGCGAACGACAGCACGCCGGTGCCGCCGTCGCCGAGAAACTCGTCGCGCTCGTCGTCGCTCAGTTGGACCCAGCGAAGCCCCTGCATGGTCGACCGTGTGCTCGCCTCGTACAAAACCGCTCACAGCCGTCCGAAAAAGGGAGAGTCAGCTATGCTGATTCGTCGAGAAAATCCGGCTCTTCGCGCTTGTCGTCGCGCTCGTTGACGAGGTGGTCGACGAAGTCGTCGGGGTCGACGTCCTGTGCTTCGCGCTCTTTGCGATCCCGAACCGAAATCGTCCCGTCTTCGACCTCGTCGTCGCCGACGATCAGCATGTAGGGGACGCGGTCGGTCTGGGCCTCGCGGATCTTTCGGCCGAGGGTCCAGGAGCGATCCTCGATATCGACGCGGAAGTCGTTGTCCTCCAGGTCGTTTTTGAGCCGGTGTGCGTAGCCGAGTTCGTCGTCGCTGATCGGGAGGATACGGACCTGCTCGGGGGCGAGCCACAGTGGGAACTTCCCGTTGAAGTGCTCGATGAGCACCATGAAGAAGCGCTCGAAGCTCCCATAGAGGGCGCGGTGGATCATTACTGGCCGATGGTCCTCGTTGTCCGCACCGGTGTAGGTCAGATCGAACCGCTCGGGCATGTTGAAGTCCAGTTGGACCGTCGGGCCGTCCCACTTGCGTCCGAGGGCATCGCTGAATGCGAAGTCGATCTTCGGGCCGTAGAACGCGCCGTCGCCGGCTTCGAGGTCGTAGTCCATCTTCGAGTTTTCGAGGACCGATTCGAGTTGGGATTCGGCCTTGTCCCAGATCTCGTCGCTGCCGACTGATTTCTCGGGGCGGGTGGCGAGTTGGACCTCGTAATCGAGGTCGAAGGTTTCGAGGACTTCGTAGATCATGTCCATGATGTCGTCGACCTCGCGTTCGATCTGGTCGGGGGTACAGAAGAGGTGGCCGTCGTCGATAGTAAAGGCCCAGACCCGCGAGAGGCCGGAGAGTTCGCCGCGCTGTTCCTTCCGGTAGACCTTCCCGTTTTCGGCGTAGCGCACCGGCAGATCGCGGTAGCTCCAGGAGTTCTCGTTGAAGATGGTCGCGTGGCCGGGGCAGTTCATCGGCTTGAGCCCGTACTCCTCGTCGTTGACGTCGAGCAGGAACATGTCGTCGACGTAGTTGTCGTAGTGGCCCGACTGCTTCCAGAGTTCGGTGCGGAACAGGTGGGGCGTCTCGACGTAGTCGTAGCCGTACTCGTCGTTCATCGACTCGCCGAAGGCTTCGAGCTCGCGGAGGATCGCCTTCCCGTTGGGGTGGTACAGTGGGAGGCCCGGCCCCGTGACGGTGGGGATCGAGAAGAGATCGAGTTCTTGGCCGAGTTTGCGGTGGTCCCGCTCTTTGGCCTCCTCGCGCATATCGAGGAACTCTTCGAGTTGGGACT
>Ga0065697_1003299_pt1 | contig 11109 bp, 12 predicted proteins | sample AntLakMe24m_08um_FD_59086 | JGI IMG/M metagenome (GOLD analysis project Ga0065697, IMG submission 59086) | Hypersaline microbial communities from Antarctic Deep Lake - 24m 0.8um v2 (version 3) | ecosystem: Environmental > Aquatic > Non-marine Saline and Alkaline > Hypersaline | place: Deep Lake... | reverse complement strand
GTTCACTTAACGACTCCCCCGCGGTTCTCAGCGCTGAGAACCGATCGCGGGAGGGTGAAAACAGCGAGACCAACCGCGCTCATACCCAGTGACCGAGGAGATACGTCGCGCCGACGAGGAGCGTCCCACCGAACGTCTCCCGCGTCCCGATGCCGAAGGGAAGGAACGTCGGCGACGCGCCGTCTGGCGCCTCGTCGTCCGGGAGTTCCTCGTTGGGAGCGTCTCCCCCACCGCCACCGCTCGAAGTCCCTTCATCCGAGCCTCCATCGTCCGAGCCGTCGCCGTCTGCCTCGTCTGCCTCGCCCTCTCCGTCTCCTCCGTCTCCTCCTTCCGCTCCGTCGATCGCCGCCGAGTCGCCCCCGTCGGCGCCAGCGTCGTCGACGCGCGTCACCGACGGGTCCGCTTCCACGGTCAGCGTTCCGTTCACGCTGTGCCCGTCGATCGCGAGTACGTACGGGTACTCACCCGGCTCCAATCTGGCGTTGATCTCGCCGAACGTCTCGTTTTTCGAGGCTTCCGGCCCGACCGTCACGTGGCGCTCTTCGACGATCGTCCCGTCGTCGATGTCGAGTGACAGCCGCTCCCGGCTCTGCAACTGCCCGATGTTTTGCACAGTCGCAGAGAGATTCGACAGCGACTCGCCCCGGGTCACCGTGAGATTCGTCGTCGTCCCATTTGTCAGCCGCAGACGGGCGGGATCTCCGGCGTCCGAGACGACGAGGACCGTCCGGCTGTCCTGCAGCGACTGGCCCCGGTAGAGCCGGTAGCTCGCCTTCGTCCCGGGCGCCGCGTCGGCGAGCCCGCTGTCCACGGAGAAGTTCCCTCTGTCGATCGTTAACTCGGACTCGGTCCGTGACGGTCCCTCGTCGCCGTCCCTGACAATCGTCGCCGACAGCTCCGTCGCGGGCAGGATCGAGGTCGTCCCGGTGATACTCTCGTTGCCGGCCTCGATGAGGAGGTCGCGGTCGGCGGTGACGTGCTCGTAGCGGAGGTAGCGTTCACTGACGCTGAACGACGCCTCGGTGCTCACCCGACCGTCGGCGCTCTCGTGGTACGGATACTGCTCCGACACCCGGTCGTTCGCCTCCGACTTCGGTTCGAACGCCGCCGGCGGCTCTTGGCCGTCACGGAACGCGTACCGCTCGCCGTCGGTCCCCTCCAGAGCGAACTCGACCGCGAACTCGTCGCCCGGTTCGGGGTCGTCGGTGAACGGGCCCCCGTCGCTCGTGTCTATCGCGAGGTAGAACCGACCGGGCGCCCGATCGCTCTCGCCGCGTTCGAGCGTCTCTCCCTCCGCGAGATAGAGCGTGACGTCCTTCGGGTCGGCATTTGCGAGGTCGAACTCCGCCCCCCGCTCGTTTCGTCCGGGGTTCGTCTGCCGGATTCGCAGCGAGACGCCCTCCTCGGCCTCGAGGAGGTCGGAGAGGACTCGGTGATCGATCTGGGTCCCGGGCTCGATCGCCCCGGTCGACCGCCGCTCGGCGAAGTACGACAGGGCGCCCCAGATTCCGGTCGACTCGAAGCCCAGCACGACGCGGTCGCCCTTCGTCACCGCCGTGCGCTCGAGCCCGTTCTCCCTGAGCGCGCCGAGCGACTCGGTCTCGCCCTCGCCGTCGGTGATCACGTCGCTGTCCGCGGTCGTGAACACCTCGACGTCGTCGTGGAACGTCGGGCTCTCTAACACGAGGTCGGACTCCGCGGCCACCTTAACGGGGTCCACCGCACCGGAGTTCCGGACGATGAACGTCCCGTTCGTGACCGCGAGCCGGTATCGCTGCGGGGCGAGAGGGCGTGCGAGGCCGCTCGCGCCGGTTGCGCCAGCCGCGCCGGACAGCTCCGCGAGGCTCTTCGCGATCACGTCGCCGTCCCCGTTTCTGAACTCGAGGTCGCAGTTCGTGGCGGGGTCGCTACAGCTCTCGACGTTGCTCTCGTTCGTCCCGAGAAGCCGCGTGTTAATTGTCGTTGACCCGCCGGATGCCTTGACAACGTCGACGAACCCGACCGTTCCGCCGGAGTCGGTAAGCCGGTTGCCGCCGATCAGCAGGTACGCGCTATCGTTTCCGGACGCGCCGATGACGTGTCTGATCTCCACGGGATCCCCCGCCGTCCCGGTGTATGTCGGTCGGCTAAACGATCCGCTGATCTCCCGCCGGGCGGCGCCACCCGGTTCCGCTTCGTCGTCAGCCGCGATCGCCGGGGCGACCTCGTCTCCACCGCCTGTCGCCGCATCTCCTCCCATGAGAGTCGCTGATGCGGGGCCCGTGGCCGCCGCGCTGAGGAACGAGAGGAGTACCGCGATCGCGACCAGCACGACGCCGAGGTCCGAGAGCCGGGCGCGGAGCGTCGCTTCCATGTCCCTCTCCGCATTCCCCTCGCCCGGTTTCGTGTGCGAGCCGGCGCGCCCGGTATCCAAATCGGTCCGTCCGCTTCGACCGTCGGCCGTCGTCGTCCGGCCGGACCGATCCGCGCCGTTCGGTGAAGATCTGGAGGTCATCGTGGTGTCCGTTTCGCGTGACGGGCCGAGCCGTTCCGCCGGCCCGCTGTCGGTTGGTACGTCCTCGGGATCTCAGCGACTAAAGCGTACCCTCCCGATTATCGTGTCGGAGAACCAGATCGACTCATCGAGGAGGAACGCGAAGTAAATCGACGGACCGAAGCGGGATCGGGCCGTCAGCAAAGCTCCGAAGAGTTAAGTCCGCCCGCGGTACGGTTTCGATGAGGATGAAGACCTGCCCCCGATGTGACTCGTCGCTCGACGACGAGGCCCGCTACTGCGTCGACTGCGGCGCCCCTCAAACGGAGGACGCCGCCGAGGAACTCGACGAGTACGTACAGCGGCAGGCCCAGCAGGTGGCCGCCGAGTCCGGGGGGACGGGCGGCGGAGGCGGTGGGGACTTCGGAAACGCCGGGAACGCCGAGAGTGACGGCGGTGGGTCCGGGTTCGTCCCGACCGAGCAACTCACCGACCGCGAGCAGCTCTGGCGCCGCGGCTGCTACGTGTTCGGCTACGGGACGATTGTCGTCGCGCTCACGCTGGTCCCGCAGGTCGGCGCCTTCCCCCTAATTCTCGGCGGGATCGCGATCCTCCCGCCGATCCGTCGTCTGACCGCGGAGCCGCTCGGGAGCCCGCTGAAACGCGAGGTGATGGCCGGGCTGTACGCGGTGTTCGCGCTGCTCGGCGTCGCGCTGCTCGTTCTCTTATAAACACGTCCTCGAAAATCGCTACCAGAGGAACTCGCTACTCGATCCGGAAGCCGTTGGCTTCCTCAGCCGCGCGCACCAGATCGCCGATGCTGTCGCTCGCCGTGAGCCCCTGGCTCGCGGCGAAGCGCTTGATCGCCACCGGCGGCACGTCGACGGTCGTCTCGCTCGCGACGAGTAGGAGTCCGAGCGCCTCCGGCGTCGGCGAGCTCGGGCCCGCGTTGGACGCGAACCACGACACGAGCGAGTCGAACGTCGCCGTCACGTCGTTCGAGACCATCCGCTGGCGGGTGGTGTCGCCGTCGACGTGGAGCGTCGCGTCGATCCCGTAGGTGAACCCGTCGTCGTCGAAGGAACTCGCCAGCCATCGGCTCACCGACTGGCGGTCGACCTCGGGAGCGCTGTGGCCGCCCTGCGCCTGACCGCCTGCATCGCGGGGCGCGTCAGCGTTTCCGCCACCTCCAGCCTCTGCGCCCCCCGAGCCGCCGCCCGGGTCCGGCGGTCGCCGCTCCGCCGGGTTCGACGGGTCGGCGGACGTAAAGCCCGTCTCGTCGGCGGGGCGCCGGTCCGGCTGCGACCGGCGGACGTTGGGCCGGCCGTTCGTCCCGACGACGTACCGGCTCTCCCCGATCTCGACGACGCTCTCGTCGTCGGTGAAGTCGAGNTCGTCGGGGTCGGCCGGCGGTGCCTCGTGGTCACTCATGGCGTAGCCGTTGTGGTGCGAGAAAATAGGTGTTCCGGGCGGAGGGATCCGCCGGGNANGTNGTTAGGGGGCTNTTCGAGGNTCGTTAGAGCCGGACCGCTTCGCCGTCTTCGCTGTAGAGGTCGGGCGAAGTGAGTTCGAGTGAGGTCGTCGCCGACGCGGGCGAGACGATCTCGAGCGACGAGGATTGGCTCTGTCCGAAGGCCTCTTCGTCTGCAGTTTGGTGAGCGTAGGTCCACGTTCCACCGTAGACTGCTGTGCCATCGGTACCGTCCGCAGTGAGGCTCCCGAACGGTTCTGCGCCAGGGTTGAGGACGATGGTGTAATCGTTCTCGTCGTCCAGCACTGCACCGCCACTGCTGACCCAATCGCCTTGGGAATCTTGCACAGCGAACTCACTCGCATTGAGGCTGCTCGCATTGTATGTGCTCTCGTTATTGACTAGAGATGTACCATTTGCAGCCTCGTCGGTGAACACGAGGTTCGCCTGTCCGTTCGGACCGACCGCTTGGATCGTCGTCTCTGATAAGTCGATCTGATCGGACCCGGCCGCACCGGTAACGGCGACGCGGATCGACTCAAGTTCGCCGGTGCTGTTGTTCCCGACGATACCGACCTCGCTCGTCACGTCGATCCGTTCGGAGACGAGATCCGTACTCTCCTGTCCGGTTGCTTCCGCCTGCGACTGGAGGAAGCCGGCCGTGTTGATCAGGACACCGGCGGCGATCGCCGCCACCAGTACCATCGCGATGAACACGATGAGCGTACCGATGCCAACCTGACCGCGGTCTTTGTCGTTGTTGATAAACTCGAACATTGTTACAGCCTCACCGAGGTTTGCTCGTCAGTCAGCGTCGTCGGGACGCGCAGTTCGGTACTCGTCGATGCACCGGACGCGGTCGTGAACGTCACCGAGAGGCTGTCGCCAGCCTGTAGACCGCCGTCAGTGCTTGCATCGTTGTTGTACCCGAACGTTCCGCTACTATTGAGGTTGAGCACAATCTCAGCGCGGTCGCTGTTGTCGGTGAGAACGACTTCGTCACCGTCTCCGGTGAACATCGTGATGTTATCGCTGGCCAGTTCTCCGTTGACCTGCCCACCGGTGCCGATCAGTTCGACGCTCACTTCCGTGAGATCGATGTTTCCGGCACCCGGTGACTGCGCGACCGTGAGCTGAAGGGTATCGATCGCGCGTTCGGGACCGTTTCCGTCAATATCAAGATCAGTCACGTTCCCCGACTGGCTGACGATCTGCAGCCGGTCGGCCACCTGACTCGTACTCTCTTCGCCCGTTGCTTCCGCCTGCGTCTGAAGGAAGCCGGCCGTGTTGATCAGGACGCCGGCGGCGATCGCCGCCACCAGCACCATCGCGATGAACACGATGAGGGTCCCGATCCCCACTTGACCGCGCTCTTCCTCGTTCAGTATTGTTTCGAACATTGTGTGTTGCGTTGGCCCCCGGCCTGCCCGGCGGGCGTTATCGCTACGAAGTGTAATTTCCCTATTAAAGACTCCGTGCAGATTATCCAAATTGATAAAACGCTGCAGTGTTGCGATTATCGGATTATTTTCTAGCGAATGATTTTTGAATATATCAACAAAGTCGTGATCGGATTATCGGCGTTGGATCTGTGAGAGTTCCGTATCGACGGTCGGATCGAGCGCGGTCGGCACGCGGATCCGCGACGCTCTCGCGTGCGATCGTCGGACAGTCGCTTCCCGAATCCGCTGGTCCGCCGCCGATCGCTTCGGCCGCTCCGCGGAGTTCCGACCCGCCTCAGCGATCTTGGATCTGCGCCAGCTCCGAGTCGGGGATCACGAACTCCCGCGTCCCGGGTTCGTACACCGCGAGGCTCCCGGCGACCAGCGCCATCGACGCCGCCAGCAGGCCGGTGTTGACGAGCAGCAGCGCCTGCGGGTTCGCGAACGAGGTCCGGAAGGCGGCCACGGGCGTCGCCACGGCGGCGAGGACGACGAGCCCGAACCCGACCGCGAGGTACGCCATCGCCGTTCGGCCCGACGATCGGTACGCCGAAACCGCGAACGCGAGCAGCGTCACGCTCGCGCCGGCCAGCACGGTAGTCGTCACGAGATACAGCCCCTCGATGAGCTCCATACCCACCGTGACCGGAGTCGACGTATAAACCCACGGTGGCGGCTATCACCGGCGATAACACCCGGAAATACCCGAAGAAGCCGAACGCCCGGCACACTGTTCGACAGCGTCCCGGAGCGGCATCTCGGCCGATAATGATTACCGATACCCTTTTAAGACTAAAAATCAGTTTCGATAACGTGAATGGTGGGGGACAACCTGATCACGGTGCTCGGCAACAAGTACAACACGGATATCCTGACCGCGACCGGCGACGCGATGTCCGCACAGGACCTCAGCGACGAACTTGACGTCCCGATCGCGACGTGTTACCGTCGGATCAACGAACTCGAGGAAGCTGACCTGCTTGAGCTCCATGACCGACCGCTCTCGGACGAACACCGCCGTGTGAAGGTGTACCGCCGGAAGGTCGACGGCGTCGAAGTCGACTTCCGCGACGGGCTCACTGTGGAGGTCGAGGAGCGCTCCGCGGTGAAGAACCGGCTCGATGACGTGTGGCGTGATCTCTCGTCGAGTAAGTAACACTCCGCGTTTGTCTCCGAAGATCGCGTTCGTCTCCGCCAGCCCGCGTTCGTTTGTATCCTCGCTGAAGTCAGAACGAGGGCTCTTCTGACCGCCCCATCATCGAGAATCCGCCGGCCCGCTCGTGGACGGTGATCCCGCCCTCACCGATCTCCATCGGGAAGATGTCGGTGTCGATATCCTGCTTCCGCATCTTTGCCACCCAGACGTAGCGGTTGACGCCGGAGTCGGTCGGCGTCTGGATGAAGTAGATATTCCCGTCGGTGAGGAAGTTCTCCAGTCCGACCTCGGTGTCGGGGAACACCGCGCCCTGCTCGTTGATGAGCAGCGAGGTCAGCCCGTTGGCCTTGAGGATGTCCGAGAACTTCAGCAGGTACGTCCGCTTCTCCTGTTCGGCGTCGAAGAAGAGCTGGAACATCGATAGCGAGTCGAGGACCAGCCGATCGAACTCTCCATCTTCGATCGTGTCGAGCAGCTTGTCGACTGCCGTCGAGAAATCGGTCTCGCGCAGCATCTCTCGCTTGTCCAAGATAACGATGTCGCCGCTGTCGACGAGGTCGCCGAACCCCTCTAACCCGATCGACTCGGCGGCGCCGCGGATGTCCGCTTCGTCCTCCTCGAAGGAGACGTACACCCCGCGCTCGTCGTGTTCGGTGACGCCGTGGTAGAGGTACTGGATCCCAAAGATACTCTTGCCCGTACCGGGGTTTCCGGAGACGAGGACCGTCGATCGCTCCGTGATTCCGCCGGTGAGGATCGAGTCGAGCCCCTCGACCCCGGTGGAGACGAGTTCTGACATTCGTCCCGTTCTTAGCAGCGGGAGTATATAAAAGACGATCCGACGGACCGACCGCACGGACGGCGACAGGTTTATTCCTCGACACGCCGCCCCTTCGTGTATGCCCGGTGAAGCGTCCCCCGTCGACCCCGGCGGTGATCGGCGGTGAGCAATCCATCGGTCCTCGTCGTCGAGGACGAGCCGGATATCGCCGCGTTGTACGCCGGCTTCCTCGAAGAGCGATACGACGTAGATCTCGCCGAGACAGCCGCCGAGGCGATCGATCGGGTCGACGGCGCGGTCGACGTGGTGTTGCTCGACCGTCGACTCCCAGACGGGAGCGGCGACGACGTGCTCGAACACATCCGTGAGGCCGGCTACGACTGTCGGGTCGCGATGGTCACCGCCGTCGAGCCCGACTTTGACATCATCGACATGGGGTTCGATCTGTACCTCACCAAGCCCGTCAGTCGCTCGAAGCTGCTGGCGGCGATCGAGACGCTGTTGACCCGCAGCGAGTACGACGGCCTGATCCAGGAGGCCGCGGCGTTGGCGAGCAAGCGCGCGGTGCTCAACACCCAGAAGCCGGCCGCCCAACGTGAAGGGAACGAGTCGTACGCCGAACTGGTCGAGCGGCTCGAAGACCTCGACGCCAACATCGACGAGCTCGGCGAGTCGCTATCCTCCGACGACTACCGCGCGATGTTCCGTGATCTCGGTGAGGCCTGACGCGGCCGGATTGACGCTTCTGTTCTCCTCGATACGTCGCTACGAGAGCTGTTCGCCGATCAGCCGGTCCGCCTCGGCGACGAACGCATCGCGCTCGCCGATCGGGATCGTCGCGCCCGCGGCCACGTCGTGACCGCCGCCGTCGCCGCCGACGGCCTGACTCGCCTCTCGCATCACTGCGGAGAGGTCGAGTCCCTGCCGAACCAGGGGAGTGTGATCCCCGCGAGGACACCTTCAGCTCCTCGGCGCTCTCCTCGGCGAACGCGATTACGGGCTTCGAGCGATCGAGCGCCGGCGAGCCGATCGCCATCCCCGCGACGATCCCGACGATCGTCTCGCGGATCCGCGAGCCAGCGTCGAACCACTGGAGGTGCTGCTCCTCAGTGACGCCCTCGCTTTTCACCCACTGAAGCCCCTCAGAGAGGTTCTTTCTGTGGTTCCGGAGGAGCCGGCGCGCCTCGGAGAGTGCGTCACCCCGGTCGCCGAGACACACCGCGAGTCCCACGTCGGCCCGTTCATACCGGGCGGTGGCGTTGAGGAGCGTGGAAAACTCGCTTACGTCCCGCAACTCTGTGCCGGGCTCCTCGTCGACGAGGGTGTAGGAGGTACCGACGAGCGCCTCGATCCGGTCGGCGGGGACGCCGGAGGCGACGGCGCGGCGCATCAGTCCGGACGCGAGAATCTGTCGCTCCCCTGCATCGAGGTCGACCCAACGCCGCCACTCTCCGTCGCGTTTCACCTCGATGTCGAGGTCGGTGAGGAAGGAGATCGCACCCGCCTCGTCGTTCGAGACACCCGGGATCTTCACGTCAGAGGCGTACTCAAGAAGTTTCGGGAGCGGGCGCGTCTGCCTGCCGTACAGGTCCAAGTCCGTCCGTGTCTCGATGACGCCGGCGTCAACGCCGTCGGCGACGATCGCCTCGTTGGCGCCGATGACGCCCGCCGTCGGAGTCCTGCATGTCGCCGACCGCGCCCACCACCGCCAGTGCGGCGAGGTCACGGTTGTCGCCGTCGGGGCCCTCCAACGCGCGGGCAAGCACGTAGCTCGCGCCCGCGCCCGACAGCTCGCTCGCGCCGTTTAGCCCCTCAAGGAGGGGGTTGAGGTGGAANTCCGTGTCACGGTCGGCTGGCTGATGGTGGTCGGCGATCACGGGGACGAAGTCGCCGCGATCCTCGTGGCCAACGATCACGTCGAGCTGTCCGGAGCCGAAGTCGGTAAAGAGCACTACGTCGAACTCACGCGCGGCGATCCCCGCGATCGATTCGGCGTCGAGCTGCTTTTCGAAGACGACCTCGTGGTCGATCCCGGCCCGCGCGAGCGCCGTCGAGGCGACTGCGCCGCTGGTAAGCCCATCAGCGTCGATGTGGGACGCGAGTAGCACGCGGTCCGCTGCGCGGAGCCGGCCGGCGCAGGCGTTCGCGCGCGCAGTGAGCTCCGGCACGGGAGGATCGGCGACTGCCATTACGACTCGTTGGCTCGCGATCGGGGATAAACTCACGCTTCGGCCGGTCGGCGGGAAGCGACTGCGCGTCTCGCCGTCTCCGCTCCGACACAGGCGGAGGCATCACTTGCCGTAACTGACGGTTATAGATGTTTGTAGATATATGCACTACACACATGACACGTGGGTTCAACACCCGGAGTCTCCACGCCGGCGCCGAGGCCGACCCGGCGACCGGGTCGCGCGCGACCCCGATCCACCAGACGACCTCGTTCGTCTTCGACGACGCGGAGACGGCGGCGGAGATGTACGCGCTCCGGGCGGAGGGCCACATCTACTCCCGGCTCTCCAACCCGACCGTGAGCGTCCTCGAAGACCGGATCGCCGACCTGTCGGGCGGCTCCGACGCGGTCGCGACCGGCTCGGGGATGGCCGCGTTCGACGCGATAACGACCGTGCTCGCGAGCGCGGGCGACAACGTCGTCGCCAGTTCCGAGATGTACGGCGGCACGGCCGCGTACCTCACCAGCATCGCGAACCGCCGCGGAGTCGAGGCCCGACTCGTCGACACGCTCGACGACGAGGCGTACGCGGACGCGATCGACGACGACACCGCGTTCGTCCACGTCGAAACGGTCGCGAACCCTTCGCTCGTCACGCCCGACTTCGAGCGGCTCGCGGAGATCGCCCACGAGAATGCGGTCCCGCTCGTGGTCGACAACACGTTCGCGACCCCCTACCTCTGTCGGCCGTTCGAGCACGGCGCCGACATCGTTTGGGAGTCGACGACGAAGTGGATCACGGGCAACGGGACGACCGTCGGCGGCATCGTCGTCGACGGCGGCCAGTTCCCGTGGGACCACCCCGACGCCGACTACGACGAACTCGACGGGCAGTCCCCCGCCTACCCGATCGACTTCGTCGAGCGGTTCGGCGACGCCGCCTTCGGCAACGTCGCCCGGCAGCGCGGGGTGCGGCCGACCGGCGGCCAGCAGTCGCCGTTCGACGCGTGGCAGACGATTCAGGGGCTCAACACGCTCCCGCTCCGGATGGAGCGCCACTGCGAGAACGCCCGGACCGTCGCCGAGTTCCTCCAAGACGACGACCGGGTCGATTGGGTGACGTACCCCGGCTTCGAGGACCACCAGAGCCACGACAACGCCGCCAAATACCTCGACGGCTACGGCGGGATGGTCACCTTCGGCGTCGACGGCGGCTACGAGGCCGCCAAGACCTTCTGCGAGGCCGTCGACCTGACGAGCTTCCTCGCGAACATCGGGGACGCGAAGACGCTGGTCATCCACCCGGCCTCGACCACGCATGCGCAGATGGACGAAACGCAACAGCGGCTCGCCGGGGTCTACCCGGAGATGCTCCGGCTCTCCGTCGGAATCGAGGACGCAGACGACGTGATCGCCGACCTCGATCAGGGGCTCACCGCCGGCGAACGCGCCGCGACCGACACGGAGGTGTGACGCCGTGAGCACCGTTCCGACCGACCACGGCGTCGCCGCTCGTCGGGGAGTTCGTCTTCGAGTGCGGCCAGTCGGTCCCCGATCTGGAGGTCGCCTACGAGACCCACGGCGAGTTCGACGGCGACAACGTGGTGTTGGTCTGC
>Ga0065697_1001585_pt1 | contig 11137 bp, 8 predicted proteins | sample AntLakMe24m_08um_FD_59086 | JGI IMG/M metagenome (GOLD analysis project Ga0065697, IMG submission 59086) | Hypersaline microbial communities from Antarctic Deep Lake - 24m 0.8um v2 (version 3) | ecosystem: Environmental > Aquatic > Non-marine Saline and Alkaline > Hypersaline | place: Deep Lake... | reverse complement strand
AATACGAATTGTTCTAGGATTAGACGAATCAGAATCACGGATATCAATTTCTCTTTTCCCACTTTCAATTATAGATTTGGATTCTAGATTTGTCCATCTTGTTTTTTCTAAACCGTTTTCAAGTTTTCTATCGACATGCGCTCGTGTTTCATCAGAAAACATACCTATATTTATGTCAAAATCAGAATTATCTGGACCGTCATTATAATCCATACCATCAATTTCTTCACTATGTTCGACAGTATGTGTCAAATCGTCTATTTTTTCTGTACTATCATCTTCCCACCGTTTTCCGTATAAATCTGGTAGGAGGTTTCTTTCTTCAATAAGATATCTTTGATATATTTCATTGTATCTTTCATATTCAATTGTAACGCTCATTTCTGAATTTAAACGTACAATATTTTTACCATTGATATCATCTTTGTCATATGATACAGACCACAAACCAGAATTGTCTCTGGTAGTATNATCAATTATAGTAGAAGTACCATCTTCAAATTGTGCTTCTAGTTTTAAATCATATGATATAGATTGCAGGTCACTGTAAGACCATCTTTTTGAACCGACTCTTTTCACAATATAATCATTCCCATCTCTTGGTTCTTCATCTACGGCAGAATCATATGTTATATATATTCGACCTTCATCAGCCATTATTTTGTCCCACTTTTGGCCAACTCTTCCGCTTGGAACTTTTACTAGAGGGTTCGAATTCTATCTATACTTACATACGAATTTCTAAGAGGTCTAGCTTCATTACTCACATCAAACGATTTACCCTTATAATGTCTACTATTCTCTACTATGTAATCATCATACATCTCTTTTGGATAGGATGGAGATAAAACGGTATCTGTTGCGTATCCATTATGAATATTATTTTCATAATTAGAGATATAATTCTTCTGATGATATGAATATAATGAAAATTTTGGATATGAAGATAGTCCCATAGAATACATTCTGTACGGTGGAGTTTCTCTTTCTAAGGCGATTCCTTTTGATATCTCTGGAGATTCTGTGTCTTCATTAGTACGATGTAATTCTATATCTATATTGTATTGTGTTGAATGTCCAGATTCAGAAAGGTCTATTGGTTGATATATCCTTGTTTGTTCATTTTCTTCAAAATTATATGTATAATCCTCATGGTTTAATTCTATTGTTTTTAAAGTATTGTCATCCTTATCTTGTAATTTAATTATGATAGACGTAGATTCCGGTATATATACATCTGTTCTAATTTTATTTGGAATAAAATTATTTATATTATAGTCCGTATATTCAGAACCATCATTCGTTCCAGAATACTCATCATTTCTATTATACGATATTGTTTTACTTGTCCCCGTATTTATTTTTTTAGATTCATCTACAGAATGAATTTCATACGTATAAAAATTATTTTGTGATAATTTATTATTTATATCTGGGTTTGTAGCTAAAGGAATTTGCGTAAAAAATAATCTTTCTTGTTCATACTGTTGACTTTGTAACGTATCTCCATCACTCATATTTGTTACAGAAAACATTTCTGACCAATCGATAACTGCATCACATTCATTATCTTCTGCAATGTAAGGATTACTTTCTGCCTGACTGTCTGTTGTACATGTAGCATGGTTTGCTACTACTGGTGAAGAAAATAAAAATTGCAAATATAAATAAAGATAATATTATTAATATAAAATAGGATTTAAATGTTTTCATAAATAATATATAGTTTTAAAGTGTTATTAGTTTAATGTTATAGGTAGTTTATAATTAAATCATTCTTCTTCATAACCGGGGAAGAAACAATCAATTGTGGTATTTCTTATTAATTCATCACCTACTACACTGAAGAACGCAATCGCAATAGGTACACTAAATCCAGATATAATGACTTTTCTTTTTTGGTTCACTATAATCATTTTCAATACTAGCTGCATCTGCTACAGATAATCCTACATAGAATAATGTACCAAATAACGGACCTAATGCTGATAATATAATAAATATATTCCTGATTGATTGTGCTGCATCATTTGTCTCTCCTTCTTCTGTTGTACACAAATCAACTTGGGCAGCAGCAGGTGCAGATGTTAATACAAGAACAAGAGCTAACATCCCAATCAGCAATCCTATACCAATAAAATTGTAATGTATCTTTTTCATTGATTATACCTTTAAATTATAACCCTAAATGAATAACTATTTACAAGTTAGTTGTTTGATAAAAATTCAGGGAAAATAAATTATAATTTATTTACGCGAACGGTAATACACAACTGAAGTCTAATGATGCAGATAATTCTGTAACAAGTGCATTTGCTCCGTAAAGGAAAATGAGAGCACCACCACCGTATAATACAGAATTATTACGTTTTTCTATATAATCTTCATCTGTTGGATTAGCTGCACTTGCTAATGTATATGCTGCTCCACCTAGAACAGCAATAAGTCCAGCTACCGTAACGAGTAATAATGTTACAGACGACAACAATCCACCTAATGGTGTTGTANTATCATTACCGTCACCTTCACAAATTATGTTATCTGTTTNNNNACCATCGNTATCAGGGTCTGTATCTGCCATAACCGGCGTGACAGCCATACTACTTAAAACCGTTATTGCTACAAGAACTACCAAAACACTGTATAATTTATTTGTCATTTCTATATATTTATAGAACAGTTAATGGTAAAAGTATATTGATACTATGATATACAATTATAGTATGTTCGGAAGTAAACACATAGTCTCGTATGTCGTGATTCTTTCAACTATAAAACCACCAATAATTATAAATGTAGGCGTAGCAATACCCCCAATTATTAATTTTATTCTCATCCGAACGTATTGTGTGGCATCATCATCGTTATCTGGTGTGAACATAGCATCTCTTAGCGTAGCATATATTGCACCACCAATACCGAACAGAACCATTAGTATTAGAGCTAATTTAACGAGAGGTTGGAGTAGTGGTACAATATTATTATTATATTCTAATGAATCGTACTGTGGCGCACTAGGTAAAATTGGTTGTCCTGATATACTATCTGTTTTTTCACATAAGAAAAAAGCTTCTGCATCTTCAGCGGCTGAAACTGGTGTCACAAATATTGTTAAGCAAAGTGTTAACAATAATACAATTAGTAAACTTTTTTTAATCATAATATACTATTTACTAAGAACTAATAAAAGTTTTTTGTCACATTAGTTTGTATCTAATTTTATATTTTCACTTTTGACTCTTAATTCTCCTGAAATCTCAAATATTCCATCTTCCGTTTTAACTTCAATTTGATTATTGTTTGTCGTTAACCATTCTGAAGGTATTGTTATATCAACATCTTCTGTTAGAAGATTTGAATCTAATGCTGAAGACGGTATATCAACATTATTTGTCTCCCCCTGTCCATTTGTTACTATTAATTCAGGATTTTCAACATCACCGGTATCAATCGAATATTGTATAGTAGCTGTGGAATTTGGATTCATGTTATTTGCATCAGGAACGCTTACAGTTACATTGTTATTACCTCGTGATAATAAAGATGTAGTCGCTACATCTTGCCATTCTGTTGGGTTTACAGATTGTCGGTTGAATTGTTTTGTTTCACCATTTACATCTACATTTACAGAACTAGATATAGCTCTAGAATGGTATGATAATTGGTAATTAAATGAATTAGATATACTATTAAAATCAATTGTATGTTCCCCCGGTGATAATCCAGACCCAGTGATAGTACAAGTTAAATTATTTNCATACGAACCCCCAGAACGACACTCTTGATTGTTATCTATAATTGTCGTTGGATATGATTGACCTTCATCTTCAATCCATTCTATATCAACAGTATAGCCACCAGAACTAGATAAGAATTCGAATGTATTTTCTCCTTCAGGAAGAGGGTCTAAGTTAAATGATTTTGTTTCCTGAAAACTATCTAAATTACTTATTTTCTCTTCATTATTAACATAAACTACAGGATTATCTATAACGGATTCTGCATCCCAAGTCAAGGAATATGTTAACGGAACTCCATTCTCCGAACTAATAGCCATACTCATATTACCGGGTACTAATTCAACTACCGTACCATCTGCGTTTGTTAATACACCATCATCATGAGCGTAATCATTAATGTTATTTTCTCTCATGTCTACAGTCACATCTCTTGGATTTGTTTGTTCTGTGTATTCAATTGTATAATCAGTATTTGATACACTGACTTCTTCAACGCGTATATTATTTTCTGTATTTGGATTAAATTCATATTCTTCGAATGAACATTCTCCACCACTAGCAAGAACGGTACAATCTGTTTCTCCATCATTTGTTGTATCAACACGGACTTCACCTTCTGCACTCAAATCTTGTATTGTTGCGGATATTTCTCCAACACCATACACCGGTTCTGAATCACCTACTTCAAGGAAAAATGGACCTTTATCATTTATAAACCAAACATTTGTTCCTTCTTCAGATATAGCTGTTGTACCTAATTCATTTATACCTCCAATTTCTTTCTGACTATTTCCGGGGATAGTATAACTTCCAGATGCTTCTTCATTACCATTTAAGTAAAATATGAATTCTTCTGTTACTTCTCTACTACCTGTATTTTCCACGGTAGCAAATAATTCAATATTATCTCCTGCGCTTGGATTATTATCACTAAAACGCATATCTACAACATTTATATTTTCGTTTAATGAACCAAAGTGTGGAGAATTCTCATCATTACTTACGGTTTCTCTTTCAGATTCTGCCATAATTTCAACAGTATCTCCAGATTCTAATGATAAACCTTCACCATCAGAACCTTGAGGTATTACTGTACTATCACCGTTTATTATATATGAAAAGTTAACAAGATTTGGATTTTCAGATATGGTTGCATCCCAGTTTAGTCTATACGTTCCACTTTCATTAATCGTAACTAATTCTTGTATAACTTCTCCTGTTGAACCGTTTTCAGCATTAGATTCCATATTTACAGAACCTATTTCTTCAGCATCTGAATCCCCTCCGTTGAATTTAATAACAGCATCATTTATTGGCATATTACCTCTAAATTCAGGTTGTAATAAAGTATTCGAAATCGTTCCCGAAATCGTGTCTGTATCAATTTGTGGTTCTGGATTTATTTGTAAATTAGCTGTAGTTGTATTCTTAACACCAGAGAAAAATGTTACATTATTTTCACCATTCCATTTTTCTGTTATTTGTTGTCTATCTTGTGATGTACCATTACGTAAAGTTACTGTTACAGGGCCAATCGTTTCATTACTTAATACGGAAATTGTATCTGTTATCCCACTGTCCGGTACGACAATTGTTTCAGATTGGACTTCAGATGAACTTTCATTTGTTAGAGTTATATTTAAACTTTCTGCATTCATGTTTCCATATATATTATATGTATCTTCATTACTAACATACTGTGAATTTACTATTTGTCTCTCTCTTGTTTCTTTTGATTCAACGCGAATCTGTTCTGATTGCGGTTTAATCGGTATTAAAATTGTTCTTGTTGTACCTGATTGTATTTTATGCTCGCGTTCAATATTATCTCCATTTATCGGGGATAACGTGAAATTAATATCATCTATATTATGTGGGTTTTTATAATCTATATCTATTAATGCGTCACTTACGGTTTGATTAAAATTATATGATTGAGAATCAGCTACATTAATTGTAATATTATCTATATTTGATTCATTTACGTTTATTTGTTGACCGTCAGGATTTATATTTAAATCTGGGCTATGTAGATATAATAAATATTCACCGGATTCAACATCTTCGAACTCAAAATTATTATCTTGATTTATAGATTCTATCGTTCTATATTCTGTATCATTCATATAATTTAATTGAACTGATTTGTTGGATAGCTCTGATAAATTTTCACCGGTTATATTCCCACTAATATTAGATACAACATTGTCTGTAGTCGGATTTGAAGAATCAGATGGGAGTAATCCAAATTGTGTAATAACTAGAAATATACCGGCAAACAATATTGAAACTCTAATTACAGAACCAAATGTTAATTCTGTTGGAATAATATCTGATATACCGTCCGTATAATTTTTATCTGGTAATTGAACTTCTATATCACTTTCAGGAACACCATAATTATATTCACACTCTTCATTAGGGCATCGTGTCGATTTTAATAACGCAGCACGCCCCGAATATTCATCGGCATATGCTGGATTTTCTTTTAAANCTTCTGTTTCACATCGGGGACACATCATTTCATCTCTATTTGTTGTCTCCCTTAATTCAGGTTGCTTCATTATATATGTTATACGTTTTACACCTCTTTATATTTATTCCTTGAAGGCTAAATTAAAATCCAATCAGATTACAGAGAATATGATAGATGAGACGACACATAATACTAGCGACGTAATTTTATACCAGAGCGTATATCATTAGATGAAAGATACCCTGATATTAGTCCACTACCAAATGCTTGAACAATTGTTGAATGATAGAATACTAATCTAAATCTATCTACATTTAAACCAGCTACATCGAATTGTTCAGAATCTGGTGAATCTCCAGCCCCACCAGAACCTTGTTCTGCACCCATTTCTTCAATAACGGATAAGAACATCATATCAAGTAATGCAATAACGAATAAGTATACAACATAACTAATGAGAATAACAGCCGTATACATAATCATGGCTGCATTTCTTTCTTTCCTTAATCTAACTTGTGTTTCCACATTTTTAGATGCGATAGATAATACATCTTCAATATCACCAGTAGATTCATTTGCTTCTGTTATTAGTTTCATAGTTGTTGTTATAATTGGAACTTGTACACGATTTGCAAACTTGATAAGTGCAAAATTCACATCATTATTCCATTTAATATCATTTTTAACTAACATTAATTCATCACCTAATCTCCCACTTGTGTTCTCTGCGGTCGTTTCAAGACTTTCTGTGAGGGTCATTCCAACACTGTTTGCGCTGGCTATTTGTTTTAACGCATCTGGGAATCGATTCATCATTTTTCTTTCTCTTCTTGAACCAACTTCATAAAATAACATCAATGGAACAAGAATAATATATACTGGAATTAGTAACCAATATACAGTCTGAAGTACGGGAGCATCAATAAAAGCAGAAAATGTTGGTTGCGCTATCCCTGTTATGACGACGAATATAAGAAACATGAGAGCTATCGGTGCAGTAAATATAGCTGTTTTATTTGGCTCTCGCGTTAATTCTATGAGAGATTCTTTATATGGTGGGAAAATTAGTGATGTTCTTTCTCTTTTTTTCTTAGCTTTTTGAACACGTTTAACTCTTTCATCATCACTATTTTTAGCGAAATCTTCTAATTCAACATTAGAACGTTTCATCGTTGATTTATTCGTTGGTATTTTTCTAGCTTTTACACCCTCTGAACCTGAAATTACATTAATAAGGAAGTAATATCCAACATTCATGAATGGTAAAAGCATATATACAATTCCATCTAATTGTTGTGGATTCGCACCACCTAGAAGTGCCATAATAACAGATATAATAATCATAAACAGTGGACCTGCAACAAAAGCTGTTACATAAACTTCACCAAGAAGACTTAATTGTTCAATAAATTGTTTCTGTTCTCGTTCTGCTTCTTCAATTAAATCCTCTGATTTTTGCTCAAGGAAGTTTTCCATCTTTGCACCAGAATCAAGTGTAGCAACCATGTCGTCCATTAAATCACTAAATTTTTGACTCGGTGAACGTTTTCCTGCACGACGAAGGGCAGATAGTGAATCTCTTGAGAAATATTCCATATCCTGTATAACAGTTCCAAATTCATATGATACTTCACCATATACTTCATCATTTTTCGCAATCATTCTCATTATTTGATTTATATTCATGCCACCACGACTCAAAGCATACATAAATGTAACGGCAGATGGTAGCGTAGCATCAAGTGATGAACTTCTACGAGATGATTTATATTGAGGCATGATATAATATAAAACCCCTATCATTGGAGCAAATAAGAATACAGACAATATTGGAAATCCTATGGCTACACCATTAGCCATCATTGTCGTTTCAGTTATTCCTTCCAATGAACCGTTAAAAATTAAAAATAGGGATATTGGTGTAGTAACAAAGAAAATAAGTATTGCAGATACTAATGTATAAAATAATACACGAGCTAGATATAAATCTGAACCTATAGAAATATGAGCACCTTTCATATTCTTTTGGTATTTATCTAAGAATTCTTTGTTATTATTAAATAAATCACCAAATAACCTGTATGCAATTTGGTCTGTTTTATTTTCATAGGTATCGTAGTTTTGTTTATCTTCGATTATTGTATCCCTATGTGAAGTATTTTCAATATCTTTCCGTGAAGCGTCCGTCATTGTAAATCACCTTCAGATGCACCTTCAGATGCTATTTCATTTAATTCGTTTGATGATTCATCTTTCCAATTCATTTCTGTTAAGTTTGTTAATGAATCTGGCGTTAATGTTTCATTCCTAACTTTTTCAATAACATTTTTAGAGTCAACCATATATGCTTGAATGACTTTTGCTACATCTTTGAATTCTCGAATATCTTCATCCAGCATATATTCTAGAACTTCTTTTCGTTGCCTTAATTGTTCATCCATTTCTTCACGATTCCAACCATTTTCTGTTGAAATACGTGCAAGAACGTGTGAATCTTCAAGTGAAGTTATGAATGTATCTGTTTCAGCATCCCACTGGAATGGTAGTCGATTTTCGAATTGTCCATTATCTCGTAATTGTACAATTTCACGCGTTTCTTCATTACGCCGAACATTTTTTGCATGTCCTTCATCATCCGTAAACCTAATTTGATTCTGAATACAAACAATATCTAACGCTGTTATCATTTGTTTTGGAACACTAATCGGTGGATTTGTGAGTCGTCCAATCGCAGCATCTACAGTCTCAGCGTGCATCGTACTGTAAGTTGTGTGGCCNGTATTCATGGCCTGAAAGAGTGTTTCCGCCTCTTGGCCACGAATCTCACCGACGACAATATATTCTGGTCTTTGACGAAGTGCTGAAACAAGAAGTGCGTACATATCAATCGCACTACTTTCATCACCAAGTCCTTCTCTTGTCGTCCCCGGTATCCAATTCTTTTGAGGTAATTTTATTTCTCGTGTATCCTCAATTGTAATTACTTTGGATTTTGGCGGGATGAATAACGAAACAGCATTCATTGATGTTGTCTTACCTGATGCCGTACCACCTGCGAATATAAGTGATTTATTATGTTGTATGGATGTCCATAAGTATGCCATTTGCAACGTTGAAAATGTATTATAATCTAACAAGTCAACAGGTGTAAATGGTGTTTCTTCGAACAATCGAATTGTAAATGTACTTCCTGCTGTAGTTACTTCTGTACCTAATGTCATCTGAGCACGAGAACCATCTGGGAGTGATGCATCAACCATCGGTTCTGCGGCACTAATATGCTCACCAGAACGTTGAGCTAACTTTTTAATAAATGAACGAAGTTCATGTTTACCAAATTTAACATTCGTTATAACATCTTTATAATCTTTGTGGAATATGAAAATATACATATCTTCACCATCACAAGATATATCTTCTACATTTCTATCATTAAGTAATGGGTCAATTTTATTATATTTGACATAATCCCGTTCTATATAGTAAAGAAGTCTGTGGAATGTCTCATTATTAATATCTATATCATATTCTTTACTTATTTTCATAGTACGTTTCTCCAACTTATCTAGTTTTATCTTATTTTCTTCTTCCTCATCCTCTTTTTCTTCAACATTTTCAAATAGAAGCGCGTCATCTAGTCGTTCTTTTAATTCGTCAAACACTACACGTTCTCCTTCATCTAATTCCGGTTCTACAACGACATATCGGTAATCATTTGAATTTTCATCATAAACAATACTAATATATGCATATGGTGCTGTAACCCAGTAACGCCTAACCTCTTCATAATTTTCATATGGTGAACCTTTAATATTTTTAGGTAATGTTAATAAATTATCTAAATCATTATGATTAACATCACTATCGTTCGGTTCATTATAATTTATTTCACCTGACGATACATCTTTCGTATTAACTTCTCCTTCCCCCCATTACATACTTTGGACCTGTATATCCTTCATCTTCTTCATCATCTGCAATCTCATGACGAAGAATACCTGTTGTTTCCCTGAATTCTCGTGGGTTCATATTTGCGGTTAGAATTAATCTCGCAATCGTTCGGATAAGAACAGGAATAGATGTAATTATACCAACAAATGACATAAATATAGATGCTTGTAGTATACTTAGTCCGAATATCGTTGATTCTGGACCTCTATATGATTGATATGACTCCATAAACGATTCAGATACCCCCGTAGGAAGATATGATGCACCTGATGCGACGTAATCATCCAATGCTAATTCAATTTGTAATAGTGCTTCCTGACCGCCACCTAACAGAAGTGAATATGATACAACACCAACAGCAAGTAATTGTATAACCAGAATTAAAATAGATATAATTCTAGCTGGAGTTTTAATGATAGAAACAGCAGTTTCTNATGATGTTCTACGACTTAACCAGAAAGAAATACTAGCTATACTTAGGATAATTGTCGTAATCATAATATGGTCACCATAACTAGTTGTTTCAGTTAGTGCAGCTAAGCTTCCTACATCACCAAGTAAAACACTTAATAATCCAACCGTAACTAAAAAGACACCTAACATTGTAAGTATACCAATTGAAACTAAATCTGCCATATCTCCACGAGTATACGAATTGTATTTAATTAATGCCCAATATCGATGTTTAAAATCAGTATATAAATCACGTTGAACAGATTCATCTCCATCTCTAGATTTTTTTAGTTTGTCAAAGAAAGTTTTAATATGTCTACCTTTGATTAAGTTTCCGTTTTCATCACGGTCATAGTAATCAATACTAACATTTTGTGCATCAGGTCTATCTTGGTCAACATGAGCAATTTCTGTACTTAATAATGACTTTAATTTAGTTATTGTAGAAGTTTTTTCATCTTCTTCTATTGGTTCATCTTCTTCTATTGGTTCATCTTCTTCTATTGGTTCATCTTCT
>Ga0065697_1001243_pt1 | contig 11240 bp, 12 predicted proteins | sample AntLakMe24m_08um_FD_59086 | JGI IMG/M metagenome (GOLD analysis project Ga0065697, IMG submission 59086) | Hypersaline microbial communities from Antarctic Deep Lake - 24m 0.8um v2 (version 3) | ecosystem: Environmental > Aquatic > Non-marine Saline and Alkaline > Hypersaline | place: Deep Lake... | reverse complement strand
CGGCGTTGCGCCGGGCGACCTGCGGGCCGATCTTCGCGTCGTGTTTCTTCGAGGTCGTCGAGTGAATGTCGGTAATGTACAGCGTTTCTACATCCACGAGAGCGGTGACTTTCAGCGCTCGAACGCGGTAGTTGGTGCGGTTGGCGTAGTGTCGGGAGGGCTGGTCGCGGTCAAACCCAGTCGAATCGATGGCGGCGTGGCCGGTGCGTTTCTCGGCTGATGCGTGGAGATTCGCTCGAACCAGTTGCGTAAAACCGTGTAATGAGGAAGCCACGTGAGGCCGATCTCGTCAAGAACGCCGGGCATTTCCGAGAGCAAATCCACCGCGACGCGGTAGGATTTGCCCAGCTCGATGCGAAGTGCATGCAAGGTGAGCATCGCCCACTCGGCGGGATTAGCGACAACTGATTTAGCCTTAGCCACCGTAACACGCGTAAGGAGACGGAATTCGGATGTCACACCGATCCGTCTCTTCGCTTTCTACCGAGATAACGCAGTCGTCGCCGTTGCGTCTAGCGAAACTACAGAGCCAAGATCTACAACCTCTTCGCCAAAGATATTCGGGAGAGTGACATCTTGCGACTCCTGATGGAGAAGATGGATCAGACCGAGTCCGATCTCGGGATGCGCTCAGACGTCCTTGGGACGGTGCTCGAGGATTACGACGTGGAAGGAGCCATTATGGACGCCGTCACCGGTGAGCGAGACAGCAAAGCGGTTCAGGAGGATATCGAGGAAACGATCGAAGAACGAAAAGAAGCGGTTGACCGAATCGAGAAGGAGTTCCTCATCCGGGATAAGTTCGACGGCAGTGACCACAACGCCATCGAGAACCTGATCGACCTGAGTGAGGAAAAGCCAATTGGCGAGGACGAGTATCGAGCAACTGGTTCGGCAGTTCTGCTACATTTTCGGCGGAGACGTGGTTACAGAAGAGCTGGCAGGAAGTACCGAGAACGCACTCTACCGAATTGAAGTCCCGGACATCATTCCGATGCACACCGATGTCGACGAGACCTACCAGAAGGTGACGTTCTCCCGAACTGTTGCCCTAGAGGAGCTCGACGCGGAACTCATCTCACTCAATCATCCTCTCGTTCAGGCGCTTGTTGAGTACTGTCTTGATGGCGATTGGATCGACGGACAGGCAGCTGGACTGGTTGCAGCGGACTCAGCGGTTACGCCTGGACTACTGCTAACCTACCGCCTTGGATACATCAGCGGCGATGGAGAGGTTCCCACAGAAGACTACACTCGGGTCTATGTCGATACGGACGGAACTATCCGCGAAGACGTCCCCGACATTGTGGGAGCCCTTCCGGATGCACTTGCAACAGCGCATCCAGAGGCTTACGATGCAGCGAAAAACGTCTCCTCTGCGGTCGAGGTGAGCACCGAACAGGCTGAGCATGTCGTTGCGGAGTTCGTGAAGGACATCCATGCAGATCGTCAGCAGGACGTCGAAATCAAAGAAAAACACGCCGAACGGTACTTCCAGGAGAAGATTCGCGAATTCGAAGACCAGCTCCGCAAGTACGAGATTGAAGAGAAAGACACGGAGAAGGACATGCGTGTGAACATCCGGAGTACGCGAGCGAAACTCGAAGACGTCGAACAAGAGTGGGAAGAAGAGCAGGAACGGCTCGAACGGGAACGGATGGTCGTTCCCGATGAACCCGAGCTCATCAACGCCGCTGTCGTCACTGGGAAGATTCCCGCAGTTGTTGCCGATGCGGCCACGACGCCGAGCGAGCAGCGGAAGGCTATCAAGACTGCAGCCGAAGACGAGGTCACGTTTATGCACAGCGATGACCTGGAGAACATCGAATCACTCGCTACTCGACCAGCACGGCTGTTCCGCGCTGCGGGTCTCGCAAAACGCGTGTCTCACCTGACTCGACAGGAGATAGATGGGGTTTCTGTATACGCCGAAAATGAGACGGACCTTGCATACACGGTCGGGGAGATTCGTTCGTTCTACGAGCAGATGGACTCGCTTCTGGAAGAGATTGGGAGCGAGTGTACACCAGCAGTATGTGTTACAGATGAACCAGTAGAGGCCGTTCATCAGAACGGGGAGATCTTATTCAACCTCGATCTTGCCGACGACGTCTCAGCCTCGTACTGGCGCGTCGTTACCGCACGCGAAACCGCGTTCGCGGATAAAGAACTTCCCGCAGAGCGACGGATACAGCGAATCCGCGAATTGCTCGGCTAGCGGGAGTCAGCTGGGCTGTACTCAGTCATCAGCTGGATCGCTGACTCCAGGCACTCACCTTCGTCGTCGCACTGGCGTTTCTCTCGAGTTTCGACGAACTTCCAGTTCAGTGGGTTGGTCTCATCCTTCCCCTCGGCCAGCTTTACTTCCTCAACAGCGACCTTCTCTGGCTCAGTAACCGAATAGCCGACACGGATTCCCTCCTCCGGGTGAAGCCATTCCCGAACGTAGATTTCGCCCCCCGTGTGGATGAGGTCGCCGCCCAGCCATCCCTCCGGAGCGTTAGGGATGTCTTCAGGACTGTGGACACCCCGGTTCGTAGATTCGGTCATTATGTACGCGTCTTCCTGCCGGCTATTCGCTGTTTCCCCTTTGAAGGGGATATTTAGTTACCTTGTTCACTATCCGAGGCGGCTCTCAAGTTCTTCCCGGTATTTATCGCCGATTCGATGCTCCGTATACTGTCGGGCATCATCCCCCCAGCGCCCCTCAATAACGTCACGGCGGAACCCTTTGCCGTACTTCCGGCTTAATCCACCCATCACGCCAGCTGTGGGATTTCCGTCCTCTCCGATGTCAATCCCGTAATCGTTGCGCATTCGCTCTCGGATTTCTCTTCCGCGAACCCATTCCCCACCAGCATCGAGCAGGACACGAATCATCCCTCGCTGTTTCTCCGTCAGGCGCTCAAAGAAGTCGCTCGGCAGACTAGAGCTGTCGGAGGAATCACTCATCGGTCCCGAGCACCTCCTCAATTTCCTCACGGTACTTATCGCCGATCCTGAACTCCGCGTTCTGGTGGGTTTCATCCGCCCATTGGCCATCGATTACGTCGCGACGGAGCTCTTCATCGTACTTGCGTGTCAGACCCGCGATGACCCCAGCGGTTGCACGTCCTCCGTCGGGAACGTCCATCCCATAGTGCTCGCGCATCGCCTGGCGAATCTCTTTTCCGCGCATCCACTCCTCGTCGTTCTTGAGAAGTATCTCGATCATCACACGCTGTTTCTCGGTTAACCGGTCAAAGAAGTCTTCTGGAAGCCTATCTCTCTCTTGCGCTTCAGACTCTTCGCTGTCACTTTCGGTAATCGACCGGTTACCGTTGTGTACGCCGAGGTCAATCAGCTCGACACCGGTGGTCTCCGATATATCTCTATTGAGCCCGATACCATCACCTTCCAGCGAAACGGTCATCGTCTCTTCCTCGGCGTTCGCCCCGTCGTCAAGGGCGATCTCCATTATCTGGAGAGCGGTACCCTCCGAAACTCCGCGGTTTACTGAGATTCCCTCGCCCATGACTTTCATCTGAACACTCATCCTACCCTACAATATATCCCGGGATACCTTAGTACTTTCCCTAATTACAGTATTGTCAGTATTGGCAGAGAGTGTGAAGTGAAGAGAATACGAAAGCCAAGCACCTACTCGGTTTTCGAGGACATCCTGGCAGAGTAATGGGAAACACGGTGCTGAGGAGGCAGCTCTGAAACTCTCAGAGCGGCTAGCGCCGAGTCAGTTTGACGCAGTAGATAACTAGCTAAAGAAGTAGAGAGTTAGCTGTCAGTATCGTTGTCCGAGAGAATCATCTCCCGAATGGCGACGCCCACAGCCTCTCCCAGTCTCGGTGGGACCGCGTTACCGATCAAGCGGTAAGCGTTCGTTCGGCTCTCGGGGAACCAGTAGGTGTCTCTGAACGACTGGAGACGAGCCGCTTCTCTGGGAGAGAGCGATCGAGCTTCCGTCGGGTGGATGAACATGTGACCGTCTTTCTGGATGTGGGCCAGAATCGTTGAGGCCGGCTCTGCAGGGTTTTGCTTCTTGTACTTATCGGGGAAGACGTCATCCCGGTATGGCTGGAGGTCGGTGCTCACCTGGCCGATGTTCCAACCGACACCATGACCGAGGAGCTTGTAGATGGAGAGGTCGAGATGGTTGTGGTAGCGTGCCTCGTGGTTGTTGAGCTCTTGGTTTTCCCCAGTCCTCATCTTCGGGAACGTTCCGTACCCACTCCTGGTACGGTGAGACAGGAGGGAGTGTGTATCCTGTTGCCTTCGTCGGCGGCATCTCCCCCTGCGGCGAAATTGGAGGGAGATCCATGATCGCATCTGCGACAGTCAGGTACGGGCGGTTGTTCTCTCTATTGCGCTCAAACTGCGGAAGAACAGAGGATGAACCAGTGTCCAATGTGCCCTGGGCTGAATCATCCCCTTTGAGTTCGGGGCGTATCTGCATTCGCCGTCCTTTCTCCCGGTCTGTTGGTTCACGGTGGGTCTTCCACTGTTCGAGGTTTGGCAGACCCTCGCCAGTCCGGCGTCCGATGAAGAAGACTCGTTCACGGTGTTGAGGAACTCCGAATTCGGCTGCGTCAACCCTGAACCAGTCCGCGGAGTACCCGAGGTTATCCATCTCTTTGAGGATGATATCGGTTACGGGGACTTCCTCACCAACGGGGTGTCGTTCGGTTTCCCCTTCTGATCCAACAGGCAGCGACTCTTGGAGAGTATCCGACTCCACCGTTACCGTATCGGACAGCATCCCGGGAACGTTCTCCATTACAAACGCACGGGGCTGGTAGTAATCGACGTAACGAAGGAAGTCGAGATACAGAACGTTCCGGTCGTCTTCATCTATCGAACGATCTTCGAGGGAGCCAATCTTCGATTGGCCGATAATCGAGAAAGACGGGCATGGTGGCCCCCCAACGATGAGGTCGAGTTCACCCGGTTCGATATTTGGCCCGTCTACAGCGGGATCGGTCTCACGGATATCCGCCTGAATGGCGTGTTCTCCGTGGTTTTCACGGTGCGTTTCGACAGCGGACTCGTCGTGGTCGAGTGCCCATCGAACGTCGTAGCCAGCTCGTCGGAGCCCTTCAGAGAGCCCTCCTGCGCCACAAAAGAGGTCAATTGCGGACGGCCCCGGGTTCATTGTCAAATGCCACGAGTGCGAATGAGGAAAGCGATTCGGAACGGAACTCAGTTCTCGAAGGCGTCGACGACCACGGCCATGTTCACGAGATCGGGCTCGTCAGGAACGACCTGTTTCTCACTCTCAAGCCGGGCCATCTCAGCGTTTTTCTTCTCGCGAAGGTCAGACCGCTGGCTTCGGTGTTTTGCCAGTACGGCGCTCATGTCATCGCCAGCCCGGTCTCGCTTCTCGAACTGCTCGATACGCTCTTGGAGGTCGTCCATGCGGTACTGGAAATAGTTCTCGGCGTGCTCTCTGCGGATCCGGACCTCACGCTCCCGCTCTTCGCGCGCCTCCTGTGCGAGATCGTCGATGAGCGCCCACGCAACGTCGTCGGCCTTCGAAACGAGCTGTTCAGCCTGCGACACGACTGCGCTGACCGAGGGATGGTCGTCGACGGCGGATGGCGGCAGCCCACCAGTGATGTCGATATCCTCGGTTCGAGTGGTTCCATCAGGTGTAACGTAGACTTGGACGAGTTGTTCGGTGACGGTATCACCAGTCCCCGAAAGATAGCCAATCCGGTAGTGACAGAGGAGGCCGGGCGTCTGTAGTGCCTCGCCGCCCGTGAGGACTGCTGTCTGGCCACCGACGGCATCCGTGTCCAGACAGTACGCCACCATCGCCCGGACTACAGGGTGGTCGAGCGTGATGAACTCGAGAGTCTCGTCAGCAAGTGCGTTCTCACGGTCGAACGTCGCACCGGGATAGCGACTCTCCACCTCATCGCCAGTGAGCCGGTCTGGAACGATGAGGTCGAACACGTCACCACCATCCGCAGCAGGCCCAGGGCGAACGTTCTGGATCGCCCCGTCGAACTCTTGACAGACGGTTTTGACGAGATACGCGACGTCTTCATCGCTGACGGTGTCAGCAGCGCTCTCTTCGACGATGTCGAGGATGTCGCGGTCTTCCTCACTGAGGTCGAACTTATCGCGGATGAGCAGCTCCTCGTCGACACGCCGGACAGCCTCTTCCTGGTCTTCGACAAGTGCCTCGATATCGTCGACGACGGCATCCGGACTCTCTCCCGTTGCAAGGGCAGACATGATCTGCTCTTCGAGGTCGACGTCTTCGAGAACGAGGCCCAAGACGTCAGAGCTCATTCCTAGCGTCTCCTCGATCTCGTCGATCTTATCGAGGAGCCGTTCGAGAATGATGCTCTCACGGGTATCTTTGAAGAACAGGTTCCGAATCTCGACGGTCTCTTCCTGGCCATATCGGTGGAGTCGCCCGATACGCTGGTCTATTCTGGTGGGGTTCCACGGCAGGTCGTAGTTGACCATGATGTGCGCAAACTGTAGGTTCAGTCCCTCCCGTGCGGCGTCGGTCGCCAGCATCACGTTCGCCGGCCCCTCGAACTTCGCGAACTGGCGCTGGCGCTCAGCCTGTGAGAGGTCGCCATAGATCTCCGCAATATCCCGGTCCCCGAAGACTCGGCCTTTGAGATACTCGAGTGTATCTGTGTACTCGGTGAAAATGAGGATCTTCTCGTCAGGGTCCTCTTCAAGGATGCCGTCAACGTACTCACGCAGACGCTCTGCCTTCGAGTCGACGGGGATGGCCTTCGCCTGGTTGTAGAGCTCTCGGACCATCGAGAGCTCTTGCTCGATTTTGTCCGAATCAGCAGAGGCCACGGCGCCGCCGAGTTCTTCCTCGACGTGTTCACGCTGGGATTCCGTGAGCATCTCGGGATCCTCTCGGTACTCATCGAGCAGGCTCTTCGTCACTGGCGAGAGGTCCCCCGGGTCTGTACCGCCTGCCTTGATCGACTCCATCCGATTCTTCAGAGACTGCTGAATCGCGTAAATTGAGGAGACGAGGCGCTTCTGGTACAGCACCATCGCGAACCCTGCGGCGTCATTCTCCTCCCGGCTTGCGAGGTTGTAGTGTTCGGTGATGTACTCCGTGATGTCATCGTAGAGCTTGCGCTCCTCGTCGGTGAAACTGACCGGGAGGGTCTGGATGTTCTTTTCGGGGAACATCTTCGACCCGTCAGCATCGTACATCTCGTCTTTGAGGCGGCGAATCATCAGGTCCTTCAACCCCTCCTTGTTCACATCGTCCTCGTCACGGAACCGGTACGGGTCGAGCAACGAGATCATGAAGTAGAACTGATCACGCTTTCCGTTGTGCGGCGTTCCGGTAAGGAACAACAGCCCGTCAGCGGTTTCAGACACTGCCTCGCCGATTCTGTAGCGGTCCGTTTTGTCGATACCGCGCTTCCCCTCTCGTCGTGCGGTGAGGTGGTGGGATTCGTCGAAGAGTGCAATGTCCCACTCCTCTTGGACGTTCTCCAGCGCAGAGCGCATGTCCTCCTGCTTCGCGAAGTCGATGGAGGTAATGATGCGATCCTCGTGTGACCAGACGTTCTCTGCAGGGTAGGCGTCCCGCTTAGCATCCACGTAGTCGCGGTCGTAGATGACGTAGTTCGTGTCGAACTTCTTGCGGAGTTCTTCCTGCCACTGGGTGGTTAGCGGCGCAGGAGCGACGATGAGGACACGATCAGCCTGCCCGCGTGCGGCGAGTTCCTGGATGACGATTGCCGCCTCGATGGTCTTTCCGAGGCCGACCTCGTCGCCGATAAGGTAGCGGTGGTCGTAAGAAGTGAGGATTTGATGGGCCGCCTTCACCTGGTGCGGGGCGATATCGATCCGGTTGTTCTCCAGTGCGACGAAGCGGTCTTGGCGATGGGCGAGGTCCAGTTCAGCCGCCCGAGCACGGAGGTTGAACCGGTCCGGAGCGTCGAACTCGCCTTTCTCGAGCAGGGTATCGCTACTGTCGATCAGGTCGACGACAGCCACCGGGAGCTTCCTCGAGCCGTCGTCAGTCAGAATATGGAGTAGACACTGGCCAGAGTCTCGATGGTTGATTTTGACGGCCTCGCCTTCGCCACCGGCGAAGCTCACCCGGTCCCCGACTTCGAAGCCGCATTCGCAATCAGACACTGGTAACCGTAGAAGTGGTGACTGAACTTAACTTCACGGTGCGTGTCCCTGAGCAAACAACAAGATATTACCACCGGTAATGATAAAATTGATTTTGTCAGGGGCAGTGGTCGTTTCTTGTGATATGGACCGAACCGAAATACAAAAATTCATCTAGAACCGGCCAAATGTTTCAGATGGCTATCGAAAACTATTCGAGCCAAGTCCAATCATCCTGAGTACATGAAACTGCCGGAGGAGCGCTCCCCGTCAGGAGCTATAGTGGTAGTTATTGTATTGCTCCTCGTTGGGATAATCGTCGGTGCAGTGCTCCATTCTGCTGATTCGGTCAGTGGACCGGAGGTTGCGTCAATCTGGACTAGTGTGGTTCTGACCCTCTTTTTAGCCTATATTTATTCGCGCCAGAACAAGATCCTTGAGCTCCAGAGTCGAATTATGGGCGGGAGCCATACACCCATCCTTTCCGTATCCGATCTCTCTTTTACGGACAAAGAGCCGAATTCCGGGAACGCAATACGGATCTCGAATGGTGGAGAGTTTCTTTCTTTCTCGGTGGTCAATGAGGGCAACGATATTGCAGCAGGTCTCTCAATCGTCTATATCCCGACGTTCGTCCTGAAGAATGAGTCAACCGGTAGTAGCGAAGTCGACGTTCCGAAAGATGTTGAGGTAGATCAGATTCCCCCTTCCGACGACATGTATTTACCTGTTGACCACTCAGTTCCACCCCATTTCGCCCGCGAATTTCCGGTATATTCGACGAAAGTCACGACAGAGGCAAGCGATGTACCGGGGGCGACAGTACCGACCAAAGGAGAAACAAATGAGATGTACGCCCAAGCCGGATTCTACGTCTCAGAAGACGGTCAGCGTAAACCAATCGGCTTTGCCCGAGGGATTCAGCAGCTTCTGAAGGACGATTCCATCGAAGCGGTGATTATCGGCCGAATCCTTACGTACCAGAACCCGTTCGAGAAAACGTCTTATATCGTTCTCCCCGCATTACGCTTCGATCAAGAAGTACTGAATTCCGGAGGTGACAGACCATTCGATGCTGTCCTCAAGGATCAAGGGAACTACTACACCAGCACAGACTATCGGGAGCAAATCGAGCAATGTGCTGAGGCCTATCTTGACGGGAGTAATATCATCTATTTTGAGGCTGGCTAACTGAGATTTCAGCACGATATTCTCTCAAGCCAATCACGCAAAAGGTGCGCTGGGTCAGTTGATTCCCCACCTGTTGGATCGTTCCGGGGGATTTGCCTGGACTGCGCTTCCACCCGTTTCCTCACCGAAGTCAATATCTAGCTGGAACGAGTATTTGAGGAAGATATTGCCACGCTGGGTTGCCATTCGAACCTGTTCGATGACATCGTTCAGGTTATTAAGGCTGAATGCGTCCTCGTAGGGGAAGATTCGATAGAACACCTGGAATCCCTTTATTCCCCCTTTCCCGTCCTCTCGGATCGAGCTGACGACGTACTTGACGGGAGCAGTTGTGAAAATATCAATGAGTTGGTATATTATATCTGCCTTGATATCTTCATCCAAGTTGTCCAAAGCCTCGACAGCAGTGTACAGCCGAGCGATCATCTCCTCATCGCCCTCTTCCTCCATCTCCTCAAGGAACTCAGGAGCGAAGTCGATAAACAGAGGGTGATCCGGGTCAACATCAGCTATCGAGACAGGTTCCAACTCGTCTGAATCGTAGAACTCAGCGATATCCAGAACCAAATTGTAGTCTGCGATTACGTCGAAGTAGGCCTGCCCCTCGACAGCGCGAATGACGTAATCGGGTCCCACCGATGTTTCGGCTTGAATGATGTACTGATGTGGTTGATATCCGGTCTCTTCAGGGGATGACTCGAGGTCAGTGTCGGCCCCTCCCGCTGAGTTGGATTCTTCGTTTAGGTTTTGTTCGGGAGTCGTCTGTGCATCTTGAGTTTCAGATTCGCGTTCTTCTGGCGGGTCGCCTTGCTCAGCAATCTCATGTTGATCGATAGTTTCTGTGTCTAGCTGTTCGAGCATCTTGGTGACCTGTTCAACCGTTTCCTCAAAATCTGAGAAAGAGGTCATCGGCTTCTACTACGCCGTGAGCGGGGTCTTGTCCCGAATGTGTTGAGCCGCTGCCAGAGACCCCCTTTTATGACCGTCATCAGTCTGACTCTCGTATCGCTCTGCGAGATCATACTGACGCTTGACCTCTTCATGCTGACCTTCAACGTCTTTGCCGTGGAGTCGACCAGCGTCGGGCGCCATCTTACGGTGGAACTGCTTCAGTAGCCCCGTCCGGGGATCGTCCGGATTTAGCTGATACCTCGCAGGGCTGCTCCCGACCTCCTCGACGATTCCGATGTCCAAGAGGACGTCCTTGTTCCGGGACACCGACGACTGGTTGAGATCCGCGAAATCCTCCAGTTCCTGCTGAGTTAGTGGTTCGTACGAGTATCGCACGAGCGCATCGAGGATTTTCACACGGCTCTTCGTCTCAAAGAGCCGCGTGAATGGTGACTCGTCTGCATACGAGAACTCGTCACCGTCCGTCTCAGCCAGGGACTTCTGGCTCATATGAACATGGAATATGCACAGTTGCATAAACCTACCGGCACCGTTCGAATGTGTCTCAATCGCCGAGTTCGGTCAATGAATTAAGCTTATGGAGCTGTGTATGCCACCTGATGACAGATGGTCGATTGGGGAAATCCGCAGGACATGATTGAGATTTCGTATTCGATCATGTATTCGGTGAACACGTTCCAGCAATCTCCCAGAACCCAGGACCGGCAGCCCGTCGACGAGAATCCGCACTATCAGTGTCTGAACGACGACGAAAAACGGAGAACTCTTTTGAACAATCTCTGCGACTCGAGCACCTGTCCGCTCTGTCGCGACGTTGAAGACGACTGTGAGTACCTCTACCTAGAGTCAAGCGATATTGGCAGCTTTATTGCGACACTCGAAGCGGAGGACGAAAATCCGTACGACTGGGATTAATGTTCTTGTTGGATCAGGAACACTTTTTCAGGCCCACAGAGAGCGTGTCATAGAATACGTCTCACGCTTTGGTCGGCCTGATTACTGTTTCAAGTCGTAACGGGTTTAGA
>Ga0065697_1003297_pt1 | contig 11310 bp, 5 predicted proteins | sample AntLakMe24m_08um_FD_59086 | JGI IMG/M metagenome (GOLD analysis project Ga0065697, IMG submission 59086) | Hypersaline microbial communities from Antarctic Deep Lake - 24m 0.8um v2 (version 3) | ecosystem: Environmental > Aquatic > Non-marine Saline and Alkaline > Hypersaline | place: Deep Lake... | reverse complement strand
TCTACGTAGCAGCTGTGTCACTGCTAAAAGTGTTAGTTCAATAGGATTTCAACAAAGCCGCATCGGAGAGATCTGCACCTTCTAGTGCAGCATCCGTCGAGATCTCCATCGTTCAGTACCGCGAGTGTGAAATGAGAGGCAGTGACGTCTGCTGCCATCGTGACGCGGTTCATCTGGGCTTTCGTGAAATCGGCACCCTGAATTTTCACGTCCCCACCGAACGTAGCGTCTTGGAGATTCGCCTCACGAAAATCTGTATCACGAAGATCGGTTCCTTCGAACGTGATGCCCTTGAGATCTGCCTCAGAGAAATCACACCCTCGCAATTTGAGGTCTCCGACTACTTGGTTTCTCGCGACGTCGTCCCCAGAAAAGTCTCGGTTTTCGACGTCGTACTCATGTGTGAACACCTCCGAAAGAGATACTCCAATGGGTACACCTTCGTCATCTTCCGAGGAGTTACCCGACTGGTCACCGTCGGTTTGGTCGTCACGGTCTAGCTTCTTACCGTCGTGTTCGAAGGCTACCTCAATATCAGAATGTCGGGGAGAAGTCAGTTGTCCCTCTGGTAACTCGAAGGGAAACACAGTCGTATCGAGTGACGAGAGGTGGTCCCCGTCTATCGAAACTGCAGTTTGACTCCGTTCGTCTTTGATCTCCAGACAGTCGTGCAACGCCACAAACACTCCAACCAGCGTTTCGTTGTCGACATCTCGAAGATATACGGTATCATCGGTCGAAATCTCGTGTTCGGAGTCGTGACGTACGACCTCTTCGTTGAGGAATTCTTTGAGGTCTGTTTCGGTACAGTCGACGATCCACCCGGTCATCTCGTTTTTACCCTGTCTATAGCTGCCGTAGACACCGTTGCAGTCGCAGCTGCTACTGTTTGGGTGCTGGCCTTCCCATCGGCTCTACACACGTGGCGGTGTCTCGTATATATCATCTATCCATCGATATCCCAGAAGGCGTCGTATCGATCGCCTGTTCCAACGAGCATGTTTCTATCGAGATTCGCGTTGAAGTTCTCACAGGTGAACTCACTAACGTGCATACACGCGTGACATGCAGCCCCGCTTTCGCTGTTCGCACAGGCCGGATCGTAGATACACTCTCTGGCGAACTCTTTGGAGTCTTTGACCCAGTTTCGGATCTGTGTCTTGAACAACGTAAACATCCCACCGAGAGCGAAGTGTTCCATACTCTCGGCGTAGAGAACGATAGCTGGAACGTTCGGGAAGATCAACTCAGAGATGCTGTCGCTATCGAGCCCACACTGTTTGCTGGCAGTACTCATCAGCGTGTGACTCATCGAGTGGATAAGTGTATAGACGAGTTCCGTCAACTCGTTGTCGATCGGGGTGAATGGGTTCTGTGTCTCTCTGGGATCGATATTCTCTAGGAACCACCGTTTGAGTTCCTGGTCGTCGTCCAGATCTGGTGCGTCGCTCGCTACAAGAGGGCTGTTGTCCAACAACCACTGGACGATGGCCGCTCTGTCGAGTTCTAAGATGATTGATTCGGATGGCGACCGGTCGCCGTAGACCGCAATTGCGTCGTCGTCGTACGGATGTTCGAACCGTCGTAGATCTGCCTCGCTTGCTTTGGGTGAGTCACGTGTGTATCCAAACAAGAGGTTCAAAAGCGGGAAGTTATCGACGAACCACGCGTCTTTGACTCGAATCGACGCGAGTTCTTGTGGATAGTACTTCGCCTGATAGTGTTTCTCTAAGAACTCCTCGTTTTCGACGAATTCAGACAGCGGACGAGGCGACGGTTTTCGTTCCGTCTCGACGTCATCGTCGCTACCTCCGGCGTTATAGTCGGGGTTGGTACACCGTGCGAATGTGTACAATTGCTGTGATACTAAGGTGTGCCAACTTCGATCCTCTGGGACCGAGACGTACCCTCGGTTCATTTCGACGACGGAGTTCCGGCTGTATCCATCACCGGGAGTCATGGTGTTGACGAAGTCCATGATGGCATCTCGGTTCTCTGCGCCGACCTTGTCGATCAGGTCTTGGATATCTTGGTCGTCTGCACCCGGGGTCGTCGCGACCGTTTCTAAGGTGACTCCATCCGACGTGAGGTCTGGCTCACCCAGATGGTCGGCCATCAGAACCCGGCACCACTCTTCTCCGTACGGTATCTTCGTTTCGTCTACACCGACGGGTGGAATGTCGACGATGACGTCACGCTGTGAGTAGTGGACAGACCCAGAATCGACCGGTGTCGCACCTCTCACTGGGCTATTACAGTCGTCACACCACCCAGAAAAGTCGTCTTCGTAGTTACACCGACGACACTTGAAGGACCACGTCCTGATGTTTTGTCTCGACCCCTGTGAAAGATAGAGGTGGTCCCATCCGTGTTGGTCACACTGGGCGGGCTGGAGGTTACTGAGGCCACCGCAGTCACAGACCAAGACGAATCCCAACTGGCGGAGACGACCGTCACAATTCGGATCGGGACACGTCCCGTCTAACTGTCTGAGACTGGCAACTTCGTTCCGGAAGGACACGGCGTTACACTTCTTACAGACCACCGTCCGGGGGAACAATTCACTCCCGACACTCGTCACTCTGAAAAAGTCGATCTCCCGATCCCGAATGTCACTCCACGGCGGGATATCGTCGTTTTTGAATCCATCGACTCTGCCGGCGAGGTGGTCGGCGACTCGACTGGTGTTGATATCGTCGAGTGGCTCGTTGTACCACTTGTCGACTTTCATCGTCACTCCCTGGTGGGAGTAAGTGAACACTGCTCCAGGTGCCATATTGCTCATCACCTGCGCGATTCCGCGCTCCATCGTTGGCTCTTCGTCGTCACTCATCGAACTCTCCTCGGTCGATCATCGTATCAATCATATCTTTGGTCGCTAAATCCAACGTGACTGGAATCTGTTCGTCGATATCGCGCAGACTCCGCATCGGTTTCCGGATCTCCTCACTTTCGTCGGCGAGGATGTTCCCGATGAAATTTTTCAGCCCAGCGTTTCTCGGGTCGTGAATGACCGGGTCTGCGTTCATCAGACAACTCCAAATCTTGTCGAACTGCTGGTCGATCCGTTCGCGGTAGATCCGAGCTCCGATTTCACCACCGCTATTCTCCGTGGCGTCTTGGACGTCGTAGGCTCGGAACGTCATCTCCCGGAGTTCGTCTTTCTTTACGACATCGGTTTTCACCGCCTCCCGGAGTCCCTCCACGTTGTAGATCCGCTTCTTGAAGTCGGTCTCGTAGTGGAGATCGTAGTACTGTAACAATAGCCCTACTACCACACCCGGAAGCGTACACTCGATAGCGTACTCTGCCCACCGTTCGAGTGGTGTCGCCTCCACCAAGAGATCCTGATACTGGTGGTAGTGGTCGAACCTCCCGTAGTGGGATCGATCTCTCGCACGCATCGCGTTGAACAGCAAGAAGACCGATCCGGTGTACTTTCTGCCAACGCGTGAGTACGCCTGGATGTATTCGGCGGTGTTCCGCGGCATCCCGTGGAACGACATGAAGTTGAATCGGTCGACGTCGACCCCATGTGAGATCATGTTGGTCGCGACGACGGCATCAATGGGTTCGTCTGGGTCGTCTGCCTCCAACCGCGAGAGTGCATCCCGAACGGTCTCCATGTCGGTTTCGCCTGTCATCGAGACGGGCGTCAACCGCTCGTATTCCTCGCCGTCCTCGGCCAACTGCTCGTTGATCATCTGTTTGATCGAACGATTGAGCAGGTCGCTTTGGCTCTTCGAGATGGTGTAGGCGATCTGTACCTTGTAGTCGTCGAGTACGTCCAGTATCTCTCGACGACGTGTCTCCGGGTCACTATCGAACGAAAGGGGGCCTGCGACGACGTCCTCGGCGACAGCGTCTATGTCGTCGTACAATTGGTCTGGATGCGAGTCGTACCACTGCGTGATCTTCGCGTACTCTCGCATCACGATATTCATCGCCCGGGATGGCCCGACACTCCGTGGAATAGCCCCCGATCATCTGTCGACCGAGACGATGTGGGTCTTCGTAGGCGTAGAACGACTGCTTGAGTCGTGGGCCTCGTGACGGGAACTCGTTGGGCTCTTTCCGGTACAGTGACTGAACTTGGTTCTGTGCACCTTCGATAGTGGCAGTCGCAGCGACGACCTTCATCTCCCACTCACCGTCGGTGTACTGGTGGATCAGCTCCTGGATGAACGTCTCGTAGTGGGAGTCGAAGGCTCCAAACTCTTCACGCAACAGGTGGAGTTCGTCCTGGATGAGTATCGATGGAGGATCGGCTGGCTCTACAGGATCCATTCCAGCGGGAGTATCGTGGTTGCACCTGACGTCCTCCGGTGTCCCTCTCCCAGCCACGAGACACCCCTCTTCGGTGGTGTAGCCGTGATCTGGACAGCGATGTTTCACCTGTCCGAGGAGGCCTCTCGAACGGCGGTTCTGACCGAAGATCGCAATCTTGTCGATCGTACTGACGACGAACGTCGGGACGTAACGATAGACTTCGTTGTCCACCACGTAGACGGGCAACTCTGCGGTGTCTCCTCCCTGGTGCTGTACCTCCTCACACTCGGGGTTCGTGCACTGATGGACGATCCGAAGCCGCTCCAAGTCACCCGTTATCTCGACCGATTCCTCACCACAGAACGGACACTCGGGGACGATCAGCCACTTGTCTTTGTGTTCCTCACTCTCTTTGGCCAATCGAACGACGTTCTCACCGTCTTCTTCGATCGCGTTCGGTGTGTTGTTCTTCCCGACAAAGTAGCCAACACTGAACCGCTCACCGCCCATATCCTCGTGGTCGCGACGGATCAGTTCTGCACAACAGAGGACTTCGGTGATCCGTTGGAGTTGTTGCAGCGATAGTAGCCTGAGTGGGAATTTTGTCAACGCAGTCATCCCGAAGTCTTTCCCACGTAGTCTGTCGAGGAAGGCTGCGAAGACGACTAACCCCAGATATGCCTCGGTCTTTCCACCACCAGTCGGGAAGAAGATGATATCACAGACGTCCAGTGAGTCTTGGATATCCCGCTGTGGGGACGACTGCGAGACGATATCGGGGATCGACATGACGATATAGACGAGCTGGAAGAGACGCCAATGTTTGTACTCTGGCCCCATCTGGTCGAAGGTCCGGTTGAGAGCGGCAAAGGCCGTTCTCGCATCCTCGTTGGATTCGTCTAAGAGGAGCTCTTTGCCAAGCTGGAATCGATCTCGTTCCGACTCGAATTGCGCCAACATCTTGTCGAAACTCTTCTTGGCATCGTCGTTCTTGGGCTCGGTTATCTCTTGGCGAACTCCTTCGTACTGGTCGTAGGCCCGTCGCATCTCGTCTTCGATACGATTCAGTACGGTCCCGAAGTCACCCTCAGCAAGCGCTTCGAACGGTGCGTCGATCGTCTCGCGAGATACGTACTTCGGCTGTTGGTGGATCGGAACGAGATCAGTAACGACCTTGGTGACTGGATCACTCGTAACGGGCTCGGCAGAACAATTCTTTCCGAGCCCCCAGATGTCGCCGTCGTACTCGTATCGCCCCCTTGATCTTCTGGGACTCGAAGGGTTGGAAAGCTCCACCTGGTGCCTCTACAGCGATCGACGCGTCGAATAAAAACGTCTGCCACTCTTCGTCGGCTTCTTCTGCGGACTCGAAGTCTTCCCCGTGGGTGTTGATCAGCGTTGCGACGATATCGTACTCGCCGTTCTCGCGTCGATCTACCTCTACGCGCACCTCCGCAGACCACAGTGGCTCACGCTTCTCGTCGGAGAACGTCGAGTCTAAGTGCTGTTCGAACGCAGACTCGTCTTCCAGCGCTCTTGGAGGGACCTTCGTCGCATCGTCGTACGAGACGTCGTCTTTCCGGTTTGCGACCGTGTCTGAATCGTTCACCACGGCTTCACGGGCCTCGTCCAACGTCCCAGAGAGGGTCGCGGTTATCTCGTCACCGGAGCTGGCGGCGTTCCGTAACTGGGCTTTCGAAATCTGAATCTCCTCGAACGTTGGGTCGACGCGCTCGTAGACGTCTACCAAAGGTTGGGCCGAAGAGACGTCTACTTTCCCACCATCGGCATATAGATCTGGGTCGACGTCTTCGAACTCGTCGTCATCCTCGTCGGGAGTCGCCGATGCGACACCGCTGTACTGTAACTGCTCTTCGTAGGTCGGGAATCGCTTCACGTACAGTCGTGATTTCGGTTGGATCCCCAGTGGACCGTCTAACTCGTCTGGATCGATCCGCAGACGCAATCCCGTACTGAACGGCGCCACGTTCTTCGTGATCGAACTCGCAGCGTCTTCTCCGTCTGACTCCGCCTCTTGCTGTTCCTCCTGGAATCGGTACTGACTCGCGAGCGTCGCTGCGAAACAGCGGACCTTCGGATTGACCCCGTACAACGTCTCTTGACCAGGGCCCGACCCAGAGATACGATCGACCAGCCGCTGGGTAATCACGTGGTTGGTTGCCTGATGCCGTCTGAAGTCGACATCCCCACCTTCGGCATATCTCGATTCTGGTGGTCGTGTATATTCAGGATCCGAACGGTCAGGAATCGTATCGAATTTTCGATGCACTCTTACACAAAAATCTACACAGATATCTTATAAGTCTACCTTTCTTGCCAATTCCCCCGACAATTTCTGCTCCGAGAGTCGACCGAATTCGTCTGAAGTGAAGAAATTACCTCAGAGGTTCTGATTCTTTGTGACCGACTCCACCTCGTGACGTTCGGCAGCATCTCTTACCTCGTTGTCCTCCAAGGAGTTCATTTTCTCTTTCAAGTGTGCGGCAAATGCGTGGCCTTGACTCGCGTTGACGCCACGCGCTTTGCCCATACTATTTTGAATTCGGTGGGCATTCTCACCGGTGATCGAATCGTAGTCGAAGGCCTCACCGACTTTGTCGATGTCTTTGCCGTTTTGGGGCCCGATGGTCAAAGACGGCGTCTCGACGAGGTCTAAGCCACTGTCTCCGTCTGCGACCGATCGGAACCAGTTCCAGATCGTCTGATCCTCACGGTCGATATGGGGTGTCGAAGCGAGTACTCGCCGTCGGACCGTCGACAGAGACTGCCTGGTGGATTCTGGCTCCGTCTCTTCGGACAGATCGTCTATGATCGACGTGATGGTCTCGTACCACGTCTCGATGTCGTCTACGACGGTGGTATCACCTAACTCCTCGGAGTAGGTGTCGCCCAACCATTCGGACCAAAACGTTTGATACACGTCGTCGTCGATAACCGCAATCTCGTCACCAGGGGCCAGGTTCCGTGGTGAGATCCAATGATAGCGTCCGTCACTCGAAGTGGGGACCTCACGCCGTTTGAGCACTCTCGTGACTCCCGTGAGTGTGGGACCGTCGACGGTCGCTACGTCGTAGTCGGCGTGTGTGTAATCATCGTATCGGTCACCACTATCCGAGGAGTAGTCTCGGGATCGGTCCTGATCGAACAGCTCGGCGACCTCAGACCGGTCTGTACGCGAGCTGGTGGTACTCGTTGAAGACGTATCGGGGGCAGAACTCGAATCCGGTGGACTCTCTGTTCGTGGCCCTGGTGCACTCGGCTCTGGTGAGTCGACTGGCTGTTCTGGCTCCGGTTCTGGAAGCGGTTCGACGTCGATCGTCGGGTACTCGATTGGTTCGTAGTCTGCACCCGAGAGCGCCTCGTTCAACCGATCGACGTACCCTTGGGCATCGCTTTCGATCATTCGGTCCCACCCACCAGGATACGTCAGCACGACAGTCTCGTCGGTCTGGGGATGTGTGTAGTAACCTGCGTACTGCGGACGTTGTGGGCCTAAAAACAGGAGAGTGTCAGTAGGAGATAGCGACCGAACAGAGTCTGGGTCGACGAACGTTATGCTGCCAGACTTCATCATATACTGTTTAATAACACCGTTTTCGAGGAGAATATCACGGACCCCTTTTCGCCACGTCGATTTCGGGAGGAAGATCGCGAGCGAAGAGTCCTCATCTCTGTGCGTTCGAATTTGATCGACGAGCGCGTCGTACATCGGGTTTGTCTCGTCGAACTTCTGGAGCGCTCGCCGTAATCCCTCTACGGTGTCGAGTATTGATCGTGCTGTGCCGGTCCCAGCGGTATCTCTCCCATGGGCCTCCAGTTTGTCGACCTTGACAGACACCTGTCGAGGGCCGAAGTACCCCTCTGTGTACTCTCGTGCCCACTGGTCGTATTGGCCAAACGGCAGCGGCATCCGCTCAAATTGCATTAGTGTCGAAAAGATTCGCCCAGCGACACTGTCTTCATCGTAGTCGCGGAGTTCCGTTGAGGCTCGATACCCCGGTTCTAGATAGTCCAACAACCCATCGTCCTCAATTTCGACGATTCGCATGTCTGCGGCCGTCGACGTCTTTCGGAGATCGTCTGCAACGTGACCGGGGAACTCTTCTGGTCGAGCATGAACACTATCTTCGGCGTCTATACCCGCTTCGAGTGCGTCTACTCCCGGTAGTGTGTCGACGTCGTCTAATTGGGCTGGTGGGCCGTACCGAGGCACGCGTCGTTCGTCGGTCTCGTGTTTGACGTACTGACTGTATAGTGGGGATGATCGGTGTCGTACGGGAAACGCGTTCAATCAGTTCGTCGATAACCTCATCGTACTCGGGTTTGACCCGAGAGGTGAGGTTCAATAAGATACACCCAGCACTCTCTATCGATCGCAGATCTTCTACGCGCTTCGTGATGACGAATCTCGTATCTGTGGTACCGTTCGAGACCGTGTTGATCTCCCCGTCAGAAATCCTCGCGTGAGGGATGACCTCTTTGAGAGGAACCCGCTCATCTTCGTCTCCCGAGACAGACTGGAGTCCATACCGTGCGTACTCCGAGCGGACATCTGTCAAGTTCCCCCAGTGGCTCCCACCGCCGCCGGTCAGCAAGACGACGTCTTCACCACTAGGGAAGAATCGAAGGAGAACCTCTAGAGACAACAACACCGAAGCCCGTGGGCTGTACGATGGCCAGACCACAGGGACCGTCCGCGACTCTTGGATGCTAGTCCAGAGGTTCCCCAGCGACAACAGACACGTCTCATCCAACGTCAGCTCTCTATAGCTCATCTCTCCCTCTGGACGATAGCACAAATCACCAGTCACTTCGGCGAGGTTCTCCACGGCAGACGGTGCATCGTGTGCCTCCAGGGTCTTGCGTACGTAAGAGACAATGTCGTCTATCTCTGCGTGGCTGTACGACGAGAGTACCTCCTTTGCCAACGGGGCGAGCTCCGAGGACCCCTCCGAGATCAGCTGTGAGATTCGGTCCATCTGTGACTGCACCTGATCTGGGTTCTCGTCTGCCAACTTTCCCAGTTGGATCAACGCGTGTTCACGGAGCGCTGGGTTGTCGGACTCCAACCATTGCCCCCACTGCTGAACCATCGAAACGGTATCGTCTTCACTCAAGTTCGAACGAGCGAGTGCCTCCAAGGCTTGTTCAGCCTCTAACCGCTCACCACCGGTGGACTTTGAGTGAATATCGTACACTGTATCGGTCAGTCGAGATCGAAGGTCACTCGTATCGACTTCGTCGGTTCTCAATAGTGTCGTCATCGCCGTTACTGCAGCGTCGGCCTCCTTACTGCCGAGTAACGAATGCAGCCGCTCTGTCTCGCCCACGAGATGCTCTGGTAGATGACGAGCAAGGTAGATGACGAGTCGTTCGGCATCTCTCGTATCGCCGACCTCGCCAATCTCACTCGTTGCCGCAGCTAATCGATTCAACGCGTCCGTACTGATCGCATCGATGCCTTCGTTCGCCGTTGAGACGACCCTTGGAACCTCGTACTCTCTGATCTCGATGATTCGTTTCAGTGCGTCGTAGGTTTTTTGATGAGACAGTATCTCAACCGCAGCTTGTCTGACCGTAGCGTCTTCAGCATCAGAAAGCGACTGGAGGAGCTTCGAAGAGAAAGCAGACGAGACGTCAGTCTCTGTATCGACGAGTGTCTCAACTAACTCACCGAGTTTGTCAACATCAGTTTCCTCTCCGCTCACGGACACACGATTCTCTATCTGGGTGGCCTGTTCGACGACTACCGAAGGGTACCACGAAGCCAACGTGTAGAGACTATTCCAGGATTGAGATCGATCTAACTTGTTCGATGCATCTATTGACTCGGTGAGTACCTCTAGGAGAGTCGACACACAATCGAGGTCGAATCCGGGATCTGTATCTAACTGATTGATCTTTTGATGTACGCCCCAACTGTTAGAGGAGTCTTGGAGTTCCTCTGCAAGCTCTCTCGCACATAGGTGACCCTCACACATTCAGTGGTCCTGTGAAACGGTTGAACAAATTGGGGTTAACGACATTATTCTCATTGAACTGTAAACTGACATTGATAAATATAAATATCAGATTAAAATAAATATTTTGGCTCAGGTAAATCAGAGGTGTTCAAATAAGATGTGAGTCAAAATTCAAACCGCTTATGCTGTCTAGCAGCGAGTCGGTGCGCTAGGCGTAATACCAAGATTATGGCGTTTGATCTCATCATACACCCTTTCGGGGGATTTAGTGCGTGAAAAGCACGACCCAAAAAATATAAAAATTAAAATAGTGTGAATTAGTCGACCGGTCGTTCTCATTTCATACACTTATTGTCTTCAACTCCACAGCCTCTGCTCAGCAGCATCAACAATCTTCTACGGATGAGCATATAGAATTGTTCAGTGTCAGGTTGTCGGGCTAATGCAAATCGATAGACGAAGCCGGGCTTGAACTCATTAGACAACGTATGAAGCTACATTTAGTCTGATTTGCGTTTAATCAAGTTATGCTAGAACTCGATTAGAATCCTGCGAGAACGCCATCTGCAATGACCAGATCAAGCTAGGTGGCTTGCTTTTTGATCGCCTTTGTCTGAGTATTCGTCTATGATTGCTGTCCTAGTCGACTCTCTTGAGGATCTCACAGCCAGTGTTGATGATGATTGAGTAATTTACTCCTCGTCGACATCGAGTTCGAACTGCTCGTTTTCCTTGACCCCATTGAGTACGACACTCGTGTTAGATTCTCGAATATCAATATCGGCTAGTAGCTCTTTGATTTGTGCGTTCATCCCGTTTGTGTCTTCGAATTTCCCGATCGCAATGATGTCGTAATCACCAGTGACCTCGTAGACACTGATCATCTGTTCTTGGTCACGAAGCCTGTCGACAATTTCTGTGAGCGCGGCTCCTTCGACCTTCAACTGCATGATTGCGGTAACGTCGTAGCCCAACTCGCCGTAGTTAATTATCGGTGTATAGCCTTCGATGACTCCTCCTGCTTCGAGATCGTTGATGTGGTTTGAGACGGTGGTCA
>Ga0065697_1000537_pt1 | contig 11366 bp, 14 predicted proteins | sample AntLakMe24m_08um_FD_59086 | JGI IMG/M metagenome (GOLD analysis project Ga0065697, IMG submission 59086) | Hypersaline microbial communities from Antarctic Deep Lake - 24m 0.8um v2 (version 3) | ecosystem: Environmental > Aquatic > Non-marine Saline and Alkaline > Hypersaline | place: Deep Lake... | reverse complement strand
GGCCGTTGCCGCGACGGTAACAGCAGCCGGACCGGAACACCTCGCCGCCGGCGAACCAGGAGTTGAACACGAGCGTGTCCGGCGCGGGGACTATCGAACCGCTCGCCGTACATCTCCGTCTCCTCCAGTTCGATGTACTCGCCGATCCCGTCGGCGATCGGGTGGCTCGGCTCGACGGCCCACAGCCGCTCGGTCTCGGCGGCCTCCCGCCACTTGAGCGAGCAGCTGGTGCCCATCAGCCGCTTAAAAATCTTCGAGTAGTGCGCGGAGTGGAGCACCAAGAGGCCCATCCCGTCGAGGACGCGCTCGCGGACGCGCTCGACGACCTCGTCGCGCACCTCGTCGTGGGCCGCGTGGCCCCACCACGTGAGCACGTCGGTGTCGTCTAACACCGCCTCGATGAGCCCGTGATCCGGCCCCTCGTCGAGGGTCGCAGTGCGGACCTCGTGGCCGGCCTCGCGGAGGGCGTCCGCGATGACCGCGTGGATCCCGTCGGGGTACACGTCGGCGACCGCGTCGTTCTCTTGTTCGTGGCGGTACTCGTTCCAGACCGTGACGCGTGCCATGCGTCCGCTCCCCGCCGGACCGACTTGGGCGGATCGTATTCGGGGCGGATCGGTACCGTCGGCTGTCGATGCGTAGCTAGCTATCTGGTCTTGGTGACCCTCTCAGGAACTGACTGGGATCGCGTGCGAATGATCTTCGGACAGATGCGGGTACTCTGCTACGAGGAGGCAGCAGACCCAAGGAGATATACAACCAGCGATCGTACGTGGGTTGATGACACAACTCACACAAATGATCATCCGCGCTGACGAAACTGGAACACTCGAACTCGTCTGTGAACGGTCAACGGCAGATCAGACCGAACCCGACGTCCGTGCGTTCTTCGGGAAGAATGAGTTTGGTCTCCTCGTTGACGGTCTTGAGCCCAACGAACGGGTGGCACTCCTCTTCGAGGGAGATTTGAAAGAACTGCCAGACTCTACCAAGATCGAACCACCCAACACGTAGTACACGTTCTCGCTGCGGTATTGACGAGTAGTCGACGACGGCATCGGGAAGTTCGCAGAAGTCGTTGGCGCTCGTTCGTTCGCAGAAGTCGTTGGCGCTCGTTCGTTCGCAGAAGTCGTTGGCGCTCGTTCGTTCGCAGTTGACACTGAACTGGCGACGGCTGCTCGAAACCGCTTCGATCTCTTATAAATCCCGTCGGCAGATCGACGGTAGTCGTCTCCAACGTCCCCGTTTCCGGCGGCTCCGACGCACCATCATTCACTTAAAAAGCGCCGCCGATCTCCCTACCTCACTCATCCGGCCACTTGATCGAACAGCCTCGCGAGGGGCGGTCCGGGACCTCGACCTCCTCGCCCGCGAGGACCGCGTCGACGGCGTCACGGATGTAGAACTCGGTCGGCTCGTCGTCCGGGTTCAACGCGTCGTCAAGCCGGCCGTGGTACTGAAGCCGGAACGCATCGCCGTCGCGGCCGAACAGGAACGGGTCGGGGGTACAGACCGCGCCGTACGCGTCCGCCGCTTCGCCGGTCTCGTCGCGGAGGTAGGCGTCGTACGCGATCGTGCCGTCGGCGACGCGCTCGCGCATCGCCTCGACGGAGTCGTCGGGGTACTCCGTGGCGTCGTTCGGGTTGATGCCCACGACGGCCAGGTCGTCGTACTCGGCCGCCAGATCGTTGAGGAGGTCGAACTTCGCCTGCGCGTACGGGCAGTGGTTGCAGGTGAACACCAGGAGCAGGGTGTCCGCGTCGAACGAGTCGAGCGTGTACGTCTCGCCGTCGGTGCCCGGTAGCTCGAACGCCGGCGCGGCGTCGCCGCGGTCGAGCTCCGAGTCGGATTCCATCGCGACCATACACGCCCATTCCGGCGCCGACCCCAAAATCGTTCCGCGGGTCTCGCGCCGGTGGGAGTCATCGACTCGTCCCGGAGCGATGCGCAACCCTGGCCGCGACCCCGGCCGCGACGTGCGCGACGACGATGGCGCCCAGCCAGCACCCCGCCGCGACGAGGAGCACCGCGATCGCGAGGGACCGCTCCCGGAGGAGTCCGCTCGCCGCCCATACCGCCGCGAGGGCCGCGACCGCGATGAGCGTCGCTCCCGGAACGACCGTCTGCGATACCTCCTCTCGGGACTCGAGGCCGCGCCATCCCCGTCCCGCTCCTCGGTCGAGGACGCGTCGGCTCCCGGGCGCTCGGTCGTCGCCGCCGCTCAGTCGGATCGTCTCGCGATCGCATGGAGCCGCTGGCCGCGCCATCTGCCCTAAACCGTTCCACGCTTCGACCCGGGGCCGTTCCCTGTCCGAAACCGTCCCGGGTTGCGGTCAGCCGCGGGCGCTCGGCCGACGGCCCGTGCTCCGTCGGCGACTCGCGACCTGCCGGTGACTCGTGCCTTTTTTGCTTCGCGACCTCATACGCCGGGTATGTCTCCCCGAGAACCGTCCTACCGAACGCTCCGGCTGCTGTGCGCGAACGCGGTCGGCATGGCCGGGTTCCTGATCGCGTTCGCGGTCGCCCGGGAGTTCGCGGTCGCGCTCGTCGCGGGCGTCGTCGCGGCGGCGATCGGGTACGCGGCGTCCAGCGCCGTCGTCGCGTACGCGTCGGCGTGACGGATGCGACCTGACATGTGAAATGAACATAGTTACTATGTCGGGTAATAGACACACGAACGAATGACGAAACGGGATGGACAACAGTCGAACGCGCTCGCGGCGGACGCGCGGTCCGAGCCGGCCCGGGTGCTCCTCGTCGCTGACGAACTGGCGGTCGGGGACCGCGCGGCAGCGGGCATCGAGGATCGGGCCGACCGGTTCGAGGTGACGCGGGCCGAGGACGCGGCCGAAGGGCTCAGCGTCGTCGATCGCAAGCCGGTCGACTGCGTCGTCAGCGGCTACGACCTCCCCGGGATGGACGGTGTCGAGTTCCTTCGTACCGTCCGCGAGCGCGTCGGCGACCTCCCCTTCGTGCTGTTCACGGCCCGTGGATCGGAGGCGATCGCGAGCGAGGCGGTCGCTGCGGGCGTCGACGAGTACCTTCCGGTGGGCGGTGACAACGACGCCCCCGACGCCCCCGACGCCCCAGACGCTCCCGACGACAACGAGAGCAACGACGACCCCTACGCGACACTCGCGTCCCGTGTCGACTACGCTGTGTCTCGGTCCCACACCGAGCGTCGAGTGACGGAGCATCTCGACCGGATGACGGACGCGTTCTGCGGTATCGACGAGTCCTGGCGGCTCACCTACCTCAACAAGCGGGCGGCAGAGCTGCTCCCACGCGACGCCGAGGACCTGCTCGGCGACCAGATCTGGGACCGGTTCCGGGCTCTTCGCGGGACCGAACTGGAGGAGCAGTTCCGCGACGCGATGGCTACCGGGGAACCGACCGCCTTCGAGTTCCACTTCGCCGGCCCGGATCTCGATCTCGCGATCGACGCGTACTCCCTCCGACACCGGCCTCTCGGTGTACTTCCGCGACGTGACCGAGGAGAAGGAGCGCAAGCGCGAACTCCGCGAACTCTCCGAGCGGCTCCGGCTCGCCGTCGAGGGCGCCGATGCGGGCGTGTGGGACTGGAACATCCGCACCGATGAGGTGCGGTTCGACGAGCGGTGGGCCAGCATGCTGGGCTACGATCGGTCGGAGATCGCCTTCGATCTCGCGGGGTGGGAAGAGCGGGTCCACCCCGACGACCGTCAGCGCCGTGTGGTCGGCGCTGGAGGCGCACTTTTCCGGTGCGACGGAGCAATTCCAGTGCGACTACCGGATGGAGACGAAGGGAGGCGAGTGGAAGTGGATCCGAGACCGCGGCCGCGTTGTCGAGCGCAACGACGAGGGAGAGCCGGTTCGCGCCGTCGGGATCCACATCGACGTGACGGAGGAGAAAAAGCGCGAACGCGACCTGAAGCGCTACCGGCGGCTCGTCGACGAGCTCCCCGACTCCGTGGCCGTCTACGACGCCGATGGGCGGTTCTCGGTCGTCAACGACCGGATCGTCGACGTGTACGACTCGACCCCCGAGGAACTCATCGGTCGGCAGAGCCCGCTCGTCGCGCGGCTCCGCGAGAGGAGCGAGGACGATCCGTTCGCGGCGCTGGTCGCGGGCGACCGCGAGACCCTGTCTGGAACGGTCGAACTCGACTTTCCCGTCCGGTCCGACGCGATCGTCGACTTCGGCTTCCAGCGGCTCGTTATCGACGGCGAGTTCGACGGGGTGCTCGGCATCGCCCGCGACGTGACCGAAAAACGCCGCCGTCAGCGGGATCTCGAACGCACCTCGGCTCGGTTGGAGGCCCTCTACGAGGACTCGCCGGACATGATCAACATCCACGATGAGGCGGGCGAGATCGTCGACGCGAACCCGGTGATGGCGGCCGAGCTCGGCTACGACCGTGAGGAGATCGTGGAGATGGACGTCTGGGAGATCGACACGGACATGGACCCTGCGGAGGCGATCGACGTCTGGCAGAGCTTGGAGATGGGCGAGACGCACCGGCTGGAGACGACGTTCCGGCGTGCCGACGGCACGACTTTCCCGGTGGAGGTGCAGATCCGTCGCGTCGACGTGCAGGGCGAAGACCGGTTCCTCGCCACCAGCCGCGACATCTCGGAGCGGAAGGCGTACGAGCGCCGGATCGAACGCGAAAACGAGCGGCTCGACGAGTTCGCGAGCATCGTCTCGCACGACCTCCGGAACCCGCTCAACGTGCTCTCCGGCTACCTCCGTCTCGCCCGGGAGACGGGTAACGAGTCGTACTTCGAGCGCTGTGACACCGCGCTTGACGAGATGGAGCGACTGATCGCCGACGTGCTCACCCTCGCCCGGCAGGGCGACGCCGTGGGGTCGGTCGACCCCGTCTCCCTCGGCGAACTGGCGACCCGGCACGCGACCGACGCGTTCGGCTCGATCGGCGACGACGGAGGTGGCGATGGAGCCGACGCCGGAGACGACGCAGACGATTCGGTCGAGGTCGCCGTCGAGACCAAGGGCGACGTGCTCGCGGACCCCGGCCGGCTCAAACGCCTGCTCCAGAATCTCTTCCGGAACGCGGCCGAACACGGCGGGGACCGCGTCGTCGTCGGCGACCTTTCGGACGGGTTCTACGTCGCCGACAACGGTCCCGGAATACCTGAAAACCGGCGCGATGAGGTGTTCGAAAGCGGTCACACGACCTCCGAGTCGGGAACCGGGTTCGGGCTCGCCATCGTCGAGCGCATCGCGGAGGCCCACGGCTGGGAGGTGACGCTGACGGCGGGCGCCGACGGCGGCGCTCGCTTCGAGTTCACCGGCGTCGAGCGACCGTGACCCCTCGCCGACGGCGGTCCCGCTGATCGCGTGGCTGGCCGGAGGACGCCGTCGCGAAAAAACCGGTTGAAGTGTCGAGTCGCCGCCTCAGAACGCGCCCGGGTAGACGCTGACGTCGGCGTGGAGGTCGTCGCGCAGCGCGCTGTGGACGTGACAGATGCCCTCGGCGCGCTCGGCGATGTCGGTCGCGGTCTCGTCGTCGAGGTCGGCCGCGACGTGGACGTCGAAGGCGATGGACTCGAGGTCGTCGTCGTCGTCGAGCACCGCGCTCGCGTCGATCTGGACCTTACCGAGCTCCTCCTCGCCGCGCTGGCTCCCGCCGACGCGGAACGCGGGGAGGTAACAGGAGGCGTATGTCGCGACGAGCGCGGCGTTCGGGTTCGGCCCCGTCTCGTCGGTCGCGTCGATCTGCAGGTCGAACTCGCCGACCTGACTCGTGCAGGCGTAGCCTTCCTCGGAAACGGTGGATGTCTCGATGTCTGCCATAGTCGTCCTCCGGTTCGGTCTCGCGAGGATAAAGGTTACCGGCATCGGCACGTCGTGAGGCGCGTCGAGGGACGGCGCACCGTTACCGACGGGCTCGGTCGTCGCCTGCTCGCTCAGTCGTCGCCGCGAACGTCCGCCGCCGACCTGGTCCCGTCGAGCAGCAGGGGGAACGACAGCGCCACGGCGAGGTCCGCGAGCGACTTCCGGATCGTCGTTCGAACCCCGATGTCTTGCGACTCTTCGGTCGCGCTGTCACGCGAAAAAACGGTCGTGGCTGCGGACCGACTCGCGGCTCGCCGTGCCGAATCAGTCGCCGTCGCTACCGAATTCGTTCTCCAGCACGTACGTCTCGTCGCCCTCGAGGACGACGGGCTCGGCCGCGGCGCCGGCCGCCTTCACCTCGTTGACGAACTCGCGCGTGTCGATCTCGATCGGCTGGAACGTGTCGTAGTGCATCGGGAACACCACGTCGGCGCCCACCCAGTCGGCGGCGATGCCGGCCCCGGCCGGCCCCATCGTGAAGTGGTCGCCCGTCGGCAGCGCGGCGGCGTCGGGTTCGAGGTACGGCGCGATCACGTCGACCATCTCGGACATCAGCCCGGTGTCGCCGGCGTGGTAGAACGTCGTGCAGTCGGGGTCGGACTCTTGGGTCGGCTTCTTGTCGCCGATGACGAACCCGGCCGGCATCCCGGCGGAGGTGCCGTAGCCCGTGTCGATCCCGTTCGAGTGGTCCGCGCGGACCATCGTCACCCACGCGTCGCCGCACTCGACGGTGCCGCCGATGTTCATCCCCATCCCNNCGACGGCGTTCTCGTGGCCGAAGTTTTCCTGGATGTACCCCGTCAGCTCCGGGGTGGCGACCACTGTCGCGCCCTCGTAGCGGTCCACGTCGCCGATGTGATCGGAGTGACCGTGGGTCAAGAGGAGGTAGTCGGGGTCGAGCTCTTCCGGATCGACGTCGGTCTTCGGGTTGTCGAAGTACGGATCGATCAGGAGTTCGGTGTCGTCGACGACGACGTGCCACGTCGAGTGGCCGTGCCAAGTAAGTTCCATGATACGGCTTGAACATCTCGGCGAGTCGTAATAAAAACCGACGCCGCGGCCGGCTCTCTCCGGGAGAGGAGTTAACCGCTCACCGAACGAACCGCCTGTCGATGCCCTCCGAGCGGAACGACGCCCCGTCGCGGACCGATCGGTGTCGCGAGTGCGATCGGGCGGTCACGCCCGGCGCGAACTTCTGTCCGGGCTGTGGCGCCGACCTGCGCGCCGCGGAATCGCGGGACGACGCCTCAGCCGCCTACTGCACGGAGTGCGGCGAGCCCGTCGCGCCCGCCGCCGAGTTCTGCGCGAACTGCGGAACGCGGTGCGGGAGGGCCGAGCCCCCGACAGCCGGCCCCCCTGATCCCACCGCCGACTCCGACGCCCGACGCGAGTTCCGCGTCCGAGTACGAGACCACCTCGACGACGGCTGGGAGCTCACCGAGGACCACGGCGACCGGGTCGTGCTTGTCGCCAGGGACATCGGCTCGATCCCGGCCCACGTCCTCCTCCTCCTGACGACCGGCGGCGTCGGGAACCTGCTGTACGGCTGGTACAACTACGCCGAGCTGGCGGAGACGCGTCGGCTCAGCGTCTCCGACGGCCCGCTCCCGGACGGCGAACTGGGGGCGCCCGGCGACGGCGACCCGCTCGTCGCCCTCTCCGGCTACCTCTTGGGCGGCATTCTCCTGCTGGTCGGGCTCGGGATCGCCGCCGTCGCGGTCGGGCAGGGAGCGCGCCTCGGCGCGCTGTTCGGGCTCGCGTTCGCCGCGCTCGGGCTGGCGTTGTCTCCGCCCGCTGAGCGGCGGCTCGACCGCCGACACGGCCTCTCCCGGTTCGGCCGAATCCGCACCGTCGACCACCGGATCACCCCGTCGACGGAGCGGACCGAGGCGCCCTGCGTCGTCTGCGGCGAGGCGTTCGAGCGCGGCGTCGTCCGCCGGCGCCGCGACGAGACGGTCGTCGCGGGCGTCCCGATTCGGACCCACTCGCTGCGGTGCAACCACTACTGCGCCGGCTGCGCCCGCGCGGAGCTGTTCGGCGGCGACGCCGACGAGACGGCGATCGATCCGGATGTCAGCCTCGACGACTCCGAGTTCGACGACTCCGAATTCGACGACTCCGAGTTCGGACGGGACGAGGAGACGGAGCGGGAGCGGGAGCGAGAGCGCTGATCGATCGACCCGCCCGCTCGCACCGAACGGCCTCCGGCAATCCTTTTATCAGTCCGTTCGATGGGCCGGTATGCACCACGCGCGATTCCGCGACCCGGCCGGCTCGATCCGCGAGGGAACGTACGACCCCGAGACCGACACCGTCGCCTTCGCGGGCGAGGAGTACGCCCTCGACGACCCCGCGATCGACGTGCTCCCGCCCGCGGAGCCGACGAAGATCGTCTGTATCGGCCGCAACTACGCCGACCACGCCGCCGAGCTCGACAACGACGTGCCGGACCGGCCCCTCCTCTTCTTGAAGCCGCCGAACGCGCTGGCGAGCCACGGCGACGAGATCACGGTCCCCGCGGGGAAAGACCGGATCGACTGGGAGGCCGAGATCGCGGTCGTCATCGGCGAACAGTGCAAAGACGTCGACGCCGACGACGCGATGGACGTCGTCGCCGGGTTCACCTGCATGAACGACGTGTCGAACCGCGACGACCAGGACCGCGAGCAGAACTGGGTGCGCGGGAAGGCGTTCGACGGCGCCGCGCCGCTCGGCCCCGTGATGGCGACCCCCGACGAGGTGCCGGCCGACGCGAGCGTCGAGCTCCGCGTCAACGGCGAGACGAAGCAGTCGAGCGACCGCTCGTACCTCATGTTCGACGTGCCGACGCTGATCGAGGAGATCACGACCTACCTCACCTTAGAGCCGGGCGACGTGATCTCGACCGGGACGCCAGAGGGCGTCGGCGCCCTCTCAGACGGCGACACCGTCGAAGTCGAGATTGAGGGCGTCGGAACGCTCGAACACGACGTGCGCGTGCCCTGAGAACGCGACCGTTTCTCGCCGACCACGCGGACGTTTTCTCGCGACTAGGCGACCGCTCCTCCTTGCCCCGTGTCGCTGGATTACACACCGCGTTTCCGGTGAACGATCGGTTCGGTCACTCTTAAGAGCGCCCCGCCCGGATCGACGCCCATGCAACCACGGGATCTCTCCGATCACTCGCCGTACGTGCCGGGTCGGGGCGTCGAGGAGGTCGCCCGCGACCGCGGGCTCGACCCCGACGACCTCATCAAGCTCTCCTCGAACGAGAACCCCCACGGGCCGAGCCCGGCGGCCGTCGACGCGATCCGCGAGCACGCCGACCGCGTCCACCAGTACCCGAAATCTTCGCACACCGACCTCACCGCGAAGCTGGCCGAGAAGTGGGACGTGTCGACCGAGCAGGTGTGGGTCTCGCCGGGCGCCGACGGCTCGATCGACTACCTCTCGCGGGCCGCGTTGGAGCCCGGCGACGAGGTGCTCGTGCCGGAACCGGGATTCGCCTACTACGCGATGTCCGCCCGGTACCGACCACGGCGAGGTCGTCTGAGTACGCGCTCTCTCCCGACGACGGCTTCGCGCAGGACGCCGAGACGGTGCTGAGCGCCTACGGCGGCGAGCGGATCGTCTACCTCACGTCGCCGCACAACCCCTCGGGCTCGGTCATGCCCCTCGACGAGGTGCGGGCGATCGCGGACGCGACCGCCGAGGAGACGCTCGTCGTCGTCGACGAGGCGTACGGGGAGTTCGCCGAGGTCGACAGCGCGATCCCGCTGGTCGACGAGCGCGACGACGTGGCGGTGCTGCGCACCTTCTCGAAGGCGTACGGCCTCGCCGGGCTCCGGATCGGGTACAGCGTCGTCCCGGAGGCGTGGGGCGAGGCGTACGCTCGGGTCAACACTCCCTTCGCGGCGAACGAACTCGCGTGCCGGGCCGCGCTCGCCGCCCTCGACGACGAGGAGCACGTCGCGGAGTCGGTCGAGACGGCACGCTGGGCGCGCGAGTACATCGCGGACGAACTGGACGCCCCCACGGTCGAGTCGGCCGGGAACTTCGTGCTCGCCGAGGTCGGCGACGCGGAGCGGGTCGCCGAGGAGGCGCAGGAGCGCGGCGTCATCATCCGCGACTGTACCTCCTTCGGGCTCCCGAACCACGTCCGGATCTCGACCGGGACGCGCGAGGGGACCCGCGAGGCCGTCGCCCGGCTCAACGAGACGCTCGCGGACCTCGGGTTGGGTGTTCGAGCGTGAGCGGGACCGGAGCGCGACGAAGCTGACTCCCCCAATCCGCGTCGCGGTCACCGGCACCCCGGGAACCGGCAAGTCGACCGCGACGGCACTGCTCGCTGACGAGTACGACGTGATCCATCTTAACGACCGCATTAAAGGCGACGACGACCTCTGGACCGAGCGCGACGCCGACCGGGACACGCTCGTCGCCGACCTCGACGCGGTCCGCGAGCACCTCGGCGACTGGTCCGGCGTGCTCGACTCCCACCTCGCGCACCGGTTCGACGTCGACCGCGTGGTCGTCCTCCGGTGTCACCCGGAGACGATCGAGCGGCGGCTCCGCGAGCGTGGCGAGTCGGACGCGACCGCCGAGGAAAATGCGGAGAGCGAGGCGCTCGACGTGATCCTCTCGGAGGCGGTCGCCGAACACGGCATGGACAACGTCTACGAGATCGACACCACTGACCGCGACCCGGAGTCCGTGGCCGACGCGATCCGCGCGGCGATCGAGGGCGATCGCGAGCCGAGCGCGGGGACCGTCGACTTCATGGATTATATATGAGCCCGCCGCGACCGTCGGATCGATAGATGACCCTCGACCAGTACCGCTCGGTCGCGGACCGCCTGCTCGGGCCGTGGGTGCGCGCCGCGGCAAAGATCGGGCTCTCGCCGGACCAAGTGAGCGTCCTCGCGTTCGGCGTCGCGGTCGCGGCCGCCGGTGCGTTCGCGGTCGGTGAGCCCGTCTTTTATCTCGTCGGGGCGCTCTGCGTCCTGCTCAACGGCTGGCTCGACCTCGTCGACGGCGCGCTCGCGCGCCACCTCGAGGTCTCCTCCGACGGCGGCGACCTCCTCGATCACGTCCTCGACCGCTACGCCGACATCGCGGTGATCGCCGGATTCACGGTCGGGATCGAGTCGTACGCGCTCGGCTTCGCCGCGGTGACCGGCGTGCTGATGACATCGTACATGGGCACGCAGATTCAGGCGGTCGGCATCGGTCGGGAGTACGGCGGCCTGCTCGGGCGCGCCGACCGGCTCGCGCTGATGGGGATCGTGGGCGTCGTCGCCGCCGTCTACTCGGCGCCGATCGTCGCCGGCCTGAACGTCGTCGGTCTCCTGCTGGCGCTGTTCGCGGCCGTCGGACACCTGACCGCGGTCCAGCGGTTCCTCGGTGCCTGGAGCGATTTATAAGGGAAGACGGCTCCGTGGAATGGTGTCGCTATCGACTGTTTATAACTCATCGATGACGCGGTGAACTCTTCTAAAGCCCCAGCCGCGACGACTCGCGGCAGGGCGAGAGCGAAGCTCTCGCTTGC
>Ga0065697_1003294_pt1 | contig 11385 bp, 8 predicted proteins | sample AntLakMe24m_08um_FD_59086 | JGI IMG/M metagenome (GOLD analysis project Ga0065697, IMG submission 59086) | Hypersaline microbial communities from Antarctic Deep Lake - 24m 0.8um v2 (version 3) | ecosystem: Environmental > Aquatic > Non-marine Saline and Alkaline > Hypersaline | place: Deep Lake... | reverse complement strand
GCTTCGACACAGAACTCAGGCCGCAGAAACAGCTAGCCGAGGATGCTTTGTGAGGTACTGAGTATACATCCTCTAGTACACCAAGGGATGTTACTTCCATATGATCCCGGGATCGATAGAATAGTAGCAAATCTCCTGGAGTCAGCTTTCGATTATTTGCGTTTGAAAGATAGGCTTTCTTGATAGCGTTTCCTTCTGATTGGAATTCACCGGAGAATTCCGACAGCGTCGTGTCTCGTCGGGAATATGTAGAGAATAGCTTGTTATGGTATTGTGGCTGAACCGGAACTAAGTACTTGCTAACTTGGTCACCGTCACAAAATGATGGATAGAATTTCTTTGTCGTTTCTATTGGCGTCGGATTATCACCTTGGCCGGGAGTAAGCCGTTTCAGGAAGATCGACTCACCGTCCGGCTCTTTTGATACTTCTTCAAAACCGTACGTCTCGATGAGTTCGACCAGTACATCCTCCTCGGACTCAACGTAATGAGTCAGATACACCTCCTCATGACTGCCATTGATCGCTTCTCGAATCGCCAGTGAAAGTAGCAACTCCCCAATTTTAGACCCCCATTTCTGTTCAGACACCTTCAGCGTGGAGATTTTGAGCCGTCGGTTCCTCCCTAGTTCCGGTTGCACACCGATATTCTCAACCTCGTCGTCCTTGAGAATCAGAATCGCACCGAGTGTGTCGTCCCGATTGTAATTGACCCAGGCTGTACGATCCGACTTTGACCGAGCCCACTGCTTGAAATCATACTCCTCATTTAGCGAATCGAAAATTGGATCGGTTAAATCCAGTTCGCCAACAGTTGTCCGTTCAATGGCCTCGGGACTACGAATCGAGGGATCATTCGGTCTGAAGAAATCGTATCCCTCCTCGATAGGAAACACTCTATCTTCGATACCCAACTCCAGTGCTTTGCTATGGATACCCTTATCCTCGGTCACTAAGAAATCTACATCATCCACGTAGACCGAGTAGAGCAATGCGTTGTCCACTCTGTCATTTGGATCCGCTGCCTCTGGGACCGCTGCACGAAAGTCTATGTCGTCTTCTGATGGATAACTCGGAAATTCGAGTGTCGGATACGTCTCGACCCTCGATTCATTTTGTTCTCTACGCTGTTCGTTGTGGTCGTTTCGTATCTCCCGCTCTGAATGTGGGTGAATGAGAATCCGGTGTCCTTTCTCTTTAAGCGACTTTTCCAGAGCCCGCAAGTCCTCCGGAACGATATCGTCGTCTTCTCGATGAATGAAGATGTTAGTATCAAATAAGATGTCCATTTTTCCGACTCCTGTTCGTATCAGTGCAATTGTTCTTGCACGTGACAATAAATTCAGGGGTACATCCAATTATCGATACTCCTCACGGTAGTCGGATATCCTGCCATCCAACCACTGGACATAAGACAGGTACAGCTTATTTACTCATTATGTCGCTTACGCTTGACAAACTGGATTCTCATCTATTCAAATGCGCCGACATCATTCGGGATGCCGTCGATTCGACGGACTACAAGGAGTACATCCTCCCGCTGGTATTCTACAAAGCGATATCCGACGAGTTCGAGAAGGAACGCGAAGATATCGTCAGTGAATACGGCGAGGACTTCGCGCACCAAGCGGAACTCTACGATGTTCCTGTCATCCCCGAGGGCTACTTGTGGGATGACCTTCGGCAGGTCAGCGACAACGTCGACGAGGCCATCAACGAGGCCTTTGAGGAACTGATAGCCAAGAACCCGGACCTCGAAGGCATCTTCAAGACCAGCTACGTCGACCCGGAAGCGCTCACCGACGACCGCCTGACCAAGCTGCTGGAGCATCTCGATACCGTCGACCTCGACCGCGATAGCGTCCCGCCGGATATGCTCGGCGAGGCGTACATGGACCTAGTGCGCCACTTCGCTGAAGAAGAGGGCAAGTCGGGCGGCCAGTTCTTCACCCCGCCCCACATCGTCCGGCTCTGCGTTCGGCTCGTCGACGAGTTCGAGGACGGCATGACGTTCCACGACCCCACTGTCGGCTCCGGCGGAATGCTGACCGAGGCTGCACAGTACTACCAGCGTGAGCAGGACGGCGACCCGTCGAAGCTCACCTTCACCGGACAGGAGATCAACCCCGACATCGCTGCCATCGCGCGGATGAACCTCGCGCTGCACGCCCTGAACGGTGAGATTGAACGGGAGGACTCCCTGTTGAACCCGGCCTTTACCGACGGTGAGCAACTGGAGCGCTTCGACCGCGTCCTGGCGAACTTCCCGTTCTCTGTCGACTGGGCCAAGAGCGACCTCCAGGACGACAAATTCGGCCGTTTCGACTGGCACGAGAAACTGCCCCGTGCAGACCGAGGGGACTACGCCTTCATTATGCACATGGCCGAACAACTGAAAGACCCCGAGAAGGGTGACGAGCGCGGCGGGAAGGCCGCTATCGTCATCCCCCACGGTCGTGCTGTTCCGCAAGCATGAGTCGCGATATCGTAAGACGATGCTGGATAACGATATGGTCGAGGCTATCGTCGGGCTTCCAGAGAACCTGTTCCAGAACAACTCGATTCCCTCCGCCATCCTCGTGCTGAACACGGACAAGTCAGCCGAACGTGAGGACGAAGTGCAGTTCATCCACGCCGCCGACGAAGCGTTCTACGAGGAACTATCGAATCAGAACGAACTCACTGAGGACGGACTTAGCCACATTATAGAGAATTTCCGAGGATGGACGACTGAGGAGCGCGTGAGTCGGACGGTATCGCTCGATGAGATTCGAGAGAACGACTATAACCTCAACATCGCACTCTACGTCGATACGACCGAACCCGAAGAGAATATTGACGTGCAGGAGGAACTGGCGAAGTTACGCGAGTTGCAGGCCGAGCGCGACGAGATTGAGTCAACGATGAGCCAGCATATGGAGGCGTTGAACTATGAGTGAGGAAGCTACGTTGGACAAGTTTACCGATACTCAGGCCTCTGAGGAGCGGAAAGAGACACCGATAGGAGACCTCCCGACTGATTGGGGAGTGGAATGGCTGAAAGATGTGGTCGAAATTAACCCTGACGGCTTTTCGGAGGATAATTGGCCGTCAGAGACGTTCGAGTACATTTCGCTCTCGGAAGCGTCTGACGGGGAAATAGAGGGTAGTAAAACAACCCGTCTCGAAGACGCTCCAAGCCGGGCACAACGGACAGTTCAGCAGGGGGACGTTCTTATTGGTACTGTTCGACCAAAGCAGAGGAGCCACGGATTCGTGAGTGCAGAACACGCCGGGAAAATCTGTTCTTCTGGTTTTGCCGTTTTACGCACTGAAACACGGCTCAATGCTCAATATCTCCTTCAAGAAATTCTCTCGAATAGATTCTTTTCTCAAATGGAAGCGTATGTTGCAGGCTCAGGCTATCCTGCTGTCAAAATCAGCGATATAAAGAAACACCGTGTCTCTGTCCCGCCACTACCCGAACAGCGCAAAGTCGCCACCGTCCTCTACACCGTTGATCAAGCTATTGAGAAGACTGAGGAATTAGTGGCCCAGAGTCAGCGAGTTAAACAAGGGCTGACTCAGAGCCTGCTCAAAGAGGGGGCAAAGAATGAACGAATGGTCGAAACGGATTCTCGATTTGGGTTACTCCCCGAGTCTTGGGAATTATCCTCGTTGAAAGAAATCGGTGAAATTGCTGGCCGAACGGCTCCTGAAAAGGATGATACCGAATGTTGGGGAGGGGATATTCCATGGGCAACTCCAAGTGAACTCACATCGTTGGAAGGACCGACAATTAGTGATACGGAAGAACATCTGACCGAGTTAGCGTTAGAAAAAGTTTCATCAAACCTTCTTCCCCCCCAATCTGTGTTATTGACTACTCGTGCAACCATAGGAGCGTGTGCAGTGAATACTGTTGAAATGACCACAAATCAAGGATTTAAAAGCCTGATACCAGGCGAGCGTGTGGATACTTGGTACGCGTACTATCGTTTAGTCTACGAGAGTGACTACCTGGCAAGTCTTTCAAAAGGTAGCACCTTCTCTGAAGTCGGGAAGGATACGGTTGAGAACTTTGTTATTCCGGTCCCGCCAATTGACGAACAACGCGAGATTGGTGAAAAATTGAGGTCGGTTGATGAACAGATACTATCTTACAAACAAAACATCACACAACTCCAACGCCTCAAACAGGGCCTCATGCAAGACCTCCTCTCCGGAACAATCAGAACAAACGACACTAACATAGAGGTGCCCGAACACATCATGCAGCATGATTAGTACCCCGTCCGAAAGTGGCGTTGAGCGCTCGTTTCTCTCGTGGCTTGACGGCATCGGATGGGAGACACACGGGCAGGGCGGCGACTGGGGGGCTGGAACACTCGACGAGACCTATGACCGTCGGAGCAACGAGGTGGTCTACTGGGACCTGCTCGAAGAGCAGGTCATTGAGCTCAACGAGGAGATGACCGAGGACAACGTCGACCGATTCATTTCGTCGCTGAAGCGCGATCTTGACACCGAGAATCTGATGGACGGTAATCGGGCGTTCCATAAACTGCTCACCAAGGGCAAGACCTTCTCTGTCAAGCGGGCCGACGGGTCATCAGATACCGTCTACGTCAACCTCATCGATCACGCGATACCGGAAAAAAATCGCTTCCACGCGGTGAATCAGTTCTCCGTCTCCCGTGGCGGCACGACCATCCGCCCCGACGTGACGCTGTTCGTCAACGGGATTCCGCTGGTGACGATGGAGCTGAAGAGTCTCGCTCAGGACAACGATTACTACGACGCTATCAGCGATCTCCACGACTACGAGGAGGACGTGCCGCGGCTGTTCGTCCCTGGATTATTCAATGTCGCCGCCGACACCACGGCGCTGCGCTACGGTGGTGTCGGTGCGCCCACGCAGTTCTACATGAAGTGGGGGGACGCACCGCCAGAGTACGCCGACGACAACGAGAACAAGCAGGCGATTCAGGCGCTATGCAACCCCGCCACGCTTCTGGACATCCTCAAGAACTTCGTGTTCTATGAGCGCCGGGCTGGCGGTGACGCGAAGATCGTTCCGCGATACATGCAGTACTACGCGGTCAACGAGATATTGGACCGCGTCGCCGAGGGCGAACCCAGTTACGAACCCGAGGAGGGGACGCTCGACCGCGGACTCATCTGGCACACCCAGGGCTCGGGCAAGTCCTACACCATGCTCTACGCCGCCGAGAACCTGCTCTCTCGCCCCGTGCTGAACACGCCGCAGGTGTTCGTCATCGTCGACACAGACAAGCTCGCCAGCCAGATGCGCGATACCCTCGCCAACATCGGCTTCGAGCAGTCTGTCGTCGCGGAGAGTATCGACCACCTGCAGGAACTCATCGAGCAGGGCCAGAGCGGGCTGGTGCTCACGACCATCCAGAAGTTCCAGGATGTGGAGCCGAACACGCAGGGCAACGACGAAGTGGTCGTGCTGACCGACGAAGCCCACCGCTTCATGGAGAAGGACCTCGGGAGCCGTCTCAAGGCTGCGATACCTCGGAACTTCCACTTCGGCTTCACCGGGACGCCAGTCCGGGAGGGTGAGGGCGAGGAAGACAAGAACACCTTCCGGGAGTTCTCCCCTGAAGGCGAGCAGTACCTTCACCGCTACTCGGTCAAACAGGGCATCGACGACGGGCTGATTCTCCCCGTGTTCTTCACCCTCCGGCATCAGATGGAGTGGAACGTCGACGACGCCAGCCTCGACGAGGAGTTCGAGCAGCAGTTCGCTGGCCTCTCGACCGAAGAGAAGCGAGAGTTCATGAAGGAGAACGTCACCAGTCGTGATTTGGCCGAACTCGAACCCCGTGTTGAGCGCATCGTCGAGGAGATCGACGACCACCACGACGGGGTAGAGCAGAACGGCTGGAAAGGAATGGTCGTGACCCCGAGCCGAGAGTCCGCAGCGATGTACGGCGAGCGCCTCATCGAGCGCCGCGGCGAGGACGAGATCGAAGTGCTCTACACCGCGACGGGCGACGACACCGACCTCGTCCAGCAGTTCCACACCGACAACGAGGAAAGGGACAAGATTGTCAAGCGGTTCAAAGAGGAGGACGACCCGAAGCTGCTGGTCGTCCACAACATGCTGCTGACTGGCTTCGACGCGCCGGTCTTGAAGACGATGTACCTCGATCGGAATCTGAAGAACCACAACCTCATGCAGGCCATCGCCCGGACCAACCGGGTCGCCGATGGCAAGGAGAACGGCGAAATAGTCGACTTCCAGGGCGTCTTCGAGAACATTGAGGAGGCACTCGACTACGATGCCGAAACGCAGGCCTACGCCGCCCGAGACAAGGGCGAACTCTTTGACGAGCTGGAGGACCAGCTGGAGTTTGTCCTCGATATCTTCGACGGTATCGACAAAGATGACACCCAGGAGACCATCGAGCAGTGTCTCGCCCGTGTCAGTACGCACCCAGAGAAGGGCGAGTTCAAACAGGGCTTCCGCCGGCTACAGAATCTGTATGAATCTGTCTCACCCGATGGAAGACTTGTCGAGCGTGGTATTCAGAACAAGTACACGTGGGTTGCCCGGGTCTACACTGCGGTACAGAGGGAGCACAATCGTAAGGATCGGCCGGAAGACGCTATGCGGGAGAAGACCAAGGAGATCATTGAGGAGCACGTCGACGTAGGCGAGATCAAGCGGGACTTCCCAGTTTACGAGATCGGGACAGAACACTTGGAAGCCGTTGAGAACATGGAGGAACCTGCTACCGCCGCGACCAGTGTCGCTCATGCTACTCGTGACCACCTCCAGCCACGGACCGGACAGAATCCCCGCTATCAGCGACTGAGCGAGCGCGTCAACGCTATTGTCGAGGAGTGGGAACACGGCGACAGAACTGACCCGGAAGCGGTAGAAGCGCTCAAAGCAGTCGAAGAAGAGGTTCTCGAAGTCGACGAACAGGCGGGCAACGAGAGCCGAGAGCAGGCCGAGTTTGCTATCTTCACGCACCTAACCGAAGAAATAGACGATCCGGTCGACGAGGAACAGGCCGATGTGATTGCCGGGGACATCGTTCAGGAGTTCGAAGACAACGTCGACCATAGCTACCCCGGCTGGAAGCGCAAGCAGACCACAGTCAAAGCAATCCACACACTGCTGCTGGATGTCCTGCTCAAAGAGCACAAACGCCCTGATCTGGCGAAAGACGACGACCTCGTTGACTCGGTCCGAGACTACCTTATCAAGAATTATGCCTGAGGCAACGCCGACACGCGAGACATCACTGGCCGGTAAGCCCATTCAGTACGAGATTCGCCGGAGTGTCGACGCTGCAGAGCCCCGCATCGATGTCGACATCCGTGGCGTCCGGGTGAACCCTTCCCGAGGGCTCAGAGGAGGACCCGGATGAACTACTACGGGAGAACGCGATGTGGGTACTCGATAAGAAATCGAAGTACGACCGACACCGGGAACTGGCCCCCCGACCGTTCCTTTGAACCCGGTGAAACCTTTCCTTACCTGGGAGAAGAGCACGAACTCGTTATTGAGTCTGGAGTCCGTCACGAAGTCGTCGACGGGGAGATTCAGCTCCGACAGAGCGCCGTTACTCAGTCGTCGCTGAGGCAAGTCCTCGAAAATTTCTACCGGAATCGTGCCCGCGAGTTTCTGTCCAACCGCGTCGATCATTACGCTGACGAGATGGATGTTGAGTACAAGCAGTTAGAGCTCCGCAATCAGCGAACTCTTTGGGGGAGCTGCTCGACCACGGGAACGCTAAGTCTTAATTGGCGGCTGGTGATGGCTCCGCCCGATATAGTCGACTACGTGGTCATCCACGAGCTCGCTCACCTTATCGAAGCAGATCATAACCGTGAGTTCTGGCGGATTGTCGGTGAGCACGATCCCGACTACAAGCGACACGCGGACTGGCTGGATGCAAACAGCACGAAGCTCATTTTTTCTGAAGCTGATCTCTGATCGCCAGTCATCAGAGAGTGTACTCTATTCCGGGTTTGTTCGTCGTTTCCGGCCGTTCACATGTGGTCTCCTGAGACCACCCCCTTCGGAGCATTTCACTCTCCCCTGCTCTTATCCCGTTATTTGCGCTGCTTCAGGCCACTCTATCCCCTAATATCTCTGCTTGTGAACGCCGAGGCAGATGAGCAAAAAAATAAGCGGGAAAGGGACTCTTGTGACTATATTTTCATTTCCACTACCATCGAAAAGACACATCCTCCTCAGTATTATTCTTGTCTATCGTTAACAGACGGCTTACATCCGCTCATAGCTCATTTGAGCATACTCTTTGCTAGTCTCAAGATCTTCTTTCTTGAGCAATTGTAACCTCGAAATCCCCAGTCCCGTAATGACCGATTTCACTCACATCTCTAGTATTGTTTGGTGCCCTTGACACACTCTCCGGATCGATTTTAAGATAAAGAAGTAGCTTTCCTTCAGTTGGCCGGACCTCAACACTAGCAAAGTTTCGGATTGTCTTGTACGCGTAGTAGTATTTGAGTTCCTTCTTTTGTACGTCGTCCCCGAGAGAAAGTAGGAACTCATCCAGTTCGTCAAAAATCTGTTTTAAGCGCTCATCAGCCTTCCCCAGTTTCTCACCTACAGTAGTGTACTCCCTAGGAGTGTCACCTCCGGTCTCTTCCGATTCAACCGCGTTGACTAATTCAAGAAGGAGTACTCCGTCAGAATATCGCTACAAAACGCATAAGCTCGATATTCTGTCCGATTTGTTCAACAGCGTGTGAATCGTACTTCGTAAAATCAGGTGCTATGCATACGAGACGAGGGGGAGCTCCAGTCTACCTCGGTGTCGCCATTGATCTCTTGACGAACAAGATTCTCAAACTCAGCCTTATGATCAACCAGCCAGTACAAAATAATACAGCCCTTGGTTCGATTACGTTCTGGTTCTTGGTTTTCTTATACTCAATAATCACAGGAGAATCATTTTCATCTAAACCTAGTGTATCGATTCGGCCGCCATGCTTCTCACCAGTCCCATACTCTGAGTCTAAGAACCTAATCCCGAGTATCTCCTCTAGGTTTTCCTCAATCAAATGCTGCATCTTTTTTTCTAACTCAACAGGCTCGGGCGTTATCTCAGCAACTCCCTCTTTTGTGACTTGATATAGGTTAATTTCGCCCATCTACCAACAGCACATTCGAAAACAACTTCTATCTTGTGACTATCCTATATTTGAAGATGACCAGATATACGCACCAAATCTGCATCTTGAATCTATTATAGTGATCCTGGCAGCGTCAAAACTGCTGGTCCACCTAAATCGATGAGGGTTGGTTATTTATTGTGGATCCGGTCGTTACGCTAGCCTAGACTCCTCGAACTCTCGGTTCACTACCTCTGCTGTGGGAGCGTTGAGGTACGGCTCGACTGCCGAGAACGACGACCACCCGCCGACTTCCATCACTACTCTGGGGTTCATCCGCTCACGCACCAGGAGCGTCTGCGCGTAGTATCGTCGGAGATCGTGACTCGACAGCTTCTGCCAGTCGGTGTCACCGGTCTCCTCGGCGACCCGCTCGGCGGTCGCTTTGACCCGGCGCTGTACCGACCGCTCGCTCAGGTCGACGATTGGCTCATCGCGGTCGATGTCCTCGACGTTGGCATAGCGGAGCAGCTTGCTCTCGAATTGCTCGGGTAGGTAGGCGTCGCGTGGCTTCCCGCCGCTTCCCTCGGTATCTTTCCCCTGGAGAACACGAAGCCGAGCATGGCCGTCGACGTGCTTGATGTGTTCCGGATGTATCTGAGGTATCTCGAAAGAGCGAAGCCCGACTTCCCCGCCGAGCTGGATGATGAGGGAATCTCGGTAGCTACCCGCGCTCTGTCTGAGGGTCTTATACTTGTCCGGCGTCAGCCAGCAGTGGTAGGAGTGATGATTCTGGTCTCGCTCGATACGCATATATACTTCTCAATGACAAGTCCGACATGATAAACCATAGTTTGACCCCGAGTCGTCGGCAATAGCTCGATATCACCGGTTCTGTGTCGGAGTTCTTGTACAACTAAGCTATAGTAAGTGGACATCAGATTCAATTAGATGGATAATAATAGCTGCAGCAGGATTTCTATAATATCTCATCAAGCAAGGAAATTATAAATATCAGACTCAGACATCTCTGAGTATGTCTGTTATTGCTACTGTATGGGAAATCATCGGCTCGGAGCCTGATCGACTTGTTTTAGTTACCCGAGAGAACGGTATGTTTGGAGTTTTTGAGTATCCTGACTCTGAGTCTCTTTCTATTGGGGATACAGTTCTTGTAGAGGTATATGGTGACGGAGTAGTGTTTGATAAGAAGGTATTCTCAGGGGGATTAAATCGAGGGAATACACTTTGTGTCGTTGAAAAAGCCGATGAAGATCGCATAGTTGTAAATACTGGCACTAGACTGACAACTGTGGCAAATGGAACTGAAGAAAATCCCCAAGTAGGAGACACTGTCGAAATATCAAATGCAAATACTATTGTCGATATTGTGCAAAATGAACCACTGCGTGCACTGCCTTCCGCTCACGCTGATTCAGAGAGCTCCAAATTTATAGACAATTTGCGGAATAAATCTGATGACATCGATTTCACATATGCAGATTTTGGCGGGGGTTCTGCTCGGCTTGAGCAGTTCAAACAGCGTGTGAATCTATTTCTGAATCAACGAGAAGCTTTAGCTGATATTGGTACTGATCTTCAAATGGGCGCAATATTCTATGGAGAGCCTGGTACTGGCAAAACACATTTTGCACGGATATTAGCGGCAGAGACTGATGCAACGTTCTATCGTATCCGGGGGCCAGAAATTGTGACGAAATGGGTCGGTGAGACAGAAGAGATTATTAGAGGTCTGTTTGAAGATGCTGCTGATAATAGCCCCTCAATAATGTTTTTTGATGAGCTGGACAGCTTAGGAAGCGAAAGAAGAGGGGGAGCGAATCAACAATTTGGTAATCGTGTGGTTGCTCAACTTCTATCTCTAATGGACGGGTTTGATCAATCTGACGAGGGCATCTTAGTTATCGCTTCCACTAATCGACTGGACGATATCGACGATGCACTTCTTCGATCCGGCAGGTTTGATTGGAAAATAAAGTTCCCATTGCCTGATTATGAGGGTCGAGTTGAGATATTCGACTCGCTAACAAATAATTATGAGGTGTCACAAGATATTGACTCTCAGCAGATTGCAAGAATAACGGAGGGATGGTCTGGCGCGGAAATTGATGGGTTACTGGACGAAGCAGGTCTAATCGCAGTGGATAAAAATCGAGGAGGATCTAATGAAATAAGACTAGTTGATATTTTAGAAAGCTATGAACGGATTGCAGTTCGGGAGGAGCGCTAAATGTTCTTTGTTTCATACTTGTGGCGGCTA
>Ga0065697_1003293_pt1 | contig 11439 bp, 9 predicted proteins | sample AntLakMe24m_08um_FD_59086 | JGI IMG/M metagenome (GOLD analysis project Ga0065697, IMG submission 59086) | Hypersaline microbial communities from Antarctic Deep Lake - 24m 0.8um v2 (version 3) | ecosystem: Environmental > Aquatic > Non-marine Saline and Alkaline > Hypersaline | place: Deep Lake... | reverse complement strand
GCCACCCGCCAGCAGCGTACACATGATCATGGACAGCCACCGGAAGGTGGTGAATTCCGGATAGGAGCGGTTCCCCACAAGGGCGTCGGCGGCCGGCGAGATGGCAACACCGAGTGCAATGAAGAAGGTGGCCAGGAGCAGCAGCTGGAAATAGGAGCCAAGGGTGGCTGCCGTCCAGGCAAAGCCCGCACCGATGCTATCGGCGACCATGTTGACGTCGAACACCGACAGGGCGACGAAAAGAACGATGAACCCGGCGCTCAGACCCAGAACGACCGGATCACCGAGTTTCCCCAGTGTTCCCGGGGCGGGATTGCTGTGTTCATTGTTCATGCTGGGACCTTTGGTCTACAGAGGGTTAAGCGCGGGATGATGACAGGATTGGTATAAAATTCAACGGTGGAAAACCACAAAAAAAGCCATCACAAATTGTGATGGCTTAAAGAAGGAGCTCAATGAGGAGAAATCTGAAAGGCCTGAAATCAGAATCCGTTACCTCTTTGATGTTGCCCACTTTAGGCGGGAAGGGGGCGTAGAGGGATCGTCCAAAGGGCGTAATCCGGGCGTAAAGCACCGAAAATGTGATGTTCGTCACATTATTCGAGCAGGCCGAGCTCCCGTGCCCTTGCCAAAGCCCCGGTTCGGCTCGTTGCCCCAAGCTTGCCGTAGAGGTTACGGATATGCGCTTTGACGGTGGTCTGGGCGACGGCCATGCGCCGGGCGATTTCCTTGTTGGCATGTCCGGCGTAGATCAGTTGGAGCACTTCCACCTCGCGCTGGCTCAGCGGCTCCACAAGGGCCTCGGATGCCGTGTTCAGGGCAGGGGCGTCAGTTCGCGCCGGGGGCTCTTCGCCATCCGGAAGCAATGGCTCGAGCTCGCGCAGGAAGGTGGCGGGAAGGCCGCTCTTGTCCATTCTGCGGAATATACGGGTCAGGGCCGATCCCTCCTCGACAAACAGCCGCAGGAAATGATCCCTTGAGGCCAGCTCCAGGGCCCGGTAGAGCATGGTGCATGCCTGCTCGTGCTGGTTTTCCGCCTCAAGGCTGACGCCGTAAAGTGCCAGGAGTTCAATCAGGTGCTTGATGTGGCGTCCGCGCTCCGTGGATAACCTCAGCGGTGCAAGCGTATTGATGGCCTCATCGCCGTGGCCTTGCGCAAGCTGAACGCGTGCCAGCCCAATCCGGGCCTGCTCCCGGTTGATGGGGTTGCGGTACTGGCTGTTCTCCAGGCGCTCCCGCCAGGCGCTCGCCGCCTCCGTATCACCCAGCGCCAGAAGGCAGCGTACGTGCAGCGCTTCAAGGCAAGGGGGTTCGAAAAGGATGGCGTCCCGCTTCTGGTTCAGGACACGCTCCGCGTCCTCCAGGTAGTCAATAGCATCCCTGCAGTCGCCTCTGGAAAATGCCAGATGGGACCGGGTGTACTGGATAACCACATGCTGCCCTGGCTCAGTTCCCGACTCCAGGTGGGGGAGAAGGGGGGTAAGATAGGTTTCCGCCAGCGTCAGGTCGTTCTTCTCGCGGTAGATCTGGACCATGGCGCTGTTCTGCCAGCAGGACACCAGGCGGGGCTGCTGGGGGTCGGTGTGATAGCTGTTCACCCATTCCCGCACGCTGATGCCAATATTCAGGGCCCGATCCATTTCCCCCTGATAGAAAAGAATCCAGGCCAGAAGCCCGCCACTGGAGAGGGTTGTCGCGTGCTTTTTCTCTTTTTTGCCGTGCTCGATGGCGGATTCGAGCGCCGTTGTGGCGCTGGTAAGATCCCCATTGGCGTAACAATCCAGGCCAATCCCGTAATAGGTGACGGATTTCAGCGGGATATTCGTATGGTCAATATCCCTCAGTACCTGCTGGGTGAGGTCCTGGGCGCTTGAGTGGTCACTGCGCGTGCGCGCCATGTAGGAGCGGATCAGCGCAATCTCGCTGTGAAGCGCGAGCGCCACATCCGCATTGTGATGAGAGTCCGCCACCCGGGTATCAAGCAGGTCTTCGAGCTGCTCGAGCAGTGGTTCAATGTGGTTCAACCGGTTCAGGAAGAACAGTGCCCAGATCTTCAGCATGAGCAATCTGGGGTTGCTCGTGGTGCGTTCATCGGGCAGATACTGGAGCCAGCGGTGAACCAGCTCGTGGAACCCGCCATGGATCAGGTTGTTGCCATTCAGTTCCAGGACCTGTTCAAGCCAGTCCCAGTCCTCAAGCTCAATCAGTTGGATGATCGCTTCCTGCAGATAGTCCTGGTCCAGAAGCCAGCGGATCGCCTGGGTCAGGAGCGACTGATAATGATCTGGGTCGGACTGCCTGAGGCGCAGGCTCAACGCCTCCCGGAACAGGTCGTGAAGGCGGAACCACTCATTGCGCGTGTCCAGTGGGATGATGAACAGGTTCGCGGCCACAAGGCGGTCCAGGATGGACTGGCTGTCCTCGCGCGCCATCATGCTGTTACACAGGGAAGCGCAGAGCCTGCGGCAGACCGAGCACTGGAGCAGGAAGTCCCGGATGTCGGCGGGCTGGCGCTCCAGGATTTCGGTCAGGATGTAGTCGTTGATCTGCCTGCTGTCACCACCGGGTTCAATAACATCGGCACCTGCGCCCTGGCCGTTCCTGTCGGTGCCTGACAATGCCGCGAGCTGCATGGCGGCCGCCCATCCCTCGGTTCTCTGCCAGAGACGCCTGATGGACTCTTCATCCAGGGCCATTCCCATGTAGTCATTGAAAAACGCGGAACACTCCGTCTCGGAAAAGGCCAGCTCGCTGGCATGCAGGGCATTCATCCAGCCCTTCACCTGCCACTTGGACAGAGGCAGCGGGGGTTCCGTGCGCGACAGCAGTACCAGGTGCAGCGCGGGCGGACCATGCTCAATGAGGAACGTCAGCTGACGGTGAATCCGCGCGTCCTGTATAAGGTGATAGTCGTCAAGGATAAGTCCGCAGAACTGGGGCGAATCCTGAATCAGCGCGTTGATCAGGGCGGTAATGGCGCCTTCCAGGTGCTGTTCGTCCGCCGCGTCCAGGTAATGGTGAATCTCATCCCGGTAAGGCAGGACGGTCTGCTCAAGCGCGCCAATCACGTAGATCCAGAACCGTCTCGGGTCATCGTCATGCTCATCCAGCGAGAGCCAGGCAACCGAGCCTGCCTGCTGGTCACACCATTGGTTGACCAGGGTTGTCTTACCGTAGCCGGCGGGAGCGGTGATGGCCGTCAGCCGCTTGCCCGGCGAGGTGTCCATTCGGGCAAGCAGACGGGGCCGGGCAACGGCACGGGGGTCCACGGCCGGGCGCATGAATTTGGTCGCCAGTAACATCTTTAGGCAGTCCGTCGTCCCGTTGGGTACACTGCTTGCATTGTCAGGGCTGGCCGGTGGATGTCAACCCGCTGAACTTTGAGTAATAATAAGCTATATTCTTATAGCCAAATAACGATAATGGAGCCAGAAAGGCCATGAAGCTTCAGCAGCTGCGCTATATCTGGGAAGTCGCGCACCACGATCTCAATGTATCCGCCACGGCAGCGGAACTGTTCACCTCGCAACCGGGAATTTCCAAGCAGATCCGGATGCTGGAGGATGAACTGGGTGTTGAGATCTTTGCCCGATCCGGCAAACACCTTACCCGGATTACCCCCGCCTGGCGAAAGCATTATACGTGAAGCCGGCGAGATCCTTCGCCGCAGTGAAGGGATCCGCCGCATTGCCCAGGAATTCAGCGACCAGAAGAAAGGGGAGCTGCGCATTGCCACCACCCACACCCAGGCCCGGTACGCGCTGCCCCGACTGATCCAGGGGTTCATGGGCGACTACCCGGATGTCACCCTGCACATGCATCAGGGAACGCCCTGGCAGATTGCCGAGATGGCGGCGAACGGGGTTGTGGATTTTGCCATTGCCACTGAGGCGATGGAGCAGTTTCCTGATTTGATCATGATGCCGGGGTATCGCTGGAACCGGTGTGTTGTGGTACCCCGGGATCATCCATTGGCCAATCTCAAGACGCTGACCCTGGAGGCCCTGTCAGAATATCCCCTCGTGACCTATGTGCTCGGCTTTACCGGCCGCTCACGCCTGGATGACGCCTTCCATGCCAAGGGACTGACGCCCAGGGTGGTGTTCACGGCCTCGGACGCGGACGTGATCAAGACCTATGTCAGGCTGGGGCTCGGTGTCGGCATTGTCGCCCACATGGCCCACGATCCCGAGGTTGATACCGACCTGGTGGCGCTGGATGCGCAGCACCTGTTCGAGTCCAGTACCACGCGTATCGCTTTCCGCAAGGGGACCTTCCTGCGCGCCTACATGGTCGACTTCATACAGCGGTTCGCCCCCCATCTCAGCCGCGAGCTGATTGAGGCCGCCGCCCAGCGCACTTCCCAGGATGAGCTGGACGAACTGTTCAAGGATGTGGTGCTGCCGGTCTACTGAAAACAAAAAGGAATATAAAAGCCAAACCAAACAGTATTGGGGCAACCTGCCTGCTGTTTGGTACCCTATCCGCATGATCTTCCCGACGATAAGGATGCAGCATGGCCTCAGAACTTGAAGCGATTAACAACGAATTTGCCAACAACCCTCAAGGGTTGGTTGAGTGGGCACTGGCCCAGGGCGAACGGCCTATCTGCACGACCAACTTCCGCCCGTTCGAAGCGGTGATTCTGCACATGGTGACCCAGGTACGCCCCGATATTCCCATCGTGTGGATGGACACTGGCTACAATACCGAGGCGACCTACCAGTTTGCTGATGACGTCATCAAACAGCTTAATCTCAACATCGTCAGCTTCCTGCCCAAGCGGACCCGCACTCATCGCGAAGCTCTGGAAGGCCCCATGCCGGGCATTGATGACCCGCGCCACGATGCCTTTACCCAGGAAGTAAAAATCGAACCCTTCGAGCGTGCGCTGCGTGAAATGCAACCGGACGTGTGGTTCACCGCCCTGCGTGCGGAAGACACTCCGGAACGCGCCAGGATGGAGCTGGTCAGCCGCAACGCCGACGGCCTGCTTAAAGTCGCGCCGGTGCTTCAGTGGACAGCCAAGGATATGTACCAGTACCTGCAGGCCCACAACCTACCCAACAACTTCGACTACTTTGACCCCACCAAGGTCGAGGAAAAGCGCGAGTGCGGGCTGCATTTACAGCATTAACCGTCAGGGTCGCTCATAGATCAGTACATCGGCCTCCACCACAAGGCCCGAGATGACGATACTGCCGTTATCCAGAAGGCCGTTGCCATTTGGGAAGCGGACATCCGAGATCCGTATCTCATCCACGCGGGTCGAATTGTTAATCCTCAGGGCATCGGTCGCTTCTCCCGGGCGCCTTTCAAGGGACGATGTAATGACCTGTTCTCCGGATAGTATCCGGAAGCTGGTGCCTCCGCCCGTGGGAACGGGGGATGGGACATTACGCACCGTGGGAACGTTTAGCGCTATTTCCGGGAATATAAGCTCGAATGGATCCTGATTGCGCGTAAAATCGCGCTCCGGCGGGTTGCGAAGAATGTCAGGCGCTTCCAGTGCCATGGCGATGGCGGACACTGTGCCCGCGGTCTGCTCGATGGGCGGCGGTGTGTCATTCTCGTNCGCCACTCTGGAGACCTCGCCTGCAGCAGGCGCCCCAAACACGTTCAGGATTTGACCAGAGGCCATATGGATGGCTCCCATATCCTTCTCTCCAAGCGTTTCCACGGCATGTGCCTGAAAAGCTATTGCGAGCCCCAAAACAGTCGTCGTTATCCCTGGCTTGATCATGCCCCAGCTCCTCTCTGATCCGGCTTCCGTTGCCAATGTGAGAGTCCATTTTATTAACCTGATTTAACACAAAGTGTACGCACTGGTGCCGTCAGGTCAAAAGTTTTATCCGCTCTGTACCCATCCTGCGACTGACATCTCATCATTTAACGAATGAATGGTTCATTAAAGGTGAACTGTTTGATAACAGATCCCACGAAGAGGGGATTGACAAGACGTGACCCTGCACCTTCCGGCACGACGAGTTTTCCCGGTGAGGACCTTTCCCGTGCAATCCGTGACGTCATTCTTTATCATGCGGTCGCTGAAAATGAGCGCATGATAAGGAGTAAAACGTGGAACTGGCCTGTCTTGACCTTGAAGGGGTGCTGATTCCGGAGATCTGGGTAGCCTTTGCAAAAAAGACGGGCATCCCCGAACTGGAAGCGACCACGCGCGATGTGCCCGACTATGACCAGCTGATGCAGCAGCGCCTGCGGCTGTTGACGCAGCACGGCTACGGCTTTCCGGCGATCCAGCAGGTGATTGGTGAGCTGGAGCCGCTGCCGGGGGCGCCGGAGTTCCTGCACTGGCTGCGCCAACGTTTCCAGGTGGTCATACTCTCGGACACCTTCTACGAGTTCGCCATGCCCCTGATGGCCAAGCTCGGATACCCCACGCTACTCTGCCACCGGCTCAGCGTCGGTGCGGACGGGACCATCACGGATTATTTCCTGCGCCAGCCGGACCCGAAGCGCCAGGCCGTCAGGGCCTTCCAGCTTCTGAACATGCGCTGCATCGCCACCGGCGATTCCTACAATGACACAACCATGCTGAAACAGGCGGAAGCGGGCATACTTTTCCACGCGCCGGAGAACGTCATTACCGAGTTTCCCCAGTTCCCGGCTGTGCATGATTATGAAGGCCTGCGTGACGAGTTCCTGAAGGCAAGTAACGAGCACGCGGACAGCTGAGCTACGTCTTCATTCCCTCCAGGACGTCCATGAACAAGCGCACCTTGTTGATGGACTCCCGGTATTCCTCCTCGGGAACCGAATCCGCCACAATGCCGCCGCCACCCTTACAGTCCACTACGCCTTCCCGGCACTCCAGGGTGCGAATGGCGATGGTGCTATCAAAGCCATTGCAGGGTGTCCAGTGGAAGAATGAACCGCAATAGGCGCCCCTTGGGACCGGCTCAAGTTCCCGGATAATCTCCATGGCCCGCAACTTGGGCGCCCCCGTAATGGAACCACCTGGAAAGGCGCTAAGCAGCAGATCCAGCGGGGAGAGCTCCGGAGAGAGCTGGCCGGTGACCGTACTGACCAGGTGGTGAACATTGGTGAACGTCTCCAGTGCGAAGAGTGGCTCCGCCTTGACGGAACCGGTCTCGCAGCACTTACCCAGGTCGTTGCGCAACAGGTCCACGATCATCAGGTTCTCGGCACGATCCTTGGCGCTGGTCGTCAGCTCCTTCATCATCTTCTGGTCTTCCGCCTCCGTCGCGCCGCGCTTGCGCGTTCCCTTGATGGGGCGGGTTTCCACGGTTCCGCTGTTGTGCACCCGCAGGAAGCGCTCCGGCGAGAGGCTGAGGATCCGGCTGTCCCCGGTATCGAGATAGACGGAGCAGGGGCTGGGGCTGGCGTCATGGAGCGCAAGGTAGGCCTCCATCGGATCGCCCCTGTAGGTGGCGGTGAACTGCTGGGCGTAATTCACCTGGTAGACGTCACCCGCCTGGATGTAGTCCCGGATCCGGTCGAGTTTCTGAAGGTACTCCCGCTGTGACTGGGCGGGCTGAAAACCGGAGGTCAGATGAAAGGAGGGCGCGCCTTCAGGGGCCAGGGCAGCCTCAATCCTGTCCCAGACCCGCGCGCGTCTTGACCCGGGGCAGTCGGCGTGGAAAACCAGTTGCGTTTCCCCCTGGCGCGCGCAATGGATGATCGCCCAGTCGTATTCGGCAATCTGGACGCCAGGCTGTGGTTCGCCGTTGCCGTAGTGAAGGAAGCCAATTTTGAGCGGCAGCCAGGACGTCCGTGAATGGGGGCTGGCGTCTGGTTCCCTTCTTGCCCTTATCGAGAGCCTGGATTGGCCGCCGAATCCGGCAACGCGGGTTTCCCGGAAGAAAGGGCGTGCCGTCAGGATCTGGATATCGGCGGGTTGGTGCGTTGTATCGGGTACGTCAAAGACACAGCAACCGGGCTCCGTGGCAAAGGCACGGAGCAGCGCATTCCAGTCGGGAGAGGGCAGTGTCAGCTGGTCCTGCGTCATGAATAGAGGGTTGGCCAATGGCCACTGAATGGATGAGCAGTGAACGGTGTCACATTTTAACGATTGATTCCACCGATGTGACCCCGCGGCAATGAGGCAGATGCCGCTGTGAGGCACAATAGCGGATGTTGTATTCATTTCCCGGGAGGCCGTATGAAACTGAAAAATATTCTTTTGGCATTACTTATTGGTGTCCTGATTTCCGTGGAAGTCCCGGCGCAGGAGGCGGGGATGACCCAGAAGGAGACCAGAAATATGGCATTTGGCCAGATGTCTGAAGCCAAGCAGAAGCAGGTCATCGCCATGCTCAAGAAGATCTACAAGGAGGCGAAGGGCAAGGCCGAAAAGAGTATCCGCAAAAACGGGAGTATGATTCCTTACGGCTATGCCGCCAATAACCAGGGGGACGGACAGTTTCTGCACATTGATCCCGAACAGAAGATGAAGGCGGAAGTGGCTGCCCACGCTATTCAGAAAAGCATCCTCACAAATGCTGTCCGCGGTCAGCTGGCGGCCAGCGCAATTTTTCTCACAATGGGTCTGCCCGAGGGCCTTGAAGAGGAGACCCGTAAAAAGCTCGAATCATCGATTAAGGGCGATCGCGAGCTTGGCGATGTGCGCTTCCTGATGGTTGAACTGCAACATCTGGGCGGATTGGGGCTTCTCATGACTGTGCCGTACTGGGAGAGCGACGAGGGTAAATGGGTTTTTGGTAAACCTGTTTCTCAGCAGGTTCCTCCGGAGCTCCAGAAGTCGGTTCAGCGAATCCTACGCAAGGCCGCTCAACAGAAGCGCTCCCAGGGCGGTGATTCTTGAGGCTGGCGTTAAACCGATCACATTCTCTGTGCAACATGCCGCTGACTGAGTCAGGTGTGAACCTCATCACTTTATCTTCGGATTGTCTAACCTAGAATTTCAGTTATCCGGTCAAGGTTGGCCGGATATAAAAATAAATCGATATTTTAATCAATCTCTAAGGAGAACGATGATGAAAGGCCTGAATAAACTTGCACTCGCAACAGCCGTAGCTGCTGCACCCTTCGCTACACAGGCGATGGAACCCATGTCCGACGCGGCAATGGGTAACACCACTGGCCAGGCTGGCGTGACCATTGAGCTGGACACTAACCTCAACATTGGCCAAATCGCATACAGCCAAGGCGATGCCACTGGTTCCTTCCTGGTTAACAATACCAGGATCGGGGGCGTTGACGATGCCAGCGGCAATCCCACCAGTCTTGATCTCGCTATCAACGTCGACCTCGTAGAGCAGGATACGGCCGCTGGTCTCCCGACCTTCGATGCTTCCGGAAATTTCACCGGAACAACGCGCACACTGGATGACGGTGACGCGCTGATTTCACTGAAGAATCCGGCAAATGATAGTTCAGAAATGGTGGACGTCGGTGTAACTGTTGGCTCCATGGGTCTGGAAAACTCAGGTGGAACCGAGTCAGCCACACTGGTTTCCAACCTGAATATGGATATGTATCTGTCCAAGTTGGATATTATCGCCAAAACGAATGATCTTAACGGTGATACAGGTACCACTGGTTCGCTGGGTATTGATGTTGCGTTCGCAATCGATAATCTCGACGTAGATTTTGATGTTGCGGCAGTTGATATTCGCGGTCTGCGTATGGCGGGCGGCGGAACTCTTGATACGCTCAAGGACGAAACTAACGCTGTTGATGGTGTTACCGACATGGGTCCTCCGCTTGGGTACCAGGCTGACGTAACGCCTGCTGTTGTAAGCATGGACATTGGTGCAGGTGATGCATCTGATGTTTCCATGGATGGCATTGATCAAGCGCTGGTGATCAACCTGGCCAACTTCCAAGCTGACATTTGGATGGATCAGATCAACATTGGTAATAACACCAATGGCACCTCCAGCATCGGCTCTGTTGGTATTCGTAACCTGACGGTTACCAACACCGATATCGCTGTTTATGGCCGCGATTAAAATCGCAGTCGCTTAATCAGTCGATTGAAAGCCACCCTTCGGGGTGGCTTTTTTTGTGCGCCCGGCACGGGCGCACTCCTGGAGGTGAAAGTCCTCCCGTAAGCTGGCCACAGCGAACGAAGTGAAGCGCAACTGCGTGAGGGTGACCGAGCGTGGGGAGGAAGCGTGGAGCGTAAACCGTGAGCCGATGAACAAGAATCGGATACGAGGCGCTGCTGAGCAGGGCGAGCGGGCAAGAAGCCGCAAAGCTCTCGTGGCCAAGGCGAAGTGGCGTATATCCGGCGGTTGTGCGGTGAAGGAGTGTGTCCTTACCCGGGGAGATCTCGCCTTATGCCTGAAAGGGCGACGTGGTAACACGGAGCGAGAAGTCAGCAGAGGCCATAGTAGTCGCCAACACGGGACGAAGGGCTGAACGAGAAGGAGCGTCAAACGACTTGTCGATGAGTACTGTACGGCATCAGATGCCCGCACAGCGGGGCGGATCATGGAATGGGAAGGTGAAGCCTTGCCAGAAATGACCAGCGATGAAACAGCACTCCCGCGACAGGAAGCGGAGGGCGCAGGGCGAGACCTGCTGGAGCAGGCATTCGCACGAGAGAACATGCAGCGGGCATGGAAGCGCGTAAAGGCCAACAAGGGCTCTGCAGGTATCGACGGTCGGGATATTAACCAGACAGCCGAGCACCTGCGATGGGCCTGGGCGGGACTTCGCCAGCAACTGCTGCAAGGCACCTACCGGCCACAGCCTGTGCGCCGGGTAGGCATCCCAAAGTCGGATGGAAGTGAGCGTGAATTGGGTATTCCCACCGTGACCGATCGCCTGATTCAACAGGCACTGCTGCAAGTGCTGCAACCTCGGATCGATCCCACCTTCAGCGAACACAGTTACGGCTTCCGTCCGGGCCGACGCGCCCAGGACGCGGTTGTGGCTGCGCAGCGCTATGTCCAGCAAGGCCGCCACATTGTGGTGGATGTTGACCTGTCGGCGTTCTTCGATCGGGTCAACCACGACATCCTGATTGACCGCTTAAGCAAACGCGTGGATGACACCGGTGTTATCCGGTTGGTCCGGGCGTATCTGAATGCGGGAATCATGGATGGCGGTGTGGTCATTCGACAGAGACAGGGGACACCGCAAGGCGGACCGCTGTCACCACTGTTGGCCAATGTCATGCTGGACGAGGTGGATCAGGAGCTGGAGCGTCGAGGGCACCGTTTCGCCCGTTACGCCGATGACTGCAACGCCTACGTGCGCAGTCACAAAGCTGGCGAACGAGTGATGAGGCTGCTGCGCCGCTGCTATGAGAAACTGCGCTTGACGATCAACGAATCCAAGAGCGCGGTGACCAGTGTGTTCGGCCGCAAGTTTCTCGGCTATGCCTTATGGCAGTCGAGTGACGGGAGCGTTCGTCGCGCGGTCTCGGCGAAAGCGTTACAGACGTTCAAGCTGAGGATTCGGCAATTGACCCGCCGCAATGGCGGG
>Ga0065697_1000699_pt1 | contig 11516 bp, 11 predicted proteins | sample AntLakMe24m_08um_FD_59086 | JGI IMG/M metagenome (GOLD analysis project Ga0065697, IMG submission 59086) | Hypersaline microbial communities from Antarctic Deep Lake - 24m 0.8um v2 (version 3) | ecosystem: Environmental > Aquatic > Non-marine Saline and Alkaline > Hypersaline | place: Deep Lake... | reverse complement strand
GTCGCTGAGTCTGACCTCGGGTGCGTCCTACATCGCACGGACCGCGGCAGTCAACCCGAACCAGGCCAAAGAGATCATCGTCGAGGCGATGGAGCACGACGGCTTCGCGCACATCGACTTCCTCACCCAGTGTCCGACCTGGAACAAGGACGCCCGACAGTACGTCCCCTACATCGACGTCAACGAGTCCGACGACTACGACTTCGATCCAACGGACCGACGTGAGGCCGCCGACATGATGGCCGAGACCGAGCAGGCCCTCCACGAAGGGAAGGTCCTGACCGGCCGGCTCTATGTCGACAACGACCGCCCATCGTACGGCGAAGAAAAACGTGCGATCGGCGAGATGCCCGAGGAACCGCTGGCCGAGCGCTACTTCGACGACTCCTACGAGTGGGAGCGATCGGCTGACCTGTTCCTCGATAAGCACAAATAGACGACTGCGGCCCCTCGGTTTCGACGGCGCGAAAACCCTTTTTCGTTCGCAAGGTATTTTTTTCGTTGGAGCAAAATATATACGCATGAGTAGCACCTCGACTGAGGATCGTATTCTCTCTGTCTTGGAGGACGACGCACAGGCCTCCTACTCCGAGATCGCCAACCGGGCGGAGGTCTCGAAGCCGACGGTCCGCAAATACATTCAAAAACTCGAATCCGATGGCGTGATCGTGGGGTATTCGGCGGACGTCGACCCGAAGAAACTCTCCTCGCAATCGATCGCGATGGTCGGCATCGACGTCGCCAGCGAACAGTACGTCGAGGCCACCCGCGCGCTCAAGAGCCTCGACTCGGTCGAGGCCTTATATACCTCCTCGGGCGACCATATGCTGATGGCTGAGGTCCGGGCACAGGACGGCGACGCCCTCGGCGACGTGATCAGCGACGACATCCTCGATATCGAGGGCGTGACCGCCGCCCATCCGTCGTTCCTCCAGGAACGACTGAAATAACGAAATAACGGCTCTCTCTTCTCTCCGGGCGTCTCCACTACGGTTTTCGTTTCCGTTCAGCAAAACACACCGACGGTTCGACAAAACGGGCGCGGACCATTGATACAATCGACCAGCAGTGTATGCGCCGGTCGACAATAGGAACCGCAATCGCTCGACTCAGTTGGTCTGGCGCCGCGTTCCGTCGAACTCCCCGCTCCGCTCCCGGCTGCCGATCTCGTAGAGCAGCACGATACTCGGGACGATCAGGAGTGCGCCCAGCGCCGTCAGCAGGTCGTTGTTGGTCAGCCCGTAGCCGACACTGGCGGCGGCGATCACGACCGCGACCGTGGCTGCGAGGTAGGAACTCCGCTGGAGTGCCGTCGAAACGCGCTGTGTCACCGACTGAAGGGAACTCATACAGCCATTGATACGGACTGCCGCCTCATAAATATCATCGAGCAAATAGATGATGATATACCCCGGTTTATCAGTACAGTTCGCTCGCGCTGTCGGTTCGTCAGTATAAAAATAGGGTCCCAAACGGGTTCTCACGCCGTTGTATTCATTCCTTTGTACGCCAGCACGATGCCGACGACGAAGACGGCCGTTGCGAGGTAGATCGGCCCGAGGTGGGTCAGCCAGTCGTGGGCGAAGCCGCCCATATAGTGCATTGGTAGCGCGATTGCCAGCCCCGTCACCGCGACGACGATGGCAGTGGCCCACGCCCACAGCTGCTGGCTGCGGACGCCGAACCACGAGAGGGCGGTTACGGCGATCCCCGTCGAGATGATGAAGCCTGCCGTCGCGACGTGCAGGTGGCTGATGTAGAAGGCGACCGTCGGATCCAACGCTGCTGGCGTCAGTCCACCGAGCTGGCTCACTCCGAGTTCGAACCCGCCTCCGACGAAGTTCAACACGAGAAAGACGATCCCGTAGCCGNTAAAGGCGACACCGGCGAGCGCCATCAACAGCGATCCCAGTCCCGAGCGCCGACCCCGAAGCCGACACGTGTTTCCTGTTGTTCTGTTACTGTTTGTTCTGTCGACATTTGAATTCCTCCGTGATGATGAGTCGACGACTCATCGATACTGTCACCCTCCGAAGCGGGTGATGAGTGAACACACGACATGATCTGCGTTTGCTCTTCCGAATACGTGAGTAGAACAACCCAAAACGAGGGGATGTTCGCGGTATACTGCCGCTATACGGCCGACAAATACTGTGATGGTTGCAGACTGTCCCCGATTCGGGAACCCCGACGCCGGTCGGCTATCGAAGGCGGTCGACGAACCGATCGAACGCCCCGCTTTCGGGGTGGACGTGGGCGTAGGTGCCAAGCGAGTCGTACTCCAGGAGGCCATCGTGGTCGCCGTCGATCCCGTCGCCGCGGACGGTCTCGAAGGCGAATCGGGCATCCGAGTCGACCGAGGCCTTCGAGTAGTGGAACTCGTGGCCCCGGATCGACTCGCCCGACTGTGCGGTCAACGTCCCCGCGGTGGCTTCGAGTTCGACGTGATCGAGCGCTTGATACCGGTCCTGCATCTCGACGTCTGCCGGGAGAATACCGGCCATCTGGCAGGTCACCCCGTCGGCTGTGGTCAGCGACTGGCTCATCGCCATGAGGCCGCCGCACTCGCCGAAGACCGGCAGGCCGTCGCTGGCCCGCTCGCCGAGTTCGGCGAGCGTGTCGGTCGACGCCAGCTCCTCGACGTGAAGTTCGGGGTAGCCCCCGGGGAGATACACCCCGTCGCAGTCGGGCACCCGATCGCCAGCGATCGGCGAGAAGGTCCGGACCGTCGCCTGCTCCTGGAGGCGTTCGATCGAGGCCGGATACCGGAAGCAGAAGGCGGCGTCACTGGCGACCGCGACCGTCGCGCCGGTCGGCTCCCCAGAGGGTGTCGGTGTGTCGACCTGCGGCGGCTCGCGCGCAACATCGACCAGCCGCTCAGTTGTGAGATGCTGGGCCGCCTCCGAGAGCGCGTCGTGCGGCAGGGCAGCCTCCGCGCCCATTTCGAGGCCGAGATGCCGGTCGGGAATTTCCAGATCCGACGAGGGTGGGACTTCGCCCGAAGTAGTCCATGCTCTCCGGGAGTGCATCACGGATGCCCTGCTCGTGTCGACCGCCATGTGCTCGCTGGGCGATGATCCCCGCCACGTCGATATCGCGGCCGATGGCGGCGGCATACTCTCGAAAGCCGTAGGCGGTGGCGGCGACGCTTTCCATCCCGGCCTTGGCGTCAACGACCAGCACCACCGGCAGATCGAGTGCTTCGGCCACCATCGCAGTGCTGGAGCCATCGCCATCATAGAGGCCCATCACACCCTCAACGACGCAGATGTCGCCCTCGCCGCGGGCGTAGTTGCGGGCCAGTCCCTCCTCGCCTTCGAGCCATAGATCCAGGCTCCTGGAGGGCCGACCCGCCACCGCTTCGTGGTGGCTGGGGTCGATGAAGTCGGGCCCGGCTTTGGCTGGCTGGACCGTGTGGCCCGCCTCGTCGAGCGCGCGGATGAGCGCCAGCGTGGCGACCGTCTTGCCGACACCCGAACTCACGCCGCCGACGACGAATCCCTTCATTGCTCGCTCCGTTGGTCGACCTGCGGTTCAGTCCGTCGAACCGCCAGCACCGAGAGATCAGAAAACGGCGTGTCGTCGGCTCCCGAACCGCCAGCGTGCTCGGCCAATTCGGCCAGCGAGAAGCGACTGACTGACTCCTTGTCGTGGGTGAGTTTTTCGAGTACGAGCGCGTCCAACTCGGGATCGGCTCCATGGTCCAGGAGGTTGGCCGCGATATCGCCGGGCATCCAGTCGAACGGTCGCGGCAGGACGAGCAGATGCCGATCGCCGACATAGGTTATCAGACGATCTAATCCGGGCGTGATGTCACCGCTCTTGTGGAGCGTGACAAACTCCGTGTCCTCCATCGGCGTCCGGGCACGGCTCGCGGCTATCTGGAGCGACGAGATCCCTGGAATCACGCAGACTGGTTTGTCGACACCGTCCTGGACCTTCCCGACGAACTGATAGCCCGAGTGGTTCGGATCGCCCATCAAAACGGCTGTTCCGCGCTCGCCGTCGGCCACGCGGTCTGCGAAGGTGGTCAGCGCCTCGCGTTCGTCTTTGTAGCCGCAGGTCAGCAGGTCAGCGTCGGTGAGATCAGTAATAAAATCGACGACCGTCGAAAAGCCGACGATGACGTCTGCTTCCTCGATGGCCCTCCGACCACGGGGCGTGAGATACTCCAGGCTTCCTGGACCGATGCCGACCGCATAGACGGGCTCGGTCGACTCGTCGATGTCGTCTTCGGCCGCGGCTGCCGCGACCGTCGCCGGATCGGGGCCCGAATCGAGATCGTAGTCGCTCACAGGTCGGCCTCCACGCCGAGATCTAGCTCCAACTCGCCGGTCCGCACGTCTTTGGCGACGTGGATCAGCTCGTTCGTCAGCGCGGCCGCGAGGCCACTGCCGCCGCGTCGCCCAACGTTCGTAATCGCGGGCACGTCGAACTCGGCGGCGACTTCTCGGATCCGCTGGCGGCTTTCGACGGCTTTGACAAAGCCGACCGGCGTGGCCACGATGACGGCCGGTCGGGTGCCGTTTTCGATGCAGTCAGCGAGTGCGAATGCCGCGGTCGGGGCGTTGCCGATCACCGCGATGGCGTCGTCGTAAACGCCGCGTTTGTCGAGCTCCAGGACCGACGCCGCAGTCCGGGTCATCCCCGTTTTTTCCGCGAGCTCCGCNNACGNTGCCGATCGCCTTGCGTTTCTCGCAGTTGTGGCCCCGCCCCGTGACCCCGGCTTTCGACATCGTAATATCGGTGACGATCGTCGACTCCCGAAGTACCGCCGCGGCTCCGGCTCGAATCGGCGCGTCGGTATCCGGCTCACCGTTCTCGTCAGTGCCGGTAAACCGCAGGAGGTGTTGAAATTCGATGTCGCCCATCGAGTGGACCGATTTCTGTCGAACGCGGTCGGCCAGCGTCTCGTCCGGGACGAACTGCCGAACGATATCCATACTCGTCTCGGCGATCTCCATCGCCTCCTGGGTCGTCGCCCCGAGGTCGGCGTACTCAGCCTCGAAGTCGTTGGCCTCGGTCCCGTGCTCAGTCATCCGAGACCTCCGCGGCCGGGGCGCTGGCACGCGCTTCGAGGTCGCCCTCGACGCTGAGATTAATATCCCGAAGTCNGTCGACCGTCTCGCTGTCTGCATCCCACAGGTCGCGTTCGATTGCCTCCAGGAGCGTGTCAGAAATCGATTCGAGCGCCCACGGGTTGACGTCCCGCATCCACTCTTGGCGGTCCTCGTCGAAGGCGAATTTGTCGGCGACGTCCTCCCAGAGCGTATCGCTGATGACGCCGGTGGTGGCATCCCAGCCCATGACCACGTCGACCGTCGTCGAGAGGTCACCCGCACCCTTGTAGCCGTGTTCCTCCATCGAATCGAGCCACTCCGGGTTGAGCACGCGGGCCCGCATCGCCTTGCGGACTTTCTCCTCGTTGGTATACACCGAGACGTTCTCGGGGTCCGAGGAGTCGCCGATGTACGAGGCAGGTTCGCTGCCGGAAATCTCCGAGACTGCGGAAATAAAGCCGCCGTGGAAGGCATACCAGTCCGAGGAGTCCAACTCGTCTTGCTCCATCGTATCCTCGATTTTGACCGTGGCGTCGACACTCGACAGGCGGCGCTCGAAGCTCTCGTGAGCGTCGCTCACGTTGCCGCGCTTGCCCATCGCGTAGCCGCCCCATTGGACGTAGACATCCGCGAGATCCGAGCGGTCCTCCCAGTTGCCCTCGTCTACGGCCTTGTTCGTCCCCGCGCCGTAGCCGCCGGGCCGCGTGGTAAAGACGCGGTTGGTCGCCGCGCTTTTGGCCTCCTTGGCGTCGAGCCCGTCGGCTTCGAGTTCCTCGGCGTCTTCCTCGACGTGCTTTTTAATATAGTTCATGTCGAGCGGTTCGTCGAGATCGACCACTGCCGCAACGGCGTCGTGGATGACACCTGCCGCCGTGGGGAAGGCATCCCGGAACAGCCCCGAGACGCGTGTGGTCACGTCGATTCGTGGCCGACCGAGTTCGTCGAGCGGAATCGGCTCCACGTCGTCGATCCGCCCGGCCTCGGTCCACTCCGGTTTGACGCCCATCATCGCCAGCACCTGGCCGATGGTCTCGCCCTTCGTCCTGACCGTCGGCGTCCCCCACGCAACGACACCGATCTCTTCGGGGTACGCGCCGTGTTCGTCGTGGTGGCGATCCAGGACGCCCTCGGCGACGTTGCGGCCCACTTGCCAGGCGTATTTGGCTGGCACCTTCCGTCGGGTCGAGCGTGTAGAAGTTCCGTGCAGTCGGCAGGAGGTCGACACCGCCGCGCGTCGGCGCGCCGGAGCCGCCCGGCGGGACGTACTCGCCGTTCAGCGCGTCGGCAGTTCGGGGGATTTCGGCTTCGGCCTCCTGGACTCTGGGTGCGGCTTCCTCGCAGATGAACGCGAGTGCCTCCCGGAGGTCGTTGTGCGCGCCGGATTTGGCTCGACCATCACCGAGAGTGTCGATATCAACGACGAGCAGATTGACGTTGACCTCGTCATCTGGTCCGGCTCCGGCGGCTTCGCCGCCTCCGTCTCGCGATTCGTTCCGAATCGCGCGTGCTTCCCGTTCGGAGTCGGGCACGTCGAACTCGTGTTCAGCGAGCGTCCGGATCAGGTCGACGCTCGTCTCCTGGACGTGGTCGGCAGCCTCGGCGTAGGTCATGCCTAACGCCGCGTCGTACGCGCCGGGTCGGTTCCGCAGGGCGTCGTAGTCGACGCCTAACACACCGGCAACGCTCTCCCGGAGGCTCGGCGTGTCGCCGTTTTCGAGGCGGGTGAGCGCGACCAGATACTCGACCAGTCGGTCGTCGGCCGGGGGTTCGCTCATCGTATGGAGACCCAGCCGGATCTGGGTCGTCTTCACGTCGGTGAGGTACTCGTGGATGCGTTCGACCAGGTCGTCGATCGAGAGCTCGTCGCCCTCGACTGCTCCCTCGGCGAGCGTCGACCCCGTTTCGTCGGGACCGCGGACTTCCATCCGCTCGTCGATGGTGCCTGCGGTTCCGAGTTCGACGGCCAGATCGAGTTCGTCGACACGGCTTCGAATCAGGTCTTCGAGATGGTCGCCGTCATCCTCGCGAGCGTCTTCCATCCCGGCCTCGCGGTACTGATTAGCGAGCTCCTCCAACTCACTGAGTTCGTCGTAGGTGCCCGCATTGGCCATGACTGGCGTGAGGTAGTCGACGATCGCGGCATACGAGCGCCGCTTGGCCTGGGTTCCCTCGCCGGGGTTGTTGACGATGTAGGGGTAGATATTGGGGAGGTCACCGATCAGCTGATCCGGCGCGCTTGCACCGTTGAGGCCGACGGTTTTCCCCGGTAGCCACTCAAGTGAGCCGTGGGTACCGAGATGAACAACGGCGTCGGCCTCGAAGGCGTTGCGGAGCCAGTTATAGAAGGCGTAGTAATCGTGTGGCGGCTGGAGATCCGAATCGTGGTAGACCTTCGAGGGGTCCATCCCGAACCCACGTGGCGGCTGAACGGTCACGAGGACATTGCCGAACTCCGCGCCGGGGATGGCAAAGGGTCGCTCCGGCGGCTCGCCCCACTCCTCGACGATGTTCTCCTGGAACCGCTCGTCAGCCTGCTCGAACCACTCGGTGTACTGGTCCGTGGAGACGACGTCGACCGAGCGTTCGCGGACGTCCTCGGGTGCGACCCACCGGTTGTCGAGTGTGAGCTGGCTCGTCAGCGTCTCGATCAGCGACTGGCCGGAGTCGGGGATCGAGCCGCCGAGATCGTACTCGCGAGCGCCGAGTTCCTCCAGGAGATTGATCGTGCTCTCCGGCGAATCGAGGCCGAAGGCGGTGCCGATCCCGTCGTCGCTCGGCGGGTAGTTGTGGAGGACGACCGCGACCTGTTTGTCCTCGTTGGGGGTGTCCTGGAGGTTCGCCCAGTTGACCGCGAGCCGGGCGGCGTGATCGACACGATCCTCGATGGGGAAATGCTGCTTCGGTGCAGTGCCGATCCCCGCGTCGTCGTCCATCCGCTCCTTGCCGGAGATCGGATGGGTGATCACGTTGCCGTCGAACTCCGGCAGGGCGACCGACAAGGCGAGTTCGAACCCCATGACGCCGGTGTCGCTGGATTCGTAGCGGGACCGTGAGCGCATGGTCGTGATCGTCTGGAGGACGGGGACGCCGAGTCGGTCCAAGAAGACATCCTCGGCGCTGTCACCCTCGCTGCTGGCCGACCGGCCGCGTTCGTCCATCGACAGCGAGAACATGAACGAGGAGAGGACGGCATCGACGATCGGATCGCCGTCCTCCAGGAGCCAGTTGTCAGTCACCCACTCGGCGTTCTCCTGGCCCGACTCGTCGGCCGCTGGGTTGCAGAAGATCGGCAGCGCGTTCGCGCCCTTGGATTCGAGTGCCCGAACCTGGGCGTCGACGTAGCGCGTGTTCTCATGAGTCCAATGGGACTCGTAGAACCAGACCGCGACCGTCGGTGCGTTTGGATCAAATGTATCGAGCAGTTCCTCGTAGCCGACGCCTGGATGGTCGGGATGGTAGACGCCCTCGGTCGGGAGTTCGGTCGGCTCGTCGTACTCGATCCCTTTGCCGCCGTACTCGGCGGCCAGAAACCGACAGCAGTTCTCGATGTTGATCGTCCCGCCCCGTTCGAGATATTCGCAGACGAGATCGCGGTCCGAGTCGGCGACAGAGGTGTCCTGGAGGGCGAAAGCATCGCCGGTGGCCTTGACGATCAGGGGGACGCCCAACTCGCGGAGTCGCTCGACTGCGTAGGCGTAGCCGGGCATACTGTCCTCGCCGCCGTGGAGCCAGAAACAGACCGCCGCCGCATCCTCGCAGTCGTCGACGAAGGCTTCAACGTCCGTCTGCTCGTCGAGGTCGCTCTCCGAGCGAACGACGAGATCGATTCCATCGAGCCGGCCCGCCGCCCGCTGGACGGAGCCGAGTTCGTTTTCAGTTGCCGCATAGAGGCCGATCCGTGTCATATTTATAAATCTCTATTGTATTAGCGCAAGTATGGTTGCAGATCCCGCGAGCAAAAAGCCGTCGACAGTGCCCTTCCCCGCGATCGTGGGGCAACCTGATCTTAAAAAGGTTCTTCTACTTGCTGCGGCCCACGACGACCTCAGCGGCGCGGTAATTACCGGTGAGAAAGGAACCGCCAAATCGACCGCCGTGCGGGGACTGGTCGACCTATTGGGTGACCAGCGAGTCGTCGCTGACTGCCCCTACGGCTGCGATCCCGACGACCGCACGGGACAGTGCGCGGACTGCCAGGCGCGGCCAGCCGACGAGCTTCCGGTCGAGACGCGGCCGCTCCCGCTGGTGACACTGCCGCTGGGAGCCACGCGGGACCGCGTGGTCGGCACGCTCTCGATCCAGGAGGCGATGGCCGGCGAGGCCGAGTTCGATCCCGGCCTGCTCGCGCGGGCGAATCGCGGGGTGCTGTACGTCGACGAGATCAATCTCCTCGATGACCACCTCGTTGATGTCCTCCTGGATGCCGCCGCAAGCGGGATCAACACCGTCGAGCGCGACGGGATCAGCGTCTCGCATCCCGCCGAGTTCACCCTGATCGGGACGATGAACCCCGAGGAGGGCGAGTTGCGGCCTCAACTCAGGGATCGCTTCGATCTCCAGGCGACCGTCACCGGGAGCCAGGACCTCGACGAGCGCGTCGCGATCATCGACCGCGCGCTCGGTGCTGCCGACGAGGAGGCCAGTCGCCAGGCGTTCGCCGAGGAGGGCGCCGCCCTCCGCGAGTCGCTCCAGGATGCCCGCAAGTCAATCGGTACCGTCTCGCTCCCAACGGAGTTCAAGCGAACGATCGCCAACCTCTGTACCGAGGCCAACGTCGACGGCCACCGTGCCGACATTGCCACCGCGCGGGCGGCGATCGCACTGGCTGCCTTGGACGGCCGCCCGAAAGTCATCGAATCGGACGTCCAGGAGGCCGCCAGCTACACCCTGCCACATCGCCTCCAGAGCCAGCCCTTCGAGGAGCCACCCGACCCCGACGAGCTCCTAGACGATTTCTTCGACGACGAGGACGAGGCAGATTCGGAGACTGATGACGGCGAGGACACCGATTCTGAGACAGACGAGAGTGACGGCGACGAGTCGTCCGGTGACGAGCCGGAGCCGACCGAAGACGAGGCCGACGGCGAGTCGACCGAGACCGAGTCGGACAGTAGAGCGGGTGGCGAGGAGGGAAACGACAGCGGTGGGGCAGCGGGCAGCCCAGAGACGGGCGACCGAAACGACGGTGGGAGTGAGTCGACCGACTCGGAGCGTGGCGACGCTGACGAATCCAGCGAGGATGGCGCGCCGGATGATGGCGACGAGGAGACCGAGGGAACACCGCTCGTTCCCGGCCAACAGCGCGCCGCCATCGGTGACAGCGAGGCACCGGAGATCGACAGCGATGAGTCGGCGATGGATTCGGCGTCGGCGCAGTCGGGTCGACGCGGCCGCAGCACCCAAACAGGGAGCCGTGGAACCCGCGTTCGGACCGAGCAGGCTACTGGTGACGGGCCAGTCGACGCCGCGGCCTCTGTTCGCGCCGCCGCGACGGGCGGCCACGACCGCGTCGAGCGCGACGACCTCCGCCAGTCGGTTCGCCAGCGGGAGACCGCCGCCACCATCGTGTTCGCGGTCGACGCCAGCGCCTCGATGGCCCCCGCAATGGAGACCGCCAAAGGGGTCGTCCTGGAGTTGCTCCAGGATGCCTACCAGCAGCGCGACGAGGTCGCCTTCGTCGCCTTCGGCGGCGAAGAGAGCGAGGTGCTGCTGCCGCCGACCCGGAGCGTCTCGCTGGCGGCGCGACAATTAAAAGAGCTGCCGACCGGAGACCGGACGCCGCTTCCGGATGGGCTTATAACGGCTCGACAGGTCATCGATGGCACCGACGCCTCCCTTGGTGTGGTCGTCCTGGTGACAGACGGGCGAGCGAACGTCGCCGAGGGGAGTCCGACCGAGGCTACCCGACAGGCCGCTCGGCAGTTAGCGGCGAGTGGGGCCGAGGTCGTGATCGTCGACGCAGGCGATGGCGAGCGGGGTGGGTTGGTGCCGACGATTGCCGCCGAGACCGACGGCAAGACGGTTCCGTTGTCGAAACTGAGTTCGGAGGCCGTGTCGGCTGCGGTCGGCCGAGCCGCGAACCTGTCACGAGACAGTACATAATTTCGTGGGTCGATTCGCTCTTATATCCGTGGTAGGGAGTTTCAGCATGGCACCCCAACGTTACGACCGCCTCAACCGACTCTACGAGGCGTTCGATACCGAGACACTGCGGGCTCACCAGCGGTTCGTCGATCTGTTTCCCCCAGTCGACTCGCCGGTCGCGCTCTCCCACTGGGAGGAGGCCTCCGACGAACTCGGGCGACTGAAGGCCGAAATCGCCGCCAGTTTCACCGACAGCGACCCCACCGAGGGCGAGACGTTCGCCGAGATCGCCGCCCGTGTGGATCACGATCAGGCCTTTACTGCGCTCGATCTCCACAGTCGCTATGACCGTGCGGTCAACGCGCTCGTCTT
>Ga0065697_1003292_pt1 | contig 11520 bp, 7 predicted proteins | sample AntLakMe24m_08um_FD_59086 | JGI IMG/M metagenome (GOLD analysis project Ga0065697, IMG submission 59086) | Hypersaline microbial communities from Antarctic Deep Lake - 24m 0.8um v2 (version 3) | ecosystem: Environmental > Aquatic > Non-marine Saline and Alkaline > Hypersaline | place: Deep Lake... | reverse complement strand
GGGTGGCGGCGTATTCTTTGCCGCCGGCGAACCGATCTACCACTTCGTTGTTACGCCACCGTCGTTCAACACAGAGGCCGGCACTGCCGCCGCGGTTGCCCCTGCTCTGGCGCAGTCGTTCATGCACTGGGGCTTTCTTGCCTGGGCCATCCTGGGATCGCTCACCGCCGTGGTATTGGCTCATGCCCACTATGACAACGGCCATCCCCTGCGTCCCAGAACCCTGCTTTACCCGGTGTTTGGTCAACGGGTGATGACAGGCTGGTTCGGCGGCCTCGTGGATGCGTGCTGTGTGATTGCGGTCGTGGCCGGTACGGTTGGCCCTATTGGCTTCCTGGCGACCCAGGTCAGTTACGGCTTTGAGGCGCTGTTCGGTATCGCCGACAGCTACGGCACCCAACTGGCAATCCTCGTGGCGCTCGGGGCGCTCTATGTCACCTCCGCGGTCACGGGCATCCATAAGGGCATCCAGTTCCTGAGCCGAGTCAATGTGATACTGGCACTGATCATTGCCGCCGTCATCTTCATCTTCGGCCCGACCCTGTTCCTGACCAACAGCTTCACTCAGGGCTTCGGAGCGTACATCACGTCCTTCTTCGCCATGAGTACAGTCACCTCGGAAACGGCGCCGGACTGGTGGATGAAGTGGTGGACGGTCTTCTTCTTCGCCTGGTTTATCGGTTATGGACCGCTGATGGCCATCTTTGTAGCCCGCATATCCCGGGGCCGGAGCATTCGCCAGATGATTCTCGCGGTTGGTGTGATGGCACCGGTAGCAACGACGGTCTGGTTCACGCTTCTGGGCGGCTCCGGCATCTTCTACCAGATGACCGGGGTGATCGACCTCACCGAGGCGCTCAATAACTTCCAGTTCGACGTGGCAACCCTGACGGTGGCCCAGGAACTGCCCGGCGGCGCCTTCATGGCTGTGGCCATTCTGGTCCTGACCACGATTTTTGTGGCGACCACGGGCGATTCGATGAGCTATTCCATCTCCGTTGTCGCCACCGGCCACGATCAGCCCAACGTCCTGGTGCGAGTGTTCTGGGGCGTTGCCATGGCATTGATGGCGGCCATCCTGCTCTACATGGGCGAGGGCCAGATCGGTGTACTCCAGCAGTTCATCGTGATCACGGCCATACCGGTCTCACTGATCCTGTTGCCGTCGCTCTGGACGGGGCCGAAATCCGCTTACGCCATGGCCCGTCAACAGGGCCTGGTCGCACCACTGGAAGCTCCTCGGGAAGACGCCGCGTAACGGGCGAATGCCACTGCTCCCCCTCAGGCTGCGATAATGCGCCTGAAGGGTGGCAGGGCATCCAGCAGAAGCTGACCGTAACGGCGGGTGATGATGCGCCGGTCCAGTATGGTAATGCGCCCGGTGTCCGTCTCACTGCGCAGAAGGCGGCCGGCCGCCTGAACCAGTCGGATGGAAGCATCGGGCACACTGATTTCCATGAACGGATTACCACCGCGCGCGCTGATCCACTCAGCCAGACTTGCTTCAATGGGATCATCCGGTACCGAGAATGGAAGCCGGGTGATGACCACATGTTCAAGATACTCCCCCGGAAGGTCGATTCCCTCGGCAAAGCTTGCCACCCCGAACAGGATGGACACCTCTCCCTGATCCACCCGCTGCCTGTGGCGTTCCAGGACTTCCGCGCGCGTATAGTCATCCTGGGTGATGACCCGGTCCCGCCAGTATTCATCCAGCGAATCCCGGACACGATGCATCTGGCGCCGTGCCGTGAACAGAACCAGCGCGGCGCTGTCGTGCTCGAGCACCGAGGGAAGCGAATCCGCAATGCGCGCCGCGAAGGTTTCACTGTCCCCTGGTTCCATACTGCTGGCAGGGACCTCCACGGTGGCGTTTTCCTGGTAGCGGAAGGCGGAAGGAATGACCAGGCAGCGACTGTCCGCCGGCAGTCCCGCGCGCATCTGAAGCCGGTCGAACTGGCCGAGGGCCGTCAGCGTCGCCGAGGTCAGCACGGCAGCGAAGCACCGGCTCCACAGCCGGCTGAAGAGGACATTGTCAGCAAGCACGGGGCTGCTGTAGAGGGTGATTTCCCCATCATCGCCACTGCCCCGCTTTGACAGCCAGCGAGCAGGTGCCGGCGGCGGTGCGCCCTGACCATCCGGGTCGGCTTCCGGCAATGCCTCGGTATAGGCCTGCCAGAGCCGCAGCTGCTCTTCACTGCGGGCATGGAGCTGGCCGATCACCGGATACCAGGCTTCCGCGGTTTCCCGGTCCACAGCGCCCTCACGACGCTCATCCAGTCCTTCTTCCACGGCGTCCGCGAGCTGATCCAATCGCCGCGTCATCTGAACCTGGATCTGCTGCAGCTCGGAAAGCTGGTGCGTCAGCGCCTCCGGAAGTTGGCCTCCAGGGTAGCGGTATTGGCTGTTCTCCGGATCGCCCTCCGCCTCCCAGGGCGTATTGTTCTCAAGCCATTCGTAGAGCGTAGCCAGCAGCGGATCCACTTCCCGGGCCAGGCTTGTCAGCTTCTCGATGGCTTTGCCAGGCTCGGAGTCCGGGGGCAGCCACGGCAGGAACCCGGAAAGCGTCTGACTCATTGTCTTGAGCCACTGACGGGTTCCTTCCAGGCCCAGAGACGCCGCGAAGTGCCCGAGTGCCTTCTCAGGCAGGTGGTGGGCCTCATCGAAGATGTAGATGGTGTCTTCCGGCTTGGGCAGAATGGCGCCGCCGCCCAGTGCCAGATCCGCAAGCACCAGGTCGTGATTGGCAACGATGACATCGGCGTCTTCCAGTTCCGAACGCGCCGAGAAGAAGGGGCAGCTGTCAAAGTAGCTGCAGTGGCGGTTGGTGCACTGGCGGTGGTCCGTGGTGACGCCACGCCAGATTTCATCCGGGATATGATCCGGCCAGTGATCCCGGTCACCATCCCATTCTCTGCCCCCATAGGCGGACAGCAGGCGCTCATGGAAGGCCCGGGTTTCCGCCGGCGCCTGGTCCCGCCCCTCGGCCATGAACAGGGGCATGGTGTCACTGTCGCCATTGCCGTGACCGTGAAGGCGTTGCTCGAGTTTGGACAGGCACAGGTAACGACCGCGGCCCTTGGCCAGGGACCATTTAACGTTCAATCCGGAATGCGCTTTCAGGTCGGGCAGATCCTTGCTGACGATCTGGTCCTGGAGGGCCACGGTGGCCGTGGTAACGACCAGTTGTTTGCCGAGCGCCTGCGCAATGGGGACGGCGGCAAGCAGATAGGCAAGCGTTTTGCCGGTGCCGGTTCCCGCCTCCAGCACACAGGTCTTGTGGGGAGAGGTACGGAGCCCGTCGTGTTCGGTGATTTCGCCGAGATAGCGGGCAATCTCGGCAATCATCAGGCGCTGTCCGTAGCGGGCGCGGATGTCCTTGCCAGCAAGAACCGCCCGATAGGCCTGTTGGATTACGTCCTTGGTCTGGTCATCAATCATTCGCGCGGGTTCCGGCTGTGTTACGGGGCGCCAATGATAGCGCTACAGGGCCGGGGCGTACACAGGACCGGACTCAGCTGGCGATCACATGCAGGTCGGCGCCCTTGCGGTTATGGGTCCGCAAACGCCGGATACAACCCTCCAGCGTCCGCGAGATACGGGCATGGGTGCGGATCTGGGAGATCAGTGGCCAGGTGGCCCTCTGGCCCTCCAGCATCATCTCCTTCACGAATTCCGGGGACGGATTCGACATCATCCGGCGGAAATGGCGAAGCCGATAGTGTGGTGCAATGGTCACATCCCCCTGGTACTGCTGGGACATGATGGTATACATCTGCCCGCAGATCTGTCGTGCCAACTCGGGACGGACGCGTTTGCGCAGAAAATCAAACATGCCCTTCCCATGGAACTGCATCTCGGACCTCAGCAGGTGCATCGGCAGATGGGTGATGCCGTGCTTGTGCATGCCTTCATTGATCTTGAGGAAGGGAACCACGTGGGGGTTGGTCTGGCTGACCAGGGTGAAGTTCACGTCGTAGAGGTGCACCAGCCGCTCCCTGGGGGAGGTCACTGACCACGGACCCATCCACGAAGCGCAGCCGGGGCATATAGGGAACGGTCGCCCCCTGGTGGTCCTTCTTCTGTAACTGTACGGGCGGGAACACACCGGGTACGGCCGACGAAGCCAGCGCCGCGCTCCAGACAAGCATGTAGGGGGATGTGTAGCCACTCAGCAGGCGCGCGCCATGGTGTCCCTGATCGGAGGACACGCTCACATTGATGGATCGGCCCGTATGCTGGAACGCCTCCTCGAAGGTGAACTCTCCGATGTTTTCGCGCAGGCACTGCTGGAGGGTTTCCTGGTCCATGAATCCAGCGCCGCGCAACCCGTTCATCAACCCCTTCCAGCGCCAGGCCTTGAGGTTGTGATTCTCCGGCATGAGCAGCGTATCAAGCTCATCATCCGGCGTAGTGCCCAGCATGGCCGCCATCACGGCACCCGCACTGGACCCCGATATAACCTGAGGCAGCAGATCGCGCTCCCACAGCGTACGGATAACGCCCAGGTGAAAGAGCCCCAGCGTTGCACCCCCACTCAGCAGCAGCGCCGGCCGGCCATAGCTGAGCAGGGTGTCCTTGAAGAACCCGAGCTTTTCATTCTCCGGGAGTCCAGGGACTGGATTGTCGCAAAGCAGATTGATGGAGTCGCAGACCTGGTTGATGTACTCCTCGATCAGGTGTTTCGTGCCCACATAGCTGTTGTGGTAGAGCGCAGGATTGGAGATATCGCCGAGGTCATGATGAAGTCCCTCGCGGATTGCCCGCTTGAGACGGCTGTACTCGCCGGTCTGGTGGTACTGGCGAAGCTCGCGGAGGCGATCGTAGATAAGATTGTAGTTGTACAGGTCAGAGGCGAATTCCTCCTTCCATTCAACATTGCCCTCCAGGTAATCCAGCTCCAGGGCGGCCGCCTTCCACTGTTCGTAGGTCTGGGCCTGTTCAAGCTGCTTGCGATACTCGGCAATCTTACCGCGCATAATGGGCTCCGAACGGTTTCACTCCCAAAAGGATAGTGCGGAGTTCAGAACTCGTCGAGCATCAGATCTTCGTCCTGCTCGGCAAAGGGGTCATTTTCAACCACGCCATCGTTAACCAGATAGTTTCTGCGCTGAAGGTAGGTATTTCGAATGAAATCGTACCGATCACCCGTAATCTGGTCCTCATAACTCAGCAGAAAGGCACGCAGATCCACGACATAGAGCCCGATGGCATAATAATTCTCCGGGCTTTCAATAAGGTCCCAACCATCGGGATTGAAATAATCCACACCCATCCCGGCGGAATCCCGGACCGTCGAGGGACCCATAAACGGCAGAACCAAGTAGGGTCCGGTGTTGACCCCCCAGTACCCCAGGGTCTGCCCGAAGTCTTCGTCCTGTTCCGGCAGCTCCATGTAGCTGGCGACGTCAAACAGCCCCAGGACCCCGAAGGTGGTATTGAAGACGAATCGGCCGGTGGAGATCAGAGCCGCTTCACCCTTGGCCTGGAACAGGCTGTTGGAAATATTGCTCAACTCACCCAGGTTGCTGAAAAAATTGGAAACGCCGGTGTTCACCGGTCTTGGCGTAACCGCGTTATACCCTCTGGCAACCGGTTTGGCCAGGTTCCGGTCAAGCACCTCGTTAAACTGGAATACGCCCCGATTGAATCCCTCCCAGGGATCGTCACCGTCGTAGGCGCTACTGTCGGCAACGGTCTTGCTGTCCACGCCCTCGGGAAGGGTCGCGTCCGGGTCCCCGGGGGCCTGTGCGAGCGCGCTGCCTGCCATGAGCAGCACCAGCCAGCCGGGAAAAAGTCGTGTCCTCATATCTCTTTGTCCTTTTTGGCGCAGGGGATTGAAATCGGCCAACCGAATTCTACAATCAGGCCTTCAAACCAGGAGGTGTCCAATGACAGAACAGGCCATTCAGGGCCGTTTCGTGCACAGTGAAACCTTTCCCGTTCGCTGGGGCGATCTGGATGCTTACGGTCACGTGAACAATACGGTTTATTTCCGTTTTTTTTGAAGAAGCGCGGATACGCTGGTTCGCCGCACAGGCCCTTACCACGGATGGTCAGGGAGACGGTCCGGTTATTGTCACCACCAGCGCCACCTTTCGCCAGGAACTCACCTACCCAGCCACAATACGGGTCGAGGTTTACACGGGGCGTGCGGGCAACAGCAGCCTGGAAACACGCTACCAGGTGGTCGACGTTGAGGATGGCACTATCTATGCGACCGGCGAGGCCAAAGTCGTCTGGATCGACCACGATTTCGGGCGACCAACGCCCCTACCCGATCAGCTGAGGGAGGTGAGCGCCAGTTAGGCTAGACGGTCCTGGTGGATGCGCTCAGCGCTTGCGCACCACCACGTTGCCGATGGAATAGCCCGCACCAAACGAGCAGATAACCCCGTAATCACCGGCAACCAGATCATCCTGGTACTGGTCGAATGCGATGATTGAGCCGGCCGAGCTCGTATTGGCGTAGTCGTCCAGTATGACAGGGGCTTCGTTTTCCCGGGGTTCATGGCCAAGGACCCGTTTGGCGATGAGCTCATTCATGTTGAGGTTCGCCTGGTGAAGCCAGAGACGCCGGAGCTGGTCGGTCTGCAGGTCGAGGGATTCCAGATGCTCACCAATCAGTTCGGCCACCAGCGGAGAGACTTCCTTGAACACCTTGCGACCTTCCTGGACGAACAGCTTGTCCGGCTGATCAATGCCGGATTCGTCGGCACGGTTGAGGAATCCGAAATTGTTACGGATGTTGTTGGAGAACCGGGTCTTGAGCCGTGAGCCGAGAATGTCGAAACCCTGACCTTCCGGAACGTCTTCAGCCGCCTGAACCAGAACCGCCGTGCAGGCGTCGCCAAAGATGAAGTGGCTGTCCCGGTCCCGGAAGTTCAGGTGCGCACTGCAGATTTCCGGACTGACCACCAGGATCGCCCGGGCATGGCCATTCGCGATTGAATCAGCCGCTGCCTGAATGCCAAAGGTGGCGGAACTGCACGCCACGTTCATATCGTAGGCGAAGCCCTCAATACCAAGCGCATCCTGGAGCTCAACGGCAACCGCTGGATAGGGGCGCTCCAGGTTCGAGCACGCGACAATCACCGCATCCACGTCAGATGCGGCGAAACTGGCACGCTCCAGTGCTTCCCGGGATGCCTTCAACCCCATCTCGCACTGGATACCGTACTCGCTGTTGGGGCGCTGCGGGATGGCGGGGCGCATGCGCTCCGGATCCAGAATGCCGTCCTTGTCCATCACATGGCGGCGCTTGATGCCGGATGCCTTTTCAATGAACGCGGATGCGGACGGTTCCAGGGCGGTCAGCTCCCCCTTCTGAATCGCCTCCGCATTGCGCTCGTTATACCGGTGCACGTAGATGTTGAACGACTCGACCAGTTCGTCGTTATCAATAACCTGGGGCGGAGAGAATAATCCGGTTGCACTGATGACTGCTCTGGTCACGGCCGACTCCGTATTTTGTTGGTTTTACCAAATAGTAACACAGTGGTTTGCACTGTCATTTGTAAGGGATTACCGACGCACTTTTTCCCACTGCCGCTCCAGGCGCTGGGGCGAAACTGTGACCACTGTACCCAGCTGCTGTGCAAAGTAGGAAACCCGGTATTCCTCCAGCATCCACCGGTAGGTGATCAGCGCCTCATCTTCAATGCCCTGGGTGGCCAGAGCCTGACGCCTTTCCACATAGCGCTGCCAGAATGGCGCAAATTCCCCCAGGAAGGCCCGTTCCCGACCCGCTTCACGGGGCATTTTTTCAAGACGGATCAGCGCCGCTTCCATATAGCGCGGGAAATGGACCAGCCACTCGGGTGGCGTATCCGCCATGAACCCCGGATAGACAAGCTGCCCCATCTGGAATTTCAGATCCGCCATGCTCTGGGCGACATTCAGGGGAACCTGGCCCTTGAGCCCTTTCATAACCTGGTGGTAGTGCGTCAGAAGCTCGTGCAGCACCCGGCTCTTCTCCTCCAGCGCCTCGTGGAAATCGCCCTTGCGCTGCGTGAGACATTGCTCCAGCGCCGCTTCGGATCGTGGCAATTCGCCAGTCCCGAGGAAATGCGCCTGGGCGGTAGCGATCAGGAGATCGTCCAGAAGCTCACTCTTACGGCCCACCGGCGCGAAGATCAGCGACGCCTCGTGGAAGCCGGGCAGTTTCCGATCCAGATCACGCAACGAATTGCCGAGACGGTTGATGAGCAGCCGAGCCAGTCCACGACGATTGAGGTACCAGGCGCGAACCGGGTCCAGGACCCGGCTCTCGCGAACCTCCTTCCCCTGGTCCTCAAGCACTGGATAGACACGAACCCGCATCCCACCCTGCTCGGTGTCAACGCTTTCCGGCAGATCACCACCGGGCCAGTGACCCGCGCCCCCGTCGCTTGCCTCTTTTTCTGCATCCTGCCCAGCGTCACCGCGCCCTGAGCCCATGCTGCTTTCCAGCGCCCTGTGAGCACCTTCCTCGTGGCGGTCAATCAGGGCCTCTACGTCGCGGCCCTGATCGAGGACATTCCCCTGCTCATCAAGAATCTGGACATTCATCCGCAGATGCGGCGGCAGGCTCTCGGTCTGCCAGGCATCCCCGGGGATCGTCACACCGGTCATGCGCGTCAACTCGGATCCAAGGCGTTCCGTGAGCGGCTCGTTACAGGGCGTGAGGTTGGCCAGTGCCGCATCCGCAAAATCGGGCACCGGCACAAAATTGCGCCGCAGGGACTTAGGCAGGCTCTTGACCAGGGCAATCGCTTTGTCGCGAAGCAGCCCCGGCACCAACCAGCCAAGGCGTTCAACGGGCAGCTGCTTGAGCGCCATCAACGGGACACGGATGCTGACGCCATCCTCCTCGCTTCCGGGTTCGAAGTGATACCGGAGCTCAAAGCGCAACCCGTGCCACTCCAGTTCATCCGGATACAGGTTTACCGCCGCCTCCTCAGGCGAGCGTTGCAGCACGTCCGACTCGCTCAGATAGAAATCCCTGAGCTGCGCTTCCGAAAGCTCCTTCCACCAGCTTTCGAAATGGCTGCCGCTGACAATGGTCTCCGGTAGGCGCTCACTGTAGAAACCGACCAGGGTTTCCTCATCCACCAGCAGGTCACGGCGCCGGACCTTGTCCTCCAGGGACTCGACGGTTTCCACCAGCTCGCGGTTCGCGACCACGAATGGCGCCTGTGTCTCATACTCGCCTTCCACCAACGCACGCCGGATGAAAAGCTCACGGGACAGGGCGGGGTCAATCCGCGCATAGCCCACACGGCGCCCGGAAGCCACGGTAAGGCCATAGAGGGTGATGGATTCAAACGCGATCACCTGGGCACGCTTTTTCTCCCAGTGGGGCTCCTGGTAATGACGCTTGACCACGTGTGACGCCAGCGGCTCAATCCACTCCGGTTCAATGCGTGCCACCATGCGGGCGAAAACCTGGCTGGTTTCCACAATCTCCGCCGCAACGATCCACTTGGGTGGCTTTTTCGCCAATGCCGACCCCGGGAAGACCTTAAGCTGTCGATTCCGTGTTCCCAGGAACTGGTTCTTCTCCTCCTTGACGGCAACGTTGCCCAGAAGCCCCGCCAACAGCGCCCGGTGAACCGCGCCATAATCAGCCGCCTGCTGGTTGAGGCGCATCCCCTGCTCGCGCGCCAGGAGCAGGATCTGGCGATGGATATCCCGCCACTCGCGCATGCGCAGGAAGTTCAGGAACCGTTTGCGGCACCACTTCTGGAGCTGATTCGTGGATAGATCCTGGCGCTGCTCCTCCCACGCCGACCACAGGTTCAGAAGGCCATTGAAGTCGGAGCCGGGATCGGAAAACGCCGCGTGCGCCTGATCCGCCGCCTGTTGCCGATCCCCCGGGCGCTCCCGCGGATCCTGGATGCTGAGCCCGGCCGCGATAATGGCCACTTCCGCCAGGCTCCCGGTCTCCTCGCCCGCCATGAGCATCCGCGCCAGGCGCGGGTCCACGGGCAGTTTCGCCATCCGGTGCCCGGCCCTGGTCAGCTTGCGCTTGCGGTCAACGGCCCCCAACTCTTCCAACAGCTTGTAGCCGTCATTAACCAGCCGACTGTCGGGCGGATCAATAAAGGGGAAGCGCTTAACATCACCCAGCCCCATGTTGACCATCTGCAGGATCACCGAAGCCAGATTGGTGCGACGGATCTCCGGGTCCGTATGCTCCGGGCGGTTGACGAAATCAGTCTCGTCATAGAGCCGGAAGCAGATCCCGGGCGCAACCCGCCCACACCGGCCCTTTCGCTGCTCCGCGCTAGCCTGGGAGACTGGCTCGATAGGGAGACGCTGTATCTTGGAGCGGACGCTGTAGCGACTCAACCGCGCCAGCCCGGTGTCGATCACGTAATGAATTCCCGGCACCGTCAGCGAGGTCTCCGCCACATTCGTGGCCAGAACGATACGCCGCCCCCCATGGGCCTGGAAGACACGGTTCTGTTCCTGATTGCTCAGGCGGGCGTAGAGAGGGAGCACCTCGGTATGACGCAGATCCGCGTGACGCAGCTCCTTGCTGACCTGCCGGATGTCGCGTTCCCCGGGAAGGAATACCAGGATATCGCCGGGCCCCTTGCCCTGGTCGCGTTCGTAATCCTCAACTTCATGGACAATGGACTCAATAGCCCCGGGCCACCCCGCCTCGGCCTCATCCTGATCCGCCAGCGGCCGATAACGCACCTCCACCGGCCAGGTTCGGCCCGAGACCTCGAGCACCGGCGCATTCCCGAAAAAGGCACTGAAACGCTCCAGCTCGATGGTAGCCGAAGTAATAATCACCCTCAGATCCGGCCGCTTAGGCAGGATCCGCTTCAGCGCACCCAGCAGGAAATCAATGTTCAGGCTGCGCTCATGGGCCTCATCGACAATGATCGTGTCGTACCGATCCAGAAACCGGTCCCGGGTCAGCTCATTGAGCAGTATCCCGTCCGTCATCACCTTCACCAGCGAATTCTCACTGGACTGATCACTGAACCGCACCTGATACCCGACACGGTCCCCAACCCGCGTCTCCAACTCCTCCGCGAGCCGCTGCGCCACAGTACGCGCCGCAATCCGCCGAGGCTGCGTATGCCCAATCAATCCCCGGCGCCCTCGCCCCGCTTCCAGCGCAATCTTAGGCAACTGAGTCGTCTTCCCCGACCCCGTCTCCCCGGCAACAATCACCACCTGGTTCGTCTCAAGCAGCCCCCGAACATCCGCCACCCGCTCCGCCACCGGCAGCGACTCCGGATAACGGATCGCCGGAACCAGCCCATCACGCCGCTCAACCGCCGCCTTCCCCTCATCCAGAAGCGACTCAATCTTCTCCCGATCCTTCTCCCCGGGCTTCCCCCGCCCGAGCAACCGAAGAATCCGCGCCGCCTCCCACTGACGACAGTCGCCAAGGGATTGCTTAACACGGGTCCGCCAATCAGGTTCCTGGGTAGTCAACGTCAATCTACTCTCGATTTACTGCAAGTTATGGGGGTAATGGCGGTGGGGAGCATTTCCCGGGAAGCTCCGGAGCCATGG
>Ga0065697_1000833_pt1 | contig 11623 bp, 12 predicted proteins | sample AntLakMe24m_08um_FD_59086 | JGI IMG/M metagenome (GOLD analysis project Ga0065697, IMG submission 59086) | Hypersaline microbial communities from Antarctic Deep Lake - 24m 0.8um v2 (version 3) | ecosystem: Environmental > Aquatic > Non-marine Saline and Alkaline > Hypersaline | place: Deep Lake... | reverse complement strand
ACCCACTCGACAGCCTCGACGCCTCCAGCTCGCCGATCTTGCGGGTGCCCGTGTCGAACAACACGGGGTGGATCGTTCGCTTGCCGCCCTCGACGTCGACGGTGAACGACTCGCCCGCGTAGGCCAGTGTCAGCGACGAGAGCCCGGTGGCCCCGCGAACGATCCGCCGCGCTTGGGCCGCCAGCGTCGCCGAATTCCCCTCGCTGGCTGCTGAGAGTCCGTCCCAACGGTCGTGCTTCGGGTCGGCTGGCCGGGTCAACAACACCGCACCGCGGTTTCGGACGAACGCAGTGACGATCTCGCTCATCATCATACCGTTGTCCCCGACCGATACCATGGTTTCCATTCTCACAATAATTGATATTTCCGCTGGGCGAGCAACACCGGTTCGACCGGCCCCTATCGTCGCCCTTTTTTGAGTCGACACTCCAACACGAGCTATGGAACTATTCGCCGTCGACGATATCCCCGAAATCGAGCCGGGGGACGATCTCGCCGCCCTCATCCGCGAGCGGGTCGACCTGCGGCCCGACGACGTGGTCTGTGTCGCCAGCACCGTGGTCTCGAAGGCCGAAGGTCGTATTGCGGACCTCGAAGACTTCCCCGCCGGACCGCGGGCCCGCGAGATCGCCGCCACTCTCTCCGAACTCGACGACCGCGAGAAGGACCCCCGATTCGCGCAAGCCGTGCTCGAAGAGAGCGTCGAACTCGTCATGGAGTCGCCGTTTTTGCTCACTGAAACCCGGTTCGGTCACGTCGGCGTCAACGCCGGAATCGACCGCTCGAACGTGCCGGGTGGCGATCTCCTCCTGCTCCCCAAGCGGCCAAATCAGAGCGCAGCCCGAATTCAGTCCGAACTCCCCGCCGACCAGGTGATCGTCACAGACACCTGTGGTCGACCGTTCCGCTACGGCCAGCGTGGGGTCGCCATCGGCTGGGACGGCATGCCCGCCAGCCGCGACTGGCGGGGGCAACTCGACCGCGACGGTCGTGAGATGGGCGTCACCGTTCAGAACGTGATCGACGAACTGGCGGCGGCGGCCAATCTCGTCGCCGGGGAGGGTGACGGCGGGACCCCCGTGGTCGTCGTCCGCGGCTTCGAGTTTGGCGACCTGCCGGGGAGCCAGAACCACTTCCGCGACCTCGAAGGCGACTACGTCCGCCAGGCCCTGCGTGGCTGGTCCCACAGCCCCACAGGAGGTGAGGCCTGATGTTCGGTATCGAACTCACGCCCGAACACCCCATCGAGCGGCTTACCGATCTCGGGGTGCGGGCCGAAGAAGCCGGCTACGATACCCTCTTTTTCGTCGTGCCACTACAACAACCGCGACGCCTTCGCCGCGCTCCACCACATCGGTGCGGCCACCGACGACCTCCGCATTGGGCCGGGCGTCGCTAACCCCTTCGAGATCCACCCCGTGACGCTGGCCTCGAAGGTCGCCACCATCGACGAGGCAACCGGCGGTCGGGCCGTGTTCGGCATCGGACCGGGCGACCCCTCGACGCTCTCGAACCTCGGCTACGCCGACGACCGCGGGCTCCGCCCGGTTCTTGAGGCATTTAAAACAGCCCAGAAACTCTGGGCGGGCGAGCGCGTCGACACCGACAGCACCTTCGAGGCGACCGACGCCGGGCTCAACTACGAACCGCCGAGCGGCGCGGACATCCCTGTCTACGTCGGCGGTGAGGGACCGCATATGTGCCGGATGGCCGCCAAACACGCCGGGGGGCTTCTTTTCAATGGCTCCCACGAGGCCGACCTCGCGTGGGCCCGCGACCAGGTCGAGAAGGGACTCGCCGACCGTCCCGATTCCCGCGGCGAGTTCGATCTGGCCGCCTACGCCAGCGTGAGCGTCGACGAGGACCCCGAGGCGGCCCGCGAGGCCGCTCGGCCGCCGGTCGCCTTTATTACAGCCGGGGCGGCCCCACCGGTCCCTGGACCGACATGATATCGACCAAGAACTGGCCAGCGAGATCGGCGATCACATCAGTGCGGGCGAGTTCTCCGAGGCCTTCGAACGCGTCACACCGGCAATGATCGAGGCGTTCTGTATCGCCGGCGACGTCGCCGAGGTCAGCGAGCGGATGGCTACCGTCTTGAATCACGCTGACAGCATCGTTGTCGGCTCGCCGCTCGGACCGGACCTGGAGAGCGCAATCGACCTCGCAGCCGAGGCCTACGACCGGGTCGAATAACTTAGTAGTCGCCGCCTACGACCCGCGTAGCGACTGTATTCTTATATAATATTTTAATATAGCGAGCGCCGCCACCACCACCCCGGTGCGCAACCGAGTACACATACGGCTCCATCAATAAGCGTCTTCGATGAGTGATCTCGGGTGTGCGAACGCAGGGTATCGACGGCTGTTTGACTCCTCGGAGCTCTCCTTCGGACTCGGGTTCCCGCTGACCGGCGAGCGGGAGTCGACACCGGCTATCGACGAGGAGATCCAGCTGGCGAGCCACGCCGAATCGGTTGGCTTCGATGGGCTCTGGGCGCGGGACGTGCCGACCTACTGGCCGCGGTTCGGCGACGCTGGCGGCGCGTTTGACACGTGGCCGCTGCTCTCGCATATGGCCGCCCACACCGACGAGATCGCCCTCGGCACCTCCAGTGTCGTCCTCTCGTTGCGGCATCCGATCCACGTCGCCAAATCGGCCGCGAGCGTCGACCGGCTCTCCGGCGGGCGGCTCGTCCTCGGCGTCGCCTCGGGCGACCGCGATCCCGAGTATCCGGCCTTTGGTGTCGACCCTGATGAGCGAGGCAAACTGGTCCAGGAGAGCGTCGAGGCGTTGCGGGCCCTCTGGAGCGAGGAGTATCCGACGCTCGATGGCTCGTGGGGCCAACTGGACGGCGACCTCGACGTGCTGCCGAAGCCGACGACCGATACCCTCCCACTGCTCCCGACAGGCTATGCGCGGCAGTCGATCGAGTGGATCGCCGACCACGGCGACGGCTGGCTGTTTTATCACTTACCGGACGACACACTGCAGACGTATCTCGACGACTGGCGGGCCCTCACGGACGACAAACCGTTCGTGATCGCCGTCCAGGTCGAACTGGCCGACGATCCGGCGGCCGACCCCGAACACCTGCATCTCGGCTACCGGGCTGGCGTCGAGTGGTTCAGAGAGTACTTCAGCCGACTCGAATCGTTCGGCCTCGATCACGTCATCGTCGGCCTTCAGTCCGACCAACCACAGCAAGCGATGTCGACGTTTGCCGACGAGATCATCGACGAACTGTGATGGTTGCGGCCGGTCGACGCGCTGGCCGACCTCGCGACGTCCGATTAGTAGCCCAGCGACTCGCGGATCAAGACGACGGTCGTCCGTCCCTCGTCGAGTTCCTGTCGGAAGATGAGCTGTTTGGCGATCGCAGACTCGACGCCGTAGGCCTCTTTGGCGCGTTCGTTTTCCAGCGGATAGGCGACCGATTCGAGCCGGTCGAGCGCGTCGTCGAGCGTCGGCACGATCTTGTTCACGCCGCTGACGATGACGACGTTGCCTGCGGCAAACGGATAGGCACCGATCCGGCTGCCCGAGCGGTCGGCCGCGACGAGCGCGCCGGTCTGTGAGATCGCGTTGATCCCGCCGAGGAAGTAGTCGGCGGTCTGTGATTTGCGGCGGGCGGCCTGCCGTTCGGCGTCGTCGTCGATACCCCAGATCTCGTCGGGGAGGCTTTCCCACTCGTGGTCACCCTCGGTCAGGTAGTCGACGAAGCCGATCTCTTCGAGCGTCGTCGAATGGCCGTTCATCACTGACGCCCCGGCGGGAATCTGCGACTGGACCGTTTGGAGGGCTTCGTCGGCTGAGTCGACGACCACGACCTCGAACCCGTTGGCTTCGAGGGCTTCGACCGTCGCTTCGATGGTTTCGTCGTCCGGCTGCTGGTCAAGCGTCTCATCGACCTCGGTTTCGGCTGCGTACTCGGCTTTCTCTTGAGACATAAGATACCTACTCGAAGTAGCACCGAGACCGTGTTAAGCGCTCGCGGACACTCGTGTCAGGTGGTTACATCCGTGTTACTTGGCGGTGTTTATAAATACCGTACAGGAAAATCGGGGACGACGAACTGGTCGATTTATAAATAAACCCGCACTCTCCGCTCCGGTCGACCCGTTACTCGATTCGTTCGTTGGGACCGCGACCGAGGTTCGGGAGCGGGATGCCGAGCGCGCCGAGGGCGCTGTACCCCAGCGCACCGACCGACAAGAGGATGAAGACGGTTCCGGTGGCGACGATGATCGCCGACAGCGGGCTTCGGAGCGCGACCTCGCCGAGCAACCCCGGCATCTGGATCGCGTCGGTCAACAGGCGGACGATGAAGTCGATAAACGCGTTCATATCCCCCGTTTTGTACTCCCGGTATATGTGTGTTCAGGTGTCGACGGTCGACCGAGCCAGACCCGAACCGCTTTCCTGTTGGGGAAACCAAGGGATGGCAATGAGTACGCTACTCTGGATTCTCACCGGGATCTTGGCCTACTCGGCCGTGGCGGTCGCCCTCGACAGACGGGGGATACTGCCCGACTCGTTCAAGGTTTCCGGCCCCCTGCTGACGATCCACACCGGACGCGGACGCGCCCTGCTCACCCGGCTTGCGACGCCGAAACGCGGCTGGCGCGCGCTGGCCAACGTCGGTGTCGGAATCGCGCTGGTGACAATGGTCGGCACCTTTTTTCATGCTCATCGTCCAGAGCGTGACGATCATCCAGTCGCCGCCGACCGAGACCGTCCTCCAGAACCCACGGAACGCGCTGGTGATCCCCGGCGTCAACGAGTTCCTGCCGCTGTCGGTCGCCCCCGAAATCATCATCGGCCTGCTGGTCGGGTTGGTCGTCCACGAGGGCGGCCACGGCCTACTCTGCCGCGTCGAGGACATCGACATCGACTCGATGGGGGTCGTGCTGTTCGCGCTGTTGCCCATCGGGGCGTTCGTCGAGCCGAGCGAGGAAAGTGCCGAAGCGGCCGACCGCGGGGCCAGAACCCGAATGTTCGCCGCCGGAGTCCTTAACAATCTCATCATCACTGCGCTGGTCTTCGCGCTGCTGTTCGGCCCGGTCGGGGGCGCTATCGCCGCCTCACCGGGTGCGGCCGTCGGCGGGGTGTTTCCGGGAAGCGCTGCTGCCGATGCAAACATCGGAGCTGGCGATCGGATCGTCGCCGTCGACGGCCAGTCGGTCGACTCTCCGGCGAACCTGACGACGGCCCTCGAAACGAGCGACGACGAGACGCTGTCGGTCGAACTCGCCGACGGGCGGACGGTGATGCTCGAACGCTCGGCACTCGTCACCTCGATGGCCGGGGATTCGCCATTCGCGGGCGGCGAGGGGCTCGCAACCAATGATACGATCACCGCCGTCAATGGGACGCCAGTGACGACCGAGGCGGAGATCGAGGCGGCGGCCGCAAACGGGTCGACCGTCACCCTGACCTATAGCAACGGAACGTCGGGCGAAGAACGAACCACAACCGGCCCGCTCGGCGTGTTGACGACCCCTTCCGAGGACGGTCCGTTGGCTACCGAGGGTGTGCCGACCGACGAGCGGATCGTCATCACAAGCATCGATGGCGAACGTACCATCGGGTTCGATGACGTGACCGCCGCACTCGAAGATCGAGCGCCGGGCGACACCGTCTCGGTCGTCGCCTACGCCGACGGCGAGGCCACCGAGTACAGCGTCGACCTCGGCAGCCACCCCGACGACGCCGATGAGGCCTTCGTCGGGATCGTCGGGAGTGCGCCGCTGAGCGGGATCGGCGTCGACAGCGTCGGCGTGATGCCGTACCCGGCCGACAATTTCCTGTCGATTCTCACCGGCGACGTGGGTGATGGCGTTGCGATCTCGCTGCTGTTCCTGCTCATCCTTCCGTTCGCCTCGATCATCGATCCCAACTTCGGCTTCAACTTCGCGGGCTTCGTCGAGGCCAACGCTGGCTTCTACGATGTCGTCGGCCCGTTGTCGGTACTCGGCGAGGGCGGGGTGTTCCTGCTGGCGAACGTCCTGTTTTGGACCGGCTGGGTCAATTTCAACCTCGCGCTGTTCAACTGCATTCCGGCGTTCCCCCTCGACGGGGGGCGGAGTCCTCCGGACCTCCGCGGAATCGATCGTCTCGCGGCTCCCGGTCGACTCCAAGCCCGCGTTCACACGGGCGATCACGACCAGTATCGGTCTCATCATGTTAGTGAGCCTCGTGCTGATGGTCTTCGGCCCACGGCTGCTGAACTGATCAGCGTCAGTCGACCGGAGACAGTTGCTGACGGATTCAACACGCAAAACCCATACTTCCGGCGGGCGAAGGCGGAGACATGGCAGAAGTCCCACCGACAGACGAGGGCTGGTACGTGTTGCACGACTTCCGGACGATCGACTGGGACGAGTGGCGCGAGACCCCTGCGGCCGACCGACAGCGGGCGATCGACGAGGGCGTCGACTATCTCACCGAGCAGGCCTCCGTCGAGGAGGGCACGACCGCGGTGTTTTCGATTATCGGCCACAAGGCCGACTTGCTCGTGTTGCATCTCCGGCCGACCCTCGATGCGGTGTCGACGGCCGAACGCGCCTTCGAGCGGACCGCTCTCGCCGGGGTCACCGACCAGCCGACCTCCTACGTCTCGGTCACGGAGGTCTCGGGCTACGTTTCGGACGACTACTTCCAGGAGGACGGCGAGGTCGACGCCGGACTCGAACGGTACATCGAGGGCAAACTCAAACCGGAGCTCCCCGACGATGAGTACGTCTCGTTTTATCCGATGAGCAAACGCCGCGGCGAGGAGTACAACTGGTACGATCTCTCCTTCGACGAGCGCGCGGAGATGATGGCCGTCCACGGCGAGACCGGCAAGCAGTACGCCGGAAAGATCAAACAGATCATCTCCTCGTCGGTGGGGTTCGACGACTACGAGTGGGGTGTGACGCTGTTCGCGGGTGAGCCGACCGACATCAAGGACATCGTCTACGAGATGCGGTTCGATGACGTCTCCTCGAAGTACGGCGAGTTCGGCTCCTTCTACGTGGGTCGACGCTTCCCTGCCGAGGACTTGGGGGCCTATCTCGCTGGCGAGACAGTCCCGACCGGCGACGCCGCGTCGGGCGGCCACCACCACGGCAAGTCGGAGGGCCACCATCACGGCCACGGCGACGCTGACAGCCATCACGGCGACAGTCACTCACACGGCGAGTCGGACGACTCACACGGTGAGGCTCACGGCGGCGACCACCACGAGGAGCCAGCCGAGGAAGACCCCGCCGACGAGGAGTCGATCCGCGGCGAGCTGGCGGATCTCGACATCTACGCGGGCAAACCCCACGGCGAGGACGTCTACGCGACAGTCCTGTACTCGGAAGCCGACACCGAGGAGCTGTTCGAGGAGGTCGACGGGCTCCGGTCGAACTTCGACCACTACGACACCCACGTCAAAACCGCGGTCTACGGGGCCCAAGACGGCAGCCGCCGGGCGGTCGTCTCGATCTGGGAGACCGCCAGCGCCGCCGACACCGCCGCGGGCTTCCTCTCGGAGCTTCCCGAGATCGTCGAGCGGGCGGGCGAGGAGTCCGGCTTCGGGACGATGGGGATGTTCTACACCGTCAAACCCGACTCGCGCGAGGACTTCGTCGAGAAGTTCGACACCGTCGGCGACGTGCTCGAAGAGATCGATGGCCACATGGAGACGGATCTGATGGTCAACCACGAAGACGACAATGACATGTTCATCGCCAGCCAGTGGGAGTCTCAAGAGGACGCGATGGGCTTTTTCGGCTCCGAGGCGTTCCGCGACACCGTCGAGTGGGGTCGTGACGTACTGGCCGATCGTCCTCGGCACGTCTTCCTCGCATAATCGGCTCGCCATCCTCGCGTAGGCGGCTCGCCACCGGATTTCTTGCGGCTGGGTGGCGTCGCCTCACGTATGAATGGCCTCGAAATCGGTCTTCGACTGGTCGCCGGGCTGGCCCTTATCGGCTCGAACGCGGTGTTCGTCGCCACCGAGTTCGCGCTGACGCGGGTTCGGCAGTACGACAAGTCGGCGTTCGATTCGCCCGGCCTCCGGCGGGCCTGGGAGATGACCACCGATCTGGAGATCTATCTGACGAGCTGTCAGGTAGGAATTAGTGCGACCAGTATCGCCGTCGGCATCGTCGCCGAACCCGCGCTGTCGACGGTACTGTCGCCGTTCTTCGAGAACACGGTCTTTGCCTCCATTGGAGCAGCGGGGCTGATCTCCTTTGGGATCATCAACCTCTTGCATCTGACCCACGGCGAGCAGACGCCGACCTACCTCGGCGTCGAACGCACCCGCTTTGTCGCCCGCTACGGCACGCCCTTCCTCTACTGGTTCACGAAGGTTATCTACCCCGCCATCTGGGTCGGCGACAGCGTCGCTAAATTGACACTCAAACTCTTCGGCGTCGAGATGACCGGCGCGTGGCTCGATACCCACTCCGAGACGGTCCAGACGCGCGCGGAACTCCGCCACCGCCTCACTTCGCTGCTTGAGGGCGGAAACCTCCCGCGGGAGCGCATGGAGGAAGTTCTCAACGCCTTCACGATCGGCGAGATCCCGGTCGACGACGTGATGACTCACGCCGAGGATATCGTCTTCCTCTCTGCGGCCGCATCGGTCGAGGCGAACCTCGACCGCATCGGAGCGAGCCCACACACCCGGTTTCCAGTACTCGGCGAGGACGACGAGACGCCGGTCGGCGTGGTCTACGTCCCGACAATTGTCGACGCCATCGACGAGCTCCGGGCAGGCGAAACCACTTTCGAGGAGGTGGCTGTTCCCCTGCTCCGTATCCCGGCCGCCATGAACGTCAGCGACGCCGTCGACCGGCTCCAAGACGAAGGCCAAGAGCTCGCCTTAGTTGTCGAAGACACTGGGGAAGACGAGGTGGTCGGCCTCATTACCGCGACCGACGTTCTCGAAGCGGTCGTCGGCGATGTCGAGGATCCGCTTGATGTCCAGTTCGTCGAGTCAGCGTAGGCGGCGCTATCTAGGCAGTGCCAATCCGGAGTGAAAGTAGTCAGTCAGTGATCGCTTCGGTCGCAGTCGTCGGGTTTCGAAGCGAACCGTGGGGGTTCGGCTACCGATCCAACAGGTAGCCCGCGACGCCGATCAGACCGAATACGAGCGTGAGCGGTAGCCACTTCCCGGCCTTGCGGTCGGTCAGTCGGCTGTGAGCGACCACCCCCGCTGCGAGGAGCGCGTGGATGACGGCTGTCAGTTTCAGGAGCGACCGAAGCCGGCGCATCGTTAGTCGCCCGCTACTTTTCGGGCCAGTCCGGCATCACGGAGGTCCTCGCCGTCGACCGACGAGCGGAGGCTGTCCATCCCGTCGAACCGGTCGATCCCGAAGTTCGTCTCGTACAGTTCGTCGACGCGTGCTACTTCCTCGTCAGTCAGCGGCACCTCGGAGGCGTTGGCCCACTCGGTGATGTCGGCTTTCGTCCGGAAGGTGGGGGTGACCGTCGCCACGGGGTCGTGGCTCAGCAGGTAGGCGATCGACGCCTGGCCCATCGTGCGCTCGGGGACGCCATCCTCGCCGCCCTTCAAGAACTGCAAGGTTTCGAGCTTCTCCCAGCCGGTCTCGTACCACTCGTCGGGCCGAAAGCCGCGGTGGTCGCCCTCGCCAAGTTCGGTCTCGGGGGTGACCTGCTCGTTGAGCAGCCCCGAGGAGTGCGGCACGCGTGGGATGAGACTGGTCGACGAGCCGGTCTTCTCGATGGTTTCGAGGAAGTGGTTGCCGACCTCCTGTTCGAAGAGGTTCCAGACCAACTGGAGCGAATCGAACTCCTCGGCGATCGCCATATCGCCCTCGGCGAGCCAGCCGATCGAGGGGCCGAGCGCCCAGCCCGTGGCCTCGATTCTGCCCTCTTCTTTGAGTTCGTCGAAGACCTCCAGGATGTCTTCATCGACCTCATCGACATCCGCGTTGTGCAATTGGAGGACGTCGACGGAGTCGACGCCGAGTCGGTCGAGGCTCTTCTCGGTGGCCTCCCGGATGTACTCAGGGGTGACCTCCTTGGGGAGTTCGCCGTGGCCTGCCTGCGGATTGTTGTAGAAGTCGTAGCCGATTTTGGTGGCCAGCGTGACCTCGTCGCGGCGGTCGGCCAGCGCTTTGCCGAGGACAGTCTCGGAGTTGCCGTGGCCGTAAACGTCGCCCGTATCGAAGTAGGTGATCCCCTCGTCGATGGCGTGGTGGACCATCTCGATGGCCTCGTCTTCGGTGCGGTCGCCCCACCAGTCGGTGCCGACGACCCACGCGCCGAAGCCGACCTCGCTGACCTCGACACCGGATTCGCCGAGCGTTTGCTGTCGCATACCTCCACTACGTGATCGGTCCACTTAGCGAAACTGGTTCGTTGTCACTGGGTGAGAACGGTCAGCCGCCGCGCCACTCGTCGGGGTCACGCGTTCCGTGGCCGGATTCGAGGTTGCGAGCCTCGTTCAGTAGCTCGCCGTGGTTCAGGATGATATCGGTCATCGTGATGATCCCCTCGAGATCGAACCCCGACACCACCGGGAGCTTCTTGACGTCCTCCGTGCGCATTCGCCCGATCGCGGTCTGGATCGTCTTCGTCGGCTCGATCGTCACGAGCGGTCGACTCATAACTTTGCGAACCGGCACCTTCTCGAACGGGCGGTTGGTGGCGTAGCCGACCCGGAGGGCGTCCATCTCGGTGACGATCCCGGCTGGCGTCCCGTCGTTCATCACGATCACGCTGCCGACATCGTTGTGGAGCATCTGTCCGGCTACCCCCTTCATTGTGGCCCCGACGGGAACGGTCACGATCTCCCGACTCATCAGTTCCTTGACGCGCATCCTCAGAAAATCTCGGGCTACCTATATTGATTTTTCGGCGCACTGGCCCAGGTTGTGTGGTTTACTCCCTGTCGTCCGGTGGCTGGACAGCCCGAATACACAACCGAATTCCTTTACATACTCGCGGTCAATCGGGGTGTAATGACGAAGCGACACGTGTCACTACCCGCGGACGCCGCCGTGGGTGTCCGAGGATTCATCGATGAGGTCGACGAACGGTTGTCCTCGGACGAAGAAACCTGCAAGGTCGTCGAGGATGTCCTCATTGACCTGTTCGGCGACAGGCAAGCCTACGAGGCCTGGCAGGCCGGTGAGTCGGTCTCGCCGGCCACGCGGGTTCGCCTCCAGGGGTATGACCCGTGCAACACGACCGTCGAGGCCGAATACTACGCCGAAAAGGACGAGGAGAAATTCGAGCGATCGAAACACCTTCAGTGGCTCTGGCGGCAGTTCGACGCCACGCCGATGGCCGACAACGTCGAGTTCGCCCTCCAGTTCCGCCGGATGCTCGCCGATCACCTCTTCGAGGAGTGTGGCGACAACTGCCGCTTTTTCAAGGGCATCACCTTCACTTACGGCCACAACATCACCGTTGGCGACAATACAGTCGTCCACGACGATGTTCACCTCGACGACCGCGGCAAGCTCACCATCGGCGACCAGGCGTCGATCTCCGACGGCGTCCACATCTACAGCCACGACCACGACGTCGTCGATCAGACCGAGGTCCGCAACTATCACACGATCGTCGAGGACGACGTTCGACTCACCTACGACTCGATGGTTCAGGCGGGCA
>Ga0065697_1003290_pt1 | contig 11629 bp, 13 predicted proteins | sample AntLakMe24m_08um_FD_59086 | JGI IMG/M metagenome (GOLD analysis project Ga0065697, IMG submission 59086) | Hypersaline microbial communities from Antarctic Deep Lake - 24m 0.8um v2 (version 3) | ecosystem: Environmental > Aquatic > Non-marine Saline and Alkaline > Hypersaline | place: Deep Lake... | reverse complement strand
TGTGATATCCTCCTCGCCGTGAACGGAGAGACCAAAGCTCCCTCAAGCAGGGAGAGCAGAGCTCTCCCGGGCCATAGGCCGGTGACAGTCGGGCGTAGCCCGACAACGGCGAGGCTTCCCTACCGAAGTTGGGATATTTACGACGTCATTCTCATATTCGTCGACGACGTGTTCTAAACGAATTTCGAAGGCGTGGTTCGATGCCAACGTGAGGATCGCGCGGACGCGGCGTTCCTCGTCGAGGGGGTCGACTGTGAAGGGACGATCAATGCGATCCGGATCGAAAGCTGACGGGTCGACGTTGGGTATCCCGAGGATCGAGACGAGGGTGAGCGACGGTTGCAGGGCGGGGAAGTAGAGGCGTAAGACAGGAGCATACAGTTCTCTCAGGGTTGGGTCGGAGGAGAGGGCCGTACGCAAACTACGTCACGTCATCGCGTGTTACCGGGCTTGAACAAGGGCCAGAGGATTCCGGAGAACCTCCCACCCCACTGGTTCCGCTGTTAACGCAAGAAGACAGGGAGCAAATAGGTGGACAAAACGGGTTGTGACAGCTAATAGCGGAATCAGCGGGGTATTCGTCCCGAAATGGTAATTTGTGAAATTTACAGTACCCCCACCCCACCGCTTCCGCTGTTAGCGTCTCACCTCTTGGAGAGGTGTGATCGGCCACACACCATCGGTTCCGCTGTTACCACGGAGACCGGTTTACTGATGGAACCGGTTGTGTGTATCCGAAGCAGATGAGTACGAGACACAAGAATGTTAACAGCGGAACCGGTGGGGCCGGGAGTATATAAAAAGCCGATAACACAGGAAACAGCGGAAGTGGTGGTTTTATATAGAAAAAGTAAGTACTGTTGGTATGGGCGACTTCTCGTTCACCCCGAACCATTCCATCTTCGAAAATCGGGAGGCGCTCCTCGAGGAGTGGACGCCAGAGAACCTTGTTGGGCGCGACGAGGAACTCAGCCGATATCACGCGGCCCTCCAGCCAGTCATCAACAACGAAACTCCCTCGAACGTCTTTCTCTACGGGAAAAGCGGGGTGGGGAAGACTGCGGCCACCCGCTACCTTCTCCGCACACTAGAAGGGGACGCAACCAACGTGTCGGGACTTGAGTTAACGACAATTGAAATCAACTGCGATGGGCTGAACACGTCCTATCAGGTGGCCGTAAAACTGGTCAACGAACTTCGGGAGCCGGGACGGCAGATCTCCAACACAGGTTATCCACAGGCGAGTGTGTATGAATTCCTCTTCGACGAGCTCGATGCGTGTGGGGGAACAGTCCTCATCGTCCTCGACGAAGTCGATCACATCGAGGATGATTCCCTGCTGTACAAACTGCCGCGTGCTCGCTCAAACGGCGACATCAGCGATGCGAAGCTCGGCGTCATCGGTATCTCGAACGACTTGGACTTCCGGAGTCAACTCTCCTCGAAGGTTCGGTCGTCGCTCTGTGAAAAGGAAGTCTCCTTCAGCGCATACGATGCCGACGAACTCCGACTTGTGCTCGAACAACGCGACCGAGTCGCATTTCAGGACGGCGTTCTCGAAAACGGGGTCGTCGCAATGTGTGCGGCCTATGGCGCAAAGGATTCGGGTGACGCACGGAAGGCTCTGGACCTCCTGCTGGAGGCCGGGGACGTAGCACGGGAGACCGGCTCGGATGTCGTGACCGAAGCACACGTACAGAAAGCCCGCAAGCGCGTCCAGACAGATCAAGTGGTGCAAGGGATACAGAACTACTCTCAACACGGGAAACTCGTTTTGTATGCACTGACGATGCTTCACGAGCGGGGTGAGACGCCAGCACGGACGCGAGAAGTTGTGGAAATGTACCGGGAGGTGGCTCATTCAGAAGGAGTACGTCCTGTTTCGGAGCGCTCAGTACGCGACTATCTGGGGGAACTGGCGCAGTTAGGAATTACAAGTTCAGCAGAGTACAATCGAGGAAAAGGCGGTGGAAAGTACAACGAACATCGGTTAGAGCAGTCCGTTTCAGCGGTTCGGAGTGGGTTATCGACATTGTTGGAGTCTGCTTGAATCAAGGCTCTGTTATTTTTACTGTCGACGGTGGTGTCTGTTTTGTGCTAACAGCGGAAGCAGTGGGGTGGGTGTGTGGTGCCTCCATCGGGTGCGGTTTCGGAGACACGCCGACGAACTCTGCATAGAGATGAGATCGTGTCGGACCAGTCGACGACCTAGTGCTGGTCAGTGAGAATCAGTTCGATGGCGTGTACAATCTCGGGATGAGTGAGGCCTATGACTTCAACACAGCTAGTGAGGTGTTGAATGATGAGTTTGGGACTGACATTGAGATAGAATACATTGAGAACCCAATTCCGGATTCTGTGTACGTGCATGTTACCTGTACGGACTACTCGAAGGTGCAGGCTGACACCGGCTGGAAACCACAGATTAGTTTCGAAGGGGAATCGATCGGGTGTGTCGACGGTTCAATCGTAATTCTGTTCAATAGACGAGTTATGTATCGATCGTGATCTGATTCAGGTACCGTTGGACGTATGGATGTAGATCATCGAACGGCGGTTCAAATGTTTGGAGCTGACTGTGCTGACTGTCAGAAATTTCTATGTGTTGTTCCTCAGTTGGTTCTACAACAAATCCATTGGCGACGTAATGTTTACTGTCGACACCGTCGACATCAGAGGTTTCGTAGAAATGTTCAAAAACACCGAGTTGGTTTCTGATTTCGACATCACAGCCAACCTCCGTTGCAGCAACTCGATGGACTGCCTCGGTCAACCGCTCGTTCTTGAAGACAATACCACCGGGAACGAACCACTCGCCTTTCGCTGGCTCGTTTTCACGTAATCCAAGGAGTACACCACCCTCGTATTTGATGATCAAATCGACTGAGACAAGCGGTACGCTGTCGACGACGGTTTTCCACGCTTCGCCGGAGACCCAGCGATCATCTTTCGGCATCTTAGCTAGAGGTAGTAGTCGACTGCCTGTTCGAGTCCTTCTTCGAAGGACCACGACGGTTCCCAACCCAGTTGCGTGAGTTTGTCGTACTCAAGTGCGTAGCGCTGATCGTGGCCAGCCCGGTCATCCACAAATGTGATTTGGTCTTCTGAGCCACCGACAGCCTGAAGAATTGCTTCGGTTACTTCGAGATTCGTTCGCTCTTCGCCGGACCCGATATTGTATACCTCACCTGGATTCCCTTCGCGGAGAACGACATCCAGTGCCCGGCAGTTGTCCTCGACATAGATCCACTCGCGAACGTTTGAACCATCACCGTAGACGGGAAGCTCTTTGCCTGCAGCAGCGTTTTGGATGAATTTCGGGATGAGTTTTTCCGAATGTTGCCGTGGGCCGAAGTTGTTACAGGTACGTGTGATCAGTACGGGGAGATCGTGTGTTTTCTCGTAGCTTTTTGCCAGTAGATCAGCACTGGCTTTTGTCGCTGCGTATGGATTTCGTGGATTCAGCTCATCGTCTTCGCTGAAGGTCCCATCGAGAATCTGGCCGTACACCTCATCGGTCGAGATTTGGAGGAATCGATCGATATCCGCATCCAGTGCTGCATCAAGCAGCACCTGTGTTCCCTGCACATTGGTTGTAACAAATGATTCTGCACCGTCGATCGATCGGTCGACGTGAGACTCGGCTGCGAAGTTTACCACGGCGTCGACATCCGACATAAGTTCCTCAACGAGTTGTTGATCTCGGATGTCACCCTCAACAAACTCATGTCGTGGGTGATCTACAAGCCCCTCTAAGTTGTCCAGAGAGCCAGCATAGGTCAACGCATCCAGCGTTACCACAGAATCGTCTCGATTTTCGAGGACAAACCGTACATAATTTGAGCCAATAAATCCCGCCCCACCAGTAACGAGTAATCGCATAGCCTCGGATTGTAGCGCAGACTATATTTACATTTTCATCGAAATAAATTGTATATGAAAATTTTCGTAGTTGGGGCCGGAGGATTGCTCGGCAGTGCACTGGTTAGAACCTGTCTTGACCGCTCGCTTACTGTGGTTGGCACATACCATTCAACTCGTCCATCGTTTGACATTCCACTTACACAACATGATCTCCGTGATACTGCACAGTTCGAATCGCTTCTTGCAGAACACCATCCGGATGCGGTTGTGAACTGCGCTGCGTTGACTGATGTCGACGGGTGTGAGTCACAGCCAGCGGTGGCGGCTGAAATTAATGGCACCGCTCCAGGTGAGCTTGCGGCCAGCTGTGACGCACGGGACATCCCATTCGTGCATGTCTCGACTGATTACGTATTCGATGGAGAGGCGACAACATCCTACACGGAGCCTACAACGCCAAATCCAATACAGGAGTATGGAGCATCCAAACTCACTGGAGAACAGGCTGTTCGAGACGTCGACGGTGAGACAATCATTGTTCGACTCTCGTTTGTGTATGGTGTTCGTGGCGACACCGAGGAACTCGTCGGGTTTCCGGCTTGGGTTCGTGATACACTTACCGAAGGGGATGAGGTTCCACTATTTGTCGACCAACACATCACTCCCAGTCGAGCCGGACAGACAGCAGCAACGATTGTAGAACTACTTGCTGCCGAACGCTATGGGGTGTACCACGTTGCAAATCAATCCTGTGTGACGCCATACGAGTTTGGTCGAGAAATTGCTCAGCTTCAGGGCGCTGACGAAACGTTGCTCAGTGAGAGCCAGCAGTCCGATGTCTCGCGTGCAGCAGCACGGCCCACGTACACCTGTCTCGATGTCTCTCGCGTTGAGACAACGTTGGAGAGACAACAGCCGACGCTCAAAGCGGATTTGCGGGCTATCAAAGCCCACTTTGACGTCTAAAGTTTGTACTGGTCGGCATGGTCGACGAAGAATTCTTGTTCTTCATCGGAGAGGTCGTTGAACCGAAGTACGCTCTCACAGTCGAGCCCAGGACACTTCATTACGCGATTGGATTCGAGTTCATTTGCCGAGACGATAGTACCACAAGTCTCGCAGGTGTGTGTGATAATGCGCATGATTAGAGTTTGAGCTGTGAGTTTTCACCGACGACGAGCCGTCGACCCTCTGGAAGACAGTCAGTAGCACTTTCGATGTTTGCGCCGCGTCCAAGCAGGCTATCGATGATCTTTCCACTGGTTGTGATCGTCGAATCACCGATGACCACGCTGTTTTCGATGTGGACACCTTCGAGTGTCGAGTTTGGACCGACCGAGGTGTAGGGACCGACATACGTCCCTGGGCCAATCACGCTGTTTTCGGCGATCGAGACCGGACCACGGACAGTTGCGCCGTCTTTGATTGTCGCGCTCTCGTGGAGATCGATACGCCCCTCAATCGTGGCTCCGGATTCGATAGTGCCCTCTTGGGCCAGTAGTTTGTCTTCGAGCACCAAGCGATTAGCTTCGAGAATGTCTTCGGGTTTTCCAGTGTCTTTCCACCAGCCGTGGACGACATGTGAGTCGATTGCGTGTCCATCTTCGAGGAGTGTCTGGATGGCATCAGTGATTTCGAGTTCCCCGCGCCATGAGGGTTCGAGTTGTTCGATGACATCGAAGACCGCGTTCGAGAAGACGTAGATCCCGATGAGTGCAAGGTTTGTCGGTGGGTCGTCGGGTTTCTCGATAAGTTTGGTGACGTTTCCATCATCGTCGACATCGGCGATCCCGAACGCTTGGGGGTCGTCGACCTCTTGGAGTGCAATCCCGGCACCGTAGTCGCCCTGTCTGAAGCTCTCGACGAGATCGGTGACACCTGCTTTGAGGATATTGTCTCCGAGGTACATCACGAAATCATCGTCGCCGACAAAGTCACGCGCACAACCTGCGGCGTGGGCAAGCCCGAGTGGATTGCCCTGGATGATGTAGGTGATGTCGACGCCGTACTTCGAGCCATCGCCGAGGGCTGCTTGGATTTCCTCGCGGCCTTTGTTCCCGAGGATGACGCCAATCTCGGTGATGCCGGCTTCTTTTAGGTCTTCGATCGCATATTCAAGAACTGGTTTGTTCGCAACCGGAACGAGCTGCTTTGGTCCGGTATGGGTAATCGGGCGAAGCCGGGACCCGGTGCCGCCCGAGAGAAGTACACCTTTCATTGGTTATTCGTCCGGTAGTTCGTCCCAGTCTAAAGGTATTTTGTCTGTATCACAAGGAAGTCGCTCCTCGTCTGGGTCTTCGTAGTCGTAGAGATTTGTCGGCATGTTGATCAGGAAGGCGGGCTCGTCGCCGAGTGCTTTGAATCCATGCCAGCAGTCGCCGGGAATGCGGATGACCTGCTGGTTGTGTTCGCCGATAATGAAGGAATTGACTTCGCCCTCTGTGGGCGAGTCTTCGCGATCGTCGTAGACGCCGACCTTGATTCGACCTTTCGGACAGACAAAATGGTCGACTTGGCCGCGGTTGTGCCGATGCCATGCTCGGATGATTCCTGGGTAGGTCATCGAGTAGTAGCTCATTGCAGGCTCTGGGTCGTAGAGGTCCCAGTCATCACGGAAAAGTTCGACAAGATGGCCTCGCTCGTCGACGTTTACTTGGAGGTCTTTGACTTCGACATCGTGAATCATATATCCGCTTTCTGTGTCATGCTCTTAATATTACTGAAGTAGTAAAATAGAGCGTGAAATTTTATGATTAAATAGATTCATTTCCCCACATCTGTGTATCTAAGCATTCATATGGATTGATGAGTAGGGCTTAGATAATGGATACTCTCGTTATTGGACTCGATGGTGGGGAATGGGATGTTATCGACCCCATGATCGAAGCAGGAAAGTTGCCTAACCTCTCCCAACTCAAGGATGAGGGTATTTCTGGCCCTCTCGAATCGATTACACCACCTGTTTCTCCTCCTGCATGGAACTCGAGTTCAGACTGGAACGAATCCAGGTAAGCACGGTATTTTCGACTTCAGTACATTTGACGAGGAGTATCGTCGACGGTCGATCAATGCTTCTGATCGTCGGTCGACTCCGTTCTGGAAGATCCTAAACGATCATGGAACGACTACGGGGTTGTTCAAGGTACCGTTTACATACCCACCAGGAGACGTAGATGGATATCTCATCAGTGGGTTCCCCACACCGAATAGCATCGAAGACTTCGTTCAGCCGGAGGCACTCAGAAGCACGGTCGGTTCAGCTGAAAAGCTCTTCGAGGACAAATCCCTCTACAAAGGTGGAAACGAGGAACAATTCAAAAATAACCTCATAGAGGTAGCTAAATATCAGACAGAACTGTTCCTTGAGTTGGTCGACGATCATGATACTGAGTTCGCAATGACAGTCTACGATGGAAGTGATCGGATCCAACACTACTTTTGGAAATACCTAGACGAATCTCATCCACGGTATGATCCTGATTCCCCACACGCTGACGCCATCGAACGATACTACGAGACTGTCGACGACGGTATCGGTCGGATTCTAGAACGAACGAATGACGACTGTGACATTCTCATTATTTCTGACCATGGCTTCGGCCCGCTCTCGTCTGACATTTATATTGACGAGTGGTTGGATAATGAAGGTTTTCTTACTCGGGATGCTCAGGGCTCATCTAGTCGGGCTGCCACCGAACTCGCCGGAGAGACACTTCAGTTCGGTTGGAATCTGGTGGGTCAAGCCGGGCTACAGAACTCAGTAAAGTCGATACTCCCTACTTCTTGGTTCGAGTTCGGAACCTCTCTTCAGAATAATTCACATCAGAGCATCATCTGGGACGAAACGGATGCCTTCTTTTCGACCCTGTCTGGACAAGCGCTGTTCATCAATCTCGAAGATCGATTTACCGAAGGGACAGTGACTCGTGAGGAGTATGACACGGTGGTCGAACAGGTTCAAGAGTCGTTACTCTCGATACGGCACCCGGAAACAAAGGAACGACTTGTGGAAGCGGTCGTTCGGAGTGATGAGGTGTACTCCGGATGGATGGTGAAGGATGCTCCGGATCTGATCGTTCGCACGAACCCGGAGTACACATTAAAAAATGGCCACTCCGACCAGCTGGTTCGTCCTTCGAAACAGTACGGCCAAGATAGATCTGGAGACCATCGCACTGACGGTGTGTTCATCGCCTCGGGACCAAGTTTCGACTGTGGCACGATACAGGATGCGAGTATCATGGACATTGCACCGACCCTGCTTCAGATCCATGAGTGTCCGATCCCAGAAACAGTCGATGGAGAGGTGCTGCAAGATGCGATGGTAGAGGAAACCACCTCGATCGAGTACACTGACGAATACGGCGAAACGGACGGGGAGAGACGAGAGTGGAGCGAAAGCGAAGAAGAGGCTCTAGAAGAGCGATTGAGTAGTATGGGATACCTCAGTTGAGCGTATGAGCAAGGAAACTGAAAGCGGGATTTTCACGCTCGCCAAACAAGGGAGCATTACCTTCTTTGGTAATATTCTTGGGAAGGTTCTTGGATTTTTGTTTGTCGCCACTGCAACTCGACTTGTCACCCCTGAAGAGTACGGAATCTATACGCTAGCATTGTCGATTGTTCTCTTTATCCAAGGCTTCGTCAGTCTCAATATTTATCGATCAGTCGATTACTTCATTCCACAGTTTCTCAGCAATGCAGAGTACGGCAAAGCTAAAGTAACGCTCCGGAACGTGTTTGTAATTGGTGTTTTCTCATCAATTGTTGGACTGACAATCGNATTTTTGAGTAGATCACTTATTGCCGATGTGTTTGACGAGCCTCAGCTCGTCATTGCTCTTGCAGCACTCGTACTACTGACTCCCGATTCAAACGATCAACAACATTCTGATTGCATCTTTCAACAGCATCAAACGAATGGAGTATCGGATGCTGATGAAGGATCTGCTGAATCCCCTGGGTCGGATTGTAGCAATTGTCGTCCTCACAACCTCTGGGATGGGTCTCATTGGTTTGGCTGGGGGGTACCTTATTGGGGTTACATTCGCCGTTTTTGTCGGTTTACTGATTTTTATTTATAAGGTAGACTGGATTAGGGAGTCAAAGACGGATTCGGTCTCCAACCGCGCGTTATTGTCTTATTCCCTTCCGTTAGTTCTTGCAGGTGTGATTTATTCGCTTGTCGGACAGATCGATAAGTTCGTAATCGGATACTTTCTCGGCTCAACAGAGGTGGGCCAGTATCAAGTTGGGTTTTTGCTTGCTTCTAATCTTCTCATTGCACTCCAGGCGATCACCCCGATTTTCAAGCCGTTTGTGGCTGAGAACATGACCGATAGCATACTTCTTCAAGATCGGTTCAGACTAACGACGCGGTGGGTAACGATATTGACAATACCTCCTGCATTGACACTTATGTTGGCTCCTGAGCCATATCTTTCTCTCCTGTTCACTAACCAGTACACCACAGCAGCGACTGCAGTTGTTGCACTCTCCGCTGGATACCTTCTCAACGCTTCGTTCGGACCAGAGGGAATGATGCTTGAGGGGCTTGGTCACACTCGTCTTACCCTACTAAACACAGTCGTTCTCGTCGGTGTGAACGGAATTCTAGACGTGTTACTGGTTCCTGTACTGGGAATTCTAGGTGCAGGTATCGCAACCGGAACCGCTCTTACAGTTGCTGGAATTGCTGGGATCGTCGAGGTTTATTACCTCCGTGAGATTCATCCCTTTAGCCAGCGATTGATAAGAGTCTGGGCAGCTGCGATACTCCCACTTATTGTAGGAATTGCGGTTATCTCCTTCACTAGGGGTTTCCTGCTTGTTATCACACTTCCCGTTTTGATCGTACTTTCGTTTGTTGTGGGCCTCCGCCTGATTGGAGGTTTCACGTTCGAGGATGCACAGGTTGCAGACCAATTCGATAACCGAATCGGATATCCGGTCGTCAAAACTCTCCTTATGCCGAATATCGATACCTAAATAAGCTACTCAAATAGTAAGTAATGGATATATGACCGATCATATTGGGAGAGGTAGCTATCATGGAATGGTACTCAGAGCAACTTTACAAGCTTTGATTACATCTGTTATTTATGAGGTAACTGCATCGTAACTGTACTCCGTGTTTTCAAAAGAACAAAGATTTATTTGTCCTTCTAACTAAAGATACTTAGACCGTTATAAATTAGTTCTAAAATACATCTGATTTTACATAAAATAAGATATACCCAATAATGGCAAAAGATATAAGCAGAAATCTAAAAACTTCAATTATATTATGTAGTTTCTTAGTAGTATTATTTTCAGTTCAATATACAAAATTAGGTGTTCCTGGGACTATATATGGACCTTATAATTTTGGACATGTGACTGACCCATACAATGTTGAATACATAAACGAATTTTTAACAACACAAAATTATGTATCCGAGCAACATAAAAAAAGTCTATTTTATATCTCTCTAATTAATATAATTCAATCGATTACAGCCGTACATTATGATTGGTATCAGATACCTGGATTATTTATAATCCTGCTCCTTGTTTTTGCATGGATTAGCCCTTTTAAATTAAAACTCAGATCTCTAATTACATTTGCAGCCATTGCTGGTCCTGTGGGTATAATTGGATATACTTATGTCTTTAACCGTGCAGCAATAGATATAATATTGTTTTTCACATGCTTTTTGTTACTCTCGATAGCATATCGTTCATCATCTAATTCAATCCCACCAACTATTATTCTTTTCACATTTTCATTAATTATTTGGATAAATCATTACTCATTTTGGCCATTCTTTTTCTTTTGTACGGTTGTTTTAGTGATTTTGAAGTATCGTTCTGAAACAAAAATGAGAATATTATCTCAATTTGCGGTTCTTTTTTCACCATTTCTCTTATATGCATTTCCTTCCAATATCTTCACTCGCTCTTTAGTTGTTTTATCTACGATTGATTTATCTTTTGAATCTATATTTTCAGCAAAAAGTAATACGATTCCAGATCAAGCAACGATCGTAACTGGTATTTCTAATGTTGAACCAGATTGGATTATTTTAGTCACATATGGTTCATATATATTGCCACTAACATTGGCTAGCTTAGTTTGGTTCTACACACTATTCGCCACACATCACCCTATTAACCGTGACTTCTTAGACAAATTTTTGTATTCCTCTGAGGTTAGGCCAATTTTCATTGCCACAAGTTTAGGTTTCATTTTAACGTCAACATTATACATAGCTATTGGCTTTAGTTATCGAATTCTTATCTTTTGGCCAATAATTATCCCTCTATTTTTCCGAGATATAAAACAATCTACTGATAGATTATACAATAATATCAACAAGAAAGATAGGTTATTAAATAAAAATCACATTTCAACTATAATAACGTTCCTTGTTATATTAATTGTACTAATACATCTCTTTCCAATATTTATACCAAATTACAATATTATTGATAGAAGTCCTAATGCACCTAGTGAACAGCAGTTGAGTAGCTCTAGATTTGCAGAGTATGCCAACTCTGAAAAGCCAATATATACAGATTTACTTCACGCGAGTGTGATAATAATTGATACAGAAAAAAGATATCTTCGTGTAGGAGAAGCAGTAACACTATCAAATGGATCAATTGCGCTAGATCAGACTGCAGCAGTGCTATATGATCCATTTTCAAAAGAAGGAAATAAATAGGTCGTGTTGCAAAGCGGTCTAGACTTTGCCGCTGGTACTCTCAATTGAGAGGTCACAGT
>Ga0065697_1000546_pt1 | contig 11633 bp, 9 predicted proteins | sample AntLakMe24m_08um_FD_59086 | JGI IMG/M metagenome (GOLD analysis project Ga0065697, IMG submission 59086) | Hypersaline microbial communities from Antarctic Deep Lake - 24m 0.8um v2 (version 3) | ecosystem: Environmental > Aquatic > Non-marine Saline and Alkaline > Hypersaline | place: Deep Lake... | reverse complement strand
CCCCCCGGGTATCGCGAACGCGTTAACAGAGCGTGGCGGAATCTGTACGGACGTCGTCGAGGAGGGCGAAATAACGATCGGCGACGAACTCGAAATCGTCCAAGTAGACCCACGGACAGCGGGGGAACGCATCACCGAGCGGATGGAAACGGAGTGAGTGTCCGAACTCAGGCGCTGGGGCCATGGGCCTCGAACCACTCAGTGAGTTCGGTCAGCCGGTGGACTGCGCGGTCCGGGTCGCCGATGTTGTGATTCTCATCTTCGTAGACGACAAGCTTAGCGTCGACGCCCTGTTTGCGCACGCTGACGTAGAGCTGTTCGGACTGGGTCGAGGGACAGCGCCAGTCCGCATCGCCCGCGGTGACCAGCAGCGGCACGTCGATGTCGTCCACATCGGTGATGCTCGAAATATCGCGGTACCGCTCTCCGTCCTCCCACGGCAGGCCAAAGTCCCGCTCCATGCGGTTGTGGGAATCGCCGGTGCCGAAGTAGGCGTAGCGGTCGTAGATGCCATGCTCTGCGGCGCCGGCCGTCGCGACGTCGGACTGTGAGAGGATATACGCTGTCTGGGCGCCGCCGTAGGAGAAGCCGGTGACGAACACGCGGTCCTCGTCCACCCGGCCCGCCTCGCAGACGTGCTCGATGCCCGCGATGGCGTCCGCGGGCTCATAGTTGCCCCAGTCGCCCTCGATAGCGGCGCTGAACGCGCCGCCGTAGGAGGAACTGCCACGGTAGTTCACCCGCAGCAGCGCGTAGCCGCGGTCGGTCCAGAACGTGTAGTCGTAGTTAAACTCCGGACTGTCGTAGGAGATTGGGCCGCCGTGAATCGTCGTGATGAGCGGCGGGGCCTCGCCCTCGTACTCGGCAGGGGTGTAGAGCAGCGCCTCGACCGGCTGCCCCTCGTTCTCGAAGTCGATCCACTCCACGCCGGGCTCGTCGTACTCCTCGAGAAGCTCGCTGTTGAGGTCTGTGAGCCGCACGGGTGCGGCGTCAGCGTCCACGTCCGCGAGCGGGAGGCTGTGGACGTTCGGGCTTTCGTGTGGACCGCTGATTCCCAACGCGAGCGTCTCCCCGCCGACGCTCATCTGTGCGATATTCTCAAGCGCGCTCTGACTTTCGTACACGCGGTCGGGGGCGTCTTCGGTGGCGTCGAAGCGAACCAACCGCGTGCGCCCCTCGTCACCGATGAGCCCCAGCAACGTCTGGTCACCGGTCCAGTAGAACGCGCCGCCGCGGCCCAGCGGCCGGTCAAGCGAGTCGGACACGTCGTCGGTGGTGCCGGCTTCGATGTCGGCGATGTGGAGCGTGGTGGGATCGTATGCGTGGTCGGCGTCGCTGCCTGGGAACGCGAGGTAGCGCCCGTTCGGGCCCCACTTCCCGCCGCCGGTCGCGAGATCGCTGTCGGTCAGTTGTTCGAGTCCAGTTCCATCGGGCCGAATGGTGTAGAGGTCGGTATAGGTGGCGTCATCAGGACGGTCGCCCCGAACCGACAGGAAGGCGATTCGGTCGCCATCCGGGGACCATGCGGGTGAGAGCCCAGTTTCTATCTCACGAGCGCCAGCCCCGTAGGCCTCGTCGATACGGGTTCGTTCGCGGCTTTCCACGTCGACGACGAAGAGGTAGGAGGTCACGTCGTCGAGCCACCCGTGACCGTCATACTTGTGCTGGAGCCGGGTCACCTCGATGGGGCCGCCCTCTTCGCGCTGGTCGAGATACGCCTGCTGGTCCTCGGTGGGGTCGCGAGCAGTGACAACGACCCGGTCGCCGTCGGGCCCCCAGTCGAACTCGCTGACACCTTCCTCGAACGTGGTGAGCTGTCGAGCGTCGCCACCCAGCGAGAGGTCGAACGTCCAGAGCTGTGTTTTCGGCTCCGTTTCCTTCTCGGCCTCGACATCCGGGTCGTCGTTGGCCGCCTGGAGCGCAACATCTTCATCGCGTGCTGCGAGGAAGCCGAGCCGGTCCCCCGAAGACGACCATTTCGGACTGCTGGCACTCGAGACCCGGGTCAGTCGGTGGGGGTCACGGCTACCGTCCGAAGGAACGACGAACAGCGACGAGAGCCGTTCGTCGGCTTCCGCGTCGAACTCGCTCGTTACGTACGCGATGCGCTCACCGTCAGGGGAAACTGCGATCTCGGTCAGATCTGTGAGCCGATAGTGGTCTGCTAGTTGATTGCTAACACTCGACATGGTTCGCTATTGCATGTCAAGCTCTTAGTCTCACCGCTAGTTCCGGAATGCAATTCTATATATGGAGCAACACCGCCAAATTTCGTTCCGGAACTGTGCTATGCTAACCCATAAGTATTTCTGTCCTCGCCCGAGNCGAGTAACCATGTCTGATAATGACACACAGAACCGAAGGGGATTCCTGAAAGCGACTGGTAGCGCGGCAGCGGCCATCGCGGTGGCCGGCTGTTCAGGTGGCGATAGCGCGGAACCGTCAGACAGTACGGAGACTGACCCCAGCGGCGGTGGCGGCGACGAGACCGACACCGAAGGGGACGGCGGCGACGGTGGCGACGGGCCGAACGAACTTGCCCTCATCAACGGGACCATGGACTCCATGGACCCCGTCCAGTACACGCTGGCCAATGCCGGTGAGGTGGTGGGTCAGATGTACGACCCACCCATCTACAACCCAGACGGCACTCTGGCCGTGGAGTCACTGGTCGCCACTGACTGGAGCGTCTCCGACGACGGGACGGTGTACACGTTCCAGCTGAAGGAGGGCGTCCAGTACCACGGTGACTGGGGCGAAGTGACCGCACAGGACTTCGTCTACTCGTGGGAGCGTCTGGCTGCGTCGGAGAACTCCCGCCGTACGTACGTGATTCTCGACGACCTCGGCGTCGCCAAAGAGACGATGGAGGACGGTGAGGGCAACGACGTGTACGAACCCGGAACGATGGGCGTCGAAGCCGTCGACGACTACACCCTTGAGGTGACCCTCGAGGAACCCTACCACGACGCGCTGGGAGTCATTTCCTCGGACCGGTTCGCGTCCATTCCCGAGGGAATCCTCGGCGACATCGAGGGCTACGACGGCGAGGTCGAACACACGGAGTTCGCTAAGTCCGCACCGGTCGGCAGCGGCCCCTTCCAGTTCGAGATGTGGGAGTCCGACCAGCAGGCAGCTGTGGAGGCATTCGACGACTACCACGGTGAGGGGCCGATGGTCAACCGAGTCCACTGGCAGATCATGGAAGACTCGAACGCCATCTACAACTACGGGATGAACAGGAACGTCGACGCCTTCGTCATCCCCACCTCCCAATACGACCGGAACCTCGTCAGTGTCGAGAACACCGACGACCTCGGGCGGATGACCGGCACGTACGGCCCGGTTCGGAACGACGAGACGATGCTGTACAACGCGGTCGCCGGACTTGCCGTCAACTTCATCGGGTTCAACTGTCTGAACGTTATCAAGCCGGCTCGCGTCGCGACGGCGAAGATCCTGGACCACGAACTCATCGCCAACAGCGTCTACAAGGGTCGTGACGTGCCGGGCTACCACATGACCCCGCCGAACGCGTTCCCCGGCGGCGTCAGCGGCTACAACGAGCACGCATCGGAGTACCCGCACGGCTACGAGACCACCCAGATCGACCAGGCCCGGCAGATCATGGAGGACGCCGGCTACAGCTCAGACGACCCCTACGAGTTCAGCTTCACCATCACGGCCTCCGCCACCTCCGAACAGCTGGCCGGCCAGATGCGTGACAAGCTCGGGGCCGCCCACATCAACATGGAGGTCGAGACTGCGCCCTTCGCCACTATGATCGACCGGCGCAAGCAGGGCCAACTAGACGCGTTCCTCAGCGGCTGGGGGATGGGCCGGGACGACCCCGCGAGCGTGCTCGCGCTGCTCTACCCCCCGAACACGGACCTACGGAACTCCGGGTCCGTCATCGAGACCAACTGGGTTGAGCGCGGGAAGGGCACCGGCGCTCGCACGCAGGCAGCGGAGGCGTGGGAGGTCATTAACAACAACCCGCGTGACACCGAGGAGGACACGCAGGCCCGCGCCGACGCGTACATCCAGATGGAGGAGGCGATGTGGGAGGACGTCCCGTTCATCTGTTTCGGTCACGACACCTACCAGCGGTTCACCTACGACTGGGCGGATATCACACCGTTCGGACCCACAGGCGGGCAGCGCTACAACACGGTCGAGATCAACACCGACGAGAAGCCCTCGTAGGACTTCACCCCGCGGTTTCGCCGTTTCGCACGACAGACACTACACACACATCCACTACATGGCTTTCCAATGACGCGTTGGCGATACTTCCTGAGGCGCATGGTTCTCTCAGTCCCGATCCTGATCTTCGGCACGACGGCGACGTTCTGGATCATCAGGATGGGCCCCATCGACCCGGCCGCAGCGATCATCGGTCCCGACGGTGACCAGCAGGCCTACCAACGGGTCCGTGACCAGTTGGGGCTCGACGAACCGCTCTGGGAGCAGTATATCGACTTCATGATCGGGATGTTCACCGGCGACTTCGGTCAGTCGTGGGTACTCAACCCAGACACCCCCGCCATTGTGATGCTCACTCAGTACGCTCCCCGGACCATCTGGCTGGGGTTCTGGTCGGTGCTCATCGCGCTGTTCATCGGCATCCCGCTGGGGTTCTATGCCGGGCTGAACTCCAACTCTTGGAGCGACTATCTGGCCTCCTTCGGCGGGATCGTCTGGCGGGCAATGCCGAACTTCTGGCTCGCGGTTATCCTCGTCAGTCTGCTCTCCCAGTCCCAGCAGCTGTTCGGCTTCAGCTGGCAGAACTGGATCGTCCGGACGAACGTCGTCACCTCCCCCCCGCTCGACAACCTCACTGACCCTGAGAGCTTCCTGATCGCGCTCAAGACGACGATCCCGGCGGCGCTCGTGTTAGGCTCGTCGTCGATGGGGAACGAGATGCGTATCGGCCGGACGGCAATCCTGGAGACGAAGAACGCGAACTACGTCGAGGCAGCGAAGGCCCGGGGGATCCCCGGGCGGAGCCTCGTCTGGAAGCACATCTTCCGGAACGCGATGGTGCCGCTGGTGCCCATCATCACGGGCGAGGCGTTCCTGCTCATCGGCGGCTCCGTGCTCGTCGAAACGGTGTTCGCCATCAACGGGCTGGGGTTCCTGTTCTTCCAGGCCACCATCAACGGCGACCTGCCGCTGGTCGGCACACTGATGTTCATCTTCATCCTGCTCATCGTCGGTCTCAACATCGTTCAGGACCTCATGTACACGCTCATCGATCCGCGCGTCGGCTACGACGGTGATGCCTGATGTCTCAGGAATACGGAACCGTGGGCGAAGACCTCACCCTCCGCGAACGCATCGAGCGCCGGCCACAGCCGGCCGTGGCGTGGCTGGGCGGACTACTGGTCATGGTGCTGCTCGAGTTCGGTGCACTGATGGGCACGGTCATGACGACGGTCCCGTGGCAGAGCATCGGGCAGACGCTCCCCTTGACGGCGCCCTGGGCAGCGCTCGCGGGTATCGGCGACGCGCTCGCCGACCTCCCGACGCTGCTCTCGCGGGAGGTCATCCCCAATCAGGGGTACCAGCTCCCTGGCGAGGGCTGGCAAGGGACCTTCCTCGGGCTCGAGCCCGGGGTAGCGTGGGCCTTCCGCGTGCTGCTAATCTACGGCTACTCCTTCGTTCTGCTTGCCTGGACGTTCTACGGCTACGAACTGTTCCGGCGACATTACCGCGCCGCTGACTGGACACCGTACGACGACATGCTCAGTCGGCTGGACGGCCACCGGTGGGGCCAGTTCGGCTTCGTCATCGTCTTCGCCTTCGTCGTGATGGCGGTGTTCGCACCGGCACTGGGGCCGACCACCGTAGATCGCAACATTGCCAATCCCTACGAGAACGAGATCCAGTACTACGACGAGAACGCGGGCGAAGTGATGACGACGCTCGTCGGCAACGCGAACCTCCAGTCGGTTTCGAAGGGGGCGGGCGGCCGCAACGTCGGCCCGGGTGAGTACGACGACTTCGGCCGGTTCCATCCGTTCGGGACGTTACCCAGCGGGAAGGATTTGTTTACCTTCATGGTGGCCGGCGCTCGCGTCTCACTGTTCATCGGGCTGCTCTACATCACGCTCGCCGCCGGGTTGGCGATCGTCCTGGCGCTGCTGACGGCGTACTACAAGGGCTTGGCCGACCTCGCGGTCGTGATCGCGGGCGACTCCGTCCAGGCGTTGCCACAGCTCCTGGTGCTCATCTTGTTGTCGTTCGTGTTGAGCGATACGTGGATCGCGGATATCTACGACGGGGGGGCTGTTGCTGGCATTGATCTTCGCCGCGACGGGCTGGCCGTATCTCTGGCGCGCCGTGCGTGGGCCCGCACTCCAGGTCTCGACCGAAGAGTGGATCGACGCCGCCAAGAGCTTCGGCCAGAAGCCGCGGGTGACGATGCAGAAACACATGTTCCCCTACGTGGTGGGCTACCTGCTCATCTACGCCTCGCTGAGTCTCGGCGGCGCCATCATCGGCGTCGCCGGTCTCTCGTTCCTCGGCCTCGGGGTCAACCCGCCGACGCCCGAGTGGGGGCGCGCGGTCAGCGCCGGACAGCCCTACGTGGCGACGGCGTCGTGGCACATCTCGCTCATCCCCGGGATCATGGTCGTGCTCATCGTGACGGCGTTCAACGCGCTGGGCGACGGCATCCGTGACGCAATCGACCCGCAGAGTCAGGAAGGGAGCACTGAAGCCACCGCTGGGGGGACAGGCGCATGAGTTCCGACCAACCCCTGCTCTCAGTCACCGAACTCGTGACGGAGTTCTACACCGACAAGGAAACGGTGCGTGCGGTCGACGGCGTGAACTTCGACATCCGGACGGGCGAGACGCTCGGTATCGTTGGCGAGTCCGGGTCGGGCAAATCCGTCACCGCTCGCTCCATCATGGGGCTGGTAGAGTCCCCGGGGAAGGTGTTGGGGGAGAGCTCCATCCGGTTCGACGGCGAGGAACTCACCGAGAAATCCGAGTCGGAGTACCAGAACGTCCGGGGCGCCAAGATCGCGATGGTGTTCCAAGACCCGTTGACGAGCCTCAACCCCGTCTACACCGTGGGCAATCAGCTGAAGGAGACGCTCCGGATCCACCGTGGCCTTAAACGGAAGGCGGCGACGGACAAGGCCGTCGAGCTGCTGGAGGACGTGGGCATTCCCGACGCCGCACGACGGATGAAGGAGTATCCACATCAGTTCAGCGGTGGGATGCGCCAGCGCGGGATCATCGCACTGGCGCTGGCCTGCAATCCGGAGCTCCTCATCTGTGACGAGCCGACGACGGCGCTTGACGTCACTATCCAGGCTCAGATTCTCGAACTACTCGAGGAGATCCAGGAAGAACGGGATCTGGCCATCATGTTCATCACCCACGACATGGGCGTCATCGCAGAGGTGTCCGACCGCGTCGCCGTGATGTACGCCGGCGAAATCGTCGAGAACGCGCCGGTGATCGATCTCTACGACGACCCGGCACACCCCTATACGAACGGGCTCTTGGACAGCATCCCTGGCGAGGAGCCCGGTGGCGGCGACCTCTCGACCATCGAGGGCGAGGTCCCGATTCCCAACGGTCCTGCGACACGCTGCCGGTTCGAGCCACGCTGCCCGAAGGCGTTCGAGGAGTGTCTTCAGGTCGCCCCCCCAGCTGCTGCCCCTCGAGGAGAACCGCGACGACCACAGAGCCGCTTGCCTACTTTATCCAGACGACATGCCACGAGAAGAGGCCGTACAGGCGCATCGAGACGCCGCGGACACGGGGGAGACAGATGAGTAAATGTTCGGCGTCGGTCATCGAGGTCGACGCGGAGGAGGGCGAGGTGCTCGTCTCCCTCCAGAAACTCAAGACGTACTACGGCGAGGACTCCCTACTCTCGGGGAGTCCCGTCAAGGCCGTCGACGGCGTGAGCTTCGATATCCACAAAGGCGAGACGCTGGGGCTGGTCGGAGAGTCCGGCTGCGGGAAGACCACGCTTGGTCGGACCCTAATCCAGCTCGAGGAGGCGACCGCCGGCGAGGTCCGGTTCGGCGACACGGACATCACCGAGCTCTCTGGTGCGAAGCTGAAGCAGTGGCGCCGCAACAGCCAGATGGTGTTCCAGGACCCCGAGTCCAGCCTCAACGACCGGATGACCGTCGGCGAGATCGTCCGCGAACCCCTGGACGTCCACGAGTGGAAGACCCCAGAGGAGCGACGCGACCGGGTCAGAAAGTTACTCGACACTGTGGGGCTCTCCGAGGAGCACTACTACCGCTACCCCCACCAGTTCTCCGGTGGGCAGCGCCAGCGTGTGGGCATCGCCCGCGCGCTCGCACTCGAACCCGAGTTCGTCGTGCTCGACGAACCGGTCTCGGCACTGGACGTAAGCGTCCAGGCCCAGATCCTGAACCTGCTGACCAGGCTCCAGGACGAGTTCGGCCTCACCTACCTCTTCATCGCACACGACCTCAGCGTCGTCCGGCACATCTGCGACCGAGTCGCGGTGATGTATCTGGGTAACGTGATGGAGCTGGGACCGACGGAGCGACTGTTCCAGGATCCTCAGAACCCCTACACCCACGCGCTGCTCTCGGCGATCCCCGAGCCGGATCCGCGCTCCGAGCGCGAGCGCATCACGCTGCACGGATCGCCACCGAGCCCACGCGACCCGCCGAAGGGCTGTCCGTTCTCCACGCGCTGCCCGATGAAGATCCGTCCCGAGGGCTATGAGGAGGTCGACAGCGAGCTCTGGGTCCGCATCGAGATGCTGCGCGAGGTGCTCCGCGAGCGCTCCAACGCCGAGCGGTCCCTCACCGAGTGGACCCGAGAACTGCTGGGACTGCACTCCCGGTTCAGCTCCATTGAGGAGATCTACGAAGAGCTGTTCAGCGACGTGACGCTGCCGGCGGAAATCGAGCAACACGTCGACGAAGCGACCCGGCTAGTCAACGAGCAGGGGGAACAAAAGGCCGGCAGCTACCTTCGGGAGGAGTTCGGCAGCATCTGTGACACCGAACACCCCGAGGCCCACGTCGTGGACGAGACCGGCGGTCTCAGTCGCTGCCACCGGCACACCGACGAGTACGACGAACCCGATCGGTCACAGCTCATCACCGAATGAGAATGCACGCCGACATCGACGGCGACGCCGAGACGCGGTTCGGCCTCTGGACGTTCCGGCTGCTCGACCTCGCCGTCTACGTCATCGCCGTGACAGCCCTCTGCTACCTACCGCTGTTCGCCGTCGCGGCGCTGGCTGCCGGCCCGGGGCTGATCGTCTACGTTGGCTTCGTCGTCGGCTTCCTGATGTTCGGCTACGCCATCTACGTGCTCTGGCCGAGCCCGCCGTGGCAGGCGGAGGTGACCGACGAGGGCGAGCTGGAAATCGAGCGGAACGATGAAAAGCCCACGCTCGGTAGCAGGGAGGAGACGCCGCTCCAGCGCGCCCTCCAGCGGCTCCCCCCACTCAACATGACCGAGCGGCCAGCGACCGACCGGCTCTCTCGCGGGCTGAAGCTGCTCGTCGCCAGTCTCGCGGTGCTCGCGGTGTCGTATCTGACCGAAACCCTCCTCGTTTGAGGGAGAGACAGCGTTTTCCCTCCGGGGGGCCCGCTAACGGCCATGGCTGAACCGACCGAAGAAACGGACGAACGAGTCGACGAGCGACCGAGCGACGCAGAGAAGACCGGGTGGGCCGCCACACTTCAGGAGCAGGAGCTCGTGGCCGACGAGCGACGCGAGGCCGGGTGGGAGGTACTGACCGTTCAGGCGGGCGACACCGCTCCGGAGCCACCGGACGCCGGCGACACCGACCGCTTCGGGCTCGTCTACGTCATTCCGGGTGACGAGGCCGACGAGTTCGCCGCACTCCTCGAGGGCACCGAGATCAACGAGTTCGAGGCCTACCGCCGAACCGTCGGCACGACCTGTTTCCTCCTCACCGAACTCCGGGATACCGCGAACGAGCGCTGTGTGCTCGTCGCCGGCGCGTACGAGCTGGGCGACGCCGAGGCGCTCGCCGACCACGCCGCCGAGGTCGGTCACCTGTTCAGCCGGTTCCAGCGCCTCGACGGCTCCGTCGTCGCCGCCGTGCGCCACGAGTCCTACGAGAAGCTCCTGCCGCCGTTGCTGACCGAGTAGTCAGAGTTGGAACATGATTCGTTGTGACGGCCGTCAGCCCTGGTACACCACGTCGGCGCCGAGCACCGTCAGCTCGACGTCGATATCGTCCAGCACAGCCGAGTGAGCGTACGGGTCCGAATCGAGCACGATGTCGATGGCTTCGCCGCCGATGGCGTGGGTCGCGATCTGTTGGTTCGTGCGGGCCGCGTAGGCGAACCACTCCCGGAGCTGTTCGCGGTCATTGACCATCTCGCCGTGGCCGCCGTCGTCGTAGGCTCGGTGGGTCTTTGCAGTTCGGGAGCCGACCGAACCGTCCGAAAACGTCTTGAGCCCACCGACCCGCAGCCACTCGTCGCCGAAGCCAGAGGCGATTTCTAGGTCCGAGAGCGATTCGGCCTGCCACTGTGGCGTGTAGAACGTGGTCCAGAGATTCAGCTCATCCTCGCGCCAGTGGGCAAACAGCGCCTCCTGCTGCACGTAGCCGTGATCCCTGACCCGCGTGAGTCCCGCGACCGTCTGGATGGAGGTGACCCCGAGCTCGTGGTAGCGCAAGATGGCCGCGTTGAGCGCCTCGCGGGCCTTCGGTACATCCGGGTATGACGCTGCACGCACTCGCCCCGTCCCGTCCTCGACAACGACACCCGTCTCCTCGCCGCTCTCGGTGCGCACGTCGTCTTCGACGCCCGAGAAGTCGACCGTCTCCAGCGCGCGACTGTTGAGACTCGCGGAGTGACCGTCGACGCGGATCGCGGCGACCGGGTGGTCCTCGGAGACGCTATCGAGTTCGTCCGTTGTGAGATACTCCCGCCCGCCCGTCGGCCAGGTGCTCTCGTCGTAGCTAAACCCCAGCACCCACTCGCCGGCGGGCGTCGTTTCGGCGTTCTCTGCGAGCAGACCGAGTGCGTCTTGCCGGTTCTCCGCTGCAGAGAGGTCAGTCTCAAGGATACCGATACCAACCGAGAAGACGTGGGTGTGGACGTGGTTGAACCCCGGGAACGGTCCGCCCGTCAAGATCGACGTGATCGGGGTCGGTCGCGTCACGTTCGACGGTATCTCGGTCACCAACCGCGGCCACGCGGCCATCTCGGAACAGGACCACCTCGGCAGTCGTGAGGTCGTCGTCAAGCGTGTGAACGGTGCCACTGTGGATGAAGAGTTCGGACATACCGGGGGCGGTGCGGGCCGCGCATAAGCGTTCTCTCCCGTGAGCGACGGCAGCGCGGCCCATGGTTCCCGGCCGCCTTCCCCACTGCTTCAATGCACTCGTCGCGGCGGCGGGGTTGGTTGCGCTCCCGATCGCCAAATCGTTGGTGGGTAGACCTATGCAGCCAGTATCAGTGTCGGCTCAGCGCTTCTCAAACCGGTGGCGGTAGATATCGGCGTCGTCGTCCCACTCGAAGTTGTCGTGGGCCTGCTCGAGAATCTGCTTGTAGTGTTCGAGGTTGCGTGCGCCCTCCTTTCGGGCGTCCTCATCGGTCATGTCGCCGAGCGTCCGTTCAGACACCTCG
>Ga0065697_1000315_pt1 | contig 11640 bp, 10 predicted proteins | sample AntLakMe24m_08um_FD_59086 | JGI IMG/M metagenome (GOLD analysis project Ga0065697, IMG submission 59086) | Hypersaline microbial communities from Antarctic Deep Lake - 24m 0.8um v2 (version 3) | ecosystem: Environmental > Aquatic > Non-marine Saline and Alkaline > Hypersaline | place: Deep Lake... | reverse complement strand
GGTCGTGCTGGTCTCACGCACCGAACTGTTTGTGGCTGCCGCACCGGCCAGCGTCGCCAAGGCTGTCGCGGCTATGCCGGGAACGGCTGGCTTCCTGTTGTCTGAACCCGAGCAGGCGGCGTTCGTCGTTGGTTCGGTCACACTCGCCGACAACGATGATGATACAGACGACGAAACCGACAGCGACGTGGCCGCTGGTGAGACGATCGCTATCGACGTGACAATCGAAAACAAAGGGGATATTCCGGGTGCAAGGGTAGTCACACTCACACTCAACGAGGCTGAGGATTCAGCCACCCTCGATATCCCGGCCCACACAGCCCACTCGGTGGTCTTAGAGTATCAGACCTCACTCGCCGACGCCGGCAAAACACTCGGCTTTACGATCGACTGTGAGACCGATTCGACTGATATCGATATCACTGTCGCCGAGCTGACCCACGAGGACGACGAATCAATGAACGAGACGACAGCAGACCCAGACGACGCAGGTACCGACGACGACCAGACATCCGGTGAGACAGTCGACCCGGACACAACCGACGACGAGGAGATCGACACTGAAGTATCTGAAGACGAACTCGATGAGGGCACTCGAACCGGGTTCGTCGACCGGCTCTGGCTCCAGAAAGGCAAAATTCTCAGCTACACCGCCGGGCTGATAATCATCTACATCGGGACGACGAACCTCGAAACCAACGTCTTTGCCGGTGGACTGGGAATTTTCCTTGGCGTGATGGCACTCCCCATTGTTCGTGCCCAACTGCCGACCTCAACGCGGGTGTTGATCAGCCGCTACGGCAAGGTCGTGGTTGTTATCATCGCCGCCCTGTTCAGTGGCGTCCTAGTCGACCCGGCAGTCGTTTTCGAAAGGATCCAAGAGCTATTTCGGTGATCGTGGATCCGTTGATTCAGCAGTGATCCCACCGGAGAGAACGGTTCGGCGATTCAACACTCCCTGCGAATCACTCGACTTTTGAACCCTGAACAGATCGTTCCGGATTCGTCGATCTGCGTTGGCCCAGGGATCGTGTGCTGAACTGACTCCAGATGAGGGAGAAGCTCCGGTGAACCGCAGCTTCCACCTCTTTGATTGCGTAGAACACCGTTTGTACGCTCGATCCAGGGCTCCGTGTTCACGGATTATAACAGCAACCAATGCATCAGTGTCGACTTTTCGCGGGAGTTCCGCTACTGTCTAGAAAGCGGGATTGACCCAATGCCAGCGAGCGACCTGTCGAAGCTTCGGCTCAGCGTCCCGATGACTGAAACCAGCGGTGAGATGTACACCGAACTGTCCGTTGGTGGCAACACCGTCACTGGCTCACCAGCAGAGATTCTGACAGCCGTCGAGGCAGCGGTCGACGACTGTAATCCAGACATTCTCGTCTGCTCAACGAGCCAGACCATTCCCACCTTATATGAGATGGCTACGAGTGCAGGCATCGAGGACTTTACGCTGAGTCGGTGGTCCGATGTCGGCTACCAGCAGCTCGCGAGTCGGTCGACGTACTCAAGCTACGGTCGCGTCGGCCACTCGCCGGCGCGGTACAACGTGCCCGGTCGCGCGATCATCGACGAGTCGAACACGTTCTTCTACGGCAAGACGAACCTCGACGGCGTCCTCGACCTTGTGTCGCGCTCGAAGAAGCCGATCCAGGAACTCGCCTGGACGAGATCGTGTGGCTCTTGGACACGAGGATGTCGAGACGTATGATCCGTCGTACTACGAGACACAACTCGTCCGAGCTGTCGAAAGTGTCCTCTCACCGCTTGGGTGGGACCGAACAGATATCCGACGGGAACTTGCAGAGACTCAGAAGACGGATTTGACGACATTCACAATAGACAGACAGTAGTAATTAGTTTCACAGAAGATGTGACCCCACTCCCTCCCCCCGTCATCGATGTGTAAAACCCTGCGAGGGGAGTGGGGGTTCGAACGTGAAGAACGTAATAACAGGCGAGAAACCGGGTAAATAGGCGAGAGAAGCTCTCAAACCTCCGAACCATATACTAACTCACGTCCTTCTTTGATTTAAGGAAGATTTATGTAGTAAGCGTATAAACCAAACCCGTAGTGGATCTAATTACGAGGTTAGGAGGAAACTGTCTCCGACTAACCGAGTATTAGTCTGTTTTCTTGTCGATAGCGTCAAACCGACTGTTCGTCCTGATATCGTTATCCTTGCGGCTCCTATTGTCGACTGAGTCTGTCATTCCGTGTTTGATCCCCTCCCTTCGACTATTATTTACACATCGATGACGGGGGGNGGTGGTGTTCACGAGATCGTCTAAACACAGTATTCATTCACGGATTTGAGTAGGTATAATGAGCTACATCTTCTGTTTCTCACTCATCTCTCGTCAGTTATGATTCGTTGATTTTGATACGTGTCTTTACACATCGATGACGGGGGGAGGGTCTTCAGAGAAACGTATGGACACAGTCCTCTTTACACATCGATGATGGGGGGAGGGGCTCAAGAACCTCCACGGCGTCGACCCCCTACTGATTGTGAAATTCTTTGAGCTGTGAGTTGACNACAGATCGGAGCAATTCTTTTTGATTGGATATTGCTTCCAANCGAGTGTCGTCGACGATTCGGTTCATCATCGCTGCGGGATCTCCAGTGAAAGTAAACTCCATATACATTCCACCGCCACGCCCTCGACTCTTCCGAGAGGTCGAGATAAGACCATACGTAGAGAGTTCTTTGACATACTTGACGTAGGTTTCGCGAGTCATCTGGTCTGCATCGAGTTCATTGGTCACCCACTGGTAGACTTTGAAGCCAACAGGACTCGGAACTGAACTTCGTGATCGATTCGAGTGACAGGCAACAGCAGCCGTAGCGTACAGTGAGTATTTTTTTCTGTGTCGTCAATCCCTCTACGAGTTTCAGCGAGCGATCTTTGTCGATTTCCTCTTGAGACTCACGGACGTGATCTTCGGTAACTCTGCTATCGTCTCGCTCATCTGTGAGATCTCCAGCGCCACGGAACAGATCAATTGCCTTCCGGGCATCACCGTGGCTTTGTGCCGCAAACGCCGCAACGAGTGGAATCACATCATCTTTGAGTGCATCCTGGCGGAATGCGTCACGTCGGTTTTGGAGTATTTCGCGCAGCTGCGTAGCATCGTAGTCAGGAAAGTAGATGTCTCGAGGATTGAACGAACTCTCGGCACGACCATCGATGTCCTCCATGAACTTCGGGTCGTTGGTCAGCGCCGCAACCGACACGCGGCCTTCAATCTCATTCGTGTTACTCGCTCGCGATAGCTGGTACAAAAGTTTCGAGTACGCTGGCTCATCATTTGCTCGTCGACCGACTAGCAGGTCAATCTCGTCGAGGATGAAAATAACCGAGTCGTAGTGTTCATTGATGAGTTCATACAGGCGTCGGTACTTCCGCTTCGTAGATACACCTGTCTCAGGGACACCGACCTCTGCACCGACGTCTTTCGCGACAGTCTGAACGAGATCGTAGACGGCTTGATCGAGCGTATTGATTGGCTGGCAGTTGATGTCGACCACACCGAAACGTTCGCCCTTCGATTGACAGAGTTCGATGATTTGTTGTGTGACTGCTCCAATGATGAGGGATTTCCCTGTCCCAGCAGGACCATACAGCAGCATATTTGGAGGACGATTTCCCTGAAGCGTCGGTTTCAAAAATGAGACAACAGATTCGAGTTGATCGTCGCGCCCGACAATCCTCTCTTCATCGATAATCGTATCTGGCTCAACGAGATCCCGATTGACGAAAACCGATGCCTCCCCCTCATCATCGAGCATATCCCGGATTGACCGCTGGGTATTATCTTCAGCAGCCACTCCATCTTGATCTAGCATCGTGTCTCCGGTAGGGCCCTCGTGAGCGGCTTCTATTTGTTCGTCGTCGTCTCTAGAATGAGTTCTTTCATCAAGGGTAGATTGATCCGCCCCATTCTGATCACCACCGGCCATACGGCTTCTGTACGCCGGAGTACTAAAAAGGTTAACCTACGTCGATGTTTATACACTAGATAAGGCCAATCTATCACCCGTATTCTACGGTTCTATATATCTGGGTTAGAACCAACACCGATGTATATTGGTTGAGGGCCTCCCCGTCGTCGAAGTGTAAGCTGTGCGTCTGACACCCCGGCATCGAAGTGTAACTTCTCATCCCACACTCCCCGTCATAGATGTGAAAAACACCCTTCTCTACCCTTATTGTCGGTGTTTATGGCAGATTTCATATCGCACACGGAAGTCCCTAATCGTTGGATTTGACTGGACCTTTATATTTGGACTTGATTTTGTCTCCCTCCCGCCACTGCCAGTAGTAGTAGCGATTGTCGTTGATCTCCTTGATCGTAATCGTGGCCTTCGTCGGAACATTATCTGGAAGGTCGTCCGGCCGTTCCTCGATCTCGTCGTCATCTGACTCCTCCTCGAGGCGGGCCCTGCGACCTTTGTGCTCGGCCAGTGCCTCGGCGTAGCGGGCAATGTCTTGGAGTTGGTCTGGAGAGAATCCGTTGAGTATGTCGACGGTCTCTGTCGGAAGTTCTGCTGGTGGCGTCGGTGGCTCGTAGGACATCAGCGGTCGCCTCGTGTTAACCAACACAGCGGCCGACTGCATAGTTTTGTTGGTTAAGCAGCGGCTGAATACGAAATCGAACGGTGATCGAGTACTGATACGGAGCCGGTCCTGCAGGAGTTAGGCTTCGTCCGGTCGGGGGGCGTTCTCGTACTTGACCATCTTCTCGGGCTTGTCGGAGATGGTCTCGTAGATCTGTTGGAGGGTTTCCTCTGCAGCGAGGAGGTTGTGTTCGTCAAGGAAAGTTCGGCCTTCCTCTGTAAGGCCATAGAACTTCCAGGGGTAGCCCTGTCGACGCTCGTCGTCGTCCAGCGCGACTTCTTTCACGATGCCAGCGTCGATCAGCTTCTGGATGTGCTTGTAGACGGTGGCATCGCTCACGCTGAGGTTGAGCTCTTCGAGCTCGTACATCGAGGGGAGCTGATCGGGATGCTGGAGGATGTTGTTGATGAGGGCAAATCGCGTCTGCTGGGTGACGAAGTGAACGAGTTCGCGCGGTTCCATCTCCTCAGCAGTCTCAGGCTCTGTGCTCATACCGTGCAGTACACGGCGTGGTGACAAGTAGTTTGCCCTTGGGTAAACTACCCTAGAGTAAATCAGACAGTTGAACAAGTAATTTACTCCATAAATCATATCTCTCTGCTCGAGAGACATTCAGTATGTCCGATGAGGAGTCGCCTGTTCCTGAGGACGTTCTCAAAAGTGCCAAAGACCAACTTGATGAAGAGGAAATAACGCTGGCTGACAATGAGGAGATCCTCCACGCTTTGAGCGAGTTAACTCCGGTCTACGAGAACGACCGGTCGTACTTTGTGCTCGGGAACTACGACCGAGAGCCGATCCGACGTCTGAACTTGGTGGTTGACCGCCTCAACCGTCGCACTGACGGGTACGCCTTCCGGATGGTCGACATCCGCGGTGAGTGGGACAACAGCATCCAGAAGTTCTGTCTCATCGCCGATATCGTGACGTACCTCGTCGGCGTTGCCGAGAAGGATCCGAGCGACTTCCTCGTCGAGCAGGGTCTGCTCGTCGGTACGACCGAGTACTTCGCAAAAAGTCACGTCCTCAAGCGGACGTACGAGGATGAGGAGCATCCGTTCGGCTGGATGCAGGATGGTGTCTTCGAGTTGTTTGACCGGGAAAGGCGGCTGTATCGGTGGCGAACCGAGGAGGATCTCGTCGACATGACCGGCGAGCTACCGTAACCTGGCTCCGAACAGCCTACGTAGTATCATTCTATGGTGATTGAATCCATCGATGCCAGTTAATCATTGGTCACCCTTTCGACCGGGGGGCTGACCATCCGGCTGGGAGACGCGTCCCTGCTTGATCTCGTGGTCGACACGGCGCAGATGCTTGCAGCCACCTTCGGGTGCTCGCTGCTGCCAATCGAGACAAGTACAGGATTCGCCGCCGGCGTCGATCTCGTACCAGTTCCCAGACTCAGACTGGACCTCGTGTTGATCACCTTTCGAGAGTAGCGATACGTCCGTCGCTTCGTCGACGGTATGCTTAGTGCGAGGCTCAAGGTCATCCTGTGGTTGTGGGCCATCATCGACGACTAAGCCGGTCGCGGATGTCGCCGGTTCAGCCACCGTCCGGGGGCGACGGCTGTTTCAGGGCCAGCGAGCCGATCGTGGAGATGTTCCTCGACGGGATGACCTTCCGGCTAGAGATAGAAGTCATACCTAACGGCACTACTCTGGCAAAAACAGTGGTTCTCAGAAGCAAACAAGTTAGACTATGGCAAATATACCGAATAGTCTGTTGGATCCATCGACTTCAGCTCAAAGGAGGAGATCCCCTCGAAGAATTCCTCAATAATCGGAATAAGATAGTGAAAATCAGCGATTAGAGTATGCATCATTTCGTTTGGGTTCTGTTGTTCTACCTCGTACCCCCAGAAATCCTCTGGCGGGATATCAAACTTCCCAACCGGCTCATAAGTGATGGTCATGTCGAAATCGCTGATGTAAGTTTTCTTCGATCTCAAACGAGTAGGTTCGGTCATCGATAGCGGTGGAGATGCTGAAATCACGTTTGTCTCCAGTCCCTCGATAATCTGCAATACCCCACTTGTTCAATTTAGACCCTTCGTCAAGATGGAACGAGACACTTAGTCCGTTACTTTCATCGCTCGTATTTCCACTCGCAGCACTCACCCTCTTTACCTCCCAGGGATGCTCGTCGTATTCTTCGAGCCGGGTTTTCAGATCTGGGACAAGTGAGAGCGATTCCCGGTGTTCAGTACGGGTCGTGTAGCACTGAGAAAAGAATCCGTCATTTTCGTCCGGTTCGTAGTCGTCGTCTTCGATACTGTCTGGCTCCCAGACATCCAAGAGTTCCTCTACTCTGTCCTCAAAGCGGGGGGTATTCGAAAGGCTCTCAGATATCTTCTCGCGCACCGACTTTGTGCTCCGGCTGGTGTCTTCAGTCGACGTGTCTGTGAACTTCTCTTCGAGATTCTTGACTCGAGACTGGTACTGGCCTTGGTACTCCTCACTGAACTCCAGAATCGACTGGATATCTTCATCTGTCAGATCTGGCCCTGCTACATCACGAAGGTCGTCGGGATCAAGATCTGAGGGGTCTCCCGTGCGGCCCGGAGTTTTCAGTCCAGTGAAGCCCAACGTCGTAGAGTGTCCACGTCAGGTCCTTTGGGACATGAACACCGCCATTTCGTCCTTTCGTTGTGGGTTTGTAGTTTATTTGGCGGTAGATCTCCTCAGTAACCTTCGGAGTTTGAAGCGGGATTGGGTGGTTTCGCCCCGAGATAGGTGCATGTATGTAGTACCCATCTTTTTCCTTGTTTGAATCAGCGTATTCCTTTAGAACCGGCATAAAAACTTGTTCTTATCAGGCATCATATAGGCTTGTATTCGATCCTCTGATGTAGTCATTGGCCTCCAAGAGTGGATCAAAGACCATGACTGCCAGATTGGATTGCTGCACTACACGATTCGACGCGATGTCACTCGAGATGCCTCAGCTACACAGAGATTTAACCAAAAACGGAAGTAAACCACTTATTTATTAGTTAACACAATTGGCAAGATGATTTGTCTTCGAGGACCTCGATAAGTTCTTCAGCCGTCCGACTGATCCGATTGAGCCGATCGCGAACGACCGCTGGATCGTCCGACTCCCACGTAGCGAGATAGAACGCAGAGCCGCTGGTATCAAGCCCGAAGTACCGTCCGACGACGTACGCAACGGCTTCGGCCTCGACTTCACGTTTCGACCGCTCAGTGTCATCGTCGACGTCGAAGTGGAGCAGAGCGTGCGCGTACTCGTGAATCAGCGTCCGGGCGAGGTCGGCTTCGTTCTCCCGATCACGAACTTCGACAAGCGGCTGCATATCGTAGAGACTCAACTGCTCGCAGATGCCTTTCGCCTCACCGTGTGTCCACTCGTCGTCTGGTACGATCCGAACCGTCACGCCAAGTTTGTCAGCGGTCTCAGTCAGGTGGTCGACGAGATCGCCAGCCTCACCAGTTGCCTCCGTATCGAGTTCGGGAAGTGGCTCGCCTTCGGTCTGGGAGATATCAAACACGGGAGCTGATTTGAACCCGACCAGGCCCTCGGACCACTCTTCAGGCGGCGTCTCGTCGTACTCACAGTCGATCTGTTCGTGGTAGCTCGCCGCGTTCTCGCATTCCGGACACTGTGTCGTGATGATCGGAGCCCAGATCCAGATGGCCGACTCGCCTTCCTGGACGTGGCGGTCGAACTCTTCTTGCCACGTTCGGTAGCCCGCCACGCGAGTTGCCTCTGGACACTGGCGGTTGATCAGGAGCGTATTCCGATACGAGTAGTTGTGGAATCGACTCTGGACGTCGAGCCATTCCTGGAACTCGTCGCTGGCCTGCGCATCGTCGACGCCGTCGACGAGCTCGTCGATCCACTGTTCGATAGTACTATGCATCTCGTCGGATCGTGTGTCGGTCTGGTCGAAGGAGACCGACGAATCACTGATCGTGGACATCGTAGTCACCAAATCGAGTTCACGGCGATCCTGATAATCCAGAACGCGCCGCACCCCTCAGGGGCGTACAAAAAACACGAGCTAAAAACGACACAACTGATGAGAAACCACGAGAGCCGTATCAAGAAAAAGTATGCTCCGTATTTGTCACAGTGAGAAGACTACAATGTATGAACGGAAGCTTACTCACTACGGTTCAGAAGCGATCGGTTACAATTGGTTAGTGCCTCGTAAATTTTGATAAGATCTCTAATCGACCGACCCTGTGTGCGATATTCATCACTGGTAGTCTGAAGAATCAGATTCGAGTGGGCGACATCATTCCTTAGTTTCCTAATTTTGTCGAGGTCACTACCAGCTTTGTGATCCTTATTATAGCCACAGGCACGCCAACACTCCTCGTATTCCGTCACTATATTTTCGAGTGCAGAGAACCCTGCATAGTGTATCTTACTGAGTTCTACGTTGGCTTCTTTCGCCTTAGTGTGGCGCTTATCAATTTCTTTTTCAACATCCTCTGGGAAGTAGACGTCAGCTTTCCAATCGGGGGCAACATCATCAATCAAGTTCCTCAATTCACGTTCAACAAGGGAGATTCGATCGAATAGATGGATCTGAGCTGGTGATGTATTCACATCTGCACGGATGAGGATCCCGGTCACCTGATTCTTTCCACCAAGGAAATAGAAGAATTGCTCTTCGAGCCCTGTCAAGATATCGTCGAACGTCGCATCAGACGAGATGATGTGCTGGAGCTGGATATTTTTCAGTACTCGTTTTACCGGCTTATCGTCGTCTGCTTCGGCCAATCTCTCGACTCCAACATAGCCGACAGGGTTGCCGGTCTCTAGCACAGGCGCAAAATCGTACCCCTTCTGTTGGAACCATTCGCGTGCCTCGGCTACAGTATCACTCAAGTCCACAGCCTCTGGATGTGGAGTGGCTAACCGCCGAGCAGTACACTGATAAAGCTCATCAGTCATACCTTGAGCTTGCGGACTTATCACCTNTCATTCTATGTGTAATAAGATAGATCCAAAACAGATCGTCGACTAGGACTCTACGTTCTGGGGAGTTTTTCGTGGGCAATATGGATTGCGGGTCGACTCACATCGAACCACTCTGCGACCTGCTTAGCAGATAGTTTTTCTTCGTCTCTTTCAGGGCGACCTTGCGGGGCCGATTTTTCACCTAGTTCATTCACGGCTCGATAGACTGCTACGGCAGCAAGTACATTATTTTGATAACCACTACGGTCTTCTGGTGGAATCAGTTCGAGTTCGGTATTTGCCTGTTCATAATCGCTATCGTCTATCTCGTCTATACCGGCTGTCAGGTCCTTTAGAGCTCCCTCTGGAATTTCGGTGGGGGATTGGAAACTTCTTCACGAGATTCAATATCGAATCCGAAGAACAGCCTAACTCGTCTGCGAGTTCCTTACTGTTAGTTCGGTAGTTGCAACTTCGGCGTGCACAGATCACAGCAGCCCCCAGTGATACTTTCGCGGAATTGCCTTCTCCGTCGAAGATGGAATTGAAAGCACTTACCATCGTCTCGAATATTTCGGTATTCTCGATCCAGTTATCTTCAATTCCATCGATAATAGACTCATTATCCAGAGTCAGTAGTGTTCGTCTATTCATCTCGAGCCGATCCCAATCGTAATCACCAATATTTCGGGTCATACTACCATTCAGTAATCCACCACTATCATCTTTTCACCAAGCTGAGTCAATTCAGTTTCTTGTGTATGAGTAACTGAAGCAAATCGAAACTACTCCAGATACATATTCCTGAAATCGAATCAAGCATATTGTACTAGATTAAGGCGCTGTGCGTCTAAGTTATCCGGCCAATCTGGCTCGTTGAACGTGGTATACAACACAACGTACGAGTACTTTTGGGATTCAGTCGGACACCTTACCGGTCGAAATCCGCCATTCGTCCCGACCTCGAGCAAGTCGGTGAGCGGAGCAGCAGAGAGGTTGTTGGCATCACTCCCCTCATAGACAGCGTCGATAACTAGATCTGCATCTGATAGTTCGCTGTGCTGGAATACTTGCCCTCGGATATATACGGTCCCACTCAGCTCGGTCGGAAAAACTCTCCCCCGTTTCTTCGGAGCAACGGTGTAAGGGGGACTACATAGGAGTTCTCAGTGAATTGAGCGTCTCTACGTCGTCTTTCTAAAGGAGTTACATGTGATCTAACGGGTTGCGCGTTACGGGTCGACTTCCGGATTGTAGTGTATATCTCGTCGCCTGTGAATTGTCTCGGATTGGGCTGCATACCAAATTGATAGTAGGTTCATAGACACAGTCGCCGAGGCAGTACTGAGAGTGGCATCGAACAAGCGGTCGTATCTAATTTTGATCGGCGGTAATAGTGATTTTGTGGGCGGTTCCCGAGATTACGAGGTAGAATCGAGATGTTCGAGTAGAGAATCGAATACGATTCGCTCCATCGTCTCGATAGTTGGATCGTCTGGATATTCGTCTAGATGTCCTTGTAGATCGCCGAGACTACAAGTGAGTTCGGTGCCTACTAGTGTCTCAAACACCGCGTCGGCCGCTGGAGACAACTCTTCTCGATACTCGTGGACTGTGTCGGCTGTTGGACTTTGATCCACTACAGTCTGTAGATCGATCTCTTCGAGGACGAATGTGCTATCTTCTATACCCTCGAGATCTAATGATCTATCTTCTACATCTGCCGAGATTAGGACACCAGTGGCTCGTACCGCCCTTACTGCCTCAGATTCAGGTGTGACACTATCTCGTCGATCCCAGACGATTTCGAGGAGTCCTCTGGCAACACCTGTGTTGTCGAAAAGAATATTCTCGAGACCGTATTCGTACAGTTTGCTTAGTCCCGCCTCATCAGATTTAGCTTGTACTTTGACCGTGTTGAACCAGAGTTCCGTCTCCCGGGTGTCTCTGCCGAGCTGTGCGATCAATTCGAGACCCAATTCAGAGTATTCGCAGACTGCATCAGCTTCACCTCTATATAGGAGAAAAGAGACCAATAATCGTAGTTCACTGACTGCGTTCTTGATCATCCCTCGT
>Ga0065697_1003289_pt1 | contig 11669 bp, 10 predicted proteins | sample AntLakMe24m_08um_FD_59086 | JGI IMG/M metagenome (GOLD analysis project Ga0065697, IMG submission 59086) | Hypersaline microbial communities from Antarctic Deep Lake - 24m 0.8um v2 (version 3) | ecosystem: Environmental > Aquatic > Non-marine Saline and Alkaline > Hypersaline | place: Deep Lake... | reverse complement strand
AGCGCCTCGCCCTTTCAATCCGCCAGGGTGTCGGCTAGTCCACCTGCTGACCGAGAATCGCAGTCCACCGTCCGAACAACAGTCGCGGTGTATCCCCGGAGATTATGTCGGTTCTCCGCGTCGCTGTGACCATGGCAGACACCGTTCAACTCGACGTCGAGGACGACGTGGCGACCGTCACCGTCGACCGGCCGGACAGCCTGAACGCGCTGAACGTGGAGACACTGAACGCACTCGAGGACGCCATCGAGGAGGCCGAGGAAGCGGACGCCCGGGCGCTCGTTCTCACTGGGGCCGGCGACCAGGCGTTCGTCGCGGGTGCGGACATCTCCCATATGTCCGAGATGGACGTCAAGCAGGCCGAGGAGTACGCCGACCTCGGGCACTCAGTAGCCAACGCCATCGAGTCGTTCCCGGCGCCCGCCATCGCCTGCATCAACGGCTACGCGTTCGGCGGCGGGATGGAGCTCGCGACCGCGACGGATCTCCGGGTCGCCTCCGAGCGCTCGGAGCTCGGCCAGCCGGAGCACAACCTCGGGCTGCTCCCGGGGTGGGGCGGCACCCAGCGGCTCGCCCGCATCGTCGGCGAGGGGCGCGCGAAGGAGATCATCTTCACCGCCGACCGCTACGAGGCGGAGACGCTGGCGGACTACGGCTTCATCAACGAAGTCGTCCCCGACGACGAGCTCGACGAGCGCGCGCGAGAGCTGGTCGAGTCGCTCGCCGCCGGCCCGCCGATCGCACAGAAGTACACGAAACGCGCGATGCACGCCGGTCGCACCGACGGCGAGGCCGGCCTCGAAGTGGAGGCGATGGGCTTCGGCCACGTGATGAACACCGACGACCTCATGGAGGGCGTCACGGCGTTCATGGGCGACGGCGAGCCCGAGTTCGAAGGGAAGTAAGGAAGTAAGGAAGTAAGGAAGTAAGGAAATAGCGGTCCCCGGCGATTTACTCCTCCAACCGCGCCGCGAAGAACGTCCAGTTCGCGTCGTCGCCCTCGGCGAGCGAGTCGTCGGTCCTCCATTCTCGTTCGACGGTAAATCCGGCGTTTCGGAGATGGTCTCGGGTCGCCTCGACGCCCGCGATGTGCCACTGCATCTCGACGCCCGTGTCGAGCCAGTCCGGGTTCGTCCCGCTCCACTCGTCCGGCCCCTCCGAGCAGAGCAGCCGCCCGCCGTCAGCGAGGACGCGAGCAAACTCGTCGACGGCTTCTTGATGTTGCTCGCGCGGGACGTGGATCAGCGAGTGGTACGCGGTCACCGCGTCGAAGGACCCGTTGCGGAAGGGGAGCCCCACCATGTCTCCTTGCGCGAGCGCCACGTCGGGGACGTTCTCGGCGGCCAGCTCCAGTTGCGAACGCGAGATGTCGGTCCCGACGGCGGTCGCCGCCGAGTCCAGATCTCGAAGCACCGGCGTCCCCTGTCCGCAACCGGCGTCGAGGACGCGCGCCGATTCGGAAACCCCGTCGAGAAACCGAGAGAGGACTTCTCGCCCGTGACCGTCTTCGTTCCGGTCCGCGGCGTACGCCTCCGCGAGTTCGTCGTAGCCGCGGCGCACGGCGTCCTTGTCGACCATGCGGAGAGATACCGGGGCTCCACTATTCAAACTGCGGGAAAGACGGGCACGGCCGCCGGAGCCGTCGTCTTAGACGTACCCTTCCTCGACGAGCAGCTCGCCGTTGAGCAGCGAGGCGCCCGCCGCGCCGCGGATCGTGTTGTGCGCGAGGCAGTTGTACTTCATGCCGGCGTTCGTCGCCTGCACGCCGCCGGCGACGATGCCCATCCCGCCCGCGTACGTGCGGTCGAGGCGGGGCTGGGGGCGCTCCGGCTCGTCCTCGCCGAACACCTTGATGAGCTGGTCGGGCGAGCTGGGGAGCGCGGCGGCGCCCTCGAACGAGCGCATTGCCTCGCGGAGGTCAGCGGGCGACGGGTCCTCGGCGAACTCGGCGAAGACGTTCTCAAGATGACCGTCGAGCGTCGGGATCCGGTTACAGGAGGCGGCCACGTCGGCGCCGTGGAGGTGGACCTCCGCGCCGTCGAATTCGCCGAGAAGCTTGCGCGACTCCGTCTCCATCTTCTCCTCCTCGCCGCCGATGTGCGGGATGGCGTTGTCGATGATCTCCATCGAGGTAACGCCGGAGTAGCCGGCGCCGGAGACCGCCTGCAGGGTCGAGACCCGGACGCTCTCCAAGCCGAACTCGTCGATCGCTGCGAGGGTGGGGACCATCGTGATCGTCGAGCAGTTCGGGTTCTTCACGAGGGCGCCGTCCCAGCCGCGCTCGTCGCGCTGGACCTCGATCAGGTCGAGGTGACCGGGGTTGATCTCGGGGATCGTCAGCGGCACGTCGGCCGCCATGCGATCGTTCGATGAGTTCGAGGAGACGACGTATCCCTCCTCCAAGAACGCGGGCTCGACCTCGCTCGCGACACCCGAGGGGAGCGACGAGAAGAGGAGGTCCACGTCGGCGTCCGCGATTCCCGCGGGCGTCGTCTCCGTGACCTCCATCTCGGCGACGTCGTCCGGGATGGGTGTGTCCACGCGCCACTTGGCGGCCTCGCGGTAGGTCTTGCCCGCGCTGTCCGCGCTGGCGGTGACCGCGGCGAGGTCAAAGGTCGGGTGGTCGTCGAGCAACTGGATGAACCGCTGTCCCACGGCGCCGGTGGCGCCAAGGATGCCGACTCGTACTGACATTGCGCGTGGGTCAGTCACAGGGACGTAAGTGCGTTCGGATACGCGCCGATTCCGCCGGTCGAAGGCGCGGTGTGAGGTGCTCACGTCCGGATATCGGACCGTTAGATCGTCGCCGATCGCGGGCTTCACGCAACGAACAGTCGGCGTCGGTCGAGCGCCCCAGCGATCGTGTCGGGATCGAGGCCGATCCCGGTAGATCGGTCAGTTCTCGGTCGTGGTGAGGTATTATATACTCCGGCGTGTCAATAAGTAGCAATGACCAACTTCGGAGTACTGTCCATCGCTCCGCCGCTGCTCGCTATCGCGCTGGCGATCGTCACCCGCAAGGCGATCCTCTCGCTGTTCCTCGGCATCTGGTCGGGGGCGGTGATCTACACGGGCGGGCTCGGAATCGTCCAGACGTTCGACTGGATCGTCGCGGCGATCGTCGCTGACGATGGGTTTCAGGCGACAATTCTCGTGTTCACGCTGCTGCTCGGCTCCGGCGTGGCGATGGTGTGGAACCTCGGCGGAACCTACGCCATCCGCGACTGGGCGATCGAACGCCTCGACACGCAGCGCAAGGCGGGACTGGCGGCATGGGTTCTCGGGGTGATCCTCTTTTTCGACGACTACGCCAACACCGCTATCGTCGGCTCGGCGATGAAGGACGTCTCCGACCAGCTCCGGATCTCCCGCGAGAAGCTCTCGTACATCGTTGACTCCACCGCCGCGCCCGTCGCCACGCTGGGTATCTCCTCGTGGGTCGCGTTCCAGCTGTCGCTGATCGAGGAGGGGTACTCGGAGGCAGGCGTCGCCGAGGCGAACAGGCCCAGCACCTTCGAGGTGTTCCTGTCTTCGATCCCGTTCAACATGTACGCGATCCTCGCGATCGCGATGGTCGCCATCGTGGTGCTGTGGGGTCGCGACTACGGGGAGATGCTGACGGCCGAACACCGGTCGTGGACGACCGGGAAGGTCACCCGTGACGAGGCGGCGCCGATGCAGGACGTAGCCGGCGAACTGGGCGAGCCGCCGGCGTCGACGCCGCGGCTGATCAACTTCTTCGCGCCGGTCGCCGTCCTGATCGCCGTCACGGTCGCGACCGCGTTCTGGTCGGGCGGCTTCGCGCCGACGGGCTTTCTGTCCGATCTCCTCGCGACCGAGTTCGGGAACGCGGGCGACCGCCTGTGGAGCGCGGTCATCGGGGCCGACTTCGCGACCGCGCTGATGATCGGTGCGTTCGGCATGGTGCTGTCCGGGTTCGTACTCGGGAAGGTCTACCGGATCTTCGGGTTCGGCGAGGCGACGGAGTACACGGTCGACGGGTTCGGGATCATGCTCACCGCGGTGTCAATCCTCGTGCTCGCGTGGGGGATCGGCGAGGTCATCTCCGCGCTGGGGACGGGCCAGTACGTTGCCGAGGCGACGGTCGGGACGGTCCCCGCAGCCGTCCTCCCAGCGCTCGTGATGGTCGTCGCCGGCTTCATCGCCTTCTCGACGGGGACCTCTTGGGGAACGATGGGAATCATGACGCCCATCGCGGTCCCCATCGCCTGGGAGATCACCGGGGGCGGCGCGGAGGGCCACACCCTCGTCGCGGTCATGGTCGGCGTTATCTTCTCGGGGGCGATCTTCGGGGACCACAGCTCTCCCATCTCCGACACGACGGTGCTGTCTGCGACGTTCACCGGCGCGGACCTCATCGACCACGTCCGCACCCAGATCTACTACGCAGCCACCGTCGGGCTGGTCTCGGTGGCGCTGCTGCTCGTGTGGGGATTCGTCGGAATTTCGCCGTTCGTGTTGCTCCCGATCGGCGTCCTGACGCTCGTCGCGCTCGTGTATCTCCTCTCCGAGTTCGACGCCCGCCGCCGCGGGATCGATCCCGTGTCGGTCTCGGAGCCGCAGGTAGACGACGGCGACGGCGTGATCGTGGGCGGGGTCGAGCAGGACGATTGAACGGCCTGCGACCCGTCTCATCGACACAGCGCGCGCAGCGGTCCTTTTAAACCCGGCGGGCGGCTATCTGCAGACGCGCGCCCTCAGTCCCCGCCCGAGTACTCCCCGATGGGAGCGATGACAGTGCGGAGAACCCAGGCGCGTCACATGTGGTCGCTGACGCGACCCGCCCGTCGCCGCGCAGGCGATCGCCCGCCACGAGGGTTTCCCGGTTGACGCGGCACGCCGCCGGAGATGAGACCGGTCGTTAGTGTCGCGGGCGACATTTCGAATACCACAGATACGTCTCTCGATCATCGCCGATACATACCCCGAGAATTCCGCACCTCCGGTACGAGAGCTACTCCCGTGAGTGTCAGCAATCGGCATGGGGTATTAGGCTTGGACCGGACGTAGAAACGAACAATGACAGCGAGAACTGAAACCGCGGCGGTCGTCGTCGTCGGCTGCGGTCCCGGTGGCGCAGTCCTCGCGTACCTCCTAGCCCGGAGCGGGATTGACGTCGCGCTCGTTGAGCGTGCCGCCACGTTCGAGCGTGAATACCGAGGATTTGGCTGGAATCCCGGTGTGGTTCGTCTGTTCGACGAGATGGACCTCCTTGACGATGTGCTTGCTCTGGCTCACGAGACGGTCACAGAGGGTTCGTTCTCGCTGTACGGCGAGGAGAGTACGGTTCTCGACTTCGATCTGCTCGATACCGACTATCCGTATGCGCTGCTGATGGAGCAGCCAGCGCTGCTCGACTGTCTCGTCGACCGCGCCAACTCCTCCGACAACTTCACGTTTCACCCTGCGACTACCGTCACGGACATCTGTACGAACACCGCAGATGGAATTCGGGGGGTAACAGCCCGAGACCGAGACGCCGACGAGGATGTCGAGTTCAAAACGCAGTGCGTTGTCGGAGCCGATGGTCGCTACTCGACAGTTCGCGCCAGCGCCGGCATCGATCCAGGGCTGTTCGAGTCGCCGATCGATCTCGTGTGGTTCAAGCTCCCTCGCGGCGCTATCAATGCGACGACGCAGGGTCGAATCGACCGCAACGGTGTCCTCCTATACTTCGGTCTGGGTGGCGGCGATCTCCAAATTGGATACCTCATCCGAAGCGGTGAGTGGCCCTCGATCAGGCAAGCGGGGTTCGACGCGTTCCGGGAGCGGGTCGCAGAGATCGACCCGCGAGTCGGCTCAACCATGGCTGTGCAGTTGGATGGGTTTCGTGATACCAGTCTCCTCGACGTTGCTCCGGGAATCGCGGACAGTTGGAGTCGGGACGGGCTTCTTCTCATCGGTGACGCCGCGCACACTGCAAGTCCCATCGGTGCACAGGGAAACCCGCTCGCCGTCGAGGACGCCGTCGTCGCGCACAGTCTTCTCGTCGAGAAACTCACTGGCACGGACGGAATTCTCGAACGCAAAACCCTCCACGAATTCGAGGTTCGACGACGTGCGCACGTCGAACAGGTTATTTCGCTCCAGCGGCGCGCCGCGACCAATCTCGCGTACTGGCTCGAGTACGGTCGCTATGTCCCTCCACGCCTCGTTCGTGGGATGACGAAGGCGGCCAGGGTGATTGTCCCTCGTTCGAGGTCGGTGCGGAACACGATCGAAACGTTCGCACTCGGTCAACGTTCGGTTTCGGTCGACCGATCTCACTTCATTGACTAACCCGTGTCGAACGGGCTGTTGTCTGAGGCCTCGGAGCAGTCAGGATCGTCGACGAACAGTTTCAGACGCCTCCGCGCAACTCACGAACGGCGTCGACGAATCGATATCTGGAGCGTCTTCGACGGCGAACTCCGCGAGCGCGTCGAGGGCGAGTGACTAACTGACTCGGCAACGAAAAGACCGTCACGAGCGATAACCCACTCAACAACCTCGACCGCCGCATTCTGCATCTGTTGCAGATAGACGCTCGCGGAGCCTCCGACACGAACATCGCGGAGGAGACGGACGTAACCGGGACGACCATCCACAACCGAATCGAGCAACTGGAGGAGAAGGGCATTATCACCGGCTACAATCCGGAAATCGACTACGAGCAGGCGGGGTATCCGATGCAAGTGTTGTTCATCTGCTCGACGGACCTCTCCCGCCGGTCGGAGATGGCGGAGAAAGCTCTCGAAGTTCGGGGTGTCGTCAACGTCCGGGAGATGCTGTCCGGCGAGGAGAACCTCCACATCGAGGTCGTCGCCGAATCGACATCCGAGATTGAGGAGAGTACCGACCAGTTAGACGAGCTCGGCCTGCGAATCGTGAGTAGCAACATTCTGGCAGAAGAACACATTCAGCCGTGGAACCACTTCCATCAGGAGTTCGCCGGCGAGGACGCCGATGCGCCCGAGGAGATCGGTTCGTCCGAAGAATAGCCGCTCGCCGAACTGACGGCAGTAGTTGGAGTATCGAACTCATCCCCGCGCTCTCCAGTTTCCTGACCTTCCCTTCTTGGAGAAGTCAAGCAAACGCCCGACTTCGCCCGATATTATCAATTGTGTAGAATTATATTAAAAAAGACATCAAGTCGGTTCGGCCCAAACGGCAGGTAATGGCGCAAACGCCCACAGCGAGTTTGGACGAGACATTCGACGCGTTGACACATTCTCATCGACGCTACGTGTTGTACTACCTGCGAACGCACTCCGGGGCAGCCACCATCGATACCCTCTCAGCGATGCTCGCCAACGAACTAGAAGGTCCATCCGCGACGCCTGGTACCGACACGACCGAACACATTGAGGTCGACCTCCATCACACGCACCTCCCGAAACTCGTCGATGCTGGCCTCATCACGTTCGCCCGAGATAGGCAATCGATTGAACTCGACGGCATAAATGGTCACGACCAGTTCATCGACCAAGCGGCACGTGTCGACGGCTATGTACCGCCCACCGCGGGCGATTAAGAACAGTGTCTCGATCACATCCATACCGTCCGCGACGCCGAACGAGAGCGATACTATGACCAAAACTCACGACGACGAAATCGTTCACCGGGAATTGAACACTGACAGAGAGGAGCCGGCTGTTGCGGTAGCGGAAATTGTGGCTGAGCTTGAAGGAAAGCACGCAGACGAATTGACAACGACGTACGCCTGCATCGACGGGATGATCTCGGAGTTGTATTCGAATCCGCCGTCACCAGAGGCAGATGACGGTCGAATTCACGTACAGCGGCTACCGCCATTACCATCGAACAGAGCGGCACCGCGGAGTTCGTCAAAGTTACGTAACCGCTGTCGGCCGAATCCCAGACCACGGTAGTGTATCCACGCTCGATTGAACGAGGCCATCGGTCAACTCACACCTTCGGCGACCGGCTGTTTCATTCTCTGCTGTGTCTGAAGAACAGGATTTCAATAGGGCCTAGAGATTGTATCCGACGAATCGCATGACCGCACCGACCCCCTGTGATGAATCAGACCAAACTCTCTCGTAGAGCGGGTTCTTTATAAACAATCGTACGCCGTCTGTTGGATTCGGAGCGTGCAAGAGATCAGTGCACCAGTCGGCGTCGACGACGGCCGCCTACTCGCCGATATCATCGAACGACACGATATCCACCACAGAGAGCGACTCGGTACGAGAGAGCAACAACGACATAAACACGACCTGCGTACCGATCGATAAGCGATTGGCACTCTACCACCTGATCGCTTTGGAAAACAAACTGAGGGTGTACCACCATCTCTGTTCAGGCCAGTCTGATATCGGTCAGACAGAAGGACTCACCGCTACGAATACATGACTACTAACTGTTATTTATGTGGCCGAGAGGTTCAATCACCCACATTGGAGACTGTTGATGAACGGTCATTCTGTTCGAGCGGGTGCCACGATGTGTACACGACGCTCGGAGATGCCGATTCTCCCGGTGTAACCCGTACATCAACTGAGAACGAGGTCGACCAAGAGGAAGACGCGGCTCCTCCCGATCAGCATCGTTCTCGGACGTTCCTCCGGATCGACGGCATGTATTCCGCGACGTGCGAGGCGTATCTCGAATCGCTCGCCGAGGATCGAGAGGGGGTGCTCGATGCTGAGGCGAGTTACGTCACGGAGACGATCCGAGTTGAACACGACCCAGACACTGTTTCGAAGGAATCGCTGCGTGACGTGTTGAGCACGCTTGGGTACACGGCATACCTCCGTGAAGATGCCTCATCAGATGGGGCTGAGGCTGGTGGCACGACGCGCCGCGCACGGGAGATGGGCGGCATTCGCAAGCGTCGAGACGACCAGCTTTTTGGGAATGCGATACTCGGTTGGGTTCCTCTTCGGTGCGTTTCTGCTCGTGCCGTACGTCGCAATTCTGTATCCCGCGCACCTCGCGTCGATATTCGACTGGCAAGCGCTCGAAATATTTGTAGGGCGCGTTCCAGCTGGACAGTCAGGGAGCGTTCGTCTTCCTCCGGCTGTATTTCGTGATGACCGGGATCATTCTCGTCTTCACCGGTCTCCCGGTGCTGCGTGGCGCATATATTAGTCTCAAAATGCGGCGCCCGAATACCGACCTGTTGGTCGCGATCACCGCGGTTAGCGCGTACGCGTACAGTACGGCCGCCGTCGTCCTCGGGCAAAATGACATTTTCTACGATCTCGCAATCGTCGTCACGGCCGCGGTCACCGCGATGGTGTTCTACGAGTCGTCGATCAAACAGCGTGCACTTAATCGCCTGACCGAGCTCACGATATCACAGGTTGAGCACGCACGGACGTACGACTCCGACGGAAAGACGCAGGAGGTTCGCGTTGCGGATCTCACTTCGGGCGATATTGTACTCGTTCGACAGGGCGAACGAGTGCCGGTTGACGGAGAACTGGTCGAAGACAGCTGTACCGTCGACGAAGCGATCGTCACGGGCGAGTCGCTTCCGGTGCTAAAACGCGCCGGCGACGAGATCATTGGGGGATCGATCGTCACTGACGGCGCGGCCTTGGTTCGTGTCGGCCCGGACGTGACGAGTAGTATCGATCGGATAACGACCGCCGTCTGGGACCTTCAGAGCGCGACTCACGGTGTCCAACGCCACGCCGACCAACTCGCGTCGTACGCGGTGCTTCTCGTGGTCGGAGCCGCCGTTGCGATCGGCGGTGCTGGTGTGATCGCGTTCGGCATGGGCATCCCGGACGCGGTCCTCCTCGCGCTATTGATTCTCCTCGCCGGATCGCCGTGGGCTCTCGGACTCGCGACGCCGCTCTCGGTAGCGAAGAGCCTCGAAAGTGCGCTCCGTCGAGGGATCATTATCTTCGACGAGACAGTCTTCGAGCGTCTCAGAGACGTCGACATCGTCGTCTTCGACAAGACGGGGACCCTCACGACCGGAGAGATGGAGGTGATCGAAGCGGACGCGCCTGCGGACCTCCTTGACGCCGTCGCAGCGCTCGAACAACGGGCGTCACACCCCGCTGCAAACGCCATCACGACGGCTTTCGCTGACGAGAATGCGCCCCGCGGTCTCGACGATCAGTCGGACTCAGAGGGTAACGGCAACCACACGGAGAACACCCACCGGGTAACCAAGTTCACGAATCACCGGTCCGGTATCGAGGGGACGATCGACGGAACCTCGTATCTCGTCGGAAATCTCGATCTCTTCGCGGAACGAGGATGGACCGTGGACGACGATATCCGGTCCCGCGTCGCCGACGCTCGGGGCTTCGGTCAGCTCCCGGTGATCGTCGGTCGCGACGGGACAACAGAGGGACTGATCGTTGTGGGCGATGAGCCTCGGGACGGCTGGGACGACACGATCTCTCGGCTCGGTGCGCGAGACGCGGATATCGTTGTCCTGACTGGCGACGACGAGGAAGCGACGGACTTCTTCAAGCAGCACGAGGACGTGACGCACGTCTTCGCGACGGTCCCGCCGGAAGGAAAGACGGCGACGATCCGGCGACTCAAATCAGATGGTCAGGTCGCGATGGTCGGGGACGGCACCAACGACGCTCCGGCGCTCGCGGCCGCCGACCTCGGCATTTCGCTGGGCGGCGGCACGGCGTTAGCTGCCGACGCCGCCGATCTCGCGATCGTCGACAACGACATTCGCTCCGTCGAAACCGCCTTCGACCTTGCGGGTGCGGCTCGTCGTCGCGTGAAACAGAACAACCTCCTCGCGTTCTCCTACAACGGAATCGCGCTCTTGGCATTGGCCGTCGGGTTCTTCAATCCGCTGTCAGCAGCCATCGCAGTCATTGCCGGCGGCGGTCGTCGTCGCTGTGAACGCTCGGCGGAAGTTGCTCCGGTAGTACGTCACGAGACCCAAACCGAGAACAGGGTTGAGTCGCTCTGGTGAAGTCCTCAAAAAGCGATCACTGCTCAAATTATGCTCGTCCTTGGTGAGACAGCAGCCACGCGGCTGGCTCGAAACATCGGCTGAAATTGTACGTGCCGTTGCCGAGCAAGCCTCGCTTATCGCGTCTCAGAATGGAGATCTATCTTTGACCGACTGGAACGCGAGTCGCCCAAGCAACTGGGCGGGACCACGCTTCGGCAGGTCGCGGGTGATGTTCAACGTACTCGGCGGCTCGCTCCCCCCAATTCCCAGTTCCCAGTCCGTCTCCAACTCGAAGCGGTCGATAGCGGTCTCGACGCGGTCGCGCACTGCGTCGGCGTCCATCGTCTTCACGTTGCCATCATGCATCAGCACGTCGCCGTCGACGATAACGACCCCCACGTCAGCGGGCGTCGCGTTATTAACGACCTGTGCCGGAATGTTGGTCAACGGCGTGAACTTGGGTTGTTCGACGTCGAGCAGGATAATGTCGGCTCGCTTGCCGGGTTCGAGACTGCCGATTTCGTCGCCGACGCCGACAGAGCCGGCGACGATCGCGCCAGCGACAAGCGGGGCGATCGCGTCAGCGTTCTGTGCGAAGCCGCGTTCGTGGGACAGGCCAGCGGCGGCGACGGCGGTCGCGCCGATGCCCTTCACGAAGGTGCGGCGCCCCACACGAGAGCCAGACCGAGCAGGAGCATCGTCAGCGCCCACGCGATCCCGAGCAGCAGGGCGGTCAGAGGCGTTACAGCTAGTCGGTGTGTCA
>Ga0065697_1002301_pt1 | contig 11678 bp, 11 predicted proteins | sample AntLakMe24m_08um_FD_59086 | JGI IMG/M metagenome (GOLD analysis project Ga0065697, IMG submission 59086) | Hypersaline microbial communities from Antarctic Deep Lake - 24m 0.8um v2 (version 3) | ecosystem: Environmental > Aquatic > Non-marine Saline and Alkaline > Hypersaline | place: Deep Lake... | reverse complement strand
TGTCCAGCGCGAGCACCCCATTGTCGAGGGCGTTGATGGCGAGTACGCCTACTTCGTCCACTCCTACTACGCCGACCCCGACGACGAGGAGTCGGTCGTCGCCACCGCCGACTACGGCGTCGACTTCCCTGCGGTGATTGCCAACGACGAGGGAACCGTCTTCGGCACCCAGTTCCACCCAGAAAAGAGCGGTGAGACCGGCCTGCGGATCCTGCGGAACTTCGTTGACCTCTGCGCGGAGTAGCCGTAATTGAATATAAATAGCCGCCGACTATTTTTACCTAATTTAGTCGAACCGGACGCCCAGATCGTGCAGTCCGTCGTTGTTCATCGCGACGTTGATCAGCAGTGGCGTCACCGACTCCACCTCGGCGGCGTTGGCGATACCGCCCGCATCCAGCGCCCGCAGCCCGTCGATATCCTCGGCGAGCGAGCCAACTGTCGACTTCGCCGACTCGTCGTCGCCGATAAGCAGGGTGTCGATACCTAAGTCGGCGTCCAGATCGGTCAGCCGCCCTGCGGCGAGGTTGTGGAACGCGCCGACGACCGGCACGCCATCGGGGGCGGCCTCAACTGCGATCTTGGTCACGCTGCCCGCACCGGGTTTGTGGTAGTGGAAGCCGTCCTCGTCGCGTTTCATCCCCGTCGCTGGGGTGATGAGGATGTCGCCCTCGTGGAGCGACCCCTCAACGGCTTCGATGGTGTCGGCGATGTGGTAGGCCGGGACTGCCAGCACGATCACGTCGGCGCGGTCGGCAGCCATCCCGTTTTCAAAGCCCGTGAGCTTGGTGTCGACGCCCCGACTCTCGATTTCTTCTTGATACTCGTCGGCTTTCGCCCGTGCCTTTTCGGGATCACGGGAGCCGATCACGACCTCGTGGTCGGAGTGGAACGCCCACCGGAGCGCGAGCCCTTCACCGATATCGCCAGTGCCGCCTAGGAGTGCGATTCGCATGGCAAACAGTGGGGACGGTTCGACCCTAAGACTTGCGTGTGCGGCGAACCAGCCCGGTATCGATGCGGCTGTTAGTCAGTGGCTAATTTAAATAGCCCGGCAGCTCGTTGATCGATTCGAGCACCGCGGCGGCCCCAGCAGCGGTGAACTTTTCGTGGCCCGATTCGCCAGTCAGCCCACCTGTGAGCACGCCGACTCCTTTATAAACTGTCTCGTCGTCTTCGGCGGCTGCGTTGACGGCCGTCTCGATGTCGTCCAGTGTGTCACCGACGAAGACAAGCGATTGAGAATCGAAACGGTCGGCCAACGTCAGGAGAGCGTAGGGATGCGGTTTGCCCTGTTCCCAGTTGTCCATCGTAAACCGGTGGCTGTCGTCGACATCTAGCCCCACGCGATCCAGCGCGATCGTCGCCTCGGCAGCGGGTCGCCCCGTCACCACGCCGACGTTGTAGCGGTCGGTTAGCGTCTCCAGTGTCTCTGGATCGATCACTACCGGCTCGTCGTGGATGTAGCCCTCTGTCTCGAATGGTGGCTCGCCGTCCTCCAGTTCACGGTAGAGATTGTCACCGAGATAAAGTGCCTGGAACACCTCGCGGAGTCGGTCGGGGTCCCACTTGTCGACGACCTCCTCAAACGTCGAATTCGGCAGTTCGGCCGCCAGTGTGGCCTCCGCGCCCTCCAGCCCGCCGCCGTGGGCAGCGATGGCGTCGGTAAAGGTCTCGATATCGGCCTCGTAGCCTGCCTGTTGGGCCAGCACGAACAGGGCGACGGCGTCGGTCACCAGCCAGTCGTTGTTGAATCCCCCAGCGTCTTTGAACGCCTGGATGGCCTCGCGGTCGACCGTTGTGCCGTACACGCGGTCGACGCTGTCGACGACCGCCTGCCGGTAGGAGTCGGCCACGTCGAGCAGTACGCCGTCGATATCGAGTACGACCGTATCTACGTCCATCAGGCGAACCGAAACGTGGCACTGAAAAAAACGTACCGAGATGCCGAACGCGGTGCTGGCCGCCGCCAATCGTGGGACGGAACGCCGGTCTGGCGTGAGACTTAATAACAACCCCTCCATACCGCTTTCCATGCTTGTCGACATCGTGCCGATCGGGGATGTCCCCGCGCAGGTCAAGCGGGAATCCTCGGCTAGCCTGCGGTCGGTCTACGGCTGTGACGTGACCGTCCAGGATAGCCAACCCATCCCCGACGGCGCGTTCGACCCCAACCGGAACCAACACCGCGCCGAGGACCTGATCGAACTCGTCAGCCGCGTGGGATCGGGCGATAAAAACAATCGGCGTCACTGCCGAGGATCTCTACTACCGCCGCCGCAACTACGTCTTCGGTCTTGCCTACCTCAACGGCAACGGCTCTGTCATCTCGACGTACCGCCTCCAGACTTCCTCCGACGGCGGGATCTCGACGAAACCCGAAACTGCCGTCTTTTCCGACCGCGTCCGTAAGGAGGTCGTCCACGAGATCGGCCACACCCTCGGCTTAGAACACTGCGACAACTCCAAATGCGTGATGAGTTTCTCGCCGACCGTCCGCGAGGTCGATGTCAAAGAAGAGAACCTCTGTGGCTCCTGTAGCCGACTCGTTCGCTGAGACGCTACGACGGCCTGTCGGCCACGGTTCCTGTGATTCGATCTCACCGACTGTTTGAGTATCCGCAGCCACTGATCGAGGCTGTTGGTTTAGCAATCGATCCCCGATGCGTCATCCAATTTACTATTCGGTATCAAAATAAATATTTGGAGAGACGAGTTTAATTACAACCTACCTTTTTTCGGTTACACAGCGTCTGTAGCACGCAACTACTACAGACTATACGAATACAATGTTTACAGAAAACAGAGGTCAAGTCGGAATCGGCACCCTCATCGTCTTCATTGCGATGGTTCTGGTCGCCGCAATCGCCGCAGGTGTACTGATTAACACGGCCGGGCTCCTCCAGACACAGGCGGAAGCAACCGGACAAGAGTCGACACAGCAGGTCAGCGACCGCATCAACATCCTGTCGGCAACCGGGAACGTGACTGACAACGATGATATTGACAAAGTAAACGTCACCCTAACGAAGGCAGCAGGAGCCGAGGATATACAGCTCGAAAACGTCACTTACGAGTTCGTCACATCCGACTCGGTCTCGACCGGTGTCGTTGGGACCAGTGATGCTTCGATCAGTAACATCACATCGGCGACCAACGACAACGTAATCACGGATCGTAGTGACCGTTACAAAATCGAATTCAACGCTACAAATGCCATTGGCGGTAAACTCAACGGCGGCGACCGGGTAACACTGACGCTCACCACCGCACCCGGTGCCTCGACGGTCACTGAACTCCGCGTGCCTGACTCGCTCGTCAGCAAATCGGCCGTCTCGCTTTAGACTGCCGGACGCTTCGGTTCGATTTTTATTTATTACCCGAACAGATGCCGAGCGACTACTCCGTAATCAGTGCCTCGTACAGCGTCAGCGTTCGTTCCAGGAGCGTCTCCGAATCCGAAGCGAACAGCACGACGCCGGGCTCCCGACCTTCGCCACCGCGGTCGACCACGGCCGCTGGGGGGGTCGCCGTTCGGCAGGCTCTCCTCATTGATCCCCACCACTGGAGCCGTGTGGTCGACCCGTTCGATACGCGCGTCGCCTTCGTCGTCGGTCACTGCTTCGACTACCGGCCCGTCGACCGCCGCCAGCGCGCTTTCGACGCCGCCATCGAATCGGCAGTTGACCGCGAACCGAAGCTCGGGATACGTCTCGCGGGCCGCCACGAGCTGTCGGGCGAGCCCCCGCGAACCACCGGAGCGAACCCCTGCTGTCGGTCGGATTCCGCTCCGGGTTCGACTGAGCCGACCGTCGACGCCGACGACCTCCGCTGGCGTCTCGGCGTAGCGCGTCGCGCCGACGACACCCATCCCGATGTCGGGGACGAGCGTCTCGACGTTCCGATCGACCAGCCGGGCGACGACCGACTCGACGGCCTCGCTCACTGCCACACGGTCGGCCCGCTCGCGAATGTCGACCATGTGGTGGACCGATCCCGCCCCCGAGCCGACGTCGATCCCGTAGCGGACGGCCCGCTCCATGAATGCGACGCCGCCAGCGACCGCTTCCGACAGCGATTCGCCGGCGGCCAGCCGGGCGGCGATCGCACTCGACAGGGTACAGCCCGAGCCGTGGGTCGCGGCGGTCTCGATTCGGGGGTGGCTGAACCGTTCGGTGCGGCTGCCGTCACCCGTTCCGACGACGAGGGTGTCGACGACCGCCTCGCCATCGAGATGGCCACCCTTGACCAGGGCGGCGTCCGCACCGTGCTCAACCAACTGGTGAGCTGCCCGCTCGGCATCGGCCTGCTCGTTGATTTCCATTCCAGTCAGAATCTCGGCCTCGTCGACGTTGGGCGTGACTAGCGTCGACCGGGCAATGAGTTGTTTATACGCGTCCTCTGCATCCTCACTCAGCAGGCGGTCACCAGTGGCGGCGACCATCACCGGGGTCGACGACGAGTGGCCCCCCGTAACGGTCGATGCAGTCGGCGACGGTCTCGATCACCCCTTCGCTCGCCAACATCCCGGTTTTGATCGCTTCGACGGCGAAATCGTCGACGACCGCGCGGTACTGGGCTTCGATGTGGTCTGTGGGGAGGACGTTCACGTCCTGGACGCCAGTAGTATTCTGGGCGGTTGTCGCGGTGACGACCGAGGTTCCGAAGGCGTCGTGGGCCTCCATCGTTTTTAAATCGGCCTGAATACCCGCGCCACCGCCGGAGTCGCTGCCAGCGATCGTCAGCGCGACTGGCGGCGAGACGGGTGCATAGTTGCGTGTCATTGGCCGATGCCTCCCGTCTCGTCGACCCGGATCTGACTTCGATTCGGACTGCTCATGGATACTCGCTCTTGTCGAGGGAGCTACGTAGTAGTAACTGGTCGACTGCGGGACGTTTCCTGGCGTCTGTGGCGTATGTTATATTCTGTTTACACGACTAGCCAAACGATGCAATACAGTAGTGGCCGTCACGAAATACTACTGATTTGTAGTATCGTCATGCTCCTCGCGGGCCTGTCGCTAGACGGGCTCGTGTAGAACCTCCGGCTTCCGGTCGTGATCGGGGCTCTCGCGGCTGCCGTGATCGCAGTCCAGGAAACGTCGGGCAGATCGACCTCGTGACTGGTGGCTTCGTCCGAGTGTCTCCCTATCCGACGCAAACCGAGTTTTATGTCGACTGCGGTGCTGATGGAGGTATATGAGGACTCTGGGTGAGTTGGCGTGAACCGGATCGCAGGCGGCATTCTCGGCGGGGCGACTGGTATCTCGGTGATGTCGGTCGTCTTTCTCATGTTGGAGGTCGAAACGAGAGAACAGGTCCGGGCCTTCGACGCGGTCGCCCGCTACGTTGGAATGCCCGGCAACACCTTTATTGGCTTCATTACCTTCGCGTTCGTCGGCACGGTCATCTGGCCGCTGCTGTTCGTCGCCATCGAGCCCTACTTCCCGTTCGATGACTCGCCTTCCAACGGGATGATCCTCGGCGCAGTCCTCTGGATCGCCTTCTTCATCCTCGGTCGCGGTGACATCACCGGCCCGCTGCTGGCGGTGTTCGCCGGGTTCACGCTGTTGGCCCACCTCGTCTACGGCTTCCTGCTGGGAGCGTTCTATGACCGGTTCGGCGACTCCCCTGAGCCAACCCCCGACCGACCGGAGCCTGATGTCGGCCGTAATTCCCCCTGACTGGTCTGCCCCCATGGCTATCAGGTCGACCGACATTCATGACAACACCCAAACACATCTAACAACCCCGAGACAGTAGCGGCATGATATGTGTTCACAGGACCGCGGGAGTGGTCGACAGTGCCGGTAGATCTCGCGTTGCTGGCCTTCTTTGCGGTCGCGTTCGTCGGGGTGGCGGTGCTGCTGGCCCGTCAGGCGACCGCTTCCGGGTCGACTGACACGCGACTCGTCTCTGACGGCGGGTTTTCGGCCTGGCTTCCGGGCCAGCAGTCCGGCTTTGCCCACAAGCCCGACGGCCTGCTCCGGTGGCTGACCACCGTCGATCACAAGGACATCGGCATCCTCTACATCCTCTTCGGGATCGCCGCCGGGACCTGGGGGGCGACCGACGGGATGATGATGCGGGCCGAACTGTTCACCGCAAACCCGACGATCTGGGATCCCCAGACGTACAACGCGGTCTTCACGATGCACGGGCTGACGATGCTGTTTTTCTTCGTGACGCCCGTCTTCTTCGGCTTTGCCAACTACTTCATCCCGATCTTGCTTGACGCCGAGGACATGGCGTTCCCCCGGATCAACGCCATCGCCTTCTGGCTCATCCCAATGGCTTTCCTGCTGGCGCGGGCTGGCCTGCTCACCGAAGTACTTGGCAAGATGCTGCTGTCCTTCGGGATCGATATCCCCGTCTTACTGATCCTCGAACCGCCAGCCAGCGGCTGGACGCTCTACGCCCCGCTGTCGACGACGCTGCAAAACCCCCAGATGGACCTGCTACTCTTGGGCTTACACCTCAGCGGTCTCGCCACCGTGATGGGGGCGATCAACATCATCGTGACCATCTTTACCATGCGCGGCGAGCGAGTGACGTGGTCGAGCCTCGATATCTTCTCCTGGACACTCCTCACCACCAGCGGGATCGTCCTCTTTGCGTTTCCGCTGCTCGGTAGTGCCCTCCTGATGCTGCTGGCCGACCGAAACATCGGCACCGCCTTTTTTTCTGCCGAGGGCGGGCCGATCCTCTGGCAACACCTGTTTTGGTTCTTCGGCCATCCGGAGGTCTACATCCTCGTTCTTCCGGCCTTCGGGCTCGTGAGCTACATCCTCCCGAAGTTCGCGGGTCGCCAGTTGTTCGGATTCAGATTCATCGTTTACTCGACGCTCGCAATCGGCGTGCTCTCCTTTGGCGTCTGGGCTCACCATATGTTCGCCACCGGGATCGACCCCCGGCTCCGGGCGGCGTTTATGGCCATCTCGATCGCGATCGCCATTCCCTCGGCGGTCAAGGTCTTCAACTGGATCACCACCTTGTGGGGCGGCTCGATCCGACTGACCGCGCCGATGATCTTCTCGATCGGCTCGGTCGGCACGTTCATCATCGGCGGCGTCACCGGCGTCTTCCTCGCGTCGATCCCGGTCGACCTCGTCCTCCACGATACCTACTACGTCGTCGGCCACTTCCATTTCATCGTCGTCGGCATCATCACGTTCATGGCGTTCGCGGCGGGCTACTTCTGGTTCCCCCTGCTCACCGGCCGGATGTACAATCAAAAGGTAAGCGAAGATACACGCCTACCTCACCATCGTCGGCGTGTTTACGACGTTTACGCCGCTGCTCGCGCTGGGCTATCTCGGTCTCCCGCGCCGCCGGGCGGCCTACCCCGCCGAGTTCGAGGTCCTCCAGCAGTTGGCCACCTTCGGCGCGGTCCTGCTGATCATTGGGCTGGGCATCTGGGCACTGAATATGTTCCAGTCGTTCCGGGTGGGGCCGAAAGTAACGGACGCCGATGTCTGGAACCTCAAAGAGACCGATCAGTTCTCCGTCGAGTGGCGGTGGTTCGAGCAGCGACTCGCCGACAAGCGCGAGGCGTCCTCGACTGCGCCCGCCGACAACAGCGGTGACGCAACGAGAGATCCACACGCAGACGGCGGCTCGCCGGGGGATGGGAGCCAGGACTGAGGGGCTCGGTAGCGAACTGTCTAACCGTACTGACCAGTTTTCAACAAACACTTATCAACAGGTGGTCTGTCTCTGGTGAATGAACCGACGAGCCCTCCTCGCAGGAACCGCAGCCGCTGGCGTCCTCAGCGTCTCGGGCTGTCTTAGTGGTGTCTTGGGAACGGTGACCAGTCTGGAGTCGACACCAGCCGGTGTGAGCGAGTCGTCGCTCGACTCGACTGGCTACGAGGCCGTCGGTATCCAGGAGATCGTCACCGAGGAGACAGTCGAGGCCGCCGGACAGTCGGAGACGATTGCCGTCACGAGCTATCTCTCCAACTACGAAAAACAGGTTGGCATCGAAGGGCTCGCCGAGCAGGCGACCGCGACGTTTGCAGTGCTCTCGACGCCGCAACTGGAGGTTGCCGGAGAGACGTTCAACCCGATTGGCGAGATGTCGGCCCGCGAGGTGGTCGACCTGCTGGCGGACAGCTACGACGAGATTAGCAACATCGAAGCCGATTCTGAAGAGACGGTGACGATCCTCGATCAGTCGACCACGAGATCTCGGTTCATCGCCGAGGCCAGTTTCTTCGGGCTCCCGCTGGAACTCGACATTCACGTGACCGAGGCCGTCGAACGGGGTGATGACTTCCTCGTCTCGCTCGGCGTCTATCCCCGACAGTTCCGGATCGTCGAAGGCGAGAACGCACGGACGCTCGCCGAGTCGATCACAGCCGAGGCGACGGCCGCAGCGGCCGCCAACGAGTCGGACACTGACGATGAATCGGACGAAAAAGAATCGGCCGACGACAGTTCGACCGGAGAAAACGAGTCGACCAGCGACGAATCAGACAGCACCGAGTCGGATGGACTGCTCGACGTTGCCAACCGTCTCGCGTAGCGTCTCCGGCTACTCGGTTCGGTCGACCGCGCCACCCAGGTCGTCGAGCACATCGAAGAAGTCCGGGAACGAAATATCGACGTGATCGGCCCCCGTCACTGTAGTCGTCCCCTCGGCGACGAGTCCGGCGACCGACAGCGACATGATGACGCGGTGGTCGTGGTAGCCGTCGACTGCGGCTCCCGACAGCGTCGAGTCGCTGCCGTGGATCGTCAGTACGTCGTGTTTCTCGGTGACTGACGCGCCCAGTTTCTCCAGTTCGGTGGCCATCGCGCTCACTCGGTCGGTCTCCTTGTACCGGACGTGCTCGCAGTTCTCGATGACGGTATCGCCCTCGGCGACCGCGCCGAGCACTGCGATCGTCGGCAGCAGATCGGGGGTGTCGCCGACGTCGACGGTCGTCCCCGTGAGCTCTGACTGTGCAACGGTGATCTCGCCAGCCTCCCGGTCCCACTCGATGTCGGCGTCCATCGCCTCCAGGATACCGACGATCGCGCTGTCGCCCTGCGCGCTCGGCTGGGCTCCCTCGACGACGACCGACTGGCCGTCGGCGGCGGCAATTGCGCCCGCCGCGAGGAGGTAGGACATCGACGAGAAGTCGCCGGGGACGTGGTATGCGCCGCCCTCGGGGCTGTACTGCTGGCCGCCGTCGACGACGAACCCCTCGGCTCCGGCCGATCGGACGCCGCCCGCGCCCGTCGCACCGACTGGCTCGGCGGTGACGCCGAAGTCGTCGAGGACTTCCAGGGTGATGTCGACGTAGGGTGCGCTTTTAAGTTCGGTCGTCAGGTTCAGTTCGATCCCCTCCTCCGTGACAGCTCCGGCCATCAGCAGCGCGGAGATGTATTGCGAGGAGACGTCGCCGGGGATGTCGACCTCGCCGCCCGCGAGCGGTCCCTCGATGACCAGCGGGGCCTGGCCGTTGCCGCGGGTGCTCGTGGCGCCCACGCCGAGCGAGTCGAGGGCCTCCAGGAGCGGGCCCTGCGGCCGCGAGCGGAGCGAGTCGTCGCCGGTCAGGACTGTTCCCCCGTCGGCGAGGGCCGCGGCCGCCGTGACGAGTCGCATTGTCGTTCCGCTGTTGGCGCAGTCGATCACGTCGTCGGGGACCACCGGTGTGCCGTCGAACCCCGTGATTTCGAGGGGGCCCTCGGCGTCGGGGCGGTCGACTGTTCCGCCGAACCCTTCGACCGCGCGCATCGTCGCTCGGGGGTCGGCGCTGTCGAGGGGGTCGTAGACGGTCGCGCCGTCGCTGTAGCCTGCCGCGAGGATCGCCCGGTGGGTGTAGCTCTTCGATGGCGGTGCCCGAGTAGTACCCTGCACTGTCGAGGTCGAGATGTGAACGTCCATACCCTGTGGTCCCAGCGAAAGGCTATCAGAATACCGGAGTCGGATCGCCTGCAGCGGTTGGTTACTGTTTTTGTGGCTCGCTTTCGGCAGCCGACTCGTCTGCGGTGGACTCGGATTCGTCGTCGGCAGTATCGTCGCTGGCTGTGTCGTCGTCGGCAGTGTCGTCGCTGGCTGTGTCGTCGTCGGCAGTGTCGTCGCCCGCGGCCGTGGGTTCATCGGGTTCGGCTTCCGAGGGTGCGGACTCCTGTTCGGCGTCCGGCTGGTCGACCAATTCGGCGTCCTGGAAGTCGAAGCCGTGGTCGTCGCTGGGCGGCTGTTCGTCTCCCGTCGGTTGATCGTCTCCTGCCGACTGGTCGTTTGCTGACGATTGGCCGTCTGCTGACGGCCGGTTGTCCCCTGCCGAGAGGGTAGTGTCAGCCGACAGCTCATCCGGATCGGTCGCTGGCAGATCGTCCTGCTCGCGCTGGAACTCGACCGCTCGCCGTTGGAGTGCCTCGATCCGCGGCACGCCGGTCACGTTCGACAGTAGGATCGTGGCCGTGATTCGCGAGGCTTCCGGCAGCGGTTCGTCCCCGGCCAGAATCTCGACGGTCCCGGTTTTGTCTTCGAGCAGATAGCGGCCGCTTTCGAACCCTTTGCGTGAGAGCTCTTTGGGTGGTCCTGACAACACCAGCAGGACGCGGTCGGCTGTCTCGATGTCACACTGCAGGGTGAGCTTCGAGTCGGCGGCCCGCTGGACGAGGTTCTTGATCGACACCGCGTCGGTCTGGGGCTCGGGGTCCAGCACCTCGAAGCCGAGCAGTCGGCGGAGCCGCTGGTACCACCCCTCCGAGACCTCGTCGAGTTCGGTCTCGGCGTAGCCGACGGTGGCCAGCCCGCCGACATCGAGAGTCCGCTTGAGGTCGTTGGGGTCCATTCGGAGCTCCGAGATGGCCGCAGTGTCGCTCTCTCCGGCCCCGAAAAGCGAGACGAGCCGGGTCGCGATCGCCCTGTTGAGCTCGTCGTACGTCTCGTCGCTCTCTGCGCTGGCGAGCCACGACTCGGTGTCGACCGGAAACACGGCATCGGCCAATGGGACGAACGTCCGCACCGCACGCGCGGCGGTCCACGCCCGCCGGTCGGACTCCTCGCTGGTCGGCAGCACGCCGAGGACGTAGATCGGGATCTCGTAGATCGACGCCAGCTCTTCGAGCAGCACTGCCCCGAGGCCACAGCCCGTGCCGCCGCCCAGCCCGGCGACGATCATCGCCGCATCGACTTCGGTGTCGTCGACCTGATCGAGCGCGCGCCGGATCTCCGGGAGGTCGTCGCGAGCGACTTCAACGCCGAGTTCCGGATCGCCAGCGACACCCTCCCGACGATCCTCCCCACTCTCGTCGTCGATATCTTTGGGACGGGTCACGTCCGGATGGATGTCGCCGATGACGACCTGTCGCTCGTCGTCGATGTGGGTGGTGTCAGCGAACGCGGAGGGGGTCGTGTTGAACGCGAGGACGTTGCCGTCGGTCAGCGGCCGGTCGGTTTCTGACTCGGCGTCGAGCAGCTGGTCGACGATCCGGGTGCCCGCGTTGCCGACGCCGAGCAGTGCGAGCTTCATCGCTCGGTCCCCATCGTCGGCGGCATCGGTCGGCGGCCACTAGACGATCGGGTCGAGTTCATTGTCATCGTCGGTGATCAGCGACGTAATTTCCTCCTCCCGGACGGCATCGAGCTCCTGGATCTTGTTCTGGGCGTCGACGGCCTGGTTCTGGATTTCCTTGATCCGCGGTGTCTCGGTGACGTTCGACAGCAGGACGACTGCCGC
>Ga0065697_1000205_pt1 | contig 11755 bp, 10 predicted proteins | sample AntLakMe24m_08um_FD_59086 | JGI IMG/M metagenome (GOLD analysis project Ga0065697, IMG submission 59086) | Hypersaline microbial communities from Antarctic Deep Lake - 24m 0.8um v2 (version 3) | ecosystem: Environmental > Aquatic > Non-marine Saline and Alkaline > Hypersaline | place: Deep Lake... | reverse complement strand
TTGACATCCTCCTGCGCCTGAAGACGCAGGAATCCCGAGCGTTGGGAGTTTCAGGTTTGCAACCATGACTCAAGTTTCTTCTTCGGGAACTCGTCTAACCCATCACGAAACGGTGGCTGACTGGCGGTGCCAAACCGCCGTTACTCCTATCCTCAGCGTCATCCGACTCCCACCTGTTGTTTTTGCCAGCAGGGAGTCGTTGACACGTCGACAGACTCGGAGTTACCTTTCTGCTTGCTCAACCAACAGGCATAAAACGAAGCCTTCTAAGATTCGCGTTCACCGTGTTGGTGTTTCGGATACTGTCTCATTAGTGGCGGCAAGACCGCCTCCGAAGGCCGTTCGGAATCGCTCCGTTCCGACCTGACCTTACACTAATCTAAGACTTAGTACTACTTTAAACCACGGGTGTTAGAAACTCAAGAAAGCCACCGAATGTGGCTCGTGAAGCCATTGTCGGATTCATCCTGCGGCTAAAGCCGNAGGTATTCTCCTTGTTTTGTATAACCAGTTATGAAGCCGGGAAATGAGTCGGACCATCCGAACCTTCGAGGCCACCATCACGAACCAGCGACAGGTTCGTGACGACCTTGACCAACTCGGATGGGCCGCCTCAAAACTCTGGAACGTCGGTCGCTACTACGCACAAGAACAGTGGGATGAAACGGGTGAGATCCCCAGTAAGCTACCACGCCCTGAAGGACGTGGCATTCAGCGTGGACTCCCGTTCTAACCGTTAATCACGGTAGGCGAATATTCGCCATTCACGTTCAACATCCCGCTGTTCAAGCGCACGCCTACAGGTGCGCCTCCACGTCCAGACTTTTGCTGGTCGCGGAGATACTTCAGGCCGATATTCTTCGCCGCGTTGTAATCCGCGTGAATATCATACCCGCACTTCAGACAACCGAACTCGTCTTGTCCGTTATTGTGCGGACGATTGTCCTCGTGGGTGAATCCACACTTCGAGCAACGCTGACTCGTGTACGCCGGATTAATCTGTCTCACCACAAGCCCTTCCGACTCGGCTTTGTACGTGACGTACTCGTAGAGTCGGTGGAACGCCCACTTGTGAACCGCCTTCGCGTAAGGTAAGCGTTCGCGGATGCCGTTGAGTTGCTCGAACACGATATGCGTACAGTCGTTTTCGAGAGCTTCCTCAACCAGCTCGTTCGAGATCGTGTGAAGCATTTGTTCGAACCGCCCAGTCTGCTTGCGACCGACTCGCTGAACGTTCTCGTGTGCCCATCGAGTCCCAGTTTGTTGGAGATCGCTACGGCGCTTTTCGTATTCTCGATGCCAGTGGTTGAGTTCGGCGCCGCTCCAGAAGCGTCCGGTTGAGGTGGTTGCGATGTTTGTGATGCCGAGGTCGACACCAAGGACGGAAACGTGCTCGGCATCGCCTTGTTCGGCGTCATCGTTCTCCACGGTGGGCTTTGTCCGCACGTGGAGGTAGAAACAGTCCTCAACTTCGTCGTAATGGAGTGTGGCTCCCTTCAGGTCGTAGTCATCGTTGAACAAGTATGCGGAGTGCGGCGTGTCACGCTGTTCGTCGGGGAGGACGAACTCTGCGGTGACTCGTCCCTCTATCGTGGCGAGTGTGCAGTGGTCGTCGTTGACGGTGACGGTTCGAGCGTCGTAGCTGGCGAATCGCGACGTGAAGTGGGGTTTCGAGGCTTTCTCGCCTTGTTTCCAGCGTTCGACGACACCTTTGACGGCTTCTGCGGCTCGGTTTCGTGCAGCTTGCACGAGGTTGGCCGGGAGCGGTGAGTCATCTCGAACGTCGTAGTACGTGAGATCGTGGAGTGTCTGCTTGCTAGTGATTTTCCAGTCGGGTTCCCACGCTGCGTCTACGACGTAGTTGGCGGCGTCGAGGAAGTAGTCGGTTGTCTGGTGGAGAAGGTCTGCGGCACTCCCGTCCACATCGAGTTTGATGGGCACGGTTCGAGTGGCTGAGTCTTCCACCATCTGTACTTCATATGTGGTGCTGTGTATTTATACTAGTTTGGATTGGCGTTGGGGAGTCGGCCAGCCATTGAGCGTGGTTTGTGTCCATGTTGTCGGCTTCCTCCCGCGCCTAAAGTCGCGGGTTTCCGCCTTGTGGTCATTATGAACACCCGATCAACCGCATCGATCGACCCACTCCCGCTATCGATCAGATCGCTTCCCGGTACGCCGCAAGCGTCTCCTCGACGTCTTCCTCCGTGTGCGCATAAGAGGTGAACTGACACTCGAACTGGTTGGCCGTGAGGAACACGCCCTGCTCTTTCATCTCCTGCCAGAACACGCGCTCCCAGCGGTCGGTGGCGGCGCGGGCGACGTCGGCGCCGTTCTTCGGACAGGTGTCGTAGCGGTCGCAGTCGGGGTTCTGTCGGCATCCACCGGCACAGCAAGCGTCCGGGTCGTCGGGCGCGTCTCGGGTGAAAATCGTCTTGAACATCGAATCGGTGCCGACGACGGTGTACTCGGGCGCGCGCTCCGTGCAGATCTCGGTGATTCCCTCGCGGAGTTTGCGGCCGAGGCGGTTGACGTGCTCGTACACGTCGTTCTCGGCGGCGTACTCCAACGACGCCTTGCCGGCGGCCATCGTCACGGGGTGCCCGGAGAACGTGCCGGACTGGAACACGTCGCCCGCGGGCGTGAACTCCTCGATGATCTCCGCTTGCCCCCCGATCGCGCCGACCGGGAATCCGCCGCCGATGATCTTGCCGAACGTCGTCACGTCGGGGGTGACGCCGAACTTCGACTGCGCGCAGCCGAGGCCGCCGACGCGGAACCCGGTGATCACCTCGTCGAAGACGAGGAGGGAGTCGTGGTCGTCACAGAGGTCCCGGAGCGTCTCGTGGTAGCCGTCGATCGGTGTGACGATACCCATGTTGGCGAGGATCGGCTCGACGAGGACGGCGGCGATGTCATCGCCGTGTTCCGCGAACACCTTCTTCGCCGCCTGCGGGTCGTTAAAGGGGATCGGGAGGGTGTGTTCGGCGAACGATTCCGGGATCCCCTTCGTTGAGGGATGGGCGTCCCCCGGCGACCCCTCCACGAGCGTCGACTCCTGCGCGCCGTGGTAGCCGCCCTGCATCACGACGATCTTGTCGCGGCCGGTATGGCCGCGCGCGAGTCGCACCGCCGAGACGGTCGCCTCCGTCCCCGAGTTGACGAACCGGATCGACTCCACGCTCGGGACGTGCCGCGCCACGAACTCGGCGTGTTCGACCTCGATCTCGGTGGGAGCGCCGTACATCGGGCCCGCGGCGACGTGCGACTGGATCGCCGCTTGGACCGGGTCGGGCAGGTCGTGGCCGTATAACAGCGGCCCGTACCCCATCACCCAGTCGACGTACCGGTTGCCGTCGGCGTCGATGACGTGGCCGCCGTCTCCGCGCTCGATGAAGAATGGGTGCGGCATCGTCGCCCGGACGGAGGAATTGACGCCGCCGGGCATGACCGACAGCGCGCGGTCGTACAGCCCGCGGGAGCGCTCGTGGTTCATGTCCGAGGGTTGGATCGGCAGCGTGAAAGTTGTTGCCGAACCGGGCAACGAGGGGCGGACGAATCGCCGAAGCCGCGCGCCGGCGACGCAGGCGACGCCACCGCTGGGGGTCGTAGCGTCATCGAAAAGCGTCGATTAAAATCCGCGGTCCGCGTCCGCCGTATCTTCGCCGTCGATTCGCCGCCGATTCGTTGTCGCTCCGTCGTCGGTCCGGCTTTATACCGCCCCCGGGCCGGTCGCGCCCGTCCGGACCTGCAGGGCGTCTTCGACGGGCAGGATGAACACCTTGCCGTCACCGGGCTCGCCGGTCTTGGCGGCCTCGCTGATGGCCTCCGCGACCTCGTCGGCCGGGATATCGGCGACCACGACCTCGATTTTTACCTTCTGGTGGAGGTCGACGGTGAACTCCTCGCCGCGCCACTGGCCCGTTTTTGGCCGGCTGACTCGCCGCGGCCCGAGACGTTCGTGACGGTGAGCGAGGGCGCGTTGATCTCCGCGAGCGCCTGCTTGATGGCCCCGAGCTTGTCGGGACGGACGACCGCGGTGACCATCTTGATCTCCGAGCCGGCCTCCTCGCCGCCGTCGGCGCGCGGAGAGTTCTCGACCGTGTCAGTGGTGTCGACGATCGAGGAGCCGCCGTCGGTCGCGACGTTCGCCTTACCGAACTCGGGGTACGTCTCGACGCCGTGCTCGCTGACGTCGAGCCCGTCGCGCTCGTGTTCGGAGGTGACGCGGGCCTGACCGAGAGCCTTGAACGCGCCGAACACCACGGCGGTCGCGACGATCGTCCACGCGGTGATGACGACGACGCCGATCACCTGCGAGACGAGCACGTCGACCGAGAAGCCGTTGACGCTGACGAACGGCAGCGCGAGCACACCGATGACGCCCGCGGAGCCGTGCACCGGGAAGACCGCGCACACGTCGTCGATCTTCATCTTGTCCGAGACGAACTCGAACACGAGCGGGAGCTGGAGGCCGCAGACGAGCGCGACCAGGATGGCGCCCCACCAAGTGGCCAGGTTCGCGATCCCGGTGACGGCGACCAGCCCGGCGAGTACGCCGTTGGCGACGTACAGGGTGTCGACCTTCTTCGTGAGGTACATCGAACCGAGCGCCGCACCGACCGCGCCGGCGCCCATGCCGAGCGTCGTCGTCAGGGCGACGCGACCGACCGCGGCGTAGCCGCCGAGCGCGAGTTCGCCGGGACTCCGTGACCGAGAAGACGGTCGCGGTCGTGCCGACGTTGAAGCCGTACCAGCCGAACGCCAGGATGAGGGTGCCGAGCACCGCGAACGTCATCGAGTGGCCGGGAATGACGTTCGTGGAGCCGTCCTTCGCGTAGCGGTCCATACGCGGTCCGAGCATGTACGCCGCCGTGAGGCCGGCGATGCCGCCGACGCCGTGGACGATCATCCCGCCCGCGAAGTCGGTGAACCCGAGCCCGCTCCCGCCGAGGAAGCCGCCGCCCCAAGTGACGCCCGCGACGACCGGGTAGATGACCGCGGAGATGGCGATCGTGTACGCCACGTACGCGCGGAGCTTCGCGCGACCGGCGACCGCGCCGGAGACGATGGTCGCCGCTGTCATCGCGAAGACGGCACCGAACAGCCAGCTGTTGATCCAATCGCCGTCGCTGAGAGCCGACGCCGGAGACGAACCCGCCGCCGCCCGCCACGCCTTCGATCCCGAAGCCGATCAGGAAGTACACGAGAACGCCGACCCCCCACGTGAGGAGGTTCTTCGTGAGCTGGTTCGCGACGTTCTTCGCGCGCACCTGCCCGGCCTCCAACATCGCGAAGCCGGCGTGCATGAAGAAGATCAGGAAACAGACCATCGCGACCCACATCAGGTTCACGCCCTCCGCGAGGACGCTCGGGTCGATGCTCGCGAGTACGCCGGTCGTCACGCGAGAGTCACCCCGAGTGAACGTTCGTCCGATAGACAGCGCGTTTCGTCCGTGTTCATGTTCTGAATCACGTTTCCACAGCGGGGAACGAGAATACATAAACGTTTGAGTTGACTTTCACAAGAAATAGGATTGATTATACGAGAGTCGTTAAATATAAGACCAAATAGATGTTATATAAGGACATATATTCCGGACTTCGTTGGCAATCTTTGCGTTCGAAGCGGACGAATGTTTTGTCAGCTTATTGTTAATATCTGCCGGATCGGGCGTTTTCGGGCCTCGAAGTGCCGTGCGCGGTGCTGGGTGGAAATACTTGCCGCCCCGACGATCGTCGTGATACACACGAGACGACCAGATCGGGACGGTATCGGGCGTCTCTGCCGGGTTCTTGAGAAAATGACGTTTGTCAACCCGGGCGGGAGTTCGTCGACCGACCCGGTCACCCGCGCCACGAACACACCTGGTTCGCCGCGTGTTCCCGAGAAACAGGTTCGAAACGGTATCGAGTGCGGCCGGACACGCGGTAGTGAACTCGGCCGATCGATCTCCGGGGAGGTGGCCCGTTACTCCGGCTTCAGTCCTTCGCCTTGGACGCGCATCACGGCCTCGCCGTCGGCGAGGTTCGGCGCGTCGACGAGCCGGACGATCCGCTTGTTGCCCTTCGACTTACGGAGGTACATTCGGAACGTGGAGGCGTGACCGAGGATGTTACCGCCGATCGCTTGCGTCGGATCGCCGAAGTAGGAGTCGGGGTTCGACGCGACCTGGTTGGTGACGAGGATGGCAGTGTTGAACAGGTCGCCGATCCGCATCAGGTCGTGGAGGTGCTTGTTGAGCTTCTGCTGGCGGTCGGCGAGCTCCCCCCGACCGACGTACTCGGCGCGGAAGTGGGCGGTCAGCGAGTCGACGCAGACGATTCGGATGGGCCACTCGCTCTCTTCGAGTTCGCCGGCGAGCTCCTTGGCCTTCTCTGCGAGCAGGATCTGGTGGTTGGAGTTGAACGCCTTGGCGACGTGGATCTGGTCCAAGAACGCCGCGATCAGCTCCTCCATCGCCTCCTCGTCGTTCGGCGTGCCCTCAATCTCACGGCGCTCCATCTCGTCGGCGAGAATATCGTCGTCAAGCCCACGGACCATGTCGTCGATCCGCTCCGGGCGGAACGTGTCCTCGGAGTCGACGAAGATACAACCGCCGTCGAGGCCGCCGTGCTCCGCCGGGAGCTGAACGTTGACGGCCATCTGGTGGGTCACCTGTGACTTCCCGGAAGCGAACTCGCCGTACACCTCGGTGATCGACTGCGTCTCGATGCCGCCCCCGAGCAGGTCGTCGACCTCGTCGATCTGCCAGGAGAGCTTCCCGATCTCTTCGCGGCGCTCGAGTACGGTCGCGCCCGTCTCGAAGCCACCCACGTCGGCGGCGTCGCGGGCGGCGTTGATGATGTCGCTGGCGGATGATTCGCCGATGTCGGCGGTGTTCGACATCTCGCCGGGGCTCGCGACGGCGATCGACTGGTAGCTCTCGAATCCGTTCTCGACGAGCTTGTCTGCGGTGGCGGGGCCGACTCCGGGGAGGTCCTCGAGTTCGTCTTCAGGCATGTACACGACCCTTGTTCGCCATCCCGTATAAAGACTGGTTTACACCCGAGTGAAAGTAAAGATTGGGTGGAAACCGCGCTCCGGAATGGCTCGACACCGTATATAAGGCTCCGGGCGGAATCACTGGAGCGGCGTCGCGGCGAAACTGGTCAAAATGAGAGCGGTCGGTCGATGGTGATCGCCTCGTTCCGTACCGTCCCGCCGCTTCAGAACCCGACGCGCCGGACGTACTCCAAATCGCGGATCTCGACGAGCAGATCGCCGGAGAGGTCGGTATCGGTGATCACGTACAGCTTCGGGTCGTCGGTGAATTCGGGGTCCTCGCTCAACACCTGGCGGATCGAGATGCCGTGGTCGGCCAGGATGCCGGTCACTTCGGCGACGATCCCGGCCTCGCCGGCGGCCGCGACCTCGATCGTGAGCACCGTGAGGTCCAGCACCGGGGCCAGATCCATCAGGCTCGGCACCGACGAGATGTTCGTGAAGATGCGCTTCAGTTCGGGGTCGGCCAGTATCGCGTCCGTCGTCGAGTCGACGACGCGGCGGTCGACGTCGAGCTCGCGCGCGATCCCGGTGTAGGGGATCTCGATCCCGCCGGAGACGACCCGTCCCTCCTCGTTGACGGAGAAGCCGCGCTCCAAGAACAGCCGGATCACGGCCTGCTGGCTGGGCGACCCCTCGAACTTCTCGAGGATCTCGTCGAACATTCGTTGCTACGGTGCTCGTCGCCGAGGGGTTAAAAAGCGGGGTACTGCGAAATCTCAGTTCGAGAGCGCCGAGTAGACGCCACCGAGAACCGTTCCGTAGACGACGTGGCCGACGAGGCTCTCGACGCCGATGTTCGGCAGCGGCGGCGCGCCCGGGAACCCGACGGCGCCCAGCCAGATCGGCATCACGATCACCGCGAGCGCGAGCCAGACGAGGAGACCGTAGCCCGCACCGACGCCGAGGCTCGTTCCGATCGAGTCGTCGAGGTCCGGCTTCAGACTCGCGATCGCGGCGAATCCGAGACCGATGACCGCGCCGTGGGACATGTGGATCGCCCAGCCGACGGCGCCGGCGGGCCCCTCGATGCCGTACATCGCCGGGATCGCCATCTCCAGTACACCGGGAGTCATCACCGACATCATCGCGCCGAAGACGAGGCCGCCGGCCAGTCCGCCGGCCACGCCGGCCCTCCAGTCACCGTGTTCTATCGAGACGTTCGTCGCTGTCGCGGTTTCGGTTGCCATAGCAGATTCTGTATCGGCGGATAACCGGTAATAACTGCCGGTAAAGTGTGTGCACAGTGCACACACCCCAAACAGATATGTTTACTGAAACGACTGTATCGGAAGGACGGTCACCCGGTCGACCACTTCCGCCGCGCCACCCAACCCCTTTTAGCCGGTGGCGACGAATCACGTCCCGTGTCAGAAGCGCCGCATCTGCGGTTCTTCCCGTACGAGGAGCCGTACCCGAACCAGCGCGAGGCGATGGACAGGGTCGCCAACGCGCTGGACCGCGGGCAGGACGTGCTGTTCGAGGGCGCACCCGGGACGGGGAAGACCCTCTCCGCACTCGTGCCCGCCTTGGAACACGCCCGTGAACACGACCGCACGGTCGTCATTACGACCAACGTCCACCAGCAGATGCGGCAGTTCGTCGAGGACGCCCGCGCGATCACCCGCGAAACGCCCATCCGCGCGGTCGTATTTAAAGGGAAGTCGTCGATGTGCCACATCGACGTCGACTACCAGGAGTGTCAAACTCTCCGGGACACCACCCGCGAGATGGTGGAGACCGAGAGCGAGGTCCGCGAGCTGGAGACCCGCCAGCGCGAGCTGCTGGCCGAGAGCCGCGAGGGCGACGCGGGGGCGGCCGAGGCTCGCGAGTCGGTGATGGACGAGCTCGACGAGCTGGAGGCCGATATCGACGAGTACGACGCCGCAAACGTCTGTGCCCACTACCGAAATAACCTCGTCGAGGACACCGACGAGTTCTTCGGGTGGCTCTTCGAGGACGTTCGCACCCCAGAGGACGTGTACGCGTACGCGGACGAGCGTGAACTCTGCGGCTACGAGCTGCTGAAGGAGGGGATGGAGGGCGTCGATCTGGTGGTCTGTAACTACCACCACCTGCTGGATCCCAACATCCGCGAGCAGTTCTTCCGGTGGATCGACCGCGACCCCTCCGAGATAATCACCGTCTTCGACGAAGCCCACAACGTCGAGGACGCCGCCCGCGACCACGCCACCCGGACTCTCACCGAGAATACGCTCGACGCCGCCCTCGACGAACTCACGGAGAGCGACGACTCCCGCGCCGAGGCAGCCGAAAACGTCGTTCGCGCGTTCCGCGATGCCTTAGTCGAGACGCGCGACGATGCGCTCGGCGTCGGCAAGCACGAGTCGATCGGCGAGAATTGGGAGGATATCTCGATCGCCAACGACGACCGCCGTGACGACCTCACGCTTGCGTTCCTCCGCAACTACGAGGGGAAGGGGATCGACACGGAGACCGAGCTCGCCGTCCAGCTCGGACAGGCGCTCGACGAGGAGTACGAGCGCCGCTACCGCGACGGCGAGACCACGACCCGCACCGAGTGCCAGATCCTGCAGGCCGCCCGGTTCGTCTCGACGTGGATGGAGGAGGGCACGGAGCTCGGCCAGTACCCGGTCGTCTCCGTGCGCCGCGACGGCGCCACCGAGGAGGTGTACGGCCGCGCGGAGCTGTACACCTGCATCCCCCGTCGCGTCACCGAAGAGCTGTTCGACGAGGTCGCCGCCTCGGTGCTGATGAGCGCGACACTTCGTCCCTTCGACGTTACCAAGGACGTGCTCGGGCTGGAGGACGTGGCGTCGCTCGCGTACGGGATGGGATATCCCGAGGAGAACCGACGGACGTTCGCGGTCGATACGCCCCCGCTTTTCGCCTCCGAGCGTAACGACCCGGAGACGCAGGAGACGGTGGCGTCGCTGCTGCGCGACGCGATCCGCTTCACCCCGGGGAACACGCTCGCCTTCTTCCCCTCCTACGCCGAGGCCGAGCGCTACTACGAGCGGCTCGGAGGCGCCGACCTCGGCTCCCTCTACCTCGACGGTCCCGGCGAGGACGAGGAGAAACTTCGCCGGCGATTCGTCGAGAGCGACGACGCGACCCTCTTCACCTCCCTCTGGGGAACGCTCGCAGAGGGTGTGAGCTTCGACGGCGACGACGCTCGGACGGTCGTGGTCGTCGGGGTCCCCTATCCGCACCTCTCGGATCGGATGGAGGCGGTCCAGGATGCGTACAATCGGGTGTTCGCCGACCGCGACCGCTCTCGGGACCCCGGCTGGGCGTACGCGGTCGAGATCCCGACGATCCGTAAGACCCGACAGGCGATCGGTCGCGTGGTCCGCGGCCCGGACGACTTCGGCGTCCGGATCCTCGCGGACCGTCGATACACGTCCGCAGACATGGGGAAGTACTCGGTCCGCGGCGCGTTCCCGCCGGACGGAACGCGAGGAGCTACTCGATCTCGACCCGGAGAAGCTGAAGTTCGCGATGCTGAACTTCTACGGCGATCACGACGCCTACGACGGGGCGCCGCCGGAGCCGTGAGTCGGTGGCGGGTGAGAGTTGCCGACGGCGACCACTTCTCTACCCCGGCCGCGCCGCGAGCAGCACCGCGATCCCGAGCAGGACGATTCCGAGCAGCGTCGTGATCACCGCGTGGATCACGGTCATCCCGACCACGAGTCGGCGGGGCTGGTCGTAGCTCCACGCGAACATGGCGGCGTCGACGAGGAGCGCAGCTGCGACGATCAGCGCCTCGGGGAGGCCAAAAGCACCCCCGACGACGCCGATAACCGCGGGGAGCGGGCCGACGTAGAGAGCGCGACGCGGGTCGACGTCGCCGAGGACATTCCGGGCGGCGAGGTGGGCCGTCACGGAGAGGAACAGCGCGAACAGGACGATCGTCCCCAGCACCGACACCGGCGTCACCGTCTGGAGAAGCATGGGCGACCTACGGGGCGGCAGGTAAAAGTGGTCGCGGAATCGGAACGGGACCGCGGAAATAGGGAGGCCGTCGACCGCTTACGCCAACAGCCCGAGACCGTCGAGCTTCTCGACGATCACGTCGACGGCGGCCGCAGCGTCGTCGGGGCTCGTTCCGCCGGTGATGACGAGCTTCCCGCTGCCGAACAAAAGCGCCACCACGTCGGGCTCGTCGATCCGGTAGACGAGCCCGGGGAACTGCTCCGGCTCGTACTCGATGTGTTCGAGCCCGAGCCCGATCGCGATCGCGTTGAGGTTGAGGCTCTCACCGAGATCTGCGGAAGTAACGATATTCTGGACCGTGATCTCGGGGTCATCGATCGGGATCTGGAGCCCGCGGAGCTCGTCGAACACGATGGCGAGGCTTTCGTGGACGGCGTCGATGGAGTTGGCACCCGTACACACGATCTTCCCGGACCGGAAGATCAGCGCGGCCGATTTCGGGTCCGTGGTGCGGTAGACGAGCCCGGGGAACTGCTCCGGGTCGTAGTCGGCGCCTTCGAGATCCATCGCGACGCTCTGGAGGTCGAGCTCCTGCCCGATCCCCGTGGAGGCAACGACGTTCTCTATCGTGATCGTCTCCTTCGGATCGGTCATTACTACCTCGGTACAGACTTGAAACACGTAAAAAGGTGGCTGGTCGGAACCGCTATCCTCTTGCGACCGGCGGCCCGACTCGGCGGCGTGTACTGGCTCGAACTCGCCGGCGAGGAAGACGCGTTCGCCGCCCGTGAG
>Ga0065697_1000651_pt1 | contig 11773 bp, 11 predicted proteins | sample AntLakMe24m_08um_FD_59086 | JGI IMG/M metagenome (GOLD analysis project Ga0065697, IMG submission 59086) | Hypersaline microbial communities from Antarctic Deep Lake - 24m 0.8um v2 (version 3) | ecosystem: Environmental > Aquatic > Non-marine Saline and Alkaline > Hypersaline | place: Deep Lake... | reverse complement strand
TACGACCAACGTCCACCAGCAGATGCGGCAGTTCGTCGAGGACGCCCGCGCGATCACCCGTACCGAGCCGATCCGCGCGGTCGTTTTTAAAGGCAAGGCGAAGATGTGCCACATCGACGTTGGGTATCAGGAGTGTCAGAGCCTCCGGGATACGACACGGGAGCTGGTCGACACCGAGACCGACAAACAGCAGTTGGCCGCCCGCCAACAGGAGCTCCTGGAGGCGAGCCAGGCGGGCGATTCCGAAGCCATCGAGGCCCGCAGTGCGGTGATGGACGAACTCGACTCCGTGGAGGAGGAACTTCAGGAGTTGCAAGACGGCAACGTCTGCGATTTTTATTACAACAACCTCACCGACGACACCGACGACTTTTTTTCGTGGCTCTTCGACGACGTGCGGACGCCCGACGACGTCTACGAGTACGCCGACCAGCAGGGATTGTGTGGCTACGAGCTGTTGAAAGAGGGAATGGAGGGCGTCGACCTCGTGGTCTGCAACTACCACCACCTCCTGGACCCGATGATTCGCGAGCAGTTTTTCCGGTGGTTGGACCGCGACCCGGACGACGTGATCACGGTGTTCGATGAGGCCCACAACATCGAGGGCGCAGCGCGGGATCACGCCACCCGGACGCTGACCGAGAACACCCTCCAGTCGGCGCTCGACGAACTGGAGGATCTCGACGACTCCCGTGCGGAGCCAGCCCGCAACGTAATCGGGGCGTTTCGCGACGCCCTGCAGTCGACCTACGACGACGGCGTCGGCTCCCAGTTGGCTGGCCAACAGATCGGCGACAACTGGGCGGACATCTCGGTGGCCAACGACGACAGGCGCGACGACCTGACGCTGGCGTTTTTGCAGCGCTACGAGGGTCGAGGCATCGAGATCGAGACCGAGCTTGCAGTGCAGTTGGGCAAGGTGCTGGACGAGGAGTACGAGCAGGCCTACAAGAACGGCGAGTCGACGACTCGCTCGGAGTGCCAGACGCTGCAAGCGGCGACCTTTATCAGTACGTGGATGTCCGAGGGCGGCGAACTCGGCCAGCATCCGATGGTCGGTGTCCGGCGGGACGGCGCGACAGAAGAGGTCTACGGCCGGGCCGAACTGTACACCTGTATTCCGCGGGAGGTGACCCGCGAGCTGTTCGACGAGGTCTACGCCAGCGTGCTGATGAGCGCGACGCTTCGGCCGTTCGACGTGACCGAGGACGTACTCGGACTGGATTCTCCGGCGCGGCTGGCCTACGAACTCGGCTATCCCGAGGCAAACCGGCGGACGTACGCGGCCGACGTGCCGCCGCTGTTCGCCAGCGAGCGTGACGACCCCGAAACACAGGAGACGATTACAGCGATGCTCCAGGACGTGGTGCGGTTCACCCCCGGCAACACCTTGCTGTTCTTCCCGTCGTACTCGGAAGCCGAGCGGTACTACGACCGCCTCGGCGGCAACAGCATTCAGGACCACGGGCTCGGGTCGCTGATGCTCGACGAGTCAGGTACGCCGACCGAGGAATTACGCCAGCGGTTCGTCGACAGCGACAACGCGACCCTCCTGACCTCGTTGTGGGGGACCCTCGCCGAGGGGGTGAGCTTCGACGGCGACGACGCCCGGACGGTCGTGGTCGTCGGGGTGCCGTATCCCCAGTTGTCGGAACGGATGGAAGCGGTCCAGGACGCCTACAACCGCGCGTATAGTGACCAGCGGCGCAAGCGAGATGCGGGCTGGGCGTATGCGGTCGAGATTCCGACGGTCCGCAAAACGCGGCAGGCGTTGGGGCGGGTGATTCGGTCACCGGAGGATTTCGGGGTGCGAATTCTGGCCGAGTCGGCGGTACACGGACGCGGATATGGGCAAATACAGCGTCCGCGGGAGTTTCCCCGTTGAGGAACGCGAGGAGTTGGTCGATATCAATCCGGAGAAACTGAAGTTCGCAATGCTGAATTTTTATACCGATCACGCGGCATACGACGGCGAGCCGCCGAGTCCGTGAGAGGAGATGCTATCACAGAGAATGAGTCTTGCACGTACGTCTGCAACCGCTCTGAGATGTGGCAGGAATCAACTGCTGAATGCGGAGCGGATAGTTATCAGCGATCAAATTCGACACCAATAATTTCGAACCGTGCGCCGTCTTCGCTTCCCTCTGTCACATGAATATCCCATCCATGAGCATCAACGATTCGCTCAACTATCGAGAGTCCTAATCCAGTTCCGCTTGCATCGGTCGAGTATCCGTTTTTAAGAATGTGCTCCTGCTCATCAGGAGGAATGCCGGGACCGTCGTCCTCAATGGCGAATCCAGTTTCTGTCAGTTCAAAACGGACTGTAACGTCTGACCCACCATGGTCGATAGCATTACGAAATATATTCTCGAGGAGTTGCGCAAGGCGATCAGCGTCAGCGTCAATCACAGTCTGGGTACCCGTCTCATTGATGAGAAGATCGACATTGTCGGACGTGTCGCTCACCATCGGCCATAAACGCTCTGCGGTCCGTCTCAGATCAACTGCTTGCGTCTCACCAATATCACGTCCTTCGTGTGCGAGCCACAACACATCCTCAATAATGCGCTCCATCCGAGCTATTGCATCATCGATCGTCCCAAAGTGTGAGCTGTCACACTCCTCTTGAACCATTGCTACCCGTCCCGAGACGACATTTAATGGGTTGCGAAGGTCATGAGAGACAACGCTGGCAAATTCCTCGAGACGCTCTTTTTGCTGACGCAGTTCATGTTCGCGTTCTTTCCGATCGGTGATATCCTGGATCGTGCCGCGGACACGCTGACACGTTCCGTTCACAAACTCCGGTTTGCCACGGGTTCGAACCCACTTCTCGATGCCATCGGCGGCAGTAATCCGGACTTCAATATCGTAGTCGTCGCCGACTTCGAGAGCTCTTCTGGTAGCCGTATGAACGGTGTCTCGGTCATCCGGGTGATAGAACCGCTCGATATCCCCCTCAGGGCTGGGGTCGTACTCCGTGTCAACGCCGTAAATCTCATAGATCTCGTTGCTGAAATATATGTCTTCTTCTACAGGGTTATACTCCCATGCGCCGACATTGGCGAGGTTCTGTGCTTTACTGAACAGATCGCTTTGTCGTTCCAGGGTGTGTTGTGTGCGAGAGTTCTCAACGGCGGTGGCGATACGATTACTGAGGTGTTTGAACTGTTCAGTCCCCGTCTCCTTTTGCACGTAATCTGTGACTCCTGCTGAGATCGCCTCACTCGCAACCGCTTCACTCCCGTTGCCAGTAAACAGAATAAACGGGAGATTCGGGGACTCGTCACGAACAGCTCGTAAAAACTCGATGCCGTTCTGATCAGGCATACCATGATCAGACACGATGCAATCGACGGGTGCCGCGATCAGATGGTCCTGAGCAGCACTGACATCTCGGACAGATGTGACCGTGAACCGCTCATCTTCATCTCGAAGATACGTTGCCGTCAAATCGGTGAAGTCAGGATCGTCATCAACGTGCAGAATCCGGACAGTATCAGTCATATTGTGTTTGGTTCCCGTGACTATTGGCGCTGATGTGGGTTACCACTGGAGCGGCGCTCTCAATCAATCGTATTTCAGTGGATGCATACCACTCATTCCGACTATCGATTGATATCTTGACATTTGGCAAACAACGCAACATGTGAATTAGATAAATTTGATCCGTATCATATTTATGTATATTGATAATCGAAAGTTATGAAAATACTGTTAATCGCCCTAACGAGATACTGACTGTTCCGATGGATACTGCGCTACCGCTCTCACAATGAGAGGGAACGAAGCGGCTGATGCAGTGGAATGGTTCTGGAACAACTGGATCCACTTTGCTGACTCCACACTCTCTATGCAGCAGGAGTGACTCAACCCGATCTGCATCTGATAAAAACACGCTGCAAGGCTTGCGCTCGCAGTCTCGCAATCAATCAACTGACACTGACTAGCCGACAGATGACGCTTGAATAGCCGTCTGTAACGGTGCAGTCTCTGAACGCCATTCTAACAGGCGTAAAAACGTCGGCTTCAAATAAAGAAGCCCTTGAACGCGTTGATGACGGCCCACTTGATTCGCTCGACGGTCTGGCCGTCTTCGCCCGTGATCACGATATCGTCAGCGGCGACCGCGTTCCGGAAGGCGACTGCGGGATTGTCCGCCGCGGTGAGCGATTCGATCGTCGCTCGATCCGTGGTGATCTTCCGTTTCGCATCGGCTCCAGGACTGTCGTTGAGCGCCGTGATGCGGTTCTGGGAGTCCATGACGATCGAGTAGGTGACGACGGACTCCCCGTCTTGGATGTAGATATTACTGGTTCCAGCAAGGTTGATCGGGCCGAGGTCGACGCTGTCTGCGTTCTCGTTGTACACCGGGACCATCTCCTCGAGAGATTCGTAGAGGCCGACATCATCGCTACCTGACTGGGCGACTGCGCTGCCAGCCACGGCGCTCACGAGCAAAATAACAACCGTTACTGTCAGCGGAATACGTGTAAACTTCATTCCTGAACATACATGGACTTATGAGTATATAAACTAGATGACTGTAGGTTTATTTAATAATAGAAGTCATATAGCCGCTTTCTAGTCTGTGCTTTTTACTCAGCTACGCCACCACACAGAATCGGGGGGAGCCGCAACGTTTTATCGCTGACCGCAGTAACCACCAGATAGATGTCAGCTATTCAGCTCTCCAGCGTCACAAAGCGGTTCGGCGACATCGAGGCCGTCCGCGATCTGGATCTCACCGTCGAGTCCGGGGAGATCTACGGCTTTCTCGGCCCGAACGGCGCAGGCAAATCGACGACGATCAATATGCTCCTGGATTTCGTCCGGCCGACCGAGGGGACGATCACCGTCCTCGGCGAGCCGGTCGACGCCGCGGGAGCCGAGCTCCGCGAGCGCATCGGCGTGTTGCCGGAAGGGTTCGACGTTTACAGTCGCCTCACCGGCCGAAAACACATCGAGTTCGCCATCGACTCGAAGGAGGCCAACGACGATCCAGCGGCTATCCTGGACCGCGTCGGCCTCACCGACGCTGCCGACCGGCCAGCAGGTGGCTACTCGAAAGGGATGCGCCAGCGGCTCGCGCTTGGGATGGCACTCGTCGGCGAGCCCGAACTCCTGATCCTCGACGAACCCTCGACCGGCCTGGACCCCGGCGGGGCCAGAGAGATGCGGGAGATCGTCAGCGCCGAAGCCGACCGTGGGGCGACGGTCTTCTTTTCGAGCCACGTCCTCGGCCAGGTCGAAGCCGTCTGTGACCGCGTCGGGATTCTCCACGAGGGCGAACTCGTCACCGAGGACAGCATCGAGGGACTGCGAGACGCCAGCGACAACGAGGCGACCCTGATTCTCACTGTCGACGACGCCACCGACGACGACCTAGACGCGGTTCGCCGACTCGACGGCGTCTCGGGGGCTGCGGTCGACGGCTCGATGGTCACCGTCTCCTGTGAGTCGGACGCGAAGACCGACGTGATCTCGACGCTCGGCGAGACGGGAATCGAGATTCGGGATATCGAAACCGAGTCGACCTCGCTCGAAGAGCTGTTCCTCTCGTACACCGACGGCGAAGGCGTCGTCGAGAAAGAAGGAGCCGGGACCGGAGAAGCCGCCGTCGCCACGCCGGAGGGCGGCCAATGAGTTGGCTCGTCGTTGCCCGGAAGGACTTCGAGGATTCGATCCGCTCGCGGTGGCTCCAGGGGCTAACTGCGCTGTTCGTCGGCCTCCGTTGCGCTCATTGCGGTTGTGAGTCTCCGTCTCTCGACTGGCGGTGAAACCATCAGTACGAACGCGCTTTTGGGTGCGAACTTCATGGGGCTTCTTTCGGGGACACTCGTCCCACTGATCGCACTCGTGATCGCCTACAGTGCTGTGACGGGCGAACGCGAGTCGGGGTCGCTCAAACTCCTGTTATCACTGCCGCATTCGCGGGCGGATGTCGTCTTCGGCAAAGTCGCCGGTCGGTCGGCGGCGCTGTCGACGGCGATCATTGTCGGCTTCGTGGTTCCGGCGGTGATCCTCGCGCTCGGACCGCTCTCGCTCGACATCGTGAGCTACGTCGGCTACACGCTGTTGGTTGCGCTGTTGGTCTCGGTGTTCGTCGCCATCGCGGTTGGCTGGTCGGCGGCTGCACCATCCCAGCGGATCGCACTGGGTGGGGCAATCGGGCTCTACTTCCTGTTCCGTTCCCTTCTGGGATATCATCCAGCTCCCACTCCAAATAGCGATTTCATCACTACCGGAGTGGGTTCCCGTGAGTGGCACTGCCATCAGCAACGCGCTGTTTCTGCTCAACCCCGCCTCGGCGTTTCAGGGACTGACCAACGCGTTGCTGCAGGGCCAACTGTTTAGCGGCGAGACCGCCGGGCTGCAGGTGTCGGCGCTGTCGATGCTGTTGTTCTGGCTGCTGGCCGCGCCGCTGGTCGGACTGTTGGTCTTCCAGCGGCGGGACCTGTAGCCTCCTACGCCGCAGGCGGCCATTCGATACCGTGGTCGGCCAACAGGTCCGTGAATTCGTCCTCTTCGAGCACCGGAACCTCGTTCGCCTCGGCATCGTCCTGCTTTCGCTGCCCGGGATTGTCCCCGATCACGAGATAGTCAGTATTGCCCGAGACGCTGCCAGTCGCATTGGCCCCGTGGGCTTCAACGAGGTCTTGGGCGTCGCCCCGCGAGACCGACAGCGAGCCGGTAAAGACGAAGGTGAGGCCGTCGAGTTCGTCGGCCGATTGGTCGGTATCGACCGACTCGGGGTCGACCCCCGCCGACAGAAGCGCATCGAGAGCAGCGCGGTTCTCCTCCGTGTCGAAGAAGTCCCGAATTTTCTCGGCGACGATCGGGCCAACGTCGTCGACCGCTTCCAGCTCGTCGGGGTCGGCATTTATAAGCGCCTCAAGCGAGCCGAACTCGGCGGCGAGTTCGGTGGCTGTCGACCCGCCAACCTCAGGGATTGATAAAGCAGTCAGGAACGAATCCAGCGGCGGCTCGCGGCCCGCGTCGATCTCGTCGACGAGGTTTTGGGCACTTGTTTCGCCCCAGCCCTCCAGGTCGGCCAGTTCCTCGGCATCGAGTCGGTAGAGGTCGGCCAGCGAGTAGAGGAGTGCCGCCTCCTGGAGCTGCGTGATGCGTTCGGGACCCAACCCCTCGATGTCGAGGCCGCCGCGGCTAACGTAGTGTTCGATCGCGCGCTCCAGTTGGGACTCGCAAGCCAGCCCGCCGGGACAAAAGGCCAGCGGGCCATCGCGTTCGACGGGCGAATCGCAGACCGGACAGGTGTCGGGGAACGCGAAGGTCGAGCCGCTCGTATCCTCGACGACCGCCTCGATGTAGGGGATCACGTCGCCCGCCCGGAGGACCCGGACGGTGTCACCGACGTCGACGCCCAGCGATTCGATCTCGCCCGGATTGTGGAGCGTCGCCCGCGAGACGGTGACGCCACCGACCTGGACCGGCTCCAGGAGGGCAACCGGCGTCAGGCGGCCAGTCCGACCGACCTGGACGACGATGTCGGTGATCGTCGTAATCTCGGTTCGGGCCGGGAATTTATACGCGAAGGCCGACCGGGTGGACCGCGAAGTGGTACCGAGGGCCTCGCAGGCCGCAACGTCGTCGACCTTGATCACGACGCCGTCGATCTCGTAGTTGAGGTCTTCCCGCTCCTCGATCAGTTCGTCGCGGTAGTCGATGGCAGCCTCGATGTTGTCGACGCGCTCGGCGCGGTCGTCGACGTTGAACCCCCACTCGCCGAAGGCCCTCAGTTCGTCCCATTGGGTGGCGGGGCGGTCGCGATCGGCGTCCTCGTAGGCCATAATGCCGTAACAGAAGCAGTCGAGCGGGCGGTCGGCGACGACCGAGGGGTCTAGTTGGCGGATCGTTCCCGCCGTTGCGTTGCGAGGGTTGGCAAAGGGCTCCTCGTCGCGTTCGATCCGCTCGCGATTGTGTTCGCGGAAGCCGTCTTTCGGCATGAATACCTCGCCGCGCACGGCGAGGAAATCGGGGTAGTCGCCGCGGAGTCGCTGCGGGATGGACGGAATGGCTCGGACCTGGGCGGTCACGTCGTCGCCTTCGCGGCCGTCGCCGCGGGTGGCCGCGCGAACGAGTCGACCCTCCTTATAAACGGCCTCCAGCGAGATGCCATCGAACTTGGGTTCACAGACGTAGCCGATCGAGTCGATAGCGAACCCCTCGACGTGGAGTTCCCGGCGGACGCGCTCGTCAAACTCCCTGACGTCCTGGGCTTCGCCGCTCTGGTCGATCGAGAGCATCGGAGCGGTGTGGTCGACCGTCTGGAGTTCCGCGACCGGCTCGCCGCCGACGCGCTGGGTCGGGCTATCGGGTTCGACCAGATCGTAGGCGGCTTCGAGCTCCTGGAGGCGAGCGAACAGCAGATCGTAAATCCGGTCGGCGATCAAGGGAGTGGCTTCGACGTAGTAGCGGTGGTCGTGTTCCCGGATCGCCTCCCGTAGCTGTTCGGTCTGACGTTCGGCCGCAGCTCTGGAGAGCGAGTCGACCGGCTCGAATTCGGTAGGGGGATCGCGGAGATAGGGGTTCGACTCGTCGACGTGGCTCATTGGCGTGGGGTACTGGCCGATACCCCAAAAGACGACTGGGTTCGGCGGCTGTGGGGGGGCAGTCGACCGCCGCGACACCAGTCGACTCACAAACCGACCCGGCCGTCGAGATTATTAAAATCGATATTCGGGGCAATAACATATATGGTGTCGAACACGTCAGCGGATACAATGGGAGATGACGCACTGTTGAGTGTTCTCGTCGTCTCGCTCGTCCTGTTGGCTGCCGTCGTGAGTCTGGTGTTGGCAGTCTACTCGTGGCGATGGATGGAACATCCGATTTCGGACTCGTATGCCCGACTGCTGGCGGCCGACAGTGCATGGGCTGGGTTTTATTTCGTCATGATTCTCAGCGGCGGTGGACTGCTCTCGGCTGCCGCGCTCGCCGCCCACTCGATCAGTGCCTCGACTGCTGCGGTGATGTGGTTCCTGTTTGTCATCGAGTACACCGGCGACGACGAGTGGCTGCCGGACCGGGTGGGGTCGATACTGCTCGCGGAGATCGGCGTCTACGGCGTTCTGCGGCTCCTCAATCCCAACGGGCTGGCCGTCAGGGAGATCGTGACCGGCGAGTTCGGCGGGTTCGTGCTGTCGGCGGCGGTCTTCGGGCCGATTGTCCTCGCCCAGTTGGCCTTTATTTACTGTCTGCTCGGGATCTCGTTTATCTTGTTGGGACGGTTTATGTCGAGCACGCGGAACCTCTACCGGTATCAGGCTGGCGCGATCCTCCTGACGGCCGTCGTCGTCACGGCCTCGACAGTGCTGTTCGTGAGTGAGTTCCGGCTCCATCCACAGCTGGATATCACGTCGGTCTTTTTCGTCTTCCAGGGCGTCGTCATCGGCGTCGCACTCTACCGGTACGACTTCTTGAAGATCGCGCCGGTCGCCTCCGATCGGTTTTTCCGCGAGATGGCCGATCCAGTACTGATCCTGGATGCCAACCACGAGATCATCGACGCCAACGAGGCCGCCGAGGGGGATCGTCGACGGACTCACCAGCCAGCAGCCCCTGGATGACCTCGACGCCGGGGAGCTCACCGACGCGATCAGCGACGCCGTCGAGGAAACCCCCAAGTCGACCGAACTCTCGATGATGGCCGACGGCGGCACACGACAGGTCTACGACATCGAGGTGACCCCGGTGACCGATCAGTTCGAGATCACACAGGGCCACGTCGTCGTCCTCCACGACGTGACCGACCGAAAGCAGCGCGAGCGGCGGCTCCGCGAGCAAAACGATCGGCTCGAAGAGTTCGCCGATATCGTCTCTCACGACCTGCGGAACCCCCTGTCGACGGCGGCGGGGTGGACGGAAGTGATCGACAGGGAGCTGGCAGACGACGAGCCGGATACCGAGACGCTCCAAACCGGGGTAGAGCAGCTCGTGGAGTCACACGAGCGGATGGACGAGCTCATCGAGGTGTTGCTGACGATGGCTCGCGAGGGCCAGGCCGTCGACGATCCGGAGACGGTCTCGATCGGACAGTGTGCGACCGAGGCGTGGCGAACCGCCGAAACGAGTGACCTCGAACTCGTCGTCGAAGCCGACCGGACGGTCGAAGCCGATCCCACCCGGCTCCGGCAGGCGCTCGAAAACCTGTTCCGGAACGCCAACGACCACGGTGCGGCGTCGGCGGTCTATGTCACCGAGACGCCCACAGGATTTGCCGTCGAAGATGACGGCGAGGGCATTCCCGATACCGACGGAGCGTCGCTGTTCGAGTTCGGTTACACCACCGACGAGGAGGGTACTGGCATCGGGCTAGCGGTGGTCAAACGCATCGTCGAGGCTCACGGCTGGCGGATCGGTGTTGACGACAGCAACCACGGTGGTGCGCGATTCGAGATCATGACCTGACTGCAGGTGTCCGGCAGCGCGCCGACGGTCGATTCACCGATCACGAAAGCCAACTCGTGGCTCGGGGACCGATCGTCTCCGGTCGTGTTTGACAGCGTTACATTCACCTCAAAAGTAATATTTAATGAGGGTGTCAGTCTGTCCTACTACAGTGAATATCGATGACGTGCCACGGCAGGGAAACACGGATCAAAAGCGTCGGCTGCGGATCATAAGCGCGGTGCTGTGGGGGTTGGTGATCAGTGGTCTCATCGCGCTTCGAGTGAACGGGACGAGCGCCTTCGAAGTGATTGACCTCCTGCGGATCGGGGGGCTGACGCTCGCCATCGGGATCGTGGTGATCGGCGTCGGCGGAATTCTTTATAAAACGCTCCAGTACGTCGGCATGACAGTGACGATGATCGTGCGGCTGTTCTATCTGATCGGGTTCGTGATCGTCGGGGCGCTGGTGTCGACGTTCCTGCTGTAATCGACCACCTACGACGCGTTCCGCCATGCGGAGGCAGCATCGCTCTCCGCAGTCTCCCGAAGCGGGAGTTAGATATCGATCTCGTCGTAGGGGGCGACGGGACGTTTTGCCCGTCTGGTCGACCGAAACAGACCGGGCCACGTCAGTTGGGATGCACCGTCACCGCAGGGAAGTACGACCCATAGAAACCGGTATCGAAGCTGACCAGTGGGTCGGCATCGACCTCGTCAGTGTCATGGGAGTCGACAGTTCGGGAGTACACCCCGTGAAAGAGACATAAAGATGCCGGTTGTTGGATCGTCTCTGGGACAACTCTCGGAACAGTTGCGGATGAACGCGATCCAGTAGTGTCGGGCCTCAAGAAGTTTCCAAACAGCCAGCCGGTCAGGAAGTGGTCAACAAATCAATAAAAACGGAGGGCAATCAGTTAGGAATTAGTCGACTTCTTCTTCGAGCAGCGTCTGGCTCTGGTCGCCGGATTCCCAGACGATGCGAATCTCGTCCCCTTCTGCTAACCTTGAACCATCTCCATCATTAATTTCAAAACCACCACCATTCGCTTGAAGAATATGGCCATCATCATCGGAACCAAACACGATGTTATCATCTACCGGTTTTAGATCATTTTCTTTAAGAAGATTTGTTCCGAGAACGATTGTCGTTGAATCCCCACTTGAGATCGTGTCCCCATCAACCGTATCCCATGGATTAACCGGAACATTACGTCCATCTTCATATCCAGTATCAAAGTTAGAAGGTGGCCGTGGAGTTGCATATGCGGGTTCTCCATTAACCTCGACACTGATATCTCAGTACTTCACAAAGCCGCTTAGTTAGAACGTCTGCTTGCTGAAGGTGTGTCTAAAACCA
>Ga0065697_1000639_pt1 | contig 11840 bp, 15 predicted proteins | sample AntLakMe24m_08um_FD_59086 | JGI IMG/M metagenome (GOLD analysis project Ga0065697, IMG submission 59086) | Hypersaline microbial communities from Antarctic Deep Lake - 24m 0.8um v2 (version 3) | ecosystem: Environmental > Aquatic > Non-marine Saline and Alkaline > Hypersaline | place: Deep Lake... | reverse complement strand
GCAACCGCACCTCACCGCCTCCCCAGCCTCGTCGGTCGCCTGCGGCGACCGACTCCCGTCGCGCGGCGCCGTTCGCGGCTTAAAAGCCGTTCACTGGCGCGCGCCACCGTACGAGAACTTACTGTTCACCACCGTACGAGAACTTACTGTTCAGTAACAAGCCGCGCACCCGCGGCGTCGATCCGACAGACCTCGGGGTCGTAACCCGCGTCGGAGAGTCCGGTACCGAGCCCGAAGACGGTGCGGCCGAGCATCGCCATGGCGGCCCCGTGATCGTCGTATTTTTCGGGTGAATCACCAACCGCCGCGATCGCCTCAGCCACCTCGGGAACGAGGAGGTCCGCCTCGCTCGCGAACGCGCGGGCCGCGTCCATCATCGTCGGGAGCCGCGGGTCGGCGCGGAGTCGGTCGAGCGCGTCCTCGCCGGCCGCGGAGAGGGCGGCGGTGTCGCCGCCCAACACGTCCTCGGTCGACAGCTCGCCGAACGTGACGTACTCCACGCGGGCGTCGGCGGGAATCCCGTCGAGTTCGCCGACTCCCGGCGCGCCGGGTTCCAGCCGGATCGGGACCCCGCCGCGGGCCTGCGCGACCACGTCGCCGAGGCCGGTTCCGCGGCCTACCTCCGCCTCGTGGGCGATCCGGATCAGCTCGTTCTCGGAGTGCCCGCGGTCGAAGGCGTCGTTCGCGCTGAGCGCGGCGCCGAGCGCGGCCGCCCCCGAGACGCCGAAGCCGGCACCGATCGGGAGGTCCGTCTCGACCGCGACGTCGACGACCCGAGGGGTGCCGTCGTCCTCGGCCAGCCCGAGCGCCGCAAGCACGTCCTCGACCGCGCCGATCGTCCCCGGCTCGCCGTCGATGGTGCGAGAGCCGGCGGGTTGGCCGGGGGCGACGGACTCATCGGACTCGCCGGACTCACCGCTTGCACCCGCTTCGTCCGCCGCCGACACCCGGACCGTCACTCCGTCGGTGAGCGTCACTCCGGCGCCGCGCGAGCCGGCGGCCACAGGGCGCTCGGCCGAGTGCGCGCTGAAGAAGGCGGTGACGTGACCGGGAACGAACGCGGTTGCCCGCTGCCTACTCATGACGCGTCGGAGGAGTGGCCGTCGATTAACGGTTGTTATCCGAGACGACGGGGCGGCGTCCACGTCGAGAGAACCGACGGACCCCGCCGCCGGCCGGCGATGCCGACACCGCAGGCCTAAATACCGGCCGACCAAATTCGCGAGGTATGCGAGACCAGTTCCGCCCGCTGCTCGCCGCGCTGCTGGCGATGGCGCTGCCGGGCCTGGGCCACGTCGTCCTGCGCCGATGGGGGCGGGCGCTGCTGTGGCACCTGACGATCGTCGGCGGCGGCGTGGCGCTGTTCGCCCTCTACGACGTGCCCGTCGGATCAACGATTTCGCCGGTAGAGGCCGCCGAGACGGCCGCCACACTCCCGACGGACGTGACACTCCCGATCGCCATCCTGTACGCCCTCTCCGCGGTCGACGCGTACCTCGTCGGGCGGGCAGATGTCACCGAGCGGCGACGCGCCAATGCGGCCGCCGAGGCGATCCGCCGCCGGGCCGCGAGCGACGACGGCGACGAGATCGACGATCCCGCTGGCGCGAATTCGCCATACCCGACGGTGGCCGCTACCGGAAGCGTCCCCGGGAACGCCGATCGGCCGGCGGAAGTCGAGTGCCCCCACTGCGGTAAAGAGACCGACGCCGACCTCGACTTCTGTCACTGGTGTACCGAGCCGCTCCCGTGGGCCGACGCGGAGTGAACCCGGTCGGATGCGATGTCGTCGCCCACGATCCATCCACGACTCGTCCTCAACTTCGGTTAGGGTAGTTTCTCACACCTGATAATTGCGTGGTAACTATCATATATCCCGGTCGTGAGGCTCTCGATACGGACGCGAACGACGGACGGAACATGAGTCTGAATCCACGGCAATACGACGTACGAGAGCTGCGCCAGATCGCGGACGCACCGCGGGACGGCGCCGACGAAGCGCCTCGGGAGCGGTCGCTTCGTCAGCCGAACCGGAGCCGGGCGGAGCAAGCCGCCCGGTCGGCCGCGTTCACCGAGCTTCTCCAGCGTCAGCGAGGGCTGCGGCTGTCCGGCGACGAGAGCCAATCCGACGCCGGCGATCGACCATACCTGACGGCGATCCCGGCCTCGCCGGAAGCGGAACACGAGATCGGCGAGTGGCTCGGCTACCTCGTCGACGTCGGCGGCCACGTGCGGAGCCGGGGACGCGCTGTCGTACTACGCCGAGCTCGGCTGGGTCGACGACGACGCAGTCGAGGCCCTCCGGCGTCGGCTGGAGGGGTTCGGACGCCCCGCGGTACGACCGGCCCTTTACCCCCGCGGACCATCGGATCAGCCTCGTCTCCATCGTCCGGATCGCTTCGTGTGCGAGTCAATCATGAGCGACGAGGAATCCACGGACATCAACGGTACAGACGGCCCCGAAGCGGTCGGCGTGAAACTCGGTAGCACCCGAACGGTGCTCGACATCCCCGACGGACGGGGCGGCCGCGAGCGCCACTCGACGCTGACGTGTCTGGCGACCTACGAGGACGCCATCACGGGCGACGAGAAGGTGCTGTTCGGCCACGAGGCCGCGATCGAATACCCCGACACGGTGCGGTTTATGCTTCGCTCGGGGGCTCCCGGAGGACGACGAGAGCGTCGCCGACGCNGAGCGNTTCTTCGAGGCGGTCGTGGACGCCCACGACGTGCCCGAGGACAGCGCGGTCGTCTACGCGGTCCCNACCATCGACAACGAGGCGGGCGTGAACAACCTCAAATCGGTGATCGAGGGCTCCTCCATCGGGCAGGTCGAGACGCGGAGCTATCCCGAGTCGCTGTGCGGAGCGATCCCAGCCTACGGCGACGACCTCGACGCCATCGACGAGGTGTTCGTCTCGATCAACATGGGCTCGACGACGCTGGAGGCGTGCGCCTACCGACGCGGCGAGCAACTCTCGCCGTTCTCGACCGGCTCGGTGACGGGCAACGAGGTCGACCGCCGGATCGTCGCCGCCGTCGAAGAGGAGAGCCAAGGCCGCGTCCACATCGACCGGACGACCGCCCGGGAGTACAAGGAGGAGCACGCCGACGTGTACGACTTCGAGCCGTTCACCGACGTGATCCAGCAGCCCGGCGGCGGGAGCCACGAGTTCACCGTCGACCGCGGGGTGCGGGAGCCGGTCGACCGCTACATCGACGAGGCGGTCGACGTCGTCGCCAACGAGTTCCTTCCGGAGCTCGCGAACGACCACATGAAACCCTACCAGCTCGCACTGGGCCGCCCCATCGCGGCGACCGGCGGGATGGCCTGCATTCCCGGACTCACCGAGGAGTTCGAGAAGCGGCTCTCGGCCGAACTCGACCGCGACGTCGAGGTCGTCTCCCCCGACGACCCCGCGACCGCCGCGGCCGAGGGCGCCGGTCGGATCGCCGGGCGCCTGATCTGAGCGGGCGATCCCTCGCCTGACGACCTTTTAAATATCGAACAGCCGCTCGGCGTCTTTTGCCTGTCTGCGGTAGATCCCCCTGCCTTTCAGCCGCGGGATCTCGTGTCGGTGCAGCGTCTCCGCTTCGCAGTCGTACACGATGGGAAAGACGTTGGTCCGGCGGCGGGCGACCGTGTACGACCGCGCCGCGTCGACGACCGACTGATCGGGGTCCCGCACGGCGAAGGCGACGTACCCGAGCGGCGTCGTCGACCCCCGCCGGTCGTCGACGCGCTCGACGAGCACGTCCCGGAACTCGTCGGCGATCGCGGTGATATCGTCGGGATCGGGGTCCGACTCGTCGACGAGCGTCGCGAGCGCGACACACTCGCCCACCGAGGGGTCGTCGTCGCGGGCCGCCCATACCGGATCGAACCCGTTCGTGTACTCGTCGACGGTCTCGAAGCCCTGCTCCCGCCGGTTCGCGACGACCGCGTCGCGGTATTGCGTCGGATCCATAGCGATTCCACGAACTGCATGGTAAAAAATGACATACATGGCGGAAACGGGGGAGTCGGCTGACTTGCCCTGGGGGGATCGATAGCCATACCACGACAAGCGTAGCCGTAGAGCGGGATATCGGGTGGCGAGCAACGCCGGCCGCGCGTCTCGCTTTCACCGATCGTACCAGCCTATGTGTCCGTCTCTGCCGTGAGACGGAGTTCGGCGATGAGACGAGCGCTCATCACTTGGTCAACGATCGCGAACAACTGGGTGTCGTCAGTCGCATACTCCGCGAAAATACCGAGTGGCACTTCACCACCAGCCATCTCTCGGTGGCCGCCAGCGGTGCCGACATCGGAAAATGCCCCGTCAAGCACGTTACCGATGTGGATTCGAGAATCGGTCGACCGCGCCGAGATCTGAATCCCGTCTTTGACGATCCCGAACACGATCGCAGTCTCGACGCCCTCCAGGGTCGTGAGGTAGTCGGCTGCCTGGGGTAACGCGTCACGCTCACTCGTCCGACCGATCCCCGAGATGAGGACCGAGCCACGCACGGTCCGGTTCCTGACCGCCTCCGCGATTGTATCGACGGTCGCCCCGGTAACTGACGGCGTCGAGAGGGTCCGAAGTAGCGCACCGTCCGCGTGTTCGTGGAGCCAGCCGGCAGCGTCGTACTCGGCGCTGGTCACGCCACGGAGAAACCCGAGCGTCTCGCGACGGATCGCGAACAGCAGGGCCGTCCCGAGAGCGGCGTCCATCTCGATATCCAGTTCCCGAACGTACTCCGTCAGAATCGTCGCCGTCGCGCCGATCTGCTCGCGGTGATCGATAAATTGTGCCTCGATCTCCTCGTTCGGATGATGATCGATCACGATATCGACCGGGGTCCCCTCCGGAACCCGATTGTTCTCCCCCGGAACCGCGTGATCGACGAACGCGAGCAGTGACTCCTCGGGACGATCTTGGACGGCCGCGGGATCGAAGGGTTTCAGATCGATATCGATGAGATTGACGAACGCCCGATTCTGCTGGTGAGAGATATCGCCGCTGTACAGGATGTGGTGTTCGTCGATGCCGACGGCGATCGCGATCCGGCCCAACGCGAACGCGCTTGCGAGACAGTCCGGATCCGGATTGTTATGACAGACTATCATCAGATTCTCGGCGCCGGCGAGGAGCTCTTCGAGCCTATGGACGGGATGCATACGTCGTTATTGTGACGGAGACCACAAGCGTCTACTGCACCGTATCAGTCCGTAACGGCCGCCGACCGGAGCCGGGCCCGTATTTCGTCTCTGCTCTGACTCAGTCGACGATCGTCGGGAGTTCCCCTACTCGTCGTCGGACTTCCCCGGCCACGTCACCGACCCGAGGAACGGGACCCCGGATCTGTTCCGCCGCTCGCGAGATCATGTGCGCGCCGGTCGGCACCGTCAGGAACAGGAAGACGATACCGATGAGCGACGAGAGGCCGGCACCCCCCGGACCGAAGTACACGAACCCGGCGAGAAAGATCGCGACCGTTCCGATAGTCGCCGGCTTGCTCGTGGCGTGCATCCGGTTGTACACGTTCGGCAGTCTCAACAGACCGATCGTTCCAACTGTGAGGAAGAACGTCCCGACGACGACGAACCCGATGACGACCCAGGTCCGTGTCGGCGTCGATTCGATCATTGACGGCCCCCTCCAGCAACGTGATGACCCGTCAGAACGTCCCGTCGTACTCGATGTTGGGAATCCATAGTGTGGTCACTCCTGTGTAACGATGATGTCGCCTTCGGTGATGAACTTGGCAACCGCGACCGTCGAGAGGAACGCGATGATCGCGAGAACGAGACTAACGATCACGAAGAGCCCCCGGCCGGTCTTGATTGCGAACAGGACGGCGATCGCGACAACGTTCGTCGCGATAGCGTCCAGCGCGACCACGCGGTCGGGAACCGTCGGTCCTCGAACTGCGCGGTAGCCACACAGCAGGTTCAGAAGCGCCACGAGGACGATCGCGGCGTCGATGACCAGTAACAGCGGTCCTTCAGCGGTCATCCCTGTCACCTCCTGTGGCTTCCTCGGTCGGCGGATCGGTCTCTGTCTCCTCCCCCGTTTCCGGAGCGGCCTGTTTGAGGGCAGGATGCGTTCGGTCGGGCGGGTAGACGGCAAAATCCGGCGCGGGATCGCTCGGCGATAGTTCCTCGTCGAAGATGATGAGCGCGTAGTTCTCCCAGTTGCGGATCGGGTCGACGATGTCCTTCGGATCGCTCCCGTCGATGACGTGGATGTACAGCGCGTTCTCCTCGGGGTCGTAGTTGAGCGTGAGCGACCCGGGAGTCATCGTGATGCTGTTGGCGATAGTGGTTACGCCGAGATCGGTCCGGACGCGCAGCGGGATGAGGATCACCTCGGGTTCAGACGGGCTAGAGAGCGCGAGCACGCGATACGTGACGTCGAGACTGGCGACGATCGCCTCCCGAATGAACGTCAGCACGTACAACAACACGTACGGGACCCCGCGAAGCGATCGACGGAGCTCCATGTTGTCCTCGTACAGACGCCGGAAGACGAAGGCCGTTGGGAAGCCGACCGCGAGACCGATCAGCAGCGACCCGACGAGCGGTTCGGGCGCGAGCGGCGGTCCCTGAACGAATACCCACAGGATACCGAACAGGACTCCGGCGACCGGCCAGGTGCGGGTCACGCGCCGTCACCCCCGCTCAGACCCACGACGTCGACGTAGGCCTCGACGTCGAGTGCGGCGGTCGCGGCCGTCCCGGCGAACCGGTAGACCGGGTCGAACCCCACGCCGACGAGAACGATGGCCGCCGCGAGTGCGACGAGAACCGCGACCTGACCCGACTCGACGGAAGCGGTCTCGACCGCTGTCGTCTCGCGCCCCCAGAAGCCGCCGACCCACACGCGCGTCGCGTACAGGATCGTGAGAATGGCACCGAGGAGCAACGCGACCAGTGCGAGCGCCGACGGCAAGCCGGGATTGGACGCAATTCCCCGAATCGCCGCGTCGAACGCGAGGAACTTCCCGAAGAACCCGGTCAGCGGTGGGAGGCCGATCAGCGAGAGGAGACCGACGAAGACGGTTCCCGAGAGTACCGGCGAGTGGCCGGCGACGCCGCCGAGATTCCGCAGACGATCCGTCTTAGTCGCGTCCTCAACGGCAGCCACCGAGAGAAAGAGCAGTCCCTTCGCGAGCGCGTGGTGGAGTGCAAACACGAGCGCAGCCGCAATGGCCACGCCGCGGAGCGTCCCCGTGGGGGCTGCCGCCGCGGCGATGGCGACGGGAACCGCGATGAAGCCGACCTGCCCGATGCTCGAGTACGCGAACACGCTCTCGAGTCGGTCCTGACCGACGGCGCCGAACCCGCCGACGACGATGCTCGCCACTCCCATCGCTCCCAACACCGGGGCGAGAAAGGCCAGCGGTGACGCGGCGGTCGTGCCCAGCAAGTCGACGGGGACCGACGCGGTGGCGAAGACCGTGAAGTAGAGGCGAATGATCGCGTATATGCCGACCTTCTTGGTGACGCCGGCGAACATCGCGGTGACAGGCGTCGGGGCGGCGGTGTAGGCAGCAGGCACCCAGAACTGGAAGGGGACGAGCCCGGATTTCAGCGCGAACACCGCGAGCAGCAGCGCCGACAGCCCGACGACGGGCGCGGGATCGATACCGTACGCGTCGGGGGTTGCCAACCGCCGGGCCATGTCGGCCATGTTGAGTGTCCCCGTCGTGGCGTACAAACCGCCGATGGCGACGAGCATGAGCGCGCTTCCGAACACGTTCATCACGAGATACCGAAACGACGCTGCGGTGGCGTAATCGGTGCCGTAGAAGGCGACGAAGACGTAACTGACGATCAACATTACTTCGAACCAGACGAACAGGTTGAACAGATCGCCGGTGAGGAACGCCCCGGTCACGCCCGCGAGGAGCAGGTGGAACAGCGGGTGATAGTACACGCGCTGGTTCTCGGGAGTTATGTACCGGACCGAGAACAGTATCGAAGCGATACCGACGCCCGCGGCCATCGTCAGCATGAACGCTGACAGCCCGTCCAGAACGAGCGTAATCCCGAAGGGGGCGGGCCAATCACCCACCTGATAGGCCGCTGCGCCGGGGGCCGCTGGTCCGAGAACGAGCGTCCAGACGGCGACGGACACGGTTCCGACATAGCCGATGGCGCCGGACACGCTCGCCGCGCGCTGGATCCGTGGTCGCCGGCCGAGCGCAAGCGTACACACGGCGGTCGTTACCACGACTAGTAGCGGCGCGATCACGAGCCAGCTCATTTCGTCCACTCCGTGACATCCATGGTCTCGTTCTCCTCGTAGGCGCGATACGACAGCACGAGTGCCAGCGCGGTCGTTCCGAGACTGATGACGATCGCCGTCAGGACGAGCGCCTGTACCACCGGATCGGCGATCTCGGGAACTTTCCCACCGTGGACCTCGAGAACGGGCACGAGGTTCTGGGCACCCTCATCGATGCCCCCCATCGCGATCAGATAGACGAACGTCGCCTGGGAGACGACGGCGACCCCTAACACGACCCGCACGAGGTCCCGCTGTAGGAGTAGGAACGTTCCGACAGCGAACAGCCCGCCGACCGCGACCGCGAGGGCGAGACTCATCGCTTACCACCCCCACATCGGATAGACTGCGGCTCTCTGCTCCGAATCATTCGCCGCTCACCACCGAGACGATAGTCAGGAGGCTGCCGACGACGACGAGGTACACGCCCAGATCGAACACGAGCGCGCTCGCGAGTTCGACCTCGTGGTAAATCGGGATGCCTTCGACGTGGACGTACCCCTGGGTCAGGAACGGGTCGCCGATGAGCATCCCCGCAAAGCCACTGCCGAGAACGACCACCAGGCCCGCGAGTAGCGTGCGGCGGTAGGCGGTGACCGTGCGGTGCTCGAAAACGCTGGTACCGGGCTCAACCTCCCGGCCGAGCACCCCCGACTCCAGGTAGTCGAGGTCGTAGGCGACGTATATGAGCACGAACGCCGCCGTGGTGAGAACGCCGCCGATGAAGCCGCCGCCGGGCAGGTTGTGGCCCTGTAAGAACAGCGAGATCGAGACGACGAGCACGATGGGAACGGTCACCCGGGCCGTCGTCTGCATGATCGTCGTCGTCACGGCGAGTCACCCCCGTCGGGAATCGGTTCTTCGTCGCCCTCAGTCACGGACGCCTCACCGCGGGTCCGCATCGTCACGAGCACGAGGATAGCGATCGCGGCGATCGTGACGACCAACAGCTCACCCAGTGTGTCGAACGCCCGGAAATCCACGAGGATGACGTTGACGACGTTCGTGCCGCCACCACCTGGAACTGCCTGCTCCGTGTAGTACGTGGCGACGCTCGTCGGGTCGGCGTCGGGACTGGGTATCGTCAGGAGGACAGCGACGAACGCCATCGCGCCCACCAGAATCGAGACGCCCGCGTCACGGGCGATCGAGAGCGGTCGGATCTCCGAGTAAAACGACGGCAACCGCTGGAGGACGAGTAGGAAGATGAGGAGGATGAGCGTCTCGACGACCAGCTGCGTGAGCGCCAGATCCGGTGCGCTCGCGAAGATGAAGAAGATGGCGAGCATGAATCCGAGGATCGACAGCGTGAGCACGCCGGACACGTGTGACGTAGCGGTCGCCACGGCCACCCCGGCGAGGGTCGCGACCCCCAACACGACGGCGACCGCCAGCGGCACGCCGATCCCACCGATCTCGAGAGGCCCTCCCGCTGCGGCGAAGCCGGCGAGCGCAAGCAGGCTCCCGGCCGCCGCCACCCATCCCACGTACGTCCGGAGGAGGCCGTTATGGACCATCGAGCCGAACCGAGCGCTCGTCACCTCCGCGGTCGAGACGATCCAGTCGTACCACCCGCTGGGCCGAACGGGGATCGGCGCGTCGACGCCGCGTCGGATACCCGCCGCGAGACGCCCCCGAAGCGGGTACGCGGAGAACCCGCCGAGGACGGCGACGGCGGACATCGCGACCGGGGGCGAGAAGTGGGTCGGCAGTCCGACCTCAAGTTGCGCCTCGCCGGTGGCGGTGGCGTCGACGGCCCCCCTGAACGATGGCGTCGACTGCCAACTGCGGCGCGACGCTGACGACGACGGCCGCGATGGCCAGCACGGCGGGGGGCCCAACCAGCCCGATCGGCGGTCGGTGGATATCCGCGGTCGGGGCTCGCCGCTCGCCGAAGAACAGCGCGAGGAACTTCACCGAGTAGACGACGGTCAACACGCTCGCGAGGGTCGCCACGGTGGGATACAACCAGGCGATGCCGCCGGCCTCGTGGGCGACTTCGTACGTCGCCTCGAACAGCAGTTCCTTGGAGTAGAACCCATTGAACGGCGGGATACCCGCCATACTCAACGCGGCGACCACTGTGATGGCGGCTGTCACCGGGAGCTCCCGCCAGAGCCCCCCGAGGTTGTCGAGATTGCGGGTCCCGGCCTCGTGGGCGATGATCCCCGCGACGAGGAACAGCGGCGCCTTGAACAGCGCGTGGTTGAGCAGGTGGAACGCGCCGGCCTCGCCGCCGTAGACGATATCGAAGCCGAAGCCCGCGACCATCAGCCCGAGGTGGCTCGCCGTCGAGTAGGCGAGTAACTCCTTGGTGTCGGTCGCGGCCACCGCCAGCAGCGCCCCGACGGTCATCGTCAGGAGCCCCAGGGTCGCGACGACCAACACCCATTCGGGACTCATCAGGAGGGGACGCACGCGGCCGAGGAAGTAGACGCCCACCTTGACCATCGTCGCGGAGTGAAGGAACGCGGAGACGGGCGTCGGGGCGACCATGGCGTTCGGCAGCCAGAAGTGGAGCGGCACCTGTGCGGATTTGGCCGCCGCAGCGGCGACGATCAGGCCCAGTGCCGGCACGAACAGCCCCGACTCGCGGAGGGAGGCGCGCATCGCCTCGTCGTTCGCGATCATCGCCGTCAGATCGAAGGTCACGCCGCCGAGGGCGCCCCGCGCCGCCACCGCGAGCATGAGCAACCCCGCGAGCAGACACAGGCCACCGCCCACGGTGACGACCATGGCCATCCGTGCCGAGTAGCGCGACTCGCTGTCGTCTGTATAGTGGCCGATGAGCACGAACGAACAGAGGCTGGTCAGCTCCCAGAACAGGAAGATGAACACGAGATCGGAGGCGAGCGCGACGCCGAGTATCGAACCCATGAACGCCAGCAGTGCCGCGTAGTAGCGTGCTAACCCCTCCTCGCCGTGCATGTACGCCGCCGAGTAGACGAACACGAGGACGCCGATGCCGCTGGCGAGGAGTGCGAAGAGGAGCCCCCACCCATCGACGGTGAACTGGACCCCCACGTCGAGAGCGGGGACCCATGACGCCCCGACCGTGCCGTGACTATTGACCTCTGTCGCCAGCAGTCCGAAACTGGCCGCCGCGACGACGGCCCCCGCATAGCCAGTTCGTTCGCCGAGGACGCGGTACAGAAGCGGCGAGAGGACTGCGGCAACGAAGGGCAGCGCGACGGCAGTCGTAACGATTGGCAGGTCTGGGGCCATCAGTGATCGTCTCATTCGGCCGATACACCGCTGCCGGCATCCGTCGTGATCGGCCTCACCCTGACCATTCGATGCCTACTGCAAAACTCCTGTGGCTCGCACGGTGGCAGTGTTCAGATATGTATCGCAGTGATGCGGACCCGCAGTTCACTGAAAAAACCGAATAGCGCGAGAACGAACGACTCGTGGCTCGCAGCGATCATCGGCTAGCAACGGGTGATACCATCCTCGAAGAGGAGGATCGTGCCAAAATGGAAATAGTCCCGGGCGGATTCGAACCGCCGTCAATGGCTCCAAAGGCCATTATGATTGGCCACTACACCACGGGACTGCGATCGGTGG
>Ga0065697_1000830_pt1 | contig 11844 bp, 21 predicted proteins | sample AntLakMe24m_08um_FD_59086 | JGI IMG/M metagenome (GOLD analysis project Ga0065697, IMG submission 59086) | Hypersaline microbial communities from Antarctic Deep Lake - 24m 0.8um v2 (version 3) | ecosystem: Environmental > Aquatic > Non-marine Saline and Alkaline > Hypersaline | place: Deep Lake... | reverse complement strand
ATACGCCGTTTCGTTCACACTCGAAACTCACGCCCTCGTTCAGGTTCTCGAATAGATACTCCTCGAACGCTCCCGAACGTGGAGGTCCAGCGCCTCCGCGACGGAAACGACGGGTCCGAGGTCGTTACCGAGAACGCCCGTCCCGCTGTGGTCCTCGTCTTTGAGAGTCCACGACTCCGCCGCGGTCGTCCCGACGAGGGGATCCTCCTCTATCGCCTCTCGGACGACCCGGGCGACGTGTCGGGCGGTCGAGCTGGACATATCGCCCTCGACGGTCCACCGTTCCTCGACGCCCACGACCTCCGCCTTTCGGAGGGAGTGGACGACGTAGCCCGCGTCCTCGTCGTCTTTCCAATTATCCACTAACGCGCCCGTCGCGGAGTCCGCGTCCAGAACGAGGGTAGCCCGGTAGCGGGGGATCTCGGAGTAGAGTCCGGAGTCCACGGTCCACACTCTCGACGCTTTCAGTCCGGGGAACTTACCCTCCGCCTCGTTCGCGGGGTCGTCGTAGTCCTCGAACGTGAGGGTGTCCTCGTCCGTCCACTCCCCCTCGACCTCGTAGCGGGCGCGACGCCCGTCCGAGAACGTGAGTTCGAGAACGTCGCCCTCCTCCACGTCGGAGGCGTCCAGCTGGCGGGCGGCGTCGTCGTTCTGTTCGAGGAGTCGCGTTTCGTCGTTCGTGAGTCCGCGGGTCTGTCGTCCCATACCTACCTCTAACACTCCGGGGCATATAAAGATACCGGGACACTAACGTAGAACAGCCCGAAAGGAATAGCCGGGGTTTCAGTCGTCGGAGTCGTCGTCCTCGGAGTCGTCCACGGAGTCGTCCGCCGCCTCGTCGGAGTTCTCCGCGTATACGAGGGGTTCGGTGAACGTCTCGACCTCCTCCCGGAACAGGCGTAGGACCTCTCGGACGCTGGACTCCGTGGAAACGCTACTATGCTGTTTCAGGATAGCGTTTACGAGGGAGTCGTAGATCTCGTCCTCGTCCGCGAGAACCTGAATACCCTCCGCGAGACGCTGATAGGCTAACATTTTCCGAAAGCCCCGCGTGTTCAGAACCGCCTCTNTCCTCGTCCTCCGTGAGGTCGTCCACGGACAGGCGTTCGAGGTCGTTCATAGTCCGTAGACCTCCTCGGAGTCCAGCCCCTCGACCTCTCGGATCTCCTCCGCCCGTTCGGTATGTCCGTGGGTAGCGATACAAGAGAGGGCGGTCGAGAGGTCCATTTCCCCCGCGCCCGGGCTACTCCCGGCGTCGTCGGGGAGGACCGCCTCTCCGTCCTCGTCGCGTTCCGCGTCGTCGGGGATCTCCGCGGGTTCCGCCGCGTCGAGGCGGTGAGTCTCACCGGGGAGACGCGTCCTCTCGAACTCCACGCTGGACGACCCGACCATAGACGCCTGTTCCGTCGGGTAGCGCGTGAGACGCGACTCCGGCATAGGGTAGGCGGTGAGGTTCGTGTCTACGGACGTGAGGGAGTCTTTCAGGTAGACACAGGCGAACACAGCGCCCTCCGGGTCGAAACCGGAGACGACGTTCCCGGCATACTCGTCCAGCTCGGGGGCGTCCGGGAACTCCTCGTAGTAGTCCTCGACCGTCTCCGCGAGGATCTGGACGACGTAGAGTTTCGCCCCGGGTTTCGCCCGGTCGTAGGCTACGTCCTTTTCGCCCACGCGGGGATCTATCCCGACCGGGTTCTGTTCCGGACCGCCGCGTTCGAGTTCGAGGATCTTAGCCGCGGCGTTCGCTACCTCCGCCGGATCCGTGTCTCCGAGTTCGTCTACGGGGATCTGTTCTACCATTTCGTCGTAGATCTCCCGCCCGCGGTCCTCCGCGTCCTGTTCCACTCCGTCGTTTCCGGAGTCCGTCGAGGAGTCGGGGGCGTCCCCGTAGTCCTCAAAGTCTCCGAGTTCGTCCGTGTCTGTCATAGCGACACACTACCCGACGGAGAGGACCGTTAAAAAAGTTACCGGAGACTACTCCGCGTTAGTTGGACTGTTCGTAGGCGTGGGCTACCGCTATCAGCGCGTAGACCGCGACTCCGAGAACGTAGCCCGCCCCGGGTTCGTGGTCCTCCATTAGACCTCCTCCTCCGCGACGCGGTAGAGTTTCGCGGGTCCGACCGTCCGGGTAACGCGGATCCGTCCCTCCTCCCGGAGGTCCTGAACGAGTTTCCGAACGCGTCCGTGGGACAGGTCGAGACGACGGGCTACCTCACGACTCCCGGCGTCCGAGAACTCCGAGGTCCGGATAGCCTCCACTACGTCGTCTTTCTCCGCCTCTCGACGGATAGAGGACGGGGAGGTTCGACTCTCGGAACTCATTTCTCGACCTCCGGGAGGTTCCGGTAGCGATACTCCCCCGTCTCCGTGTTCTGTTCGAGGACGAGTTTCTTAGGCGACTCCGCCCGGGAGTCGGGGTCTTTCACCGTGTCCACCGCGGTCCAGCGTCCCGCCCCGTCGCCCTCCTCGACGCGGTTCAGGGACAGGTAGAGGGACATAGCCTCGTAGTCTTTGTCGTCGTCGGAGTTCCGGAGTTCGTCCGGGACCGGGACGGAGATCTCCGTGGGATCCTCTCCGAGAGTGATACGGGCGTTCCCTCCCATACCGCCCTCCTCCGTCGAGACGCCGATTAGGGCGGACGGTTTCGCCGTTCGTCGGAGATCTCGAACGAGGTCGTAGACCTCGGACTCCGCCTCCTCGGAAAGGTCGAGTTGTTTCAGGCGAGAGGTGAACCGTTTAGCCGTGTCTGCGTCCATTAGTTCTCCTCCTCCTCGTCCGCGTCGCGGGAGTCGTAGAGTTCGCGGGCGTCCGTAGTGTCGTGGTCCTCACACAGCGGGTAGCCGTCGTCCAGCGCGTCCTCGGAGGCGTCGTTCTCACAGCCCCCGGCGGAACAGTCCGGGACCTCCGCCTCGTCCTCGTCCGTAGAGGCGTCCGTCTCGTCGCCCACAGCGTCCTCCTCGTCGTCCGCGTCGTTCTCCGTGTCCTCGTCCGTCCCGTCGAACCTATCGCCCCACGTCCGCGAGAGGTCCGCTGTAGAGTCCTCGTNCTCTCCGGACTGAATACGAGGGGCTAACATATACTGTCCGGAGATCCCGAACCGACTCCCGGAGAACGAGATAGTAACCGGGAACTCCTGTCCGAGGTCCAGCGTCGCCCGCCCGAACCCCGCCTTTACGACTCCCTGTAGCATATCCCGGAGGTAGTCGAGACTGAACAGGGACGTAACCGGGTCCGCGCCCGGGGAGGCGTGGAGGAGTTTTTCGTCGGACCTAAACTCGTCCTCTTTGCGGATCTCCCTGTCGTCGTTCGTCTCCGCCGCGTAGACGGAGAAATACGCCGCCTCCNCGTTTCCGAGGGATCCGTCTCCGACAGTCCCCGGCGTCGCGGAGAGGGCGGCATAGTCGAACCGGGACTTAATCCCGTCCAGCGCGTCGCGGAGGTTCGACGGTTCCACGTCGCCCCTCCACGGGCGGTCGAGGTCCGGTATATCCGGTTCCTGTCGGATATAGTCCGGGTCTATCTCGAAAAAGGAACCCGTCCGGTTCCACTTATCCTCCGGTTCCACGCGGACGTAGATCCGTTTCCCGACCTGTTCGACTATCACGGGATCTCCCGGGTTATCCCCGTTCCCGCCTTTTCGGGCGTAGTCCGTAATGGTCGTGAGTTCGTCCAGCGGGAGTCCGAGGACGGTAGCCTCCTCGACCTCGTAGGCGTCGAACGCGTCCGCCGGGATCCGGACCTCGACCATACCCACGTTCGCGGGGTCCACAGCCCGGACGTGAACCTCCGGGTCCTCGTCGTCGTCCGCGTCGAACCGGACCTTACACTCGTCTACGAGAACGGAGAGGAGGTCCGTCGTAGACCTCCACAGATCTCCGCCCGTCTCGACGTGGATAGCCGCCTCGTTCTGTTCGTCCGCCTGTTCCGCCTCGTCCGCTTTCGCTTTCTGTGTCTGACTCATAGTTTACGCGTAGGTGTCGGTTTCAGTAGGTTGTTTTTCGGGTCCGAGTTGTAGATCTCACCGCGTCGTTTGAGTTCGTCCACAGCGTCCTCCGCGTCGTCGCGGGGGACGCCCTCCCGGACCGCCTCTCGAACTATCTCCTCCCGTGGGACTCCGTTCTCCTCGTCGTAGAGTTCGCGGAGGACCCGCTGGACCGTCCCCCACCCTCTCATAGTAGCCCCATATCTTTCAGGAGAACCCGAACGAGGTCGTCCGCGGACGGGTTCCGTCCGGGGTTCAGGTCGTTACTCGACGCCCTCCGGCGGAGGTCGTTATACTCGGAGTCGCGGAGTTCGAGTTCCGTANACGCCGCCTGTAGACGCATAGGTTCGTCCGGGAACTCCTCGACAGGCGGGAGGTCCACGAACTCCACCGCGTCGCGGAACTCGTCCCACCCGGAGATCCCGAACTCGGAGAGGTCGTTCTTTACCTCTACGTAGAACTCGCCCACCCTCTCCGTCTCCTCCGCGAACTCCCGGATCTCGTCCTCCGCCTCGTCCAGCCCGTCGAGGATAGCGTCCTCGTCCAGTCCGTCGGACGGGACCTCCTCCACGTCGCGCCCGGGTTTATCGGACGCCTGAACGGAGACGGGTTCACTTTCAGTTTCACTCCGGGGACTCTCGTCGTCGGAACACACTCCGTTTATGGTCGTCGCCCGGGTCCCTTCGTCGTAGATCTGGTCCCCGATACGAACGAGGTCCATATCCTCTCGACCGGAGGCGTGTTTCTCCGCCCACGCGGGGAACCGCCCTTTCTCGTCCTCCGTGTAAATCGTTCTGTGGAGGTAGACGTAGCCGATTATCCCGGACTTGTAGGTGTCCGTCTCCTCGTAGTAGACCGCCCGCGGGTGGACGAGGTAGAGACGCGTGTTCCCGGGGTCTATCCGGGGGCGGTTCCTGTGATTCACTCACCGGGATAGCCTTAGAGAGTCCCTGTTCGTGGACCTCCTCTATGAACTCCTCCGGCGTCTCGTAGTAGGACTTTCCGACGAACATAAACAGGTCCCGGGACTGAAACTGTGGGATCTGTCCCGCGTGTTCGTAGGGAGAGGCGGACCCGACGGTTCGGGCTATATGTCTCCATACCTCTCCACGGGGAACGGTCGAGAACTCCGTCTCCGGTCCGTCCTCGAACTCCGGGCTGATAGGGTTAAACGCCGCCTCGTCTATCCCGTCGTCGGGCTGTGGGCGGATCCACGTCTCTTTATCCTCCGGGAGGTTCGTCCAGTCGGTAACGGATAACTCGAACTCCGTTCCGGGGAAATACTCGTAGCCCCTGAACTTAGACCTCTCTAAGTAGGGAACCACGGGGTCGAACTCCACGAACGAGGGGAGAACCCCGTCCGCGGACCGGGGCGGGGAACGGACGTAGGCTTTCCCGTGTTTGAGAAAGCCACAGCCCCGTTCCTCGTTCCGGACTGTTTCTGTTTCGTCGTCGTTTGGCATAGCGCGTAATCCTCCGTTACTCGTAGCCTGTCGCACGTTCGGGGAGGGCTACGGGTAAGGCGTCTATTCATTTGGATAGGAGGGTCTTAAAGATACCGGGAGAGTTGCGCGGGTTAGTCCGACTCCTCGAACCGCTTTACTGGATACCACCCGCCCTCGTAGTCGAGGAGTTCTACGACGACCTCGGACCCGTCGCGTCGTTTCCGGAGAGGGGGCTGGACACTCGGACCGTAGCCTGTCCGTGACATACGCTACCACGCGAACGGTTCGAGTAAAAGTATATCCTACGCGACGCGTTCGAGGAGGTCGTCCAGCGTCGTCCACGGGTCCTCCTCCCGGGCGTCCGGGTCGAGACGCCGTTTCCCCGTGGGCGTCTCCGGGAGATCCCGCGGGTCCGCGAGATACCACGTAGTGTCGTAGTCCCACCGGGCGGCTACCCGCGGTTTCGCGTTCTGAAAGAACGTCGAGTAGGAGAGTAGCGCCTCGACCTCCTCCGGTGAGAGGTAGCGGTTCTTATCCGGGCTGTGTCGTTTCGCCTCTATCGCCCACTCCGTCGCCCCGTTCCCGACGTGGAGATCCGGGAGTTCGACGCCCGGGGCGGACCCGGATCCCGCCGCCCGGATAACTGCGAACGCCTCCGAGAGGAGTATGTCCCGGAGTTCACGTTCGCCCGCGTCGCCCTTACTGTTCCCCACGACCGACCTCCTGAACGTTCCCCTCGTCGTCTACGACGACCTCGGACGGGTCGAGAACTCGGATAGTGATACTGTCCGGGTCGTCCTCGTCGCCCTCTACGTCCCTCTCGACGTAGGCGGATCCGTAGATACTCTCGGACTTAATCCGGGCGGCTACCGTCTTTCCGAGTTCGTCCCGGTCTATCTCCCCGCCCTCGTAGACGACCGCCTCGTAGGGGAGAGACAGGGAGGGAAAGTCCGATAGCGCCCCCGCGACGTGAGAGAGAACGTCCTCCGGAACGAGGTCGTCCAGCGTCTCCCGCGGGTCGTCCGTCCCGGGTTCCATCAGATCCACCCTTTCCGGGCGTAGACCTGTGCGAGAACGAACGCGACGACGACCGCGCCCACGCCTACGACCGCGAGAGTAGCCTCCACGCCCCACGCGTCCAGCGTCCACAGGGACGCGCCTACGACGGTCGAGAGGAGTCCCCCGAACAGGAGGACGACGAGGGAGACGCGGGCGACGGTCCCCCACGTCGGGAGGGACGGGCTACTCGTTAGGAGATCTCCGGTCCCGGACGTGTCCTCCTCCGTGAGGGACGCCTCCGGGTCCGCTTTGCGTTCTATTGGTTCCTCGGAACTCATACTCGTAGGCTTACCCTACGAGGGGCTAAAAGATACTGGACGCTAACCGGAACCGGCTACAGCGCGTCCCGGTATTTGGGTCCGGGGTTCCACTCCATACCCTCCGGTTCGGAGTGGGTCTTTAAAATGCTACCGGAGACTAATAGCGTAAGTTTCGCGGCTACTGAACAGCGTCGAGGAGGTCGAGGAGTTCGCCCCGATTGAACGGGCGGGCGTTATCTCCCTCTCCGGGGTCGTAGTCGAACCCCGCCTCCGCCGCTACCTGTTCGTAGAACCACGACTTAGGCGGGGCGTCCCACCCGTAGACCTCCGCGGCGTCCAGCGCGTCTCCTCCGAGGGTGGAGAGGATAACGTTCAGGTCGTCTTTACGAAACGCCCCGGAGGGCGACGAGGAGATCCCCACAGCCCGCGAGATCTGTCCCCGGAGGTCGTGAACAGTCTCGGACATTACGAGGCGTGGTCCCGGATAGCCGCGACGCGACGGTTCACCGTGACTTTGTGGACGTTCCCGGGGGCGGCGTCCGCGGCGTCCCCCTGTGAGAGGTCCATACGGTTCTCGTCCGCGGCTATCCAGTAGATCCCGGAGGCGATAGGACCCGCGGACTTACCGCGGACCCACTCCTGTCCGGCTACCTCCTCGACGCGTTCGAGGGCGGCGTCCAGAACGACCTCCGGGAACGAGAGTTCGGAGTGGATAGCCTCGACCGCCTCCCGGAGACGGTCCGCGGCGTCGCCCTCGGAGATCTTACCGGAGGACTGTTCCTCCCCGCGGAGGGAGAGAACCGTTTTTGTAGCCCTTCCGGATAGAGGTCCGCGAGACGCCGAACTCCTCAAAGTCCGCCTGTGTGAGGTCGTCGTCCGTGAGGGTGGACGCCGCGTAGAGACACAGGGACGCGACGACCGCGGGCGTCCGGTTCGAGAACAGCCCCGTGTCCGCGCCCTCCCGGTAGAGGTCGAGGGCTGTGTTCACCGTCTCCGTCGAGGCGGAGAGTTCGTTCCCGAACCGCTGTAGGAACGCCTCCGGATCCGCGTGTTCGGGGGTGTGTCCGAGGGCGTCTACGAGACGCCGGAACTCCCGGGAAACAGCGGTTTCCGATACGCCCGCCTGTTCCGCTACCTCTCCCGCGGTGAACGGTTCGCCCTCGTCCCGGGACGCGTAGTAAACGATAGCCGGGTAGGTCCGGGCGTCCGCGGGGATCTGATAGTCCTCCTGTTCGAGGCGGTCGAGGTAGACGCGGGCTGTTCGTCCGACGAGATCCGGGAGTCCGACCTCCGAGGCGATAGCCTCCGGGTCCTTACTCCGTTCCGTGACTGTGGACATACCGGAGATAAGGGCTACGGACGGTTTAAAGATACCGGACGAAACGCGTATTAGCCATCCGGTAACATTATGTTGGAACGAGTAATACGACCCTACGAGGAGATTAGGAAATGGCTACGCTGGACGACTTTACCGACACACAGGAGGAACCGGAGTTCGACGCGCCCCCACAGATCCGGAAAGCGCGTCCCGTCCCTCACCCGTATAAGAACCACAAAATCGGGAACCTCGTAGTGGTCTATAACCGCGGGGACGAGGAGAAACGGGAGATTAAGGGCTACCGGACGACCCGGACGACGGACGCGAACCTGTTTAGGAAATTCGACTCCTACCCGATTAGCCTCCCCGTCCTCTCTAACCTTCAATTCGAGGAGGTGGAACTCGTCCTCGTCTACGAGAGAGACACAAAGACCCTCTACGAGTTCACGCTGGACCAATACACAGCGGACACTACCGCGGAGTATGACTGGACCCACTACGACGACGACACAGGGAGGGAGATCCGGACGGACACACAGAAATGTCCAGCCCGGGAGGACGCGGTTCGAAAGTGGGACGTTACGGAGTGGACTAAGCGGGACCTGTTTCGCTAATACGCCGTAGCCTCCGGTAACTTTTTAAGACCCTCCTCCGTAGCGGTAGGCTACCCGTAGGAGGGACCTCGACGTGAGTTCAGAAAGCCACCAACACTTAGACGACAGAACCGGACGCTATGATGAAACGGATTTTCACGGTAGCCGCGGGGGAGGAGTAGACCGCGTTCAGCGTCCCCCGGGAGAGGCGGACGCTGTGTGTGGACCCGAACACTCGAACCGTGAAACGAATTTTCACGGTAGCCACGGGGAGGACCGCCCCCTCCGTGGACAGGTCCAGATATGCGGGGAGGAGTGGTCCGTCGAGACGGTCGTCTCCGTCGAACGTCTCCGTCGNCGTTACCGGGACGAGTATCGGGAGTGTATGGTAGCCCTCGNAGAACCGACCCGCCGCGGGATCTTAGCGTGTCTCGTCCAGAACGGGACGACGACCTACTCCCACCTCTCGGAGTGGACGGAGACGACGACGAGGACGGTAAAGAACCACGTCCACGACCTCCGGGACGCCGGAGTGGTCGAGGTCGAGGACGGACGCCCCGCCTCTATCGCTATCCAGAACGACGACCTCCGCCTCGTTAGCCTCGGACGCCCTCTCGTTCTTNGAATAAGATCTCGTCCGCGGTCCGCGTCCTCCTGTTCAGTCGAACGCGTAGCCCGGGCGACTCCGCGGGGAGTCGCCCCGGGCGTCTCCTCCCTCCGGGAGATACGCCCTTTAGGGCGACGCCCCCGCTGTCGTCGCCCACGGTGTTAACGGCATACGGGTATGGTTTCAAGTGAACCGTCTTATAGTTACCGACTCACTACGACAGGTTAGCGTCCGGTCCGTCCCACCGCCTCGACGGGCTGGACCGGGATAGATCTCGACGGACCCGCCGCTACCGAACGGGGGCTACCGTGAAAATCCGTTTCACGTTAGGCGAGAACCGGGTAGGAGATCCACGCCGCGGTAGTCGTGAGGACGTAGACGACGAGGAAATACCACGGTTCCCGTCCGAGGGTTCGGGAGGCTATGTTCTCCGCGGTCCCCGCGACGAGNTGGACGAGGGCGCGGAGAACCCCGTCTCCCTCGAACGACGGGATCCGGTCCGGGTCGAGACGCCGGAACCCGAACGAGGTCCCGACGAGGAACGCGGTCCCGAACGCTACCCACTCCGTGAGTCCGAGGCGGACGCCCGCCCCGGCGAACAGTCCGAGGAGTCCGAGTTCCATAGCGTGAAACTCCCAGTAGGTGAGGTCGAGGAGAACCCGACGGAGGAACGCGGGGACCCACGCCGGGAGTCCGTCCTCCGAAAACACGTAGTCCGAGGCGTTCAGCCCGTCCCGGGACATTAGTCTCCCCCTCCATTCCCCGGTCCGCCGCCTCCTCGGAACAGCGGTTCGTCCTCTCCGGGAGAGAGGTCCACGTCGTCCACAGCCCCCGCTATCCGGCGGAGAAAACCCTCCGTCTGTCGGTTATGTCGTTTCTGTGTTCGAGAGAGATCCTTTACGTCCCGCTGTAGTTCGTCCTGATTCTCCGCGACTTTCTCGACCATCTCCTCTAAGCGGGTGAGTCGGTCGTCCGTCTCTCCGAGGAGTCCACCGTCGGAGGTCGGATCTACGTCCTCCCCGCCCGAGGACTTTCCCGTGAGAACCTGAATAACGGGAAATACCCTGTCGCGGAACCACCGTTCGTGTCTATACAGCCACCCGGCGAACGCGGTCCCCGCGACTCCGAGGAGGGCTACGATTAACTGAAACTCCGTTATCGCGATTCCCCCTGTCGGTTCAGCCATTAAGGGAACCCTAACGTGAAACGGATAAGAAAGTTCGCTACGGAAGACTGTCTACGTTAGACGGTCCCCGTTTTCCGGGCTAAATCCGCGTAAATATCCCCGCCCGTCTGTCCGGACTGTGAGGTATGCCACCCGACCCCGCCGCTACTCCACTCCGTGTCGTCCATAGATACCGTCGCCTCCGCGGTCCAGCCCCCCGACCCGTCGGGATAATAGCCGGTAACGGCTATGGTCGGATCCCCTATCTCTATCCTACAGCGTAACCACGTATCGGACGGTAGCGGGTCCCCCGACCGGATAGGGCCTATGTCCCAACTGTTCCCNTTCCGTTTCCCTATGTGGACACCCCCGGGGTTCGTAGACGCGTCGAAATTCTTTAGAGCGGCTTCATACCAATACTCGTTTCTNTAATTCCCGTGGNCCTGAACGCAAAAGTNTATTTCTACGCCCATATCGTTCCCGCTACTTAACCACGTATAGTATTCTATCACGTCGCCTCGGACCGGGTAATACGGGAGTCCGTCCCCGGGATAGGAGACGAGGGCGTTATCGTTCCCGACCATAGCGATAGCGTAGGTCCCCTCGTAAGTCGGTGAGGTCGTGATACCCGCGTTCTGGTCCCCATATTGGATATAGGGAGAGAGATCTCCGCGTTCCAAGTCGTCTATCACCGTAGCGGACGACCCGATACCCGTCCCGGAGACGAACACGAACTCGGACGCCCCGCTATCTACGAGAGGACTCCCGGAAACGAACTCGTAGGCGTGGTCCCCCGCCTGTCCGACCTCGACGGGTTCCCCGCTTTGAAACACGTAGTCCGAGTTCGGCATTATTCAGCCCCCACGGAAACGGAGGGTTCGGTGGACGCCCACTTACGGATCCGGAACAGGTCCTCTCCGGAGGTAACTCCGTTCGCGTGAATCATTTTATACGATAACTGGTTAGTCGAGTTCCGGAACCCCGCGGTCCCGGACCCGAGAACGCTACCGTCCGGGGCGGTCTTTCACCTCCGTATAGGTCTGANTATTCGGAAAGTCTATCTCCTCGTGAATCCATACCCAGTCCCCGGGCGAGATCCCGGAGTAGATATTAACCCACCCGTTTTCGTCCTGGTAGCGGACAACCTCTCCCTTATCCATACCGTCGTCGGGTCCGTAGATATTCTGCTCCGTGTTCGAGGCGTCCACTACGTCCGACATACCGTGAGTCGTCGCGACGGAGGTGCTTTCCGTCCCTTTCATCCAGAACTCACGGACCCATTTAGATTCTGTAGAACTATCTATAGTTTGGGGCATTTCATACTGAACGCCCTCTAACACGTCCGTCGTAAACTGTGAACCGACACTCCCCTGTTTCGCATAGGAGTTATAGGCTGTGAACGTGGGCGTCGTATC